>Ga0116226_10000769_pt1 | contig 27536 bp, 21 predicted proteins | sample S1TSphfallax_FD_89692 | JGI IMG/M metagenome (GOLD analysis project Ga0116226, IMG submission 89692) | Host-associated microbial communities from peat moss isolated from Minnesota, USA - S1T2_Fa - Sphagnum fallax MG | ecosystem: Host-associated > Plants > Peat moss > Unclassified | place: USA... | reverse complement strand
GGACCGCCAAGACATTGGGCGCGTTCGACAGGAGCAAGCTCGTCACATCGAACTGGCCGCGGATAAATGCGCCCTTCATATCGCCCAAGCGCACGCCGTTCAGCCAAACCTCGGCGGCATAGTTCACGCCGTTAAAGGTCAGCAGCACCCGCCGGCCCTTTAGAGCCGGAGGCGGCGTTATCTCGGTGCGGTACCAGTAGGCTTGCTTATTCAGGGTTTCGGGAATGGCGAGGTTGTTCAAGCCGATGGCTGGGTCTGGATAGACGCCGCGGTCCACCAGGGTCGTCAGGACCGTGCCGGGCACCGTCGCAACGTACCAGGCGCTGGCGTCAAAGCCCGGACGCGAGATTGCAGCGCCGTCTTTGACTTTGACGTCGCCCTCAGCCGCCAGCCGCCAGCCACCCTTGAGCGTCCAGACATCGCCGCCGTCCTCGACCAAGGCCGGCCCCCCATAGGGCGCATGGACCTGCGGCGCAAAAAACGGGGCGCGGCTCTGGGGAAGGGTGCTTGGATCTTGCGGCGCGTCGTAACCGGCCTGCTGTCGAAGCTGCACCGGCCAAGGCTTAGACCCCGTTTCAAAGTCTGTGCGCGCCCAGTTCGGGGGCGTTTGGGCGAGGCCTAAGAGGTCGCTGGCGCTAAGCGCTCGGTCGAACAGCGTCACGTCTGCGACCTTGCCGTCGAAATGCTGATTCGCTGTGGCGCCAACGTCCAGCGGCGCAATCTCTAGCAGCCTGTTGGGCTCCAAATCCCAAGGATTGGCGGGCGTCGGCGGCGGCACGGTGGAAAGAGCGACAGCCCGAGAAAGCACCGTTTCGCCATCCTGGCTGATGCGAAGCTCATGTCCGTCATAGATCAGCGCCACCAGATGAAGGCCGGGTCCCGCCAGCGGCTTAGCCGCCTGCAATTTCAGATCGCCCACCTTTAGAAATAAGGCGCCACCTTCCAGCCCCAGTTCGCGCGCTTGCGGCTGATCGGGGCGGCCGACAGACAGTAGAATGATCGACCCCTTTGACGGAGCGACGCCAGATATCCAGGCCGTCAGTGTAAAGGGCGCATTGGCCTGCACGGCCGGCGCAGTTGGCGGGATCGCCTTCTCAACGCCCGCACCACCCGCCCAAACCGAGACATTGTAGGGTCCGATCACACCCGTTTCTGCAGCAGACGCCCCGTTTGGCACGCCCATCACAGCCACACTGGCCATCGCGAAAAGCGAAACTTGCATCCCGGCCAGGGCGCGGATCGCCGCCGCCAAATAGGGGCGGGAGAGCGGGCGTGCGCCCGACGCTATCGACATTTCATTTCCTCACGGTTGGACTCTATGGCCCATTTGCGCGTCAGCCGACCTCAGCGTGACAGCCTGTTGACAACGATGTCACCTGCCGATAACAATTTCAACATAGGACGAAGATGGATAACCATCAAAGTCGTGATCGGCCACTAACGAGCCGATAATCCGGGGGGTCATAGATTTGAAATGCCATACAGACGTAATCCGACGGCTTAGAGCAGGCGCTCTCGCCAAGTTAGATAGGCTTCGACGGACCCGCTGAGTCCCTCGATGACCGCCTTTTATTGCTCGACTTCAAACGCCGCCTAATCAACTGGCGGCTTGATTGAGCTTGGGCATTTTGAAGCCAAAACCCAAAAATCCAAAAAAATCACGTGTTCGGGAGATACCCAATGAAGACTTCGCTGAGTAGCAGCCGCTTAGCTCTCATGATGTTCGCGTCCACAGCGGCGCTATCCATCGGTCACAGCGCCCTGGCCCAACAGGCCGCCCAGCCAAGCCAGGCGACAGCGCCCGCGACGCCAGCGCCCAATACTGTGCAAGAGGTTGTGGTCACCGGCTATCGCGCCTCCTTGCAAAATGCGCTGACCGCCAAGCGAAATTCCGATCTGCCCATCGAGTCGATCGCCCCTGAAGACATCGGCAAGATGCCCGACCAGAACGTGGCGGAATCCTTGCAGCGCCTGCCCGGCATCCAAATCGACCGCGGTCCGTCGGGCGAGGGCACCGCCGTGTTGATCGACGGCCTGCGCCAAAACCTAACCACGCTGAATGGCGACGTCTTTCTGACAGGCAAGGAATTCTACGTGTCGGGCGAAGGCGCGGGTGGCGGCGCAGGTGGCAATTCTCAGTACAATTCGCTTGAGGGCATCCCCAGCGAAGAAATCGGCGGAATCGACGTCTATAAAAACCCGGAAGCGTCTCTGACAGAAGGCGGCTTGGGCGGCACGATTGATCTGAAGACGCGCGATCCCCTGGCCCAGCCCATGGGCCTGTCATTTGGCGGCAATTTCCGCGAATCGTCCGCTCAAAACCAGACCGGGTCGACGCCCAACGGAACTCTGGTCGGCTCATACAAGGTCAATGACCGCTTGGCCTTCACCGCCAGCTTCTCTTACGACGACGAAAATACCCATACGAAAGAGTTCCAGGATCAGAACCGCAATCAGTGGCTGGTGACCAACTCGGCGACCGGCCCCTACACGGGCGCGCTGACGGCGGCGGGGCTCACGACCCTGCCAAACAACCAGTATTATATCGATCCGCAGCTCGGCTATTTCAGCGACATTTACGACCAGCGGCAGACCATCGGCGCCGCCTTCGGACTGGCCTGGAAGGTCACGGACTCGATTAAAACCAGCGTGAACTGGTTCTATTCAAACGAAGACGATGTCAGCGACACCTATTCGGATAAGGCGTGGTTTAACGGCGCGGGCGCCTCTCCAGGCTCGCTCATTCCGGGCATCGACCCAACCCAACCCTATTCGATCGCCAATACGGGGGTCGTGCAGAACGCCGTCTTCAACGCAAATGGCGCGGAAACGGCGACCCTTTATCAGCACACGATCAGTCAGGCGAATAATGCCCAGTGGAGAACCACCTTTGACAATGGCGGCCCGCTGAGCGCGTCTCTGGACGTCTCCTATGCTTTCGCGACGTCGAACCTGCAGGCCGACCAAGCCGATGTTGAGCACGGCCTCTATGATACGGGGGCTGGCATAGCGACCTCGCCGACGGCGCCAGGATGTAATAACGGCGCATCGACCTGCACCAATGCGACCGGCAACCATGGCTATGAGTTCAGCTATTCCAACGGCGGCACATCTGGCCTGCCTTCGGTCAGCTATCTTGCGCCGTACGCAAATGTGTTGAGCAACCCCGCCTACACGACGTTCAAATCCAACTGGGCTTGGGCGAACCTGACCCAGCAGCGTCAAGAAGCCATCAAGGGCGACGTCGTCTATCGGCCCGCCTTTATGAAAGAGGTGGACGCCCGCTTCACGGTCGGTTTCCGGGTTGCGGAGCGCGACGTCGATCAGGTTTTCGGCCGCTACCTTATCAATGGCACGGAAGCCGATGGTCAGGTGGCCGGGAATGTCGGCAGTGGCGCAGGGTCAGGCCCTTACCTCTACTATCAAGATCCCGGCTATGGTTCGCCAACCATCCCCTATTCGACAGCTTTATCGAATCCCGGCTTGGTCAAGACGGTCAACAACTTTGGCGTCGGCAACATCATCGTCAAAAATCCTGCGACGATGAGCAACCCCTCCACCTATCTTGAGCAGGTCTGGGCCGGCGCGGGTGTTCCCAATACGACTGAAAAACTGTTCACCGACGGGCTGAGCTCGTTCAAGGTCGATGAGAACACCAACTCCGGATTTGTCATGGGCGATATCGGTGGGCCGGAAAACCGCTTCCACATGAACTTCGGCGTCCGGATCACCCAGACCAACCTCACCATCGACAACGGCCAGTCCGCACCGGTGCCGACCTATTACGGTACGGCTTCCTGGAACGGGGTGGACAGCAATGTGATCCCGGTGGAGACCAAGCGCTCCTATATCGACGTGCTGCCCTCGTTCAACTTTGTTGCGGACGTCACGGACACCCAAAAGATCCGCTTCGGCGCAGCGCGCGTCGTGTCGCCTCAGGATCTGTTCTCGCTCGGCCTTGGCAACACCTATAACTTCACACGCCAGACCAATGCGCGCGTGAACGTGAATACGGGCTTGCAAGACGGCTTCGCCTTCGACGGCGGGTCCGCGGGCAACCCAAATCTTGACCCCTATCGTGCGACCCAGTTCGATATGTCGTACGAGAACTACTTTGCGAAAACGGGCCTGGTGAGCGTCGGCCTATTCTATAAGGCGGTGGATAACTTCGTCGAAGTCCAGAATATCCCGACGCTTGTGAATGATGACTTCGGCGGAACGACCGCCGACGTCACTCAGCCCGTAAATGCGGGCAAGGGGTCGATCTACGGTATCGAACTTGGCGCTCAATATGCGTTCGGCGAGAAGATTTCGCCGTGGCTGAAGGGCTTAGGTGGGGCGGCCAACTATACCCGCTCAATGTCCTTCTCCGGTCAGGGGACGAGTTTCTCCTCTGACTCGGCCATCCCGGGCGTGGCGAAGAACGCGTTCACAACGACGCTCTACTATGAGCGGGCAGGCTTCTCCGCCCGGGGGTCCTACTCGTGGCGGGATAAGGCGGTCAACGACTCGCTCGTCGGCTCCACCTTCGCCTTCCCAGATCAGAACGGGAAGACCACGGTCTATCAGGTGTTTTCGGCTCCCTATGGCCAGCTCGATGGCCAGATTGGGTATGACTTCAACAAACATGTTGGGATCGTCTTCTCCGTCCAGAATTTGACGGACTCGGCGCAGCACACCTATCTCGAGTTCCCCAACGAGCCCTTCTCTTATGATGATGCCGGGCGTCGCTTCTTCCTGGGCTTTAAGTTCAAGAACTAGTGGTCCCTCGCGGCCCGTCCGATGGCGATCTCTCTATGCTGTCGGACGGGCATATTTTTCAGACCCATCTCGTTGTGAGTGAGCTCTAGAGCCGATGTCCCCATCGATCAGAGAGGCCAGCGCAAAGGCTGATCGCGGCGCGTCACAGGACGCCTCGCGCCGGATCAAGCGCATCGCCATTGTGGGCGGCGGCACGGCGGGATGGATGGCGGCGAGCATCTTGGCTCGCGCGCTTCATGGCTCAGGTTGCGCGATTTGCGTGGTCGAATCGCCAGAGATCGGAACGGTCGGCGTCGGTGAAGCGACCATCCCCCCGATCATCGATCTGTTGAAATTCTTAGGCATCGATGAGGCGGACTTTATCCGCCACACCCAAGCCACTTACAAACTGGGCATCAAGTTTATCGACTGGCGCGACGTCGGCGAAAGCTATTGGCACCCATTCGGCACGTTCGGCGAACCCATCAACCGCCGCCCCTTCTTTCACGCCTGGCACAAGGCGAGAACCGAGGGCTTGGCGCCAAAATTCAACGACTACAGCCTGTGCGCCGCCTTGGGCGACGCCGGCCGCTTCCGCCGTCCAGACGCCCGCGCGGGCGGGGCCGTCGCGGGGCTAAGATACGCCCTGCATTTCGATGCTGGCTTGGTCGCAGCCTATTTGCGCGCCTATTCTGAGCGCATGGGCGTCGCGCGCCTTGAGCGCACAGTGGCGGGCGCAACCCAGCGGGATGACGGGTTTCTGGAAGACCTCGTCTTTACAGATAATACGCGGCTGAAGGCGGACCTCTATCTGGATTGCAGCGGCTTTAGGGGGCTGCTGATCGAGCAGACGCTCAAAACGGGCTACGAGGCCTGGACGCAGTGGCTACCCTGTGACCGCGCAATCGCCATGCCCACAGACAATAATGGCCCGCGCCCGCCCTATACCCAAGCCAAGGCGCTAAAGGCGGGCTGGCGTTGGCGCATTCCGCTTCAGCATCGCGCGGGCAATGGCTACGTCTATTCTAGCGCCCATCTGACAGACGAGGCCGCCGAGCATGAGCTGCGTAAAGATGTCGCTCAAGTGTCTCTGGCCGACCCCCGGCTCCTGCGGTTCGTCACGGGCCGACGCAAGGCGCTATGGCAGAAGAACTGCGTCAGTATAGGCTTGGCGTCGGGGTTTCTCGAGCCGTTGGAATCGACCAGCATTCATCTTGCGATGAGCGGCGTCTACAATCTGCTGGATCACTTTCCAGATCTTGACTTCGATCCCAGCAATATAGCGTCCTACAATACGATGCTCATTGGCGAGATGGAGCGCATTCGCGACTTCATCATACTGCACTATTGCACGACTCAACGGGATGATACCGACTTCTGGAAAGATTGCGCTCAGATGTCTTTGCCCGAAACTCTGGCGGACCGGATCACGCTGTATCAGCGGACGGGCCGAGCGCCGGTAAGGGCCGGCGAATTATTCACAGATGTGAGCTGGTTTTATATTTTCGAAGGCATGGGGATTAGGCCTGACAGCTTTGATCCCCTGATGGATGTCGTGCCGACCGAGCGCCTGCGCGAAACATTCGCGGCGCTGGCGGCATCGACAAAGGCCGGACTTTCTAGCGCACCGCTGCACGATCAGGCCTTTGCGCCGACGGCGCCGGTTCGCGTTGCGTAACACCAAATCATGTGAGGAATGACATGAAGCGCAGACAGTTTCTGCAAGGCGCTAGCCTACTCGCCGCCGCCGCTGGCTTGGCGCCCAGGGCCGCCCTCGCGCAGCCGCAGGCGCTGGAAGCCGCGACCTTTCCGGAGGGCTTTCTATGGGGCGCTGCGACGGCGGCCTATCAGGTTGAGGGCGCCTGGAACGTCGATGGCAAGGGCGAGTCGATCTGGGATCGGTTCACACATACGCCTGGCCATATCAAACATGGCGATACGGGCGATGTCGCCTGCGACAGCTACTACCGCTACCGCGAGGATGTGGCGCTGGCGCGGCGCCTCAACCTGAAGAGCTATCGGTTTTCGATCAGCTGGCCGCGCATCCAGCCGACCGGGCGTGGGCCTGTGAACGCAAAGGGCCTCGACTATTACAAAAGACTGATCGACGAGACCCTAAATGCTGGCGTTCGCCCCCTGGTGACGCTCTATCACTGGGATTTGCCGCAGACCTTGGAGGATCAGGGCGGTTGGCCGAACCGCGACGTCTCCGACCGGTTCGCCGACTATGCGGGCCTTGTGACCCACGCCTTGGGCGATCGGGTTCGCAATTGGGCGATTTTCAATGAGCCCAAGACCTTCACCCAGTGCGGCTATTGGCAGGGCAATCACGCGCCGGGTCGAACTGACCCCCTCGCCTACTTACGCGCGACCCACACCGTGAACCTGGGCCAGGGAAAGGCGTTTCGGGCCATCAAGGCCAATGACGCCCATATTCAGGTCGGCACCGTCTGCGACGTGGGCAATATGGTCCCCGCCACCTCATCGGAGGCCGACGCTGCGGCAGCCGAGCGCTGGCGGCGCTTCCTCAATCTCTGGTTCCTGGTCCCAGCCTTTACGGGCGAATATCCCGATGGCGTTCTGCCACACGGTCGGGCGCATGAGCTGCTGGATTTCCGTAGTGGCGACGAAGCCTTGATCCAGGCCAATTTGGATTTCGTAGGCCTGAACTATTATTCCCCCTGGACCGTCGCCTACGACCCCAAGGGCAACGGCGTGCCAGGCCTCGACCTCAAGGCTCAGTGGGCGACGATCCCAGGCGGCGGCCTCGGCAAGACCGATATCGGATGGGACATCTATCCGCCCGGCTTCTACGATGTGCTGATGCAGATGCACCAGGTGACCGGTGCGCGGCCTATTGAAATCACGGAAAACGGGGCCGCTTACGACATGGGTCCCGACGCCCACGGCCAAATCCACGATGAGCCGAGGATCAAATACCTACAGGCCCACCTCAAACAGCTCCGACGCGCCATGCGCGATGGCGTACCCGTGCGCGCCTATCATTGCTGGAGCATGATGGATAATTTTGAGTGGTCCGAAGGATATAGTCAAAGGTTTGGTCTCACCTACGTCGACTTCGCACACCAACGCGAACGCACGGTCAAGGACTCTGGCAACTGGTATGCAAAGGTCGCGGCCAGCAACATCGTGATTTAGAGCCGCCCTCTCAGCTCACCCCCCCGCAAGATACGCCCTAAGGAAAAGGTCTGATCCCGTCATGACACGGTGGCTTCTGGTTGTTTTAGCAGTTTCCCTCGTGGCGGGGGGGCTGTTCGGCTATGACCAGGGGGTGATCTCGGGCGCGCTTGCAGGCGTTAAGCAGACCTTCTCCCTCAGCCTTCTGATGGTCCAGGTGGTGACGAGTTGGGTTACCCTTGGCGCTCTCGTAGGTTCGCTGATCGCCGGTGAACTGGGCGACAGGCTTGGGCGCAAACGCTCTATCCTGATCGCCGGCGCGCTCTTCACCTTTGGCGCAGCCATTCAGTGGATTGCGCCCAGCGCGCTGATCCTGGTAGCCGGCCGTTTCATCATCGGCGCTGGCGTCGGTATCGCTGCGGTCTCCGCGCCGCTATACGCCTCGGAACTGGCGCCTGCGCACCTTCGGGGCAGGTTTGTCTCCGCCTATCAGTTGGCGATTACCAGCGGCATATTCCTAGCCTATCTGATCAACGCCCAGCTCTCCGCCAGCGCCAATTGGCGGCTGATGCTGGGATTGGCCGCCGTTCCAGGCCTGGCGCTGTTGCTGATCGCCTTGGTGGCGCCGGAGTCCCCGCGCTGGCTGATGGGCCGTAACCGCCGGGCCGAGGCGGCGAAGGAAACCGCCAAGGTGCAGCCGGGCGTCGATGTGGACGCTCAACTGGCCTTGATCCAGGCCGCCCTCAACGAAGACACCCAGACGGCGTCCTGGGCGGAGATTTTCAGCGCAAAATGGCGACGGCCGCTGCTGATCGCTGTCGGCTTAGCGGTGTTTCAACAGATCACCGGCATCAACGCCATCATCTATTACGCCAACCAGATTTTCGCCTCCGCGGGATTCGCAACGGAAGTCTCCCGCGCCACGGTGACGCTGTGGGCCATCGGGGGGGTCAATGTGCTATCCACCTTCATCGCCATCGCCTTCATCGACAAGGTGGGCCGGCGCCTACTGCTCTTGGTTGGACTGATCGGCATGGGGATTAGCTTGGCCGCGGTTGGGGCCGCCTTCCGTTTCATTGGGCCAGCCGCTGGCGTCTTGACCGCTTCAGGCCCCACGCCGGCCGGGATCGTCACGGTCGTCGCGCTGATCGTCTTCATCGCCAGCTTCGCCTTTTCGCTCGGCCCCGTGGTCTGGACCGTGATGAACGAAGTCTTCCCCGCCCGGATCCGGGCGCGCGGTGTGGCGCTGGCGACGGCGGTCAACTGGGGATCCGCCTTCCTTGTCAGCCAGTTCTTTCTGTCCCTGGTCAATGTGCTGGGTAGCGCCTGGACGTTCTGGCTTCTGGCCCTTTTTTGCGCGCTCGGCTGGATCTGGATCTACCTACGCGTTCCCGAAACCCGCGGCCTGACGCTCGAGAAAATTCAGGACATGTGGGCGGTAGAAACCTGACGCCCGTCGCCAAGCAACATCCTAGGCGACAAGCGAAATCCAACGTCGCGGAAGCCGTGGACCCAAGAGGCGCACTTCGTCGGGCTTCAGCGCCTGAACGGCGATCGTCTTGGCCGAGAGTTCGCCGACCGCATGGACCGGCTCAAGCCCGCCGACCGGGCTGACGGCCACCTGGCCGATGAGCAAGGCTTGATCGATGGCCTTCCACTCGGCCTTGGCGCGGTCTTCGTGACCGACCGCGAAAAAATGGCGCAGAGGGATGGGCTCGCCCTCCAGCTCCACCATCACCCCGATCAGCCAGCCCTTCGCCATGCGCGACGCCCCTAAGCGGCCTTGGCCAGGATGTCGCGCAGCGCCTGTTCAAAGGCTTCGGCGGGCTGGCCTCCTGAGATCAGATAGCGGTCATTAACGATCACAGCAGGCACCGAGTTTATGCCCGCCCGCCGCCAGTGCTCCTCCGCCGCGCGCACCTCCGCCGCATAGAGCCCAGACGTCAGCACCTCCCGCGCCCGGTCGCCGTCGAGCCCCGCCTTAACGGCCGCATCGACTAGCACATCGTACTCAATGGGGTTCTGGCCTTCTGTGAAATAGGCGGTGAACAGGGCGTGCTTCAGGGCCAGCTGCCGCCCCTCGAGACCCGCCCAATGCAACAGGCGATGGGCGTGGAAGGTGTTGTAGATGCGGCTTTTGTCGTTCGTCGCCATCCGAAAGCCGACCTCCGCCGCGCGGGCGTGGATCATTTTGCGGGTCGCCGCAGACCGCTCAGGGTCGGCGCCATACTTCTGGGCGATGTGCTCTACGACGTTCTGGCCTTCCGCCGGCATGTCGGGATTGAGCTCGAACGGCTGAAAGTGAATGTCCGCCGCGGCGCTTTCGCCCAGGCGCTCCAGCGCCGCCTCGAGCCCGCCTAGGCCGATCACGCACCAGGGACAGGCGATATCCGATACGAAGTCGATTTTCAGGGGCTGGGCCATGGCGAAGGGGATCCCGCTTTGAACAGTCGATAGATGGGACACCAGGTCGTCGCTGTCACCCGTTGATCTCGCCACCGGCTTGAATATGGCCGCGCCTTGCTCCATCTGCGGGGCTCAACCTCATTTCTCAGTGGACACAGAGACGCGATCATGACGACCGCCGCAGAAACTGCGCCCCAAACCCGCCCCTTCGAAGCCGATGTCGCCCGCCTGCTGCACATGATGGTGCATTCGGTCTATTCGGATAAGGACGTCTTCCTCCGCGAGCTGATCTCAAACGCCGCGGACGCCTGCGAGAAGCTGCGCTACGAGGCCTTAAGCGACGCCGCCTTGCTGGGCGACGACGGCCAGCCAAAGATCACCGTCACCCTCGACCCCGAGGCTAAACGCCTGACCATCGAGGACAACGGCATCGGCATGAGCGAGGCTGAGCTTGGCGAGGCGCTCGGCACCATCGCGCGCTCTGGCACCAAGGCCTTTATGGAGCGCATCGCCAACAGCAAGGACGCCGAGGGCAGCCACCTGATCGGCCAGTTCGGCGTCGGCTTCTATTCAGCCTTCATGGTGGCCGACCAGATCGAGGTGCTGTCGCGACGGGCGGGCAGCAAGGCAGCCGCCCTTTGGTTGTCGGACGGACTTGGCGCCTACACGATCCAGCCGGTGGATGCGGATCAAGCGCCGGCGCGGGGAACGCGCGTGGTCCTGCACCTGAAGGCGGACGCGAACGGCTATACCGAAAGCCACACGGTCGAGCGGACGATCAAGTCCCAGTCCGGCCATGTGCCCGTGCCGATCTTCCTGAAGGATAAGCCGGACGCCGAGCCTAAGCAGATCGCCGACGGCGCCGCCCTCTGGACCAAGCCGAAAGCCGCCATCACGCCGGAGGAATACACAGAGTTTTATCGCAGCGTCGCGGGCCAGTACGACGACCCGGCGGTGACGCTGCACTACCGCGCCGAGGGGCTGCACGAATACTCCGTGCTGGCCTTCATCCCGGAAACTAAGCCGTTCGACCTGTTCGATCCGGATCGTACGGGCCGATTGAAGCTCTATGTGCGGCGGGTGTTCATCACCGACGACGCGCAGATCCTGCCCCGCTACCTGCGCTTTGTGCGGGGCCTAGTGGACTCCGACGACCTGCCCCTGAACGTTTCCCGCGAGATGATCCAGGAAAGCCCGGTGCTGGCGGCGATCCAGAAGGGCGTGTCCAATCGCGTTCTGTCCGAACTCGACAAGCTGGCCGCCAACGACGCCGAGCGCTACCTGAAGGTCTGGGACAACTTCGGCGCCGTCTTGAAGGAGGGGCTTTACGAAGACTATGCGCGCCGCGAGACCCTGCTCGGGCTGGCCCGCTTCAAGACCACGACATCGTCTGGGCAATGGCGCTCCATCAAGGACTACGCCGCCGCCCTGAAGGAGAACCAGACGGCGATCTATTACGCCACGGGTAGCGATCTGGCCCGTCTAGCCTCGTCGCCCCAGCTGGAAGGCTTCCGGGCGCGGGGGATCGAGGTGCTGCTTTTGACCGATCAGGTCGACAGCTTCTGGGTCAGCGCCGGCCTCGACTATGAGGGCAAGCCCTTCAAGTCAGTGATGCAGGGCCTGTCGGACCTGGGTCAAATCCCGCTGCTCGAAGGCGAGGCGCCCGCGCCGGCCGCCTCGGAAGCGGTCACGGGCTTCATCAGCTTCGTCAAGGCGACTCTGGGGGACGCCGTCGCCGACGTTCGCGCCTCAGACCGACTGACCGAGAGCGCCGTGTGCCTCGTCGCCTCCGAGAGCGGCATGGACCCACAGATGGAGAAGCTATTGGCCAGCGCCGGCCGGCTCGGCACGCTCGCCAAGCCGATCCTGGAGATCAATCCCCGGCACGCGCTCATCGCCAAGCTGAGCGCACTGGGCGAGGCCGAGCCGTCGCTACGTGAAGACGCCGCCCACCTGCTGTTCGACGAGGCCCGCATCGCCGACGGCGAGCCCCCCATCGATCCACGAGGCTTTTCGGCCCGCCTGGCACGGGTGATCGACCGGGCGACGGGGTAAGGGCCTCCTAGACCCCGTTCCCCCTTTATGGGGAAGGGTGCGCCGGCTGACCTAGGACGAAGCGCGACGCCACTGGATCAGGCGCTCCGCCGCTTCGTCCAGCACGGCGTCGGCCTTGGCGAAGCATAGCCTGACCAAGGCGCCGGGCTCGTGACCGCTGGCGTAAAAGGCCGATAACGGAATGGCCGCTACGCCAGCCTCGCGTACCCATCGCCCGCACACCTCGCGGTCCTTGCCCGCAATACTCGAGGCGGCGAGGTCTACGCACAGGAAGTAGGTGCCTTCGCTCGGCAAGACCGAAAAGCTACCCGCCGTCAGGGCGTCTGTCAGGCGGTCGCGCGAACGCTGCAGATCCGCCCGCATGGCGTCGAATGTGGGCGGCGGTTTGGCGAGGCCATAGGCGACCGCCGCCTGGAGGTTGGGCGGCGTCGAAAACGTCAGGAACTGGTGGGCGCGGGCCAGCGGACCGAGCAGCCGGGGGCGCGCCAGCATAAAGCCGATCTTCCACCCCGTCAGGGCGAAGATCTTGCCGGCCGAGCCGATCTTAATCGTACGCTCCGCCATGCCCTCAAAGGCGAACAGGGGCGGATGGCGACGATTGTCGAACAGCACATGCTCCCAGACCTCGTCGCAGATCGCCACAAGGTCGTGCGCGACGCAAAGGGCGGCCAGCGCGGCCAGCTCGGCCCGGTCAAAGGCCCGCGCCGTCGGGTTCATCGGATTGTTGAAGACGATGGCGCGTGTTCGCGGCCCAACAACCGCCGCCACATCCTCAATCGCCAGGCGCCAGTGCGGCGGTCGCAAGGTGACGAACCGCGGCACACCCCCCGCCCGCACAACGAGCGGTAGATAGGCGTCGTAGGTGGGCTCGAACAGGATCACCTCATCGCCCGGACTGATCACCGCTAGGAGCGCGGCGGCGATCGCCTCTGTCGCGCCCGACGTGATCAGAACGTCGTCGGCCTGGAGGTCGAGGTCTTGATGGGCCTGGTAATGGGCGGCGACGGCGCGACGGGTCTCAGCCAAACCCATTGAGGGCGGATACTGGTTGGAGCCGGTCAAGACTGCATCCGCCGCAGCCTGCAAGAGGTCTGCAGGCCCAGGCCCATCGGGGAACCCCTGGCCAAGATTGATCGCGCCGGTCGCGCGCGCCAGCGCCGACATCTCCTCGAAGATCGTCGTGGGCATGGAGGCATAAAGCGGGTTCAAGCGTTGAGACCTCGGCTTAGAGACGTCGTCAGGACGGCGTTTGCAGAACAATCTGAACCCAAAGGCATAGCTTAGTCGCGCCAGGCGCCATAGTCGAAGCGCGCCCCATTTGGGATGGACTTACAAGCCGTCTCGCTCCATCTCCGCCGCAAGAGCGATTTGGGTTTATCGTGCGTTTCAGGGGAGTTGGGCGAATGAGCGATATCGCGATTTTGTTTGGCGGCGAAAGTCGCGAACAGTTGGTGTCGGTCGCGAGCGCGCAAAACATCGCGACGGCGCTCCCGGAGGCGCACCTTTGGCATTGGCGGCCATCGGGCGAGATCATCCAGGTTGATCGCGCGCAATTGGCGGCCCATACGCGACCCTTTGAGCTGCCCTTTCTGTCGGATGGTCCTTTGGTCGCCGAGAGCGTCCCCAAGATGCTTGAGCACGCCGCAGCCACCCACACCACGCTTGTTCTCGGACTTCATGGCGGGGCGGCGGAGGATGGCGAGCTTGCAGCACTCTGCGAGGCCGCAAATGTGGCCTTCACGGGCACGGGATCGGTGGGGAGCCGGATCGCCTTCGATAAGGTCAGCGCGAAAGAGTGCGTTTCAAAACACGGCTGCACCACCGCCCCCTCCCTTTACACAACGGCGCAGACCCAGGCTGAGGCGCTTCATACCTGGCTGGCTCAATATGGAAGGCTGATCGCCAAGCCGGTCGCCGATGGCTCCAGCTTTGGGCTTTGCGTCATAGACGGTCCCGCGGACATTGATACGGTTTTGGAACACGCTGTCACAGAAGCCTATTTGGTGGAGCCGTTCCTAGCGGGCCGTGAGGCGACCGTCGCCGTTGTGGACACCGAGGACGGCCTGATCGCCCTGCCCGCTGTCGAAATCATCGCCAGCGCCAACAGGTTGTTCGACTACAGCGGCAAATACCTTGGGCAAGGCGTTCGCGAAGTCTGCCCGGCGGATTTTGAGCCCGATATCGAAGCCACATTGCGTTCAGAGGCCCTAAAGGCTCATCACGCGATCGGCGCCTTTGGATACTCAAGATCGGACTTCATTGTGACGGACCAGGGCCCCGTATTTCTTGAAACCAATACCCTGCCGGGACTTTCACGCTCGTCTCTGGTGCCCATGGCCCTGCGAGCGGCGAACCTCGACTTACCGGGGTTTCTGCGGCGCCAGATTCGTCTAGCGGACACCCGGCGGGCGCAGGGCGGGGGATAAGCGCTGGCTGCTTAGCGCTTTGTCGCCGCGATCCAGACGGTATCAAGCAGGAAGCTGCCGTCGGGCTCGATCCCGAGTTGGCGCTGTACCTCATCCGGCGCGGTACTCTGCAAGCGACGGATTGCAGCGACGGCGACCTCGGGCGTTCGCATCCGCTCTATCCAGGGTCCAAACTCCAACCGCAAGCGCGCGGCGTGCATCTCGCCGACCACGAAGCCCGCACGGCCGAGCGCCGCCACCCACTCAGCACTCGAATAGTTTCTGACGTGGCTCGGGTCGCGCAGCACCTCGACCGCCTGCAGGTGGGTATCAAGCAAGGGCTTTGCCGGCGCCGAGCTATCCACAACCAGGAACAGGCCGTTCGGCTTCAACACTCGGACCACTTCGCGCAAGCCCGCGTCGAGGTCTCCCCAATGGTGGGCGCTGAAGCGCGTGGCGGCGATATCAAAGGTGTCGTCTTCGAACGGCAGGCGCTCAGCCGGGCCGCGAACCGCCCGAAGATTGGCGATGCCGCGCTCGGCCGCCGACTTCTCGACGACGCGCACCATCTCGTTCGACGGGTCGCAAGCGGCCACCGAGCGCACATGCGCCGCCGCGCGATAGGCCACATGGCCGCCGCCGCAGCCGACGTCGACGAACTCGGCCTCGCCCTGGCCCTTTAGCTGGGCTTCGATCCAGTCGAGGTCCGGCCCCGACGAATGCACCGCGCTCGCCACATAGGCCTCTGCCCGTGGACCGAACTGTTCCGCCGCCAACATTGCCAATGTGTTCGCCATTCTTCGTGCTCCTTTAAGAGCTTTTTAGTCCTGCTGAACGCGACAGGCGCGTCGTGAGTCTGCGACCGCTAGCCCGCGCTTGGACGCACCCCTAGAGCGCTGAACGGGCTAATCAAGACGGTCTGGCGATGTCGCGGCTGATCGTCGACTTAACCCGCGCCGTCCATCTCATACATTTTAGCGCCGCGGCTCACTAACCGCGATCCAACGCAAGCAATTGGTTGATCGATACCCTATGTTGAAGCGGTCGTCGGTTTTCTGCTCCGTGGAAGGCGGCGACGCGAAAGGACATCATGTCCCGCCTCATCACGCCCGCTACGCCCGCCTCCAAGCCCTTAGCGGGGTTCAATGACCCTCGCTCGACCGGTACCGCCCCGCGCCACCGGATCGCGGACATTCTTGGCTTAAAGGGCACGTTTAGGCGCTAGTCCCATGATCGCCTTGATCTCCGGATGGCTCGATAGTGTGCGTTCAACCTGGGTCGCGCCGCAGGAGGTCCGCGCCGAGGCTTGGGCGTTGGGGGGCCGTCACCGGGGCAAAGTGCTAGAGGGCGCGCGATTGGAGTTGGCGGGGAACGGATTAGACGCACGTCGAGCGATTTTGCTGCGCGCCGTGATCCGAAGATACAAGAACGTCGGCGATGATCATGGGGCTGCGCCTTAGCATGGCGGCCCTGTCTCCCGGCCAACTCGTCGCGCTGCGGAACCTGGCGCGTAAGCAGGCCGGCGAAGCTGTGAACTGGATCAATATCGCCGACGCCCGCGCGCTGACCGAACTCGGCTTCGCCGACCGCAATAGCGAAGGCTGGCGGATCACCACCGCGGGCGCCCTGGCCCTGGCCACCATCGTCGAAGGCGGACCTGCCGAAGAGGCGCCGCTAACCAACATCAGTCCGATAAGGAAAGACGGAAATGAAGGAAACTAAGGGCAAGTCCAAGAAGGCGCAGAGCCCCAAGCCCAACGCCTCTCAGCCCAGTCTGAAAACTCCTGCGGCGGGGCCCGGGGTGCAGACGAAGAAATAGGCGGACGCGACATTTACCCTGCACAACGTCGGTAAGCCGCTGATCGCCTAGTCGGGCGCGATCAGCGACAGCTGAGGAAAATACGTGCGATATCGCGATACGTCTCGCGTGAGCAGTTCATAGCCCGCCACAGCGGCATGGGCGCCGATGAAAAAGTCCGGCAAGGTTGAACTGCGTTGTCCGCCACGCCGTTTATAAAACTGATAGGCTTTCGCGGCTAGGAACGCCCCTTCGTAAGGTATCGGCTCTCGGTCGAGGAATGACTTGGGCAACGCGACGTCGAGGTCTTCGATTTTTGAATAGCGAATCGAGACTTCGGCGTAGATGACTGGATTTATAACGAGCCGATGGCGGTCGGACGCGCGCTCAATCGCCGCCATTGACCAGGGCAACCAAACTTCATCCTCTGTCATCAGATCAAGCAAAACATTGCTATCAATCAGGACGCCGGCCATCAGTCGCCGCGCGTCAGAGCCATAATGGCGTCCGTACTCATGGCCACATCCCCCCGCCCACGCAGATGAGCGACAAGGCGGGCGCCGCGGCCATCTCCGCGCTTGGTGGCGACGGGCGTCAACCTCACAACCTGCCCGTCGAAATCGAATGCAACCTCGGTATGAGGCAAAAGCCCTGCCTGCTCGCGGATGTCGGCGGGAATGGTGACCTGACCCTTTGACGTAATACGCATAGCCTACCTCTTTGTCTTACATGTAAGAGTAAGACTGTAGTTCGAGGTCTACAAGGGCGGCGCTGAAAGACGTCCTGCGCGGCGGGGCTTATCAAGACGCTCAATTCATGGGATCGCTACGCCCATGTCGCTGCCCCGCATGCCTGTCATCTTCTTTGGTCACGGCAGCCCCATGATCGCGCTGGAGACCAGTGCGGTCACAAAAGCTTGGCGCGAGATGGCGCTAAGCGCGCCGCGGCCCAAGGCCATCCTTTGCGTCTCCGCCCATTGGCTGACCCAGGGTACGGCCGTGACGGCCATGGCGAGGCCAAAGACCATTCACGACTTCGGCGCCTTTGCGCCGGAACTATTCCAGGTTCAGTACCCCGCGCCCGGCGCCCCCGATCTGGCCCGGCGCGTCCAGGCCCTTTTGTCGCCCCTTCCCGTGACGCTCGATATGAACGCGTGGGGCCTGGACCACGGCGCTTGGTCGGTCCTGATCAAGGCCTTCCCTGAGGCCGACGTGCCCGTCGTTCAGCTCAGCATAGACGCCACCAAGCCGCCCCAATGGCATTACGCGTTGGGTCAGCGGCTCGCGCCCTTGCGGGATGAGGGCGTGCTGATCGTCGGCTCAGGCAATACCGTTCACAATCTGAGCGCCATGAGCTGGAACGAACGGTATGGCGAGGGCTATGATTGGGCGAGGCGGTTCAGCGACCATGTCCGCGACGCTGTGGTACACGATGCGCCGGACAAGCTGATCGCTTACGCCGACCAGGGACGCGACGCCCAGCTCTCCCAACCCAGCCCAGATCATTATTGGCCGCTACTCTATGCGGCCGGCGCCCGCCTGCCCGGCGACGCGGTCAAAACGCCGGTCGATCACATCGAATTCAAGTCCATCGGCATGACCAGCTTTGTCATCGGCGGCGTCGCCTAAATCTGATCTCGCCCAGCTTTCGGTGGCGCCAGAAACAAGGTCGCCACGAGCATGACGAAGGTAGCTGCGGCGCAGAGCAGGAACATGCCGGAGAAGCTGCCCAGCATATCTCGCGCCCAGCCCCCGAACGCCGGCCCGATGGCGGCCGAGGTGCTGATTAGGCACATCAGCGAATAGAGTTCCAGATTGGGCCGCTTACCGAAATAGCTAAGGAGCAGCAGGGTCGCAGCCAAAAAACTCCAGCCATAGCCAATACCGACGCCCACAGCGTAGACGAGCATCAGGGGATAACCGCGCGCCTCGGCCAGCGCCGTCATGCCGGCGATGAGGGCTGCCAGCGAAACGATCAGCAGAACCTTGGGCCGCACCTTTTCTCCGATCACGCCGCCGACGACGGACAGGATCGCGCCCACCAGAGCCTCCAGGCTCAACATGGCGGCGGCCGCCTTTGCCGTGATGCCGCGCTCGGTAAGATGCTCCACCGCAAAGCCATGAGCCGTGATGTTGATCAGGAGGTAGGTCGTGTAAGCGCCGACGATGATGTAAAACTGGGGCGTCGCGAGCGAGCGGCGCACCGTCCAGTCGTGCACACCGCCGATCAGCGCGACCGGCCCGGTCTGCTGGGGCGAAACCTCGGCCATAGCCTTCGGCTCCCGCCCAGAGGTGGCGACCAGGGCCGCAAAGCTCCCCGCCGCCCCAGACGTGATAACGAACATCCACCAGTAGGACCGCCAGCCCAGGTGTGCGCCCTCAATGGCGAGATACAATAAGGGGCCTGCGACCTGCCCCAGGGCGCCGATGGTGAAGTAGGCGCCCAATACAGTGGATCGGCGCTGGAACAGGCCGGTCAGCACGTGGGTGCCCGGCACAGTCGTCGTCAGGGCGAAGGCGATCCCCACCAGCAGTGTCGCCGCGAGGTACATCTCCGCATTTCGCGCCAGGGCCAAGGTCCCAAAGCCGCAGATCAACAAGATCGTGCCGCCGATCAGCGTGCCGCGCACCCCAAGCCAGCGGATAAGAACGGCGGGTGCGAAGCTAGCCAGGCCGCAAGCTAACCCCAGGAAGGTGTAGCCCATACCCGCCTGGGTCCAGTTCAGGTGCAGCTCGGCCACCATCGCCGGCAGAACGACGCCCAGCGAACTGAAGGTGCCGGCCGAGACCAGAAAGAATAGCGTGCTTAGGGCGACGAAGGTCAGCCACCGCGGCGCGAACTTGGATGGCGGACCGATCTGCACCGGCTCGTCCACATGCAGGTCTTGGGCGATGGTTTCCATAGCGGGGCTCATAGTCATGGCCCTGGGCGCATAGACAAGGGCTCTTGCATCGCGCCGGGGCCTGGGCGGCCGTAGGCGCTGCGTAAGGGGCAGATAGAGTAAGGCGTCGCGGAGGAACACAGACGACAGGTTTGGCGCCATGTCGAGAGGCTGCGCCGCCTGTCTCCCTCGACCTCAGTAATCGGCCTTGAGCGCGCCGTAGAACACGTAGCCGTCAGCGCGCGACCTATCCCAGGCCGGGCCAGCCGAGGCCAATAACGACCAGTGCGGCGTCAGCCTATAGGTCGTCGCCATATTGAGGGTGGCGTAGGCGCCGCCGGCGTAGGTATCGCGGGTCTGGCCGTAAAGCTCAGCCCCCAGAGACAACCGCTCGCCAAAGCTTCGGCTAATCGCGCCGCCGCCCTGCCAGAAGTTTCGCTGACCCGAGCCAGGATTGATCTGATAGCCGCCGCCGCCAAATACGGACCATGGGCCAAAGTCCTTCTGCGCCCAGATCGGCAGCAACAGCTCAAACCGTCCGGCGCCTAAGGCGCGATCTGCAGTCGGAACGAACAGACGGGGGAAGACAGCGACGTCGGGCGTCCACGTCCCATCGGATTCATGCAGAAACTTGGACTTGATCGCCAGCTCCACATCGCCTGGACCGGCCCGTAGCCCATTTTCGCCGAAGGCGTTGGGGGCGCCAAACGCCAGGGGCAAGACCGCCGTCAGCTGCAAATCCTTGGCCGCACCGTAGTTGATGTCAAAGCCCGCCTCCCCCGCCAAGCCGCCTATCCCTGGGCTATCCGGGGTCCCGAGCCCGGTCGCGAAGTTGTAGATTTCCCAATGGCCGACATCGGTCGTATCTGGATCGTCGGTAAGGTAGGGCGGACCGGCGAGCGCGGCTCCCGCCACTAGGGTGGCCACAGCTATCCCCAGCGGACCAGCGGTACGCCTCAGGTTCGGAAAAATCCTATCGCCCAAGCGTTTCGCTCCATCGACGCCATCGCGTATGACGACAACAGTATCGGCTCAGGCCCGGATATGAACCCATGAAGGCCCAGACCAACGAGAATTGGCTCGGCCAGGCGCTCAGCAAGGCGCCCCAGGCGACGCTGATGTTCTGGCTCGTGAAAATCTGCGCCACCACGGTGGGCGAGACCGGCGGCGACGCCGTCTCTATGACGCTCAAGCTCGGCTATGCGGTCGCCACCCTGATTTTCTTGGCCTTCTTCGTCGCGACCGTCAGCGCACAACTCCGCGCACGGCGGTATCATCCCGTAATCTATTGGCTCGTTGTGGTCGCCACGACAACGGTCGGCACAACCACGTCCGACTTCATCGATCGCTCGCTCCACCTCGGCTATGTGGCGTCCTCCGCCATGCTTTTGGCGCTGGTGATCTTAGTCCTGATCGTTTGGAAGCTGACGACCGGCAAGATCGCCGCCGACCACATCACGACGCGGCGGGATGAGATGTTTTACTGGCTAACCATCCTTGTCTCCAACACGCTCGGCACCGCGCTCGGCGACTTCTCCTCCGACACCTTGCCAGACCTAGTGGACAAGATCGCCCATCCACCCCCAAGCGGTTGGGACGCCTGGGGCTTTGAGCTGGCGGCGGTCGTGTTCGCTGGCCTGATCGCCGTCATCGCGGTTCTGCATCTGTTGAAGTGGGCCCCTCAGGCGGTGCTGTTTTGGGCTGCCTATGTGCTGACGCGTCCGCTAGGCGCGACGCTGGGCGACACCTTGACCAAGCCCCATGCCCAGGGCGGCCTTGAGTTCGGACGCATAGCGGCCACCGCGGTGATCGGCCTCGCGATGGTGTTTCTAATCAGTCTGTCACCGAAACTTCGTAAGCCGGCGCCCTTCGCCGCCTGATCACCTTATCGGGAGCGCAACCATGTTCGCACGCCTCGCCGCCGTCGTCGGCTGTCTCGCCATCGCGGCCCCAGCACTCGCGGCGCCGGCCTATGTGTTGACCAAGTCTACGCTCCTGGGCGCGCCCGACCGCTGGGACTATGTCGTATTCGATGCGCCGACCCAGCGGGTCTATATCGCTCACAGCGACAGGCTAGAGGTGCTCGATGCGGGCTCGGGCGCCCGGGTTGGACAGGTTCTAGGGATTGCAGGCGGGACGCACGGCACGGGCATCTCGGCCGCGAACGGGCAAGGGTTTACCGATGACGGCAAGGCCGGCTTGGCCGTGGCCTTCGACCTAAAGACCCTTCAAACCGTCAAACAGATTCCGGCGGACGAGGACGCCGATGCTATCGCTGTGGACACCGCCACCGGCCATATCGTCGTCGTCGAGGGCGATCCCGGCGCCATCACGGTCATCGACCCCAAAACCGACAGCGTCGTGGCGACGATCAAGGCGGGTGAGAAGATGGAGTACGCCACGTCGGACGAACGCGGCTTTGTCTATGTCGCCGGCGCCGAAAAGCGCGACCTGTTGAAGATCGACGCCCGCACGAACACCGTTGTCGCCCGCTGGCTGACGCCAGACTGCGCCGTTCCCCATGGGCTGGCGCTAGACCGGGCCGGGCGGCGACTGTTCATGGGCTGTATCAACGCCAAGATGATGGTCGTAGACGCCGACAATGGGCGCGTCGTGATCGAACTCCCCATCGGCCGGGGCAGCGACGCCATTGCCTATGACCCCGTGCGTCGGCGCGTGTTTAGCCCGAACGGTGTAGACGGCACGCTCACAATCTTCCAGCAGACCTCGCCAGACACCTATCAGGCCCTGGAGACGATCCCGACGCTCGTCAGCGGCCGCACCATGGCGGTCGATCCTGCCAGCGGCCGCCTCTTCATCGTCGCCGCCGACACCGATCCGAACCCCACGCCAGGCGGTCGCCCCCGCCCCCGTCCAGGCACCACGCGGGTCTTGATGCTCGATCCGGTTGAGTAGCTTTTGGCAACCCCCGACCCTGGTCATCGCCGCACCCCTCAACTCAAATCAACCCGTCGCAGCGATGTCCCGGCGCCTCAACGTCAGTTCACCCTGACCCCGATCATCCGGCCGACCGCAAAGGTGAAGATCGCCGCGGCGTAGCCGATGGCGATCTGGCGGCTCGCTGAAAAGGCTAGGCTGCGGCCGGTGAATAGCGACGTCGCCGCACCGATACCGCCCAGAGCTATCCCGCTAAAGCTGATGCTGAGCGCGATGGCCGTCCAGCCGTCGCAAAAGAAGAAAGGCGATACAGGGAATATGGCGCCGAGCGCGAAGAGGGCGAACGACGATCCCGCCGCAGCCCAGGCCGAGCCGCCCAGCTCCTCTGGATCGATTCCCAACTCCTCGCGGACCAGCGCATCCAACGCCACGTCCTTATCGGAGAAGATGCGGTTGACCACCGCCGCTGACGCGGCCTCATCCAGACCCTTAGCCTGGTAGATCAGCCGCAGCTCTTCCTTCTCAAGCTCAGGCGCAGCCTCAAGCTCATCCTTTTCGGCGGCGATCTGGCGCAAATGCATCTCGCGCGCGCTATTGACCGAAAGCCATTCGCCCATGGCCATGGAGCAGGACCCGGCCACCAAACCCGCCAGCCCCGTGAGCAGGATCGTTCTGCCGCTGACCGCGGCGCCGGCGACGCCCATAACGAGGCTGAGGTTTGAAACAAGACCGTCGTTGGCGCCCAGCACGGCGGCGCGCAGGGCGTTGCCGCCCCCCGATTTGTGGCGCCCCTCAAGCTGAGCCAGCGAGCCACCCGACAGACCGCCAACCTGGGACGCCGCCGCCTGGATCACGCGCGCATGGGAGCGTTCGTCGGTGTGGAAGCCCGCCTCGACGGCATCGGCCTGGTTGGTATAGCCGGCGCCGCCTTTGACTTCGTCGCGCGCCAGCGTCGGAAGCACCAGCGCGGGGCCCAGCCGCCGGCCTATGAAGGCCAAAAGCTTCGCTCGCCCCGACGGACGGACCTCTCCTCTGTGCCCTCCAGCCCGAAGCTTGTCGCGCCAGAACTCGGCGTGGCGACGCTCGACCGTCGCCAAACGCTGATAGACGGCGGAGACCTTTTTGTCCTTTTCGCCCTCAGCCAGCGCATCGTAGATGGCGGCGCCGTCGGTTTCGTCCTGCAAATTCGCCAGCATCCGGCGCCGATCAGCTCGGGTGAGTTCGCTGCGGGGCTCCGCTGCGGGATCGGGCGCCAGCTTGTGTTGGGTCAACTTCGCCATCGCGCACTAAATGAGCTTTAGGTCCAATTAGTTCAAAATCAATAATCCGGCAATTCAATACTCGATATTGCAATTCAATCGCAACGCGCTGGCGATTTTATAAATATTCAAAACATAAGATGGTCATTGCATCATCGGTCTCGCCCACCCAAGCCGGGGTCGATATCGCGCATTTGGGGTCGGCCGCCATGTTCGCTCAACAGCGAATATGGGCGATAAGGCGCGATGACCGCCGTTCACAATCCCTCCGAGCGACTAGACCCGGCCACAGGGCGCGGGCCGGCGCGCATATGGCAAGTCTTTGCGGTCGCCCTAGGGCTTGGACTGACCTCATTCGGCGGCCCGATCGCTCATCTCGGCTATTTCGAGCGCGCCTATGTTCAACGCCGCCGTTGGCTTTCCGCCCACGACTACGCCGCCATCGTCGCGCTATGCCAGGTCGTTCCCGGCCCGACCAGCAGCCAGATCGGCTTCCTGATCGGGCTTCGACGCGCCGGCTGGGCAGGGGCGTTCGCCGCCTGGCTTGGGTTCACCCTGCCCTCGGCCCTGATCATGGTCGTCTTCGCCAGGCTCTCGTCCCATTTCACCGGCCCCCTGCTGACCTCTGTCCTTGAGGGCCTGAAGTTAGTCGCGGTTCCGGTGGTCGCCCAGGCGGTCTGGAGCATGGGGCGCCAACTGTGCCCTGACCTGACGCGCACAGCCCTGGCCTTGGTCGCGGCGGCGATTTTGCTCTTTTACAATAGTCCGGTCGTGCAAGTTGTCGCCTTGATGGTGGGCGCGCTGGGCGGCGTTGGACTTTGTCGCTACGTGCCGAGCCTAGACGCGGCAAGCCCACCGCCTGTCGGTCGCAGGCTTGGCTTGTTAGCGGGCGTGGCCTTCCTGGCGCTATTGATCCTTCTGCCGCTCTGCGCTCAGACGGCGCCGCGGTCCTTGCTGGGCGTGGGATCGATATTTTACCGGGCCGGCGCGCTCGTTTTTGGCGGCGGCCATGTGGTGCTGCCGCTTCTGCGCGATGCGCTCATTCCGGGTTGGATCAGCGACAACGCCTTCCTCGCCGGCTATGGCGCGGCACAGGCTGTCCCCGGACCGCTGTTCACCTTCGCCGCCTATCTGGGCGCCCTGGTCGCGCCGGCGGGGTCGGGCGTTGGACAGACGGCGCTGTGGTCAGCCGCGGCACTAGGTTTCATATTTCTGCCCGGCCTGCTGGTCGCCACGGCGGGCATATCGCTTTGGACTTGGGTCGGACACCATCCGACCGCGCGGGGCGCGCTAGCCGGCGTAAACGCCGCCGTCGTCGGGGTTCTCGGCGCAGCGCTCTACACGCCGATTTGGACCAGCGCCGTCCGCGGTCCTCAAGATGTCGCCATCGCGCTCGTGGCGTTTCTGCTCCTGGAACGCTGGCGTGCGCCGCCGCCCATCATTGTCCTCTTCTGCATCGCAGCGACCTTAACGATGGCGCATATCCGATCCGCATAAGGACGACAGAGCGCGTCGCCAAAACTAGGAATCATTTTTTAGACTGGGCGAACGCCAAAATAAAACCTCAGACGGAGCCATCAACCCTTTAGGTTGCTTGACGCACCTGATTCTTGCAAAAATAGATAATTTGGTAGCGCTACCTTAATATTACCTAAGTCATAGTCATGGCATCTACCCTCGATAGTCAGGCCCCCTGGTCGGATGATTTTATTAAATCTTTTCCGCAGATTAGTAAGAATAAGCGTGCCACTTTGCGCGCTTGTCGCCTGCCTTTGCGGAAGCTTCGATGCACACGCTGCCGCCAAGGCGACCAGTCCACCTGCGGCTTCGCGGTGGGAGGCGTTCACGACGCCGATATTTCGAAACCTCACTCAAGACACAGGGCTCGCACGCAGCTCAGAGCTATCGGCCCTAGACCAGGACGGCGCCGGCTTCATGTGGATCGGCACACAAAGCGGCTTGATGCGCTGGGATGGCTACCAGTTCAAAAAATATATGCCTGATCCGAAGTCGCCGGGCGCGTTGCCTGACGACTATGTGGTGACGCTTCACACCGATAGACACGGCCGGCTTTGGATCGGCACCAATGTTGGCGGCGTTGCGATGTACGATGCCGCCCACGACAACTTTATCAGATACGGCGCGAAGACGGCCCTGGCTCGCGCGACCGTGTCATCCATAGCAGACGACGACGGGGACGGCCTTTGGCTCGGGACCGACATCGGGCTCGTTCACCTCGACACGCACAACAACTCGGCTCGGCTGGCGCTGCCCGCTAAAGAGATTTGGACGGTCATACGTGATCGAACCGGCGCCCTTTGGGTCGCAACACATGGCGGCCTCCTTCGCCGGGCCGCGGGCAGCCAGGCGTTCACAACCGTAAAACTGCCCGTCACGGGTGACGAAACGCCCGTCGCGTCCACCCTGTTTGAAGACAATCTCGGACGGATATGGATCGGAACATTACACCAGGGCGCCTATGTCGTGCTCCCCGGCGGCGCCCAACCGTCGCGCCTGCACCCCTCCGACGAGGCGGACTCGGCGCCGGCGTCCCGCGCTTTTGCGACGCAAAGCATTGTTGCAATCACCCAATCTCTGGACGGGCGTGTCTGGTTTGGCTCCGGAGGGCAGGGCGTGTTTGTGTTCGACCCAACGAGCGCGGCCCTCCGCCATTTCCAGCGCGATCTCGCAGTGCCCAGCAGCCTCAGCGACGACACAACCATAGCGGCGACTCGAGATCGCTCAGGCCTCATCTGGATCGCCACAATGCGCGGCCTAAGCGTGACCAATCCCGCCCCGACGGGCCTGACAACAGTCTTCGGCAGCTCTTCGCAGCCCAATGGGCTCGCTTCCAATGGCGTCGTCAGCTTCTTGGCGACGCCCAGCGGCCAGATTTGGATGGGGCGAGCGGATCATGGGGTCGATATCGTCGATCCGATCTTGGGGCAGGTCGGCCATGTCACATCGACCCGTCGCGGCCCTGAACACACCCTGCCTGACGCCTACGTCCGCTCCATGGCGCTGACGCCGGGCGGTTCTGTCTATATTGGCACCAAACAAGGGCTTTATCGGACCACGCTCGCTGGAAAGACGGTCGATCACGTAGACGGGCCCAACAACGATAGCCGCGTCAGCGCCATGTTGGTGCAAGGCGATGTCCTTTGGGTCGGACACAGCGGGATAACTCGGATCAAGTTGGGGCGCCGCGGCGAACCGGTCGGGCGGCCCGATCAGATCGAGGACGGCTTGCCCAATATTCACGTCGGGGCCCTGGCGCCGGGCCCAAATGGCTCCATCTGGGTCGGAACCCATAGGGGGCTGGCGCGGCTCGACACAACCACACTGAAGGTGATCGAACGCGCCACCCCTGGATCGGACGGCGACAGCCTCGCCGGCGGCGGAATCACGAGTTTGGTCACCGACCATCGGGGCCGTCTGTGGGTAAGCTCTACCGGCGGCGCGATCAACATCCTGACGGGTCGCGACGTCCATGGTCGGTTGCGCTTCCGCCATATCGGCATGGAGGACGGCCTGCCCAACGACAATGTCGATGATCTGCAGATCGCACTGGACGGGGCCATATGGGCCTCTACCGACGACGGCCTGGCGCGGATCGACCCGGACACACTGAAGATCAAGGATTTTCACCTCAAGGACGGCGTCTATTTCAATGACCACTGGTCTGGCGCGGGGCTCGTGACGCCGGCAGGCGAAATCCTGTTTGGCTCCGTCGGCGGCGTTGACGTGGTGCGGCCAGACGCGATCAAGCCTTGGCGCTTCCAGCCTCCCGTTGTGATTACCGATGTGGAGGAAGGGACGACCGCGCGCGGCGCCCCCCTCCTAAATCCTGACCACAGCGACGGCCTGAAGATTGCGCCAGGAATAAAGAGTATTCGGGTAGAGTTTGCGGCGCTGGACTATGCGTCCCCGCAAGACAACCGATACGCCTATCAGCT
>Ga0116226_10000768_pt1 | contig 27563 bp, 21 predicted proteins | sample S1TSphfallax_FD_89692 | JGI IMG/M metagenome (GOLD analysis project Ga0116226, IMG submission 89692) | Host-associated microbial communities from peat moss isolated from Minnesota, USA - S1T2_Fa - Sphagnum fallax MG | ecosystem: Host-associated > Plants > Peat moss > Unclassified | place: USA... | reverse complement strand
GGCCAAACTTTAGCGCCTCTTCAGCGGTCATCCATGTGTCTCGGTCGATCGCTTTTTCAATGACGGCACGCTTTTTTCCCGTGGCCACCTCATAAATCGTCACAAGTTCATTGCGCATTTTGATCATTTCAAGCGCCTGGATTTCCAAATCTGTTGCTTGACCCTGAATGACGCCTGCCAATAAGGGTTGGTGAATCATAATGCGCGAAAGGGGGGTGGCGAAACGACGACCTGGAGCAGCACACAAGCTAAGAACAGATCCCATGGACGCAGCCAGTCCTGAAACCAATGTAGTGACAGGAGAGGAAATCATTTTGACTTGATCCCAAATGGCAAAACCTGAATCGACAGCCCCTCCTGGACTATTAATGACCAAAAGAATGGGCTTGCCGGGGTGTGCGAGTTCCAAATACCAGAGCTTCCGAATTGTCTCGCTTGCAGAATGGCTGTCAATAGCACCTGAGATAAAAATACGGCGGGCTTCCAGCAAGGCATGTTCAATTTTATCCCCTACTCTTGAGGGAATAGAGCCTTTTTTTTCTTTAGCGCCTTTCGTTATCATCGAGATCTCCCGTGTAAATCAGCTTTAATGAGCGTATACACGAGACTGGGAAAAAGTTCAATGCCTTAAATTTCGATTTCCGGATAAAGGGGAAAGCGGCTGAGGATTTCAGCAATTCGCCGTTGAGCCACGTGTAAAATTTCAGGTTCCGTTATGCTATTCGCTTTGCTTCGCTCTCCTCCCTTTTCAAGCATGGCAGGTTGGGTATGAGAAAGAATAGAGATAATGATATCGGCAATGTCTCGCATCTCTTCAGAGCCCATACCCAACGTTGTCAACGCAGGAGTTCCCAGGCGAATCCCTGAGGTATACCAGGGGCCTTGGGTGTCAAAGGGAATCGCATTGCGGTTCACCGTTATATGAGCCGCTCGCAGCGCTTTTTCCGCCTGGCGGCCCGTCAACTTGAAGGGAGCCACATCCAGAATGATCAAGTGATTGTCTGTTCCCCCGGTGACAAGCCGGACCCCTTTTTGCAAAAAACGTTCGGCCAAGGCGCTGGCATTCTCCAGAATTTTCTCAGCATAGGCTTTAAAATTTGGCGTGTTTGCCTCTTTAAAAGCAACTGCCTTAGCGGCCATCACGTGCGGGAGCGGGCCACCCATGACAAGGGGGCAGCCCTTGTTAATCGAGTCCCTAAACTCTTGTTGACAGAGGATAAATCCGCCGCGAGGTCCTCTAAGCGTTTTATGCGTTGTAGAAGTCACAACATGGGCGTAAGGAACGGGGTTAAATTCTCCTTTGAATACTCCCCCAGCCACTAATCCAGCAAAATGGGCCATGTCAACTAACAAAATAGCTTCGACGGAATCTGCTATTTCGCGCATCTTGGCAAAATTAAGGCGGCGGGGGTAAGCGGAGTAGCCTGCCATCAAAATTGCCGGTTTTTCTTTTTCCACTTGTTTCGCAAGGGTCGCATAATTGAGACGTTCATTCTCTGGCTCCACATCGTAAAGGACCGCGTGAAACATTTTAGAAGAAATGTTATGGCGGTAGCCATGGGTGAGGTGTCCTCCGGAATTTAATGACATTCCCATGAGTTTCTGATTCACAAGCAGCTGTCTTAGCGTTTCATACTCTTCTGGCGTCAGCTCATCCAGTGATTTTTTCCCCATTTTTTCAACAGTGGGATGTTGAACGCGCTGAAGGAGGATGGCCCATAGAGCAACGAGATTCGCATCCGCTCCTGAATGAGGCTGAACGTAGGCGTGATCGCATTTAAAAAGTTCTTTCAGCTCTTTTTGCGCGAATTCTTCGATGGCATCGATATTATCGCAGCCGGCATAAAAGCGATGTTGAGGATAGCCTTCTGCATATTTATCCGTCAGAAGATTCCCCATGGCCAGTTGGATGGCGAGCGAAGAAAAGTTTTCTGAGGCAATAAGTTTTAAGTGGGAGCGTTCATCCTTTAACTCTTGCAAAATGCTAGCTGTCACAGTGGGTGCAACTGTTTCAATGTGGTCTAAAGCAGCTAGATAAGCAATGGCAGCTGCATGAGAGGGATCAACAGGATGTGTGGCGAGAAATTTTTGAAGACGGGATACCATCAGATAATCTCCTTAAGAATCTTAATCACTGACCTTTAAGAAAAGGAAGATCTTCTTCTTGGCACATTCAGGCCTAGAAAAATGAAAAATGCCCCACAAATATGAGGGTGTTTTTTCTCATTGAAGCCCGGGGCTTTGGCTAAGCCCAAATTCAACTTTGAAGGGGAATGGGCATATAAGCTTTATGAATAATACCGGCATGGTACAACTTGACCATTAAGAAGTCAAAGGATTTCAGCATCATCAAAAATGATTGTGCGCCGATTATGGGCAATGTCTGACACGAGGCTCTTCAAAAGAGTTGTCTCCCAGATTGCGAAGACCATCCTTACAGAAGGATGAGTCTAGGGTTCTGAATAAAGAGCAAAGCTGACAACGTAGCAAAGGGATAAAAGCCAAAGTAGAAACCGCAATGTTAAGACGTTTCTGACAATAGACCCATTCTATGCGAGCAGGTGACTGCTAGATAACGGGGAAGACACCTGGACTTGTAATAAAGACGGTTACGTTGACACGCTCAAGCCCAAAGGCAATGGAAGCGATTCAAGGGAATGTGCCCTCTCCATAGCATTACCGAAGAGACCACGACCAGGCTAAGCTAAGGTCCGGGGAACCGCAAACGGGAATTTTTGTATTCGGATTTGATGTGCGACGAGCGGCAATTCGTGACTTTCAAGACAAACAAGAATCAACCCACAATCCTCATCCTCCTCCGCTAGGATGACCCATCGCCTGATGGATTTTATCCGATAGCTGCAAAAAGAGATCTTTCAAAAATAGATAAATTTTATCGGCCCAACCCACCATTGTGAAAAAAGCATCAGGGAAGGCTGCATAAATGGCATAAAATAGAACACCAAAAAAAACAAAGTTGAAAATAAATCGCATACACCTCCAGTAAAAAGAAGGGGAACTTCACCAAGTTGGCCCACACTCAAGGAACACACCAGCCACGAGGATAAAATTATTAGCCTGCTCGTGGTGCAAGTGTCACTCAATTAACCTGTACACCTATTTAACCACTTGCCGTAGAGCGTGGAATGAGAGAAGGATTCCACAGTCGCTATCTATTCCAGTCCTAAGTTAAACTCAAACGTCAACCTTGGGCCTGTATACGGAAGGGTCGCTGACTGTTTACTGCGAATCCACCTCGGCTATAGCTCGTTATAACAAAATGTTTTATTAAAAAAAAGCCGCATGGTTAAACTTGGGTCATTCTCCGCTTTTATTAGTTTTAATCATCTCATATTCAAAGACTTTTCAATCATTTCGAATAAATTTTTATATAATTGACCGGGCGGAAAACGGCGACGACGCGCGACTTCAGTCGCCTCTTGAAGGGGAATGGGGATAGACCTTTTGAGTTTTACCTCGGCTTTTCCTTAATGCTCACAACTATCACTCTTGATGACAGCAGCTTAAGTTAAACTGACGGCTTAGGCGGGTCAACTTTCGGCTTGTTTGCACAAGTGCCTCCCTTTAGGGAGGGGTGTTCAGCAGAGTTTGCGTTTAATTCTATTCTTATATAAATAGAGATGATAAGGAATCTCTCATGAGAAAGGGTCTTTGGATCATTGGAACTTTAATAGGTCTATTATGGACAAGCATCGTTCTCCTTTTTATTTTCACTGATATCCAAATTTTAGCGCCAGAAGAACAATACAAGCTCAAAGAAGGGAAATATTTTTGGAAGTGGCATTCACCCCATGGATCCCTTGCTATGCACTATGTTGAAAAAGGAGAGGGTTCAAAGCACCTCTTATTTCTACATGGTTTTAGAGCCCACTCTTATACATGGCAACCGTTGATGGAACCTTTGGCTCAAGCGGGCTACCACCTCTGGGCCATCGATTTGATCGGCTATGGACTTAGCGATAAACCTGAACATCTCCTCTACAATGCCGACTTTTTTGTTGAGCAAGTCAAGGCATTTATGGAAGGAAAAGGGATAGCAAAAGCGCACCTCGTGGGCAGTTCGATGGGAGGAGGGTTGGCCCTATCCCTTGCGATTGCCCATCCCCTCCGCGTCCATTCCCTAACTCTGTTAAGCGCCTTAGGCTATCCTTTGGACTTGCCTCTCTATGTTTCACTCAGCAGACATATCAGTCTGATCTGGGCCCCTTTTCTTGGCCCAAGAATGGTGCGATATTGCCTTAAAGAACTCGTTTTCGATCGAGACAGTGTCACGAATGAGCAGGTCGAAGCGTATAGCCTTCCCTACCGTTTTCCAGGAGGAGTGGCTGCCTCGCTTCTGACTCTTCAGCAATTTGATAATCAACGTTTGATTGAAATGAGCTCGGCCTATTCCTCATTGACTCACCCAATTCTTATTATTTGGGGGCAACACGACACCCTCATCCCGATGAGCCATTACAAAAAATTCTTAAAAGATTTTCCTCATGCCGAAACGCAACTCATCGTGAATTGCGGTCACATTCCACAAGAAGAGAAGCCAAAGGAAGTATTAGAGGCTTTACTGACCTTCTTGCAAAAAATTGACCCCCCCCTCTCATCAAAATCGATGATGAAATCACTTAAACCTGCTCAATTTCTTGAAAATGGGTATATCCCCCTTTCACTTCAAGAATTCGATGTGGACAAAGCAAAAATTCCTGCGATTTGACGAGAAGAATCGATGAGGTAGGGTCTTGCAACCGCTACCTCTCATACAACCATACGATACGAACGGATCACGTGGGACGAATCGATTTCGCTTAAAATCCCTCTTCGGCCTGGGTGGTGCGCCAAGCATGATAATAAAGATCGACTTCGTATAGAAAAGGAGCATGGTGAATCTGCCATCCAAGCAAGCGCTTAATCCGTGAGTTACTCACCATTAAATCAATCAGCAAGCCCTCGACAAGATGGCCTAACCGCTTCTTTCCCTCCTCAATTGACAGCTTATTGATCTTTCCTTCTACGTTTGCGACCTTCGCAATTGCTTCAGCCATTTCTCGTAGAGTCGCCGTAGAATTATCGACAACATTAAAAACCACACCACTGACTTCCCTTTCAACGGCCGACACATAGGCATGCGCAAGATCTTGCAGATGAATCATCGGCCATCGATGATACCCCTCGCCTACAATTGTGACAGCGCCAGCGGTTGTAGAAGCAAACAAGAGATCCATCAAACCACCGGTTCCTCCATACACGTGTCCTGGTCGCATGATCACCGTACGCAATTTGGAAGAAGTGGCTTTAAGGATTCTCTCTTCCTGAGCCGGACGCCATTGGGTGATTTCCAAAGGATTGGGAGGTGTGGATTCATCGACGATATGATAACCCCTAGAACCATACACCCAGACTCCAGAAGTATAAATGAAAGAACGAGGAAGAGAGCTATTCGAAAAGACATCCAAGATCGAGTCTATTGCTTTTATATCGTATTCCACTCCTTTATCGGAATGATCAAAAGCGCAATGAACCGCAACCTCCACCTCCCTGAGGATTTGATGGTAACTCTCAGGACGCTCTAAATCTCCTATAATGGGCCAAATCTCATCTACACTCAGCAAAGAAGCATTTTCTTCAGAACGGACTAATCCGTAAACAGTATGCCCTTTTGCACGAAACGCTTTGGCAACGCCATGTCCGATATAACCGGACGCTCCCGTGACTAAAATCTTCATCCCTCCTCCTTTCCTTCTATTTTCCAAAACCGTTGGAAAATCGAAAGACTCGTGTTAATTCATTCATAAAATTGACAGCGCGGAGACCCCTCGCTTCAGGGACGAGATCCTAACCTATCAACGGAGCCGTTAGTTAAACTTAAGGCTTAGGGGGGTCAACGTTGGGCTTATTTACACGCTCCCTTTAGGGACAATGACTAGACTGGCTTGCATTTTACAGTGGGCAATCTTTTAGGGACACCCCCTAGTACCTCTCCATATACTTCACCCCGATGGAGTTATAGAGACCTTTGAGGATCGTCCATGGAATGCGTCTTGAGATCTTCATGTGTCCATCGTAAACAGCCATGTGTTCAATACAGCTGTGTGCTTTCCGAATTTTTTTGAAAGTGGAAGCGCCCGCGCTCTGGTGAAAAAGAAGGCGATGTTCATATGCCTCCAGCATGAGGACAGTGCAAAGGAGGCGATAGAGAGCGGCTTCTTTTGGCATGAGACGATCATACCCAAAGAGAGGGCAATACATTTTTCCGTTTCGCTGCACGTAACCCACTACTCCGTCAATCGATCCATTCTTTTTGAGAACCTTAATATTTAACAACTTCTCTCTCAACGTTAAACGAATGAAATCGCAGTTGAATTTTGGGTTGAAATCAGAGTATTTATCAATGTATAAGTTTCGATACAGTTTTAGGAGACGTGGGATCTCTGCTTCTGCGACCTCCTCACCATTGAGAATTTCATATCCACTATTTTCCAATAATTTCAAATCGCTTTTGAAAAGACGCGATTGAAAAAGCGTTGAGTCATGCGGGTCAATAAAGAAAATCTGCCGCGTAGCAATAGACTTGAAACCCATTTGTTCAAGGAGTGCATAGCAAATTGGACTTGTATAGGGATCAATAGAGCGAAAGACAAGAGCATGGTCAGGAAAAGATCCCTGTAAAAATCGGACAACTCTTGTCAATTGCCTGGGTTGTAGTCGGGGGTACAGATTGGTGGAATATAACCAATTATTGATAACAATGACCTTGTTAATGTCAAAATAGCGCAGAATTCCGCCCAAGAGAACCAAGACACGATCCATGATAGGGGAAAGCCAAGGCTGTGAAACAACATCCAAAGATTCCCTTGCATAAGAGATGAAATAACTATAAGGCGAGCAAACGTAAGCATTATCATATTCGGCATTGTTGATCGTGATGGGGAAGACTAATTCCTCAAACACTAACGCGCGCAAGTCAGTCTGCACATTCTCAATGTAATGGGAAACCCCTTGTTGAATCAAGGGCGTCAACATTTTCTGCGCGTGCTGACCATCCGGTGTTAGGGGCCAAGGACAATGGTCCAGGTTATGCGCATCATAAAGAGCGATCTTTCCCTCTCTCTCATGCTCCGACTGCAACGCGTTGAGCGGGGAGGTCAAAGGAAGCCAATGAGGCGCACGATCAAATGAAGATGCCTTTAAGGAGGGAAGAATCATATCACCTTTACCTTGTCGTTTTAGGCATAGAACCTTGAGTTGTTTTTGTAAAACAAAATATCTGAATTTACAACAATCTCCTATGTGGGAAGGTGTCCATAGGAAACGTCTTATCCAAAGAAGATCTATACGCCTTCCACTTCTTGAAGTGAAATAGGGAAAGAGGTATCCTCCCAGAACTCCCCTTTAATGACATTGAAATTTCTCTTAACCAAAAGACTCTGAAAAAAGGAAAGATAGATAGTGTTGTCGTCTTGCACACAGCTCTTTTTTTTATCAAGTGGAACTTCCTATACAAATTGAAGAAGATTCAGAGCAAGTCCAATTTGAGAATGCCGTTCTGAAAGTGACTTTCAAAAAAACTCAACGGAATCAGGGACGCAAAATTTCCATTGAGGGAAGCATGCAAACGCAAACGAAAAATAACAATAAGTCACGGAACCACACTTTTTTAAAGTGAAATTGCGATAGGTTCAGAGACCCCTCCGTCGTCGGCGACATCTCAAAGTCTGGAATGGGTATTTGAACACTTAATTTTAATTTTCGTTCTGATTCGATCTTAATATTGTTTTTAAAATTCTATACTATAAATATCAATAACCAGAATTAATTATTTAATGAAAAATTAATAATAAAATTAAAAAAAATGTTTAGAACACATAAATAAAAAGGAGATTTATATGGAAATCAATCCTTCGCCTCAGGTAAACCCCTCTGTTTTCGTTTCTCGATTGCCTGCAAGAGAACAATCCTTATCGCCTCTATCGTTCACGCAGCAAGTGGCCACTCAACAGCTCGAAACCATTAATCGTCAAGAAACGCCAGGGATTCTTCAATCGAAATCGATTAGAACTCCAACGGATCAAAAGGGCGTATGGAATGCGATCAAGCGATTCTGTAAGAGACATTTTTTTATGATAAGCCAGAGCAAGCAACAACAGGCCCTGGACATTAAAACCCTAATAGGAGAGGTAGAAAAAAACCTTCATCAAATATCAATTATTGCGAAGCAAACAATGCACCGGGAAAAACAATTACACAAGCGATTTCCTAGTGACCAAAGTGTTGAAATCATGACAACGTATTTAAATGAGGCTCGTCAGCTATTAAAACAGACCAAAGAAGATATCAAAGCTCTGAAAGAATATGAATCTCTCGCCGTTGAATTGGCAGATCAATACTCCACTTTTGATCCTCTCCCTCTGAATATCCAAAGAGTAGAAAAAAATGTGTTGTGCTTAGAAGATGAAATCAGCCTCACAGACAATCTCCTTTGCCTGGAAATGGCGATGAACGACTACTCCCACAACAAAACATGGGATCAATTCGCTAACGTCCAAGATCAAAGAAGGGATTGCTCAGAGGCTGAGTCAATCACGCTCTCCTTCCATTCCTTGACGAGTTATGTCAAGCGCTTATTCAATGCAGCTCTTGAGATGCAAAAAGAGAGACTTAACAATTTAGATCAACAAGTGAAAGATGTGACATCTTTATTATCAAAGTACCGTCAACAGTCAAACCAAATTCGTGCTCTGGAAACATCGATTTACGATAATTCTATGGTGGGAAGAATCTATAAGGTCTTTCATCACGAAAACAAGATGAGAAAAAAACGTGAGCAGATTTTGGACGAACAGGCCAAAACCTATGAAAAAATCCTGATCAAAGGAACGCTTGATCATGGAGAACGGGATTGGCTAAGTGCAGTCGTTAACATCAATCCTCGAGAACAGAATTTAAAAAAAAGGGTGGAATGGATGCTTGCCACTATTGCCTCGCTAGAGAGAGAACAGAGGATGTCCGTTCAAATGAACCATTTGCTCCACTCTCTTGAATTTCGTCGTTATCACCCCTGTTTGACACAAAGCCTTTCTTCGCGATTCATTCATTTTAAGGGGCTGAATCACGCCATCAAGGATCACATTCAGGAGCTTGCAAAACCTATCGAGAATTGGCAATTCAAAGAGGGTGCGCTTCCTCTCGATTTTAGAAGAATGGATCTTCTGGATCAGCTTAAAAGCTTACTTTCCGCCTCTTTTCCTGCATTACGGCAACGGAATCACATGATCTTTAAATTCATTGACAAAGAAAAACTCCGCAAAGAGTTAAATCTCCTCCTGGAAGGGGGATCTCTAGAGGCAACGGATGCCTATCCATTGCAAAAACAAGCTGAGACTTTAGAAGAACCTGAAAAAATGCCTACGCCTACAAAGACACACTCTCTTCCTGAAAAAAGACAAGCCCCCCCTATTCCATTGCCCCCGCCTCCTCCTCCTTTTGATAAAGGACAGACAACGGGAATTCCCCTCGTCTCTGCCATCCACAAGGGAGTCCTCCTCAATAGAATAGGGGATCGATTAGCAAAAGGAAAGTCAACGCTTCAGGAGCTTTTGCGACAAGTCCAAGCAGGCTTCTTAAAAATGCAGGATATATCACAGGAAGACATCTCTCACTTAAGCTTGCATGAGCAAATGCAGCTAAATATGGGAAAGCACAGAAAGTTAGGGATAGAACCATCCAACACCGCAGTTGAAACTGAAGAGTGGAAAAATGAATTTTGACGCCAAAAACGATGACTTTAGGCGAGAAAGCAACATGATCACACTCTTCTCGTCGATTTTATAAACTTTGTAGATAATCATGAAAGTATGGTACGCTCTGGCTAAGCGCAAATTCAAGTCTTGAAGTGCAATGGATATCCATCGAAACTGCCATGCATAATCCCTCTTTGCCCATAACTCTCAATGGCTTTTTCTGGCACTTCCTAAAAAAGTGCTGGAAACAGCTTTTCATCATTCAACTCTTTAGCTTTGCATGGTCGCTTGACCATACCCTGTGGCCTTACGTCCTGATGACTTTAATTGACACTATTACCCATTTTAGCGGTGATAAAGCAGAGGTCTGGCAGGCACTCAGCCAACCCATTATCATGGGACTGACTCTTTGGATCACGGTTGAAATTTCTTTTCGCTTAGCAGGGATTTTGAGCACCTATGTTTTTCCTCGTCTTGAAGCAGATGTCAGGATGAGCATGTTTAAATACGTCATTGGGCACTCCCATCGATATTTCAGTGATCAAATGGCAGGGGCAATCGCAAATAAAATTTCCGATATGCCTCAAAGCATGACACGTCTCCTACAACAAATGATCCATCTTTTCATCCCAGTGGCTCTTGCCCTGCTCATCTCTACGATTCTTTTTGCCAAAATGAATCCTCTTTTTGCAATCATTTTGGTTAGCTGGGTGGTGATCCATATGAGCATTTGCTTGATTTTTTCAGGAAAGTGCGATCAGTATTCAAATATTCATGCAGAGGCGCGTAGTGTTCTTTCGGGCAACATCGTGGATAGTTTAACCAATAGCTCGAATGTCCGCCTATTTGCACGCAATAAATTCGAATATCGCTATCTTTCTCTATTTCAGAATAATGAAATAAAAAAGCACTGGCAATCGCTGTGGCAGATCGAAAAGATGAAGATCGCGCTAGGAATCGCCTCTTTGCTTGGCGCGGGCATTGCCTTGAACTGGTATATGCTTTATAGCTGGCAACAAGGATTTCTCTCTGCGGGAGAAGTGGTCTTTATTTTCAATACAACCTGGAACATTACGATGATGGCTTGGTTAGCAGGGTTAGAATTACCTCTCTTATTTAAAGAGATCGGAGTCTGCCGTCAATCGCTGACCATTATTCGAGAGCCGCATGAGATTACAGATGACCCCAAGGCGAAACCGCTCAAAGTCAATCGAGGAGAAATCGTCTTCGATCATGTCACGTTTCGCTATCCCAAACACCAAAACTTATTTGAACACAAGAATATTCGCATTCGAGCAGGGGAAAAAGTGGGATTAGTCGGGTTTTCCGGATCAGGAAAGAGCACCTTTGTTCTTCTCATCCTCCGCTATTACGATATTCAGGGAGGGTGCATTCTGATTGATGGACAAGATATCTCCAAGGTGACGCAAGATTCCTTGAGAGAACAAATTTCCATGATCCCCCAAGACCCCTCTTTATTTCACCGCTCTTTGATGGAAAATATCCGCTATGGTCGTTTAGAGGCCACAGAAGAAGAGGTGATTGAAGCTTCAAAAAAGGCACATTGCCATGAATTCATTATGAAAATGCCCGAAAAATACGCTTCTCCCGTTGGGGAAAGAGGAATCAAACTCTCAGGAGGCCAAAGGCAGCGGGTCGCTATTGCTCGCGCCATTCTCAAAAATACCCCCATTCTCATCCTAGATGAGGCCACTTCTGCTTTGGATTCTGATACCGAAAGCAAAATTCAAGAAGGGTTGGAGCATCTGATGCAAGGACATACCACGTTAGTCATCGCTCACCGCCTTTCCACTCTTTCAGGGATGGATCGGATTCTCGTGTTTAAAGAGGGTAAAATTGTGGAAGATGGGACGCATGAAGAGCTTCTAGAAGAGCGTGGCCACTTCTTCCGCATGTGGAACATGCAGGCAGGAGGCTTCTTGCCAGAAACTTCAGAAGAGGATGAAGAGGAGAATCGGGAGTAAAAATTGACGCGCGATGCGAATTTTCCTTGAATTTTGGAAAGTTCTTTTGAGGCCAAAAATTCGAACCAAATTGGAACCATAGGAAAAAATTCAAGACTCCCTTTTCCATCATTCTCAAAAGCCCACCGCTTTGGGGGCAGATAACTCGCAGAGCCAAGGGGCAAAGCGAAGGGCTGCCTTATTCTGTTGAAGAGCCAGTTGAAGGAGCTCAAGGTCATATTTAAGGTTTTGAGACGCGTATCGCAACGCTCTCGCGTCCTGCTGCACAGCCACTTTGACCACCTCGCGATGATTTCTCATTTCTGCTGAAGCATATTGGAGCGCTCGACCGTTTTGCCGAACCCCTGTTTTCACAATTTCAGGATCATTCTCAAATTCTTTCAGTAAAAACCGAAGGGCCCTTCCATCATTTTGAAGAGCTAATTTGATGATCTCTGTCTCTCGCTGAAGAAGGGCCGCATTCGTATATTTCAACGCAAAAGCATTTTGAGTCACCGCCAACTTCACAATTTCAGGATCATCGATCAGATCATTGCGAGCAAATCGAAGGGCCCTTCCATTTTGCTGAACAGCTAACTTCACCAGTTCGCGATCGCCCTGAAGAGTTTCTGAAGCAAACCTTAATGCCCTTCCATCTTGTTGAAGAGCGATTTTAACAATTTCTTTATCGTTTCGAAGAGATTCGGAGACAAACTTAAGAGCCAATCCTTTTTGAGTTAAGGCGATTCTTACCATCTCAGGATCATTTTTATACGCCTCTCCTGCAAATTCTAGCGATGAACCCTCTTGTTGAAGAGCCAATCGAATGATCTCAGGATCGCTTCTAAGGACTTCAGAAGCAAATGCGAGCGCCATTCCATTCTGTTGAACAGCGATTTTGACAATATCGCGATGGGCTTGAACAGATGGAGAGGCGTATTTTAAAGCATTTCCGTTCTTTTGAATCGCAATTCTAACAATGTCTGGATCATTTTGAAGATTCTTTGAGGCATATCGAAGCTCACACCCATTTTGCTGAACGGCTAATCGGACAATTTCTGGATGACCTTGAAGATGCTCTGAGGCAAACCTCAGAGCCCCTCCATCTTGTTGAACAGCCGCCCTAACAATTTCAAGATTGTTTTTCAATCGAGGTGAAGCATTCTGAAGCTTTAGACCATTTTTTTGAACCGCTTGCTTGACCATTTCAAAACCATTCCAATTCTCTTCCAGAGAATCATAGATAGGCACAACAAGGCTGATGATCAAGAAAAGAAAGAAGGCCGTCACAATGAACGCAAACTTTCTAAAGAAAATGGTTTCAAAAAAGGGGCTTTTCATGGTACCATCCACCTGCGAAGCTCTTGTTTTCGGAGTCTGAACTCTCCCCTCTTCAAGGGGAAGAGGGGAGGGTTTGTGCAAATAAACCCAACATTAACCCACTAGCTTTCCCACAGATATCCATAGAATCGTACAAATGTCAAGAGAAAATGTGGTTAACTCCCCCGTCTTAAAGGGAGAGGGCTTGTGCAAACAGGTCCAAAGTTGACCCGCCTAAGCCCTAAGTTTAACTGACTCACCTGACGCAAACAGAGCGACATTTGGAAGGTAAGTCACTTAGAATTCCGTCGGTCTCGTGGCAGGCTTCTTCAGTGCAACGCTCACGGAAACGGGTTAATGTCAACGACCCCTCCCTAAAGGATTGACCCCTTCTCCCGAAAAGTTTGGGAGGAGCGGATCGCATGGACAATCTTGCACTCTGTTGGCAAAGCTGCAAGAAAAGGAAAGCTCACTCTCCACCCCTTTTTAAAAGAGCCTGAAAAAGTCGATGACATTCTTTCCTTTTGTTATCAAAAATAAGAAACACAACAACAGGGTTCTCGCGACTGAAGTCATGGGTTCCGCGCTGTCCATTCTATGAACGAACTCATCTTTCTTGCTCAAATCTCGTTAATTGTAGGGTTCTCCTTACGAGCTTTAGCGCTCGGAAAAGAGGCCTTAGTGGCGTGGGTGGCCATTCAAGCACTCATTGCCAATCTTTTTGTCCTTAAGCAAATCACCTTGTTCGGTCTAGAAGCAACGGCAAGCGATGCCTTTGCGATCGGCAGCCTTTTAGGCGTTAACTTTTTGCAAGAATATTTTAACCAGGAAGAGGCGAAGCGAGCGACATGGATTTGCTTTTTTCTAATGGTTTTCTTCACCCTCGTTTCGCAACTCCATGTGCTTTACCAACCCAACGTTCATGATACGACTCAATCTGCTTTTCTTACCCTCCTTGCCCCTGCGCCCCGCCTCGTGATGGCTTCCATTAGCGTCTTTTTCGTTGTTCAACAATTTGATATTCGTTTCTTTGCTTTTCTTAAAATAACCTGGCCAAAGGCAAGTTTTAGCACTCGAACCGCGGTGAGCTTGGTTATTTCTCAACTTCTCGACACCGTTCTTTTCAGCTTTGCCGGCCTCTATGGGATGATGGCTTCTATCGTTGGCGTGATCATCATTAGCTTCGTGATCAAACTTCTGGTCATTGGTTGTTTAACGTGCTGCATCAAATGGGCAAAGGGATGAAATTATTTCGCTTTGATCTGATTCACCGTTCAAAGAGATCGCGAGCCCGCGTGGGACGAATCCATACCCCGCATGGGGTGATTGATACGCCGAATTTTGTGGCTGTTGGAACTCATGGCACAGTGAAAGCACTCGATAATACCCTTCTCGAAGAGATTGGGCTTCAGCTGATGTTCTGCAATACCTATCACCTCCTTTTGCAACCTGGAACAGAAGTCGTGAAACAAGCGGGAGGGCTCCATCAATTTATTCACCGCACACTCCCCATTATCACCGATTCAGGAGGATTTCAGGTTTTCAGCTTAGCCTATGGCTCTGTTGCCAAAGAACTTAAAAGTAGTGGCACAAAGAAACAGGGAGGATCTGTTCTGAATATTGAAGAAGAGGGGGTTCTATTTCGTTCTTACCGCGATGGGACAAAAGTGATGCTAACTCCAGAGAGCTCCATTCGAGCGCAAAAAGACCTAGGAGGGGACATTATCATTCCATTCGACGAACTTCCCCCCTATCATATTTCGCACGAGGCCCTTAAGGCCTCCGTGGAGCGAACGCATCGCTGGGAGGAGCGCTCTTTAGAAGCGCATCGACAATGTCCCCAAAACCAGGCGATGTACGCCGTCATTCATGGAGGAATCCATCTTAAGCTTCGACAAGCGAGTTGCGACTTTCTGACCTCCCTCCCCTTTGATGGGTTTGCCATTGGGGGAAGCTTGGGGAAAAATAAGGAAGAGATGCATGAACTCCTTTCCTTTACTCTTCCCCGTCTGCCAGAAGAAAAGCCCAATCATTTGCTAGGGATTGGCGATGTGGGATCCATTGATCGCTGTATCCCCCTTGGAATTGACACGTTCGACAGCTCTTATCCCACGCGTGCCGCACGTCACGGCATTTTATTTACCTCTCAAGGGGGAATGAACATCACCAAGGGTGCATATGCGACCCATTTTTCCCCGATTGAAAAAGGGTGTGGCTGTCCCACCTGTGCAAAGTTTACGGTCGCCTATTTGCGCCACCTTTTCAAAGCGCGAGAATCGACAGCGATGAGCCTAGCCACTGCGCATAACCTGTACTTTATGATTCAATTGATGCGCACATACCGTGAACGGATTCTCAAAGATGAAGTATAGAATAATTCTTCAGCGACATGCAAAGCCCACCAGAACCGATCACGAATCATTCTCTCTTTCTTCTGGCTCTTTTACGACCATGTCTAGAAAGTCGAGTACACGAAACAAGTCAGGCAGCACTTGCCGATATCTCTCGTCTTGCAGCTCTGTTGCCAATCGCCTAAGAGACGCAAGAACTTCATCGACCTCTCCTTGATAGCCAGGATCTTGCTTAGTCCCTTCTGTGAGCTCTTTTTCAAGCTCTTGAAGATGATTTCTAAAATCTTCTAAACCAAATTCTTGCTCTTTCATCGAATTGACAGCCCAGAAGCCTCGAAAGTCGAGGCGGGAGGCGCTGCTCCTGTGTTAGGCAGGGTTCAAACTTGAGTCACTGTTATACCTATTTCACCTCTTACACTCTCCCATGAACGGCTTTCTAAATGTGCATAGGGGAGAGTACATCTCCTTTTTCGAGTGTATATCAGATTCTGGGATTTATGCATACCATGGAGTGTCTTGAGTTTTTCTACTTTCTGATCTGAGAATTTTATCGGTGAGGTATCGCAAAATCTTGCGATCAACAAGTTAAAAAAAAGTGTCAAAATAAGAATGCGACTGTTAAAATGACATGTCTATCCCTCACAACATCGATTTTTGACGCATTAGCACCGACACGGCCCTCAAACACTGCCGTGATAGCATCTCCATTCCATGCAAAAAAACTACCAACTCACTTGCCACACATGCGGTTCAAAACGAGAATTCTGGGCCCTGACTTGGCCTCTCATGATTGGGCTCCTCTCTTCCACCGTCATGATGTTTGTCGATCGACTCTTTCTTGCCAAATGGAGCCCACTCGGCCTTAATGCTGCTGTCAGCGCAGGAATCGCCTACTTCATGTTCCTCGTGATTCCCATGGCTGTCGTCGAAATCGTGGAAGTTTTGGTCGGAAGGCTGAATGGGGAGGAGCGGTCCCAAGAGGCAGGATCTGCTGCTTGGCAAATGGTTTTGTTCTCCGTTGGACTGCTCCCCCTCTTTTGGCTCATCAGCTTATTTGCTCCCTCTCTATTATTCATCGGCACTGGCAATGAAGCCAATGAAACGGGTTATTTCCGTACGCTCATGCTTTTTGCCCCTATTCAATGCACGATGATCAGCCTGTACGGGTTTTTCATTGGAATCGGACATGTGAAAATCGTGACCTATTCCGCTATTCTAGGGAATGTGGTCAATATTTGCCTCGATGACTGGATGATCTTCGGTGGAGGCCCCCTACCTGAACTGGGGGTGACCGGCGCCGCTGCGGCAACGGGAATATCCCAAGTGATCCAAACCCTATTTTTACTTTCGATCTTTTGGATGCGTCGCCATAGAGAAAAGTATGGAACAGGATGGCTAAAACTAAACCTCTCTTTTCTCAGAGAAGGATTACGCATCGGACTCCCTTCTGGGGCTGGGCGGAGCATAGAAGTCATGGCGCATTTTCTTTTCTTTCGCATCATGCTCTCTGTTGGCCAAGAACAAATGGTCTTGGTTTCAATTGCACAAAGCATCTACATTTTGTCCTCCTTTATCATCGATGCCCAATGCAAGGGAGCCAGCGCTATCGTCGCAAACCTGCTGGGCGCCAACCAACATTCCGCTCTCGCAAAAGTGTTGCGTTCTGGCTTTACAATCCATTGCGGATACTTCTTGCTTCTCTTCCTCATTGTTTTTAACTTCCCTGAATACATCTACTCTCTTTTTAGCGCAAACGAGGGAGCTTCCATTCAAATGACTCCTGAACTGATGGCCACTTTCAAAAGAGCACTCATTGCAGTCAGCTTGTTTTTTCTGGTCGATGGATGGGGGTGGATCTTGGTCGGGTTTTTAACAGCAGCCAAAGATACACGTTACGTCTTTTGGGTGAGCGCACTGGTGAACTGGATTGCTTATGTTCCTCCCACCCTCTGGTTTATCGGATGGAAAAAGGGGGGCGCAGACATTGCATGGACAATTATTGTGGGCGTGACAAGCGTGACCTTTTTGTTTTATCTTTGGAGATACCTCTCAGGGCGCTGGCTCAGATATAATCACGAAAAAGAAGCGATCCTCTAAAATAGATGTCGCCTCTTGAATCGTCGACTATTGCTGCTTCGCTCCTTCCTCGTTTCCTCGGTCTCATCTATTTCCATTGGAGCCATCCAAGCCCTTTTGGCAAAAATCAGTCCGGCAAGACTTTTTGTGTTTTCGCTCCCTTCTTGCTTGAAATCACTTTTTATCCCTTTTCGGTTAGTTTAACTCCCTTTCACATGGATCAGCTGATGAGGAGCGAGTCAGAGTGGTCAAATCTTCTACTCCTTTATAATGGGGGCATTTTTTATCATTGACTCACCTTTATTGCTGTCAAAGCGCGCAAGTTGATGGCAAGTAAAAAAATATTCACGTAAGGTATGCCCATTCCATTCTTGAAATGGAATGGGCATACACGGCTCACAGGGCGAAAAATCACTTCACAAGAAAAGAGAAGGGCAGACATGCAAGTGGGAGTTGTTGGGATCAATGATAAATTAGCCGATTTGAAATTGAGAGAACAATTCGCAAAATCCTGCCAGAAGTGCTTTGGCCCTTTACAAGCGGTGCATGAAGATCATTATTTTATTTTGCTCTCCACCTGCAACAGGATAGAGATTTATTTCAGCTCCCACGATTTAGCAGCGACGCAGATTTACCTATTAGCGATTTTACGATCCGAAATCAAGGAAGAGTTCGATCACAAGCTTTATTCTTACTTTAGAGTGGATTGTTTTCGCCATTTGATACGAGTTTCACTGGGCTTAGATAGCGCGATCATTGCAGAGACAGAGATTCAGGGCCAAGTGAAACTGGCTTATGAAAAGACATCTGAGTATCATTCGCTCCCTGGAGATTTGCATTTTCTTTTTCAAAAAGCCCTTGGCGTCGCCAAAAAATTGAGGTTTGAAATTCAGCTCAGCCGGGGAATGCCCAATTTAGAACAGGCCATTTTGCAAGCGGGTAAACGTGTTTTTCAACCTCCTGAATCGGCTCGCTTACTTCTTATAGGAACATCTGAAATCAACCAGAAAATTCTTCTATTTTTGACAAATAAGAACTTCAAGAATATCACCCTTTGCAATCGGTCGGATGAGCAAGCATGGCAATTAGCCAAACAGCATGGAACCCACCATTTGACTTGGTCTCAATTGACTCTTTGGCATGAATACGACTGGCTCATTTTTGCAACTAAATCTCCCGATTACCTCATCACACAAGAGAAGATTGGGCGATATCCTATGAGTCAAAAGTTGATGATGGATTTATCTGTTCCACGCAACGTGGAGCCCGCATTGGGAGAGTATTCTTTCATCACGCTCCTCAACATCGATCAGATCAATGGCCTCTTAAAGATCGGTTATCACCGCATGACTCATCTATTGGCAGAAGCAGAACAACGGGTCGCTCATGCCGCCCATGAACATGCTCATCGCTATGCTGCAAAAAAACAATTGAATATGAGTTCACTCGCCTTTAGGGCATGATGAGCCAAGGTTTTTAATGAATTATCCCCTATCCATAAATAGCGACTGGACTTTTGCAAAGTCGCTTGAATTGACCTTGATACAAGCCCAAGAGCGGCCATCGCTTCAGTTTGTTTCCTATGTTCTGTTGTAATTTTCTCAATAGACAAGCTTACAGCCCTACCAATAGTCTTAGAGTCGTACTAACAGTCTAAATCACTTCCAAATCACTCAAAGTTTTTCTCAAATCCTTGTGAACGCTTTGTTAACTTTCGCAAAGATTAATTTAGACAAAACTTCTCCTTTGCCCCAATTGAGCCGTTTTTTCAGTGATGACTGGTTGATTTACCACCCCAAAACGGTACAGCAACCTGCCGTTTTGGAGCCGTTCTAATCTTACAAAACCGGATAGCAGGCTCGATGCCTGGAACTCTTGCTTCGCTAACGCGAGAATGGCCAAGCTCTTTTATGGACTCTATTCGCGTCCCTCTAAATCGACAAGTTAAAGCTCTATATTAACTTCTATTTTTCAATCCATCAAAAATTTAAATTCTATTAGCTACAATTATTGGAAAACATATTGCAAAAAAAATAAAATATTTTTTATAATTATTTATTGTTTGATATTTATTATTTTTAAATATATAAAAAAAAGGAAAAACAGATGAGTCAAATAAAAAAAATGTCCATTGAGCAATATTTTTTTTTAGTTTTTTTTGCTAATTATTTGAATAAAAAGAAACAATAAATTATTAAATATGATAAAATCTTTAAATCTATTTCTAAAAAAATAAATTATAATAAATATGAAATAAAAAAAATAATTAAAATTGATAGTAAAATAAAAAACAAAAATTGCATTAACAATATCTATGATTTATTCTGCAAAATATTTTTCCCCTCATTATATGAGGATTACATAGCAAGAAAAAATTTTGCCATTGACCGTATAAAACTTATTGTTAAACTTGCTTCTGTTAGATCTTCAAAAATTAATGTTAATGATGAAATAGGGGGAGGAAGACCTCAATCGATAGAAAGCGATATGATAGATATTTTATTTAATGAACATGTCTATGAAAGAATGAAGACATATGGTCATTTATTTGATCAAGGGCAAGAGCCGAAGTTTAAAACTAGAAAATCTGATAACCTTTATGATTTATCAAACATTCTTAAGATTAATTCTGAAGAAAAATTAATTGAGTTTTTGAATTCACAGCGAGGACTTGGAATTGAGCTTACACTAAGGGGAAATTTCTCAAATGGCATCTATCATACTCAGCCTTTAGACCAAATTCCCGTCAATCAGCTTTGTGAAATTTTAAAAGCAAACTCCCCTGAGAAGATCGACTTGGTCTTTCCTATTAAAATGATAGTGATGGGTTTGTTTACGCTCCAGAACAACATTGGGAATATTTAAAGCCTATCAATCATACGGATAAAATACCCAATGATTTTAGATTAGATATTTTAGTTCATCGCCCTAAAGGAGGAGGCATAGGAGCGCAAGGACACGCTTGCATAAGACTTTCGACTCCCTCTGGAGAAATTTATAGCCTAGGATTTTTTCCAAAGCCCTCATCATCAGGTCATGCAAGCGATGCAGAAGATCATCATAGCACCCTAGGTAAATATGAAAATGATGCACGATTAAAAGAAGGAATGCTTGTCTCTCCTGATCCTTTTACATTTCTCCCGGCTCACGCTTTTGAAACAGAAGAAATCTCATTTCAATTAAAAGATGACGAAAGCTTTCATAAAGTTATGGAATATATTAAAAAATTAAAAGGAAACCCAGCTAATGCAGGGAATGAAGCAACAAGTGAACTTCTTTTTCATGCAATGCACCAGAATTGCGCTGCCTTTGCAAAAGAAATCGCAGATTATGCGATTAAGAAAACGGGAGCAACAAAAATAACATCCAAACCAGCGAAGCTGACCCTTAAGAAAATGAAAGCCATGATCACTCATTTCATCTTGAACATAGCAGTCAATTTACCCGGAGTCCCTGGGGCTTGCAAGGGAGGAAAAGAACTCTTAAATACTCCTTATGCTAATCTTCGCCCGCGTGATTTATTTGGTAAAACTGTATTATTACCCGCAGATCTCCCTTATTCTTTTGATTCATCGCCTCTCTTAATCGAGTGAGCTAAGCCATAGACCCATTCCATTTTCCAAAGCACTGAGAAAATGGAAAGATGGGTGTGAATTAATTCATCAATGAACTAATATCGAGGGAAAAAATCACTTAAGATATAGACCCATTCCACTTTAAGAATTGGATTCGGATAAAGCGGCAGCCTAATGGCCTCTAGCTATTGGCGACGAACAAGATTCGCTGTCGCAGCTGTGACTCAACTGTTATCCAGTTTTGGTGCATGCTGACAAAGCGCAAGTTCTCGGGATTCGATCATATAAAACTCCCCATACGATCAACTTACCTTACGCAAACAGAGTGACATTTGGGCTGAAGCGAAAGCTTCCGCGGCTAACGCCTCTTGTGAGTCGTCAACCCTGGGGCTTTCGGTTTTCTCCGACGCCGGAAGGGAGCAGCCTCCGGGCAATTTGTGATTTTTGTCAAAAAAAAATCTAAAAAACACAACACTAGGGTCGCCGCTTTCTCCGGCGACTCAAGTCCCGAGTTTCCGCACCGTCAATTCTATGAAGAAATTAGTCGTTAAATTGGGCACAAGCACTTTAACACAAGGGACAAAGCAATTGTCTCGTCGCTGCATGTTGGACATAGCGCGCCAAATTGTTCAGTTAAGAGAGCAAGGGAAGCACGTTCTCCTTGTCACTTCCGGAGCAGTCGCTGCAGGACGCGAACTCTTGGGGCATCCTACTGTTGAACGCCACTGGCCCTCCAAGCAAATGTTCGCCTCTGCGGGACAAGGGCGGCTCATGCAAATTTGGGCCGATTTGTTTGGCATATTTAACGTGCGGGTCGGCCAACTGCTACTCACGCGGGGAGATTTCTCCAATCGCAAGCGCTATCTCAACATCCGAGACACCCTTTATTGCCTGCTCAAGCATCATGTTTTGCCGATCATCAATGAAAATGACACTGTGGCGACAAAAGACATTCGTGTGGGCGACAACGATAATTTAGCTGCTTTGGTCGCAAACCTCATTGCAGCCGATCGGTTGATTTTGCTAACCGATCAACAGGGGTTTTATACAGGGGATCCGCGTCACGATCCAGAGGCGACCCTAATCCCCGTTGTCGAGCACATTGATGATTCCATCTTAAGCATGGCAGGGAGCAGTTCGCTGGCGGTTGCGCTTGGCACAGGGGGAATGGTGACGAAAGTCCACGCAGCCCGTTTGGCCTCTCAAAGCGGAACAAGCACGATCATTGCCTCCTCTTCACTTCCAAACATTCTTCTAGATATCGCTCAGGGAAAACCGATGGGAACGCTCTTTTTGGCAGAAACAACCGTCCTTGAAAGCCGCAAGCGTTGGCTCTTATCGGAGAAACACCAAGGAACAATAGAGATCGATGTGGGAGCAGAGCGCAAATTGCGCCACGAAGGGGCAAGCTTATTAGCTGTCGGAATCGTCCGGGTCTCCCCTTGCTTTGAAAGAGGGGCCATCGTGCAGCTGATCTCGCCTTCCGGGCACTCGATGGCGGTTGGAATGACAAATTACGGTAGCGATGAGATTCAAAAGCTAATTGGATCGCACTCCAAACACATTGAAGATCTCTTAGGCTATAGCCATGGTCCCGAAGTGATTCACAGAGATAATATGACCCTTGTTAAGTTTAGAGACGGAATGCAAAATCAAAGCAGTAGGTAGAAATAAAAAAAGAAGTGAAATAGCCTCCCACTAGCCCTTGTAATTGAAAATGCGCTATTTATTGACAAAAAAACCTTGAATTAGATATAGCCATTCTACATTCCCCAAGGGAGCCTCTCTGTTAGAGATCATAGCGACAGGCAGAGGACCTGATGAGTCGTTTTAGTTTTCCAAGAAGCACTGGGAAGCAAAAAAGAGAGTCGGTGGCTTTCAAATTTTAACGGCAGTAGCGTTTCCTCCCACCCCTAAAGGAAGGGTCCTTTGCGCTATCAATTTGTGATTTTTGTGAGAAAAAAATCTAAAAAACACAACAAGAGGGTCGGTGCTTCCTCGTGCGACTGAAGTCGCAGGTTTCCGCGCCATTAATTCTTATGATAGCCGCTAGCGTCAAACAGATGGGCCATTTGGCAAAACAAGCGGCCTTTTTGATGGCGAAGGCATCTCCTTTGCAAAAAGAGGAGGCATTGGTCGTCCTAGCAGACAAATTGCACGAAGCGGAAAAGGAGATTTTAGAAGCGAATGAACGGGATCAATGCTCAGCTCGCTTGGCCCACCTTTCTGAGGCGCTCATCGATCGCCTATCCCTAAAGGGACGCCTTCCTTCATTGGCAAACGACGTGAAGAAGGTCATCCTCCTTCCTGATCCCATAGGAGAAGAATTCGAGATACAAACCCTTCCCAACGGGTTGCGCGTGTGCAAACGGCGCGTCCCGATCGGGGTTTTAGGGGTCATTTACGAATCGCGTCCCAATGTGACGATCGATGTCGCCGCCTTAACCCTAAAAACAGGAAATTGTGCGATTTTACGGGGAGGCTCTGAGACTTTGCAGACGAATCTCGCTTTGCTCAGCTTGATTCAACAGGCGTTGCAAAAAGCGTCCCTGCCCCCTCATGCCATTCAAATGATTGCAACCAACGCTCGCGAACAGGTCGCCCAGCTGCTACAACTCGATGAAAGCGTGGATCTGATTATTCCAAGAGGAGGAGCTGAGCTTCATCAATATTGCCGCACACAGAGCAGAATTCCGGTCCTCACGGGAGGCGTGGGCATTTGCCATCTTTTTGTCGATGCATCGGCAGATCTGCCACGAGCCATCGAAGTGATTTTCAATGCCAAAACGCAACGTCCTAGTGTCTGCAATGCCCTCGATACGCTTCTCGTCCATGCAGACATTGCAGAAAGATGGATTCCGGAGGTGATCATGCGATTGAAAAAGGGAGGAGTGAGCTTCCGCGTCGATTCCCAAACGTGGCAATTGCTGCAAAGAATACTTCCTTCCCTTGAAGGGATTCATGAAGCCCAACAAGGGGATTGGGACACTGAATGGTTGAGCTTAGTCTTGGGAATTCGAATAGTAGAGAATATCGATCAGTCGATTGAGCACATCCGCCAACACAGCACAGGACACAGCGATGGCATCTTGACGGAGGATCGACAACAGGCTGAACAATTTCTTCAAGACATTGACTCAGCGGTCGTGTATGTGAATGCCTCCACACGCTTCACCGATGGGGGGCAGTTGGGACTAGGAGCGGAAGTGGCGATCAGCACCCAAAAACTGCATGCGCGCGGCCCGATGGGGCTGAAAGAGCTAACAACTTATAAGTGGATTATCCAGGGGGATTACCACGTGCGGTTATCATAAAAAAAATTCACGTCAATTATTCTGCGATCGTTAGAGCAGACTCAAGGGGAGTTTGCCTTATTTCACCTCACGCAAACAGAGCGATGTTTGAGCTAAAGCGAAAGCTCCCCGAGCTCACACCTCTTGCGAAGCATCAGCCCTGGGGCTTCGGCTCAGCCGAAATGCCACTCTCTTTGCGTCAGGTGAGTCACTTAACCCATTGCAACCCTCTTCATCCCCTTTCTCAGAAGGGGTGATTCTGGTTGTGATTAAAGCAGGAAAAAACTTTCCATGCAAATCGCTATTATTGGGTGTGGCAATATGGGATCGAGCTTGGCTGAACGTTTGAGCCCCCCCCATCACCTCTTTTTGCATGACCGCGATTGGAATTGGACTAAGGAGTTGGCCCATCAAGTCAATGGAGAGGCTTGCCAATCTCTCCGAGAGGCAATTGAAAAGCCTCAATTCATTTTTCTGGCTGTCAAGCCTGACAACCTGAAAGAGGTAGCTCCTTTGATTCTACCCTATTTAAAGAAAGATCAAGTTCTCATTAGCCTTCTCGCAGGAACCTCCCTAGTCGCGTTAAAACAGGATTTCCCTGATAGTATTCTGGTTAGGATAATGCCCAATCTTGCGATACGATATGGTGCGGGAGTTGTTGGCTTAGTGGACTCCCCAGAAATGAGCTCCCCACTCAAACAACAGCTGCAAGAACTACTCTCTCCCTTGGGAGGTCTCTATTGGTTAAAAGAGGATCAAATCGATGCCTTCACTTCTTTAGTAGGCTCTGGGCCGGCATTTATCTTAGCGTTAATCGAATCAGTGATTGAAGCTAGTATTGCTATGGGATTTCACAGAAGCGATGCACAGGAGCTCACGTTGCGCATGTGGCAAGGATCGCTGACGCTGATGCAAAAAACAGGACAGCATCCGGCAGAATTGAAGTGGCAGATTGCCTCGCCAAATGGAACAACCATTGCTGGATTAAGAGCGTTGGAAAGAGGAAATGTCCGCAGCGGAGTAATAGAGACATTTTTAGCTGCCTATCAGAGGGCTGAGCAATTGACGCGTCGCCATGCAAGTTCAACAAAACTAAAATAGACTGTACGTCAGTTTTATGATCTTAATAAGGATGAATGGGAAAGGGAAATAGCATCGCAGATGCTGCGATCATAAAACTGTAAAGAATATTTTTCATATAAAAATGAAGATTTTAAAAAAATTTTTTTGAAAAAATTTGTCGATGACTTCTTTGACTAAGTCATCAAATAGGCCTATTGAATCACCTCTTGTTTTATCAGCGTTTCTATTTAAGCTTTTATTATCGCTGTTCGGAAAACTGTTTATTAAAAATTTGATCTTCAATAGAGGCTTGATTTTCATCCAACCACCTCAAGTTTTTGTACAGCTCTTCTTCATTAAAGCCTTTGTTTAGGTCTATCACAGAAGCAATAGCATACATTTGGGCTATCTTGACTGCGGAAAGTCTTGATCCTTGTTCGAAGACCCTCTTGATGACCTGCCATAAGGCTAACTGTCCTTAGCGATCATTGCTGAGGGCGTCAACTATCCCCAGACGTTAAGTAATTAATCAAAAAGAAACTTTCAGTCGTGCATGCAGCCGATTTCTAGGCCCAAAGAATGCGACCTCAAGCTCGGAAAAACTCGCTTATTGTGATCGTCAAGAGACTCCTGAATCTCGTTAGCGAGACCCCAACGCACGAACCGTCAATAACACCACTTCATTCAAGTATCTATATGCATCTAAAAACTTGTGAAAACACTCTATGTGTAGATTTGTTTAGGTTTTTAAAAACGATTCCTGACCGTAGGTTGAAATCAAAAAAATAATTGACATTAATCACTCTTTAATCATTAACTGGGCATAAGGGATCAAACTCAATGGGAGTTCGTTCCGTTTAACCAAATCTCTTAGAAGGAAACCCGATGAAAAACATTTTTTTTACTTTTATCATCGCAGCATCCACGGCTTTGTTTGCCGTTCCAAGCCATCTCTCTGCGCAACCAACCGACGAATTGAGGGCAAATAACGCATCCAACTCCAATGTAGAGGCACAAACTGCATTCAAAGATTTTTATGCTAATGGAACTTTTACATCGAGCATTAGTACCATCATTTACCCTATAAACTCCAATCCTTCGAATGGCAATTTATTCGCAATTCCATTTAACAGCATTGGGGAGCATACGCGTAACATTTCTCTATACAACGATACATCTATTACATCTGCTCCAATAGCTGTTATCGTTAAAAAGAGTGGTCGTTATTTTGTTAATTTTGGTGTTTCTGCCGTCGGATATAACAATGGATCAGTTGATAACAACGTTGGCACAACGTTTACTTTAACGGTAGATGGATGTCCAACTGGATGCGTTCTGCCGATTCCCCCAACTTCTAGTGCTTATACCGCCTCTTTAATATCAGCGGGAACGCTTATTGATATATGCGTTGAAGAGAATCATGATTGCTGTCCCTTTACTCGTGGTGTCTTAGTTAAGCTTGTAAATAATGGGGCTAATGCTGTGTATTTAACTAGTTCTAATAACAATGAAAGTACACCACCAACTACTAATGGTATTACAGCCTTCCTCACACTGTTTAGAATCGGCGACGCTAATTGCGATAATGATTAAAAATTGGACATTTAAGATAGCGCACAGGCCTTAAAACTAAACGCATAAATAGGCTGATCTTTATCATCCAAATAACTCTTGTTAAGTTCATTGCTTGTCATCCGTGCGGCAGTCATGACTGCCGCATCGTTACTTATGCCAGGCCTCAATAATAACTAGAAGGAGGGAATGACAACATGACAAGGTGTCCAAAAAAAGCTATAGCACTCGCTGGAGAACCCCAGTCACAAAACGGATCCGATAGCCGAATGCAGAATCTGAAGGAAGCCTAAGTGAAATAATGCCATCTAAATGCAAGTGAACCTTTATAGGCAAGGAAAGAGGATGAGTAGACGGATGACGAAAAAATCCAATATCCTTAACATAACAAACTCTGTATAGAAGGTAAGGGAATGACAACATGACAAGGTGTCTAAAAAAAGCTATAGTACTCGCTGGAGAACCCCAGTCACAAAACGGATCGATAGCCGAATGCAGAATCTGAAGGAAGCCTAAGAGGGTGTTTGAAAATATTCAAGCAGCCCTCTCAGCATGTTTTTTACTTTTTTCAAGGCTTTCAAGCCTATTAGACATCATT
>Ga0116226_10000766_pt1 | contig 27574 bp, 16 predicted proteins | sample S1TSphfallax_FD_89692 | JGI IMG/M metagenome (GOLD analysis project Ga0116226, IMG submission 89692) | Host-associated microbial communities from peat moss isolated from Minnesota, USA - S1T2_Fa - Sphagnum fallax MG | ecosystem: Host-associated > Plants > Peat moss > Unclassified | place: USA... | reverse complement strand
TCGGGAAATCATGCCGGCCAACATACGTCGATTGGAATGCGCGCACAGGGAGCCCCCACTCGGAGAGCTGCGGAGAGTATCGCCACGCATGTCATAGTCCAACGAGAAAGTTATCCACAGGAAACCGCTACTTTTGGCACGTTTCGGTAAACGCCCCTCTGGTGCGCGAGCAACGACCGGGGACCAAGACCCTCATCGTCTCAGGATTCGCGGAAGTCGGTGGCATCGACCCTTCGTTCCCGCGACTGACCAAACCGTTCACACAATGCGAACTGGAGGCGGCGATAGCCAGTCTGCACGATACGCATCGTTGTATGCGTTAGCGCGCTCGAGAATGCTTTATGCCGACGGTATCGCCTCGCGATCCCCCAGAATCGAGCGACTTCCATGATCTCAGACCGCGCCCGCCATCTGGGAAGGTTCCTCGCAGGATTTGTTGTGGTGGGCCTGTCTGCCTGCATTTCGCCGCAAGCTCAAATCGATCGGCTCGCGCGCGAGGGGCTACTCGTGCGGGAAGTTGTTTCCGGCTCTCCATTCCGTCACGTCGTGTATCGCCCTCTGACCCCGCGGGTTGGCTCGGTGCTACACGTCTATCTCGAGGGGGATGGTACACCGTACGTCGGCCGCACCCAGATCACGAGCGATCCGACTTCGCGCACAGCCGTCGCTCTCAAGCTCATGCTCGAAGATCCTGGACCAACGCTCTACCTCGGTCGTCCCTGCTATCTCGGACTGGCGCACGAACCACCCTGCGATGCCTCGTACTGGACCCTCCGGCGCTTCAGCCCCGACGTGGTGCAGAGCCTCGCGATAGTGCTGAATCTCGAACTCGCGCGGTCGGGTCTCCGACGAATCACGATTATCGGCCACAGCGGTGGCGCCACGCTTGCGATCCTGATTGCCGATCGGGTTCCGGCCGTGGACCGGGTGATCACGATCGCCGGCAACCTTGATGTCGCTGGATGGGCGCAACTGCACGGCTATGCTCCGCTCACAGGCTCATTGGACCCATTGACCAGCGCACCGCATCGCTCGGACGTGACGCTGCTGCACTTGGCGGGGGCCGCCGATCGCAACATACCGGCGACCATGATTCAGGGTGCGGCGCAGCGACTCGGTGGTCGGGTGATCGTGATCCCGCGATATGATCATCTGTGCTGCTGGGTAGCGTATTGGCCGTTCTTCTTGAGACAGGACTCTGATTCCACCATGACAGATTGAACTCGTTAACCAGGTGGCACGACCGGCACGAACAAAAACTCGCCGCCCGTTTCGTGTCCCGCTTCGGCCAGCCAGGCAATCTCTGGGCTTTGGTGAACGGGTATGCCGGTTATCGCTCCGACATGCATCGCGGACATGCGCACGCCTTCGAACAGGCTCGTATAGAGCGACGTTGCCTCGATCACGTCCGTGTTGCGGCTCAACGTCTCGATGAATTCATGCGCAAAAATCGAGTGTCCATCCGGACCATTGTCGAGTACGGGCTCGAGGCCACCTGACGTCAGCACGGTCCTAGAAGGCAGTTTTGCGAGCAGCGCCATGCGTTTCTGCTCGGCTTCCTTGCTGCCCGTGCTTACGAGCTGCGCCGCAGCACCGTGGATCAACGCGCCCGAATAGCAAGAGTCCGCCACGATCAATACGTGCCGTGCCTTCGTACGCGCCACGAAACCTGTCACTTCGCCGCCTGATATCCAGTTGGTGGGATTTTGGACGTCCGCATCGATTGGCAGCCAGTAGCTCTGTCCGGTCGCCGCATCCAGCGTCCCGTGTCCGGCGTAATAGATGATGAGACTGTCCTTGTCGCCGAGCTGGCTCGTCATTTCATAGATCGCCGTGATCATCTGCGCCCGGGTTGCATCGGACAGGAGACGGGTATGCCCTTTGAACTTGTAGTAGCGCTCGCTCAGGACTCGTTCGACATCCGCCGCGTCCTTATGCGCGGTCTTCAATGGCGGGAGATGCAGATAATTCTCGTTGCCGAAGATCAAAGCGTAGTATGACCCCAGCCCAAACTTGGCCGGGTCGACGGCGACGAACCCGACCGCGCCAGGCCCTGGACCGCGCAGCGCCGGCTTCAATTGGTCGAATTTTCGTTGGTAGTCATCCAGGCTTTGTCTGTCTTGATTGATGGTCGCCGTCAGCGCCGCCAACTGAGCTTTCTGTTCCGTGATCGTCGCCTCGCGGCTGGCGAGATCGGCGTTCAATCGCCGGACTTCCGCATCGCCGCTACCAGCGCGCGCCGCAGTTTCGCTCAGGGTCTTGTTGTCCGCCGCCATCTGACGCTCCGCGCCCTCCAACCGCGAGGCGAGGTCTTTTTGCTGCAAGGTTAACCGCACGATCTGGGAATTGGCACTGGCTACGCGAGCCAGCAGGTCGGCGGCAGTCTCGTCGTCTCGTGCGTGTTGACTTTGTGCAGCGGCCAGGGCCGACTGCAGTCTTTGCACGTCACCCGCGAGCTGTGCTCGATTCGCTCCGAGCTCCGAGATCATGGTCTTCTCGCGCTCGAGTTGTAACTGTTGCTGGGCAACCGTGGATTTCAACACATCCACTTGTGTGCGCTCCTGAGTGCCCTCGACCCGGCGAAGCTTGTCCTGCGCGGAGCGCAATGCAGCCTCGTCGGCGTTGATCTGATCCCGAAGCTGAGACAGATCCCTATCCAGGGCCTGCGCTCGCGCCGTTGCCGCTTCGAGCTGAGCCCGGTCGTGTTCCGCCTCGCTTTGCGCGAATCCGAGTTGTTGACGCAGGACTGCCTCCTCTCGCTCTGCCTCGGCGAGCTGATTTCGCAGGGCATCGCTCTGTTGAGAGGAGGCCTCGGCGAGCTTGGCGATCTCGGCGCCTTGCTCGGCCAGCCTGAGTTCGCGATCCGCCAGCTCGGATTTGAGGCGGTCTAGCTCCTGCGTGGCGTTCGTCGTTTGCGGTTGCGATTGCAGCTGCCGGACGCGCTTGCGGAGCGCATCGGCTTCCCGCTTGGATCGCTCGAGGACGGCCTGAAGATCTGTGAGTTGACGCCGGGTTGCGTCCAGAGCGGCTGCGAATTGCTCCGCGGTACGATCCCGATCTTCGAGCCGCGTCGACAGTTCCTCGATCTTGGCCTCTGCCGCAGTAACATCGGACACGAAAGTCAGATCATCACCCTTCAATCCGGCCGCCTGTCTATAGAGGTTCAGCGCGCGGACCGGATCCTTTGCCACCCCCAAACCTTGCTCATAAAGGTAGGCACTGTGATTCAGTCCCTGGACGTTGCCTTGCTTAGCCGCCTTCTCGTACCAAGCGGCGGCCTCGACATAGTCGGGCGGGATGCCCATGCCCTTCTCGTAAATCTCACCCACATAGACCTGCGCCTGCGCATCGCCGCCATTCGCCTGAGCCAACCACACCTTCAAAGCAGTCGAGTAGTTCGCACGATCGTAGGTAACGTATTGGCCGCCGCGGATTTCACACTCGGCCGCGGACAAACGCTGGGGACGCGGTGGCCCGATGTAGGTCATCCTGGAGCCTCGCTTGAACACCAACCCGGGCAGCAGGCAGTCAACGATGATGAGCTTGTCCGGATCCATGAACTCGGTCGCCGCCCGGGATTGCCCGTCCGGCAACGCCGCAGTGAGAGCGCAGAGCATCCCTAGAGCTATCGCCGACCCGCGAGCGCGGCCAATGAGGCGGTGCCGGGATTGAATCATGCTCAAGACGTCACATACCGACCTGATACCGCAGCGAGAACGAGATCTCGTGGCTTCTCAAGGTCTTCAACGTGTGCAACTCTTCATAGTCGACGAATCCTGCGAACCCGTGGGCCAGATGAAAGTTGATGCCGCCGCCGTTCGCGGTGTAGTGAGCCTCGGGCGGATCGGTGTGCAGCACGTAAAAAAGATTCGCCGCGGACGTCGGCGCGTTCTGGAATTGAGCGGCGAAAGTGTCCGAGTAGTCTCGGAACTCGCGGATGAAGGTCCCGTGGACGTTCGGCTCGAACACACCCCAGGCGGTACTGACCGTATAAGTCGCCCGTAGGCCTGCGCGGGCCTGCAGCGAGGGCACGGTCGCATTGCCGAAGGTGAGCCCGAGACCCGAGCCGGTCGACCCCGGTTGCCCCAGAGTTTCGCTGAATTCCGATAGTCGGATCTCGTGGTAATTGACCGATCCTTCGGGAGTCAACGCAAATGCGCCCCAATTGAACGGGCGTCCGGCGCTGAACCCGGCCCATAAATCATGCAGGTGAGTCGTCCCGTAGGCATCCTGATCGACCGGCACGAGACCGTCGTACTGAATATGCCGGTCCGTATCGAGCCGGGGTACGCCGTACCCTGCCAAAGCGTCGAGATAATAGCTGGTGCCGAACAACGATGCATAGAGATTCACACCCTTGGCGGTGAGATCCAGTCGTCCCAAGGAGTTGGCGAAATCGGTGGTCGTCTTGCCCGAGCCGAACGCAGCCCCAACCACGAACTGCTGCCCGATTCGATAGTCGGCCCCTACCGTCACCGAATCGTTCTTGACCCCGAAGGCATAGTTACCACCGGTCACCCGTATCTTGTCTCCATCCTGGATATCACCGTTGGCGAAGATGCCGAGTCGTCCGTCCAGAAACTCGCCATTTCCGTCTCCGCCGGCGCCACCCGGCAGGAAATCGCTGAGCCGCGAATTGCCGCTCGCGAGAACCGTACCGTCGCTTCCCACCAGCGTCAGGCCCGCGAGGCTGACGCCGGTGGCACCGCGCCGCACTTCCGCCAATCGCGCCGTCAGATTGTCCTGCTGCAGCGACCCGAACTTCTTCGTCTCCGGCCCGAGCGCATTGATCTGCATACCCAAAACCGGCAACAGGTCGGCTGGATGGGTTTTAAAATTATTGGTCAGATAAACGCACTGGTTGGCGAAGTCCTGCTGTGCCGGTGTCAGCGCGGCGGCCGAAGTTGGCGCTTCGAGCGTTGGGCATACCGCCGTCAGGTAATGATCGAATGCCGTCTCGTTCGCCGAGGGCGGCGTCGGCTTTGTCGCCGCGCCTGCGAAATCGGCTCCGACCAGCGTGCCGAGGATCGAAGTCATAGCGCCCCAAAAGATGTGCTTGCCGTGCATGAAGTGTGTCCCTCCTTTATGGTTTTGTGCCTCGACGAGCGCTCAGTCCCGGCCGAACTTCACGCGACCATGGCCGCGAGCATCTCTGCGTATACATCCGTGTTCGATCCTCGAGCTCGTCTTCTACGTTCTCTTGTTTGATGTCTTCGTGCCCGATCTTTGGCTGGATTCACGAACACACTTTAGTGCCAACAATAACCCACGCATTTGACCGCGTCCAACGGGTGCCGAGCAGAGGCCACGCTTGCCGGGCCAAAACTGTGCAAAGCAAAGGTCATGGTCATAAAATGATGCGTATGCGATGCAACCACATGATTGAGATGAAGGACCGTTTGGGCGGCGTGCTCATATGGTAAATGCCCCTGACGACGGCCCCGGCACCGAGGCAAGTGTCACTGCGGCCCGTAGAGGTGAAGCCGACACCTTACCCAGTGACTGCACTGACACTCGCTCATCCTTCCCGGAGCCGCGCGAAGGAGATGTCCTCAAGGGCAAATATCGACTGGAAAGCAAACTGGGCGAAGGCGGCATGGGAGTCGTCTATCGAGCCGTCGACCTCGATGTTCCGAACTCGACGAGCTATGTGGCGATCAAGCTGTTGAAGCCAAAGCTGCGCACGCGAGCCGCCCGCATCGCTCTGTCAGACGAAGTCGAGCTGACCCGCAAGCTCAAATCGGAGAACATCGTCGGCGTCTACAGTTTCGAGCAGGACGCGGGCACGGCGTTCATGGTCATGGAGTTCCTGGAAGGCCGGTCTCTCGATAAAAATATCGCCGAAGAGTATGCGCTGGGAAGGCCGTTCAAAGTGGCCTGGCCCATCATCCAAGGCATGGGAGATGCACTCACGGAGGCGCATCGACACAACATCGTGCATAGCGACTTCAAACCGTCCAACGTGCTCATCACGGCGGGTCCCACGAAGGTGCTCGACTTCGGCATCGCGCGCGCCCTGGGGCGTCCTCTCATGGGACTCACCGAAGCGTACGCTAGCAGGGACATGTTCCTGGACATGCCGTCCGATCACCGGGATGACGTCTACTCGTTCGGCCTCGTGGTCTACGAGTTGCTCTCGGGCAAGCACCCGTTTCGTGACGACGACGGTCGCAAGCTGCCCGCGACGGAGGCCTGCGCCGCGCGAATGCCGGTCTCGCCGATACGGGGATTGAACAGCCGCCAAAATGCCGCGCTCAAGGACGCCTTGCAATTCGAAAGGGCCAAGCGGACCGGCAGCATCCAGGAGGTCCTCGACGCTCTACAGCGGCCGACATCACCGAAATGGCTATGGTTTCTCGTGTGTGCTTTGCTCGTCGTCGTGGCCGGAATGGCCGCATACGGCGTTTACCGCCGGTTGGGTCCACAAGATTCCTATGCGCAATTCGTCGAGTATTTCCAGCGCGATTGCAGTGCCCAGACGAACGCCGGTGCCGACCCCGAAACTGTCGCGCAGCTCTTGGATTTGGCTCACGATTATTTGCGGGACGGTGTTCAGCCGTTCAATCCCGGACTTTTGTCCGAGAATGGGCGTCCTCTGTCCAATGCGCTATCGGCATTTCTGGCTGTGCAAAAAACCGATTGCGCAAACGTGTCGGCAACTCAAGGCGTCTTCGCCATCGTGAATGCTTACGAGACGGAGGCCCGCAGGCTGCGCGCTGCGCGGCAATTCAAACAGGCACTGGAAATGACCGAAATTGCGCTGAAGATCTGGCCAAGCAGCGTCGACCTCAAAACGATGGACAATACCCTGCGGCGGGAAGTAGCCGCCTCGGGCACACAGCCGAAGATCACGACATGAAGCGTGTCGCCAGCCACAATAACACCAGTGTCAGAGCGAACGCCAGCGCAGCTATCAGGCCGTATTTGCTCAAGCGCCAGCTGCCCTTGGTGCGGTCTCGCGCCTTGGGCGGCGGCACGTAAAATCGGCAGACGACGGGTCCGAAACGCACGCGGTCGCCGCTCGTGAGATAGCACTTGAGAACCTTCTTGTCGTTCACGAAGGTACCATTGACGGATAGATCATCGGTCAACAGCCAGGTCGCATCGTCATGACGTAACGCGGCATGCTTGCCTGAAACACCCGCGTCATCGAAATGGACGTCACTGCCGTCGCCGCTGCCGATGCGCCACGTCCCTTTGTCAGGGTCTGCGGATTTCAACTCGATCTTCCGACCGGCTTCCTTGCCGGACTCAATCCAAAAGTAAGGCGCATCGCCCGCGGCATGCGCCGGCATGGGTGCACCGGATGCCGCCTGACTGGAGTCACCGGTAGGCGGCACCCACACGGTCTCGGTGCCCTTCGGATCCGCAAAAGATCCGGGCAGCGCCTGCCCCCCCGGTTCGGGCTTGTTGGCGGACGCCGCCTTGACGGTCACCGGCTGCGCCTCCTGCGCGGGCCGGTACTGCGTCTTGTCGGGATCTGGGGAGGCCGCAGCAGCCGGAGCGACGAACACGAACTCCTCGATGTCGAAACGCAGCCGGTCGCCAGCGTTCAACTTCAGCTTGTTGTTGGCGTGCAAACGCCGACCGTTCACGAAAGTGCCATTGGTCGAACCGAGATCCTCGACGAAGACACCCGTAGGATCTGGGATGATTTTCGCGTGATGGCGCGACGCTTTTCCCTCGAGCAGCCGCAGCGCGCAGTCTTCGCTGCGTCCGACGCTCATCTCGGATGCGATCGGCACTTCCTGGCCGGTGGTGACCTTCTTGAGACGATACGTCGCTTCTGTCATGTCATCGATGATCGCACGTCATCGCGTCCGGCGGATCCACAGCAGCGTGGCGGCGAGGAGCAGTGCAAGCACCACGCCACTCAGCACGGCGAGCCAGCCGATCTCAGCCTCGCTCAGTCTGAATTTGACCTCGCGCTTGCTAGGACCATCGTAATCGACCACCACCGCACTGACGTTGTCATGGCCGCCATGGTCGAGAGCGGCCGCGATCAAGCGCTGCGTGGCGTCGTCAGGTGACGTCGCGTCCGCCAGAATCCCGGCAATCTCTTCATCGCGAAGTTCGCCGTTCAGCCCGTCGCTGCACAATAGAATCCAGTCCCCGTGTCTGAGGGCCAGTTCGACGATTCCCGGCGCGGGATCACCCGCACCCAGGACGTTGTACACCTCGTTACGCTGGGGGTGCTCTCGCACCTGGGTTTCGCTTAGGCCCTCCTGCACACGTAAATCCTCGACGACCGAATGATCGCGCGTCAAGCGGCGGATCGAGCCCCCGCGCCACAAGTAGGCGCGACTGTCGCCGACCCAGACGATCTGCGCCATGCGCCGCTCGATGTGTACCGCAACGACGGTCGAGGCCATGCCCTCGAGGTGCTCGTCCTGCGCGGCCGCGCGAATGATGGCGGCGTGGGCCCGCAGCACCGCCGAGGGCAGGTTTTCGTTGCCGACGTATTGCAGGAGCGACTGCTTGACCAACCCGCTCGCCACCTGCCCGCTGGCATGTCCGCCGAGGCCGTCAGCGACGAAAGCGAGCGAGCGCGCCTCCTCCCAGCCGATGCTGTCTTGATTGTCTCCGGATCGATTACCGGGGTCGCTGCACCCTTTGATGGTGGTCATGATCAGAATTGCGTTTGCGTGCGCTTCACGATCTCCGCGAATTGCGGTGCGTTGAAATCAGCTCCGGTGCCGAGCGCATCGAAGAGCGACTTGAATGCGGCCTTATGCCGATCGTAGTCTCCCAGAGCGTAGCTCAGGCTCTGCACGCCGAGCACCGCCTGCTCTGCGGTGGCATAGTCGGATGTCTTGTCCGCGGCCGCGTAGCGCAGCAGCACCTTGCGCACGCCCACGATGTCGGCGTTCGAGTAACTGCGTTTCGTCCAGCCGTCGAGTCCGTGCAATTGATCGAGCAGGGTCTGGGCGGCGGCACGCGTGCTTGCGGCATCGCTACCCCCGCCCCGCACCAACGCATCCGTGCCGCTCGCAAGCTGGGACACTGCGTCAGGCGTCGCCAACGCTTCCAGCAGCGCCTGCAGCATGATGAGCGATTGTTTCTGCAGACGCAGCGTCCCCGGCTTCACACCGACACCGGCATGCGCCTGCGACCAGCGCATCTTCTCCTTCGCATGGTGGCAAGCATTGCAGTCATAGAAGGAAAGCTCCGGGACGAGTGTTCCCGGGGCGGCGAACAGCGGACTTTGCAACAGCGTGAGATACCGCTCGGCGCTCTCGAACTGCCCCGTGACCCAGAGATTCATGAGATCGATCTTGCCCTTGCGCGATACGTAGTAGTCGCTGACCGTAAAGTGAGGCGGCTGATCGACCGTGAATGTCCCGAGTTCGAAATACAGGCGGGGATGGCCCGCTCCCATGATCCTATGCGTCGCGAACTTGTCGCGGGTCCCCAAATGACACGAAAGACAAAGTTCAGCGCGCTTGCCCGGCTGTTCGCTCGGATACAGCCCCAGCGCGACGTTGCCCGCATGCGTCGCGCCCTTCTGTGCATGCGTCTCGATCCACTTCTCGGAACCGCCATGGCAAACCTCGCAGCCGACGCCGTCGCGCAGCTGAAATTTCTGACCCTGGAGGGTTTTGTTCACATTGTCGGCGTGGCATGTGAGACAGATCTCTTGCTGCGCATTGGGCAATCCCAGCTTTGCGGCAATCTCTTTGGATTGCCGCGATTCGAGAGCAAGATAAGCCTTGGCGTGCCGATCATCGTTTAACCAGATGCGGTATTCGTTGAGGGGAACGTGGCCCGGGGGCTGCGGAGAAGTCTTGCCGTGACAGACACTCGAGGCGCACGACGCCACGCCCAGGTGTTTGTAGCCGCCCGCAGGCGCCTCGCCCGCGACGGCTCCGACCCCAACGACTGTCACAACCGAAACAAGAATCAGGAAACTCGACCAGCGCAGACACCTCATGGATCGTGCCAACAAAGCTAGCGCGGCGCCCGAGCGGATCGTAGGGTTGCCGCCGGCTGAATGGCGTCCTCGGTGGTGAACCAGGGATTGCCGTTGGCATCCAGGTAGAGGCGGCGCACCTCTTCCTGCGTAAGCGGCTTTGCCCCGCGCCGGCCTATGACCGCAATCTGGCCTCCCGTCTCGTCGACCGCCCGGTCACGATCCAGCCCCTTCGACAGGCTGAGCGCCGGCTTGTCCGTGCTGTAATGGGCGATCAGCTGCGGTCGCGGCTCCGGACTGAAGCCGTAGAATTTGGGCTGGGACTCGGGCGACATCAATTGCAACACCTTGAGGCCGCCGGCGCCGTCCGCGACGTAGGCGAAGAGCGACGCATTGGTCGAGCCGACGATCACGTCGCGACTATCCACGAGGGCACCAGCACCGTTGAACCGCGTGAGCTCGCGTAGCGATTCCGGCCGTTCGGCGTCGACGATGACCAGTCCTTCGGCTCCCGCCGCAACGTATGCATAGGTACGGGCAATGTAGACGCGGTGGGCATCCTTGATGGGTATGCGATTGTTCGGTACGAGCTTCGGGGTCTCGACATGAGTGACGTCGATCACCTCGAGTCCCGCGGCATCGGTGACGAAGAGATAACGAAATTGCAGCGCCGATGACTGCGCGCCGCGCAGGGGCAGTTCGGCGATCATGCGCGGCTTGAGCGGGTCCTCGACCCCGACGATTACCAGCCCTCGTGGGGTGACGATGTACAGATTGGTGCCGCCGATCGTGATGTGCCGGGCACCATCGAGCACTCCGTTGGGGTTCCAAGTGAGCGCGCGCTTCAGGAAATTGTTTCGCGGTTCACCATCCTGCAACGTATCGACGTTGACGAGGATGAGGCCCTCGCGGCGGTCGGTGATGTACGCATAATGATAGAGCGGTGAAAACGGCGACTCCTGGTTCGCGCCGCGCATCTTCTCACTGGTGTTGCGGGCCAAATTGATGGGTTGGTTGGTGGGCAGTGCCACGCAGCTGGCATCGGCCGAGGCAATGTGCGTGTCCTGACCCGCCGGACTGAATGGTGCCGTGATGAGCGGTTCGGAGATGCCCTTGTTGGCAACACTCGCCACATCGTAGACCCGCATACCACGGGAACCCTCGGCCACGTACAAATACTCCCCGCGTAGCTGCAGACACTGCGCAATCCCGCTGCCGTGATGGGCCGCATGCTCGAGCGACTGCCCGCGCTTTTGATGCCTTGCGTAGTCGTCAGGGTAGGCATAGCGCTGCAAATAGCTGCCGATGACCGCCTGCGGCTCCTCCCATTCGGTCACGGTCACCGCATTGATCTCGCCTTGACCGCCGACGTAGGCGTTATAGCCGACGAAATTGACGAAATTGGTACCGTACATGAGGAGCTGCGCCATGATGGCGTTGTTGTCGTTCTGCTGCGAGAGGTGGCAATCGGCACACGTTTTGGTCTCGACCTTGCGTTCGGTGTGCGGGTAGTGCGGATTGAAGGCCTGTGAGCTGAAGCCGCTTGCCGCGACCGGCGGCTGCTGGACGTAGATGTGCTCGCGATTGGCGTTGGTCGAGGAAAGCACGAGAGCGGAACTCGAGCGATACGGAGCGATCTTTCCCCCGGCCGCCGTCTCGCGATGACCGATCAGGAACATGTCGTCTCGCGCCACCTGAGGATTGTAAGTCGCGTAGTTGCGGGTTTCGCCGCCCTCGTAGAGATGGCGTGCGGTCTTCCAGTTCGCCTCGATCGGCAGGTGGCAGCCCGCGCAGGCGGTGGTCCACGAGGTATGGCACGTATAGCACTCCATCTTGTCATCGCCATGGGCGAGCTGGGACGCTACGTCCGTCTTCCCCCAGGCGAGGGTACCGGTGTCGAGGCCCATGAGCTTGGCGCGTGCCGCCTTGATGTTGTAGGCAGGATTGCCGGGAGTCACCGAGTCCTTGACCAGGCTCACTTTCCACTCGAGCTTCGGATCGACCATGGAGCGCTGATATAGCGCGCCATCGAGCCACTCGAACTGCAGCCGGCCGTCGGGCGTTCGCAGACTGGCGAGATCGGCGCCGCCGCCGAGCGCGGCCGGGCCCGACGTGTAGAGATTCGGGTACTTGCTCACGGTGCCATGGCAGTCCTTGCAGCCGATTTCGATGGACGCCGCGACCTCGCCGTAGATATGCCCGTTGCCGTGATTGTCTTGGGAGAAGTGGCAATCGACGCACTGCATGCCGGCATCGACGTGCGACGAGGCCATATGCACCGCTTTCTGGAATTTCTGGGGATCGTCATCTGCGACCGGATGACCCGCGGCGTCGAGCAGGGTGCCGTGACGGTCGCGTTTGAACACCGCACGAAAATTCCAACCATGGCCGTGGTAGTCCGCGAATTGCGTGTCCTTGAGGCCCGCATTGAGCTTGGCGACGTTTTTCAAGAATGTGGGGTCCGCCCAGTTGCCGCGCGGCGCCGCGCCTTCGGGATTGCGGTCGAGCACCGCGCGAGTCTCGGCAATCGACGGATAGCGCTGCTGCTTCGGCCACATGCTCGGCGCATCGGACTCGTAGTCCCACATGGTGTAGCCGTAGAAGCTGTTCATGAACAGATTGGGCTGGTGCATGTGGCACACCATGCATTGGCTCGACGGTATGGCGCGTGTGAATGCATGCTGCAGCGGGTGCGCCGCGGCCGATTTGTCGATGGTCGGATCCACGGTCTGCGAGAGACCATCGTGGCCGAAAGATGCGTAAATGCTCGAATGTTTGGGGTCGGTGTCGTTCGCGTAAACGACATGACACGAGGCGCAACCGGATTGACGGTAGTCACCCGGTTGGTCGTTCGTGCCCAGAAACCACAGATGCGGATCATTGAGCCGTGTCTTGGTGATGTTGAGCACCGGAATGGCGATGCGGGCACCGGTACCGGGACCGCGATTCGACTGCCGGAAATCAGGCCGTCCAGGCTCCTCGATGCGCTGCAATTCGCCCTTCGCGTCGGGCAGGCCGGTCTCGGCAAAGAGATTATTGATATTACGGCCGCCGCGCTCGAAGATGCGAAACACGTCGGCGGGCTTGACCGTTTCCCAAGCGGGCAAAGGATAAAGCTCGGGCAGGATGTTCGCATCGAAGGCGACCTTGGAATCGCCGATCGCCGGCCCCTTCAGCAGCGCCCCGACGCCGTTGCGATCGTACGACTCCCCCAGGATGTAATTCTTGAAGTCGAGAACGCCGTTGTTGTAAGCGGCTCCCCCCCAGAACATGGCATTGGTCGCATGCAAGCTGCGCACGGAGGCCTCGATGATCTCGCGGTGGCACGCACCACAGGATTCGCGCACGACCCGGTAGTCCGACGGATTCATGAATCGCACGAACTCGGGGCTTTCCTTGTTGAGCAGCGTGTAGGTTCGCTCGGGTTTGGCCGACGAGGGGTAGTTCCACGACTTCGGAAATCGCGGCAGCACGTGCGCTGCATCCATCGCATCCCGGTACTGCGGCGAGGTGCGCGCCGCGCCCGGCGCGATCGACACCGCGGCATTACCGCCGTGGCAGTCGGCGCAGCCGAGCTTCACGGCCGGGTTGGCGTGCATGGTGGCCTGGTCTGACTGCACATGGCAGGAGCGGCAGCCGGCGCTCTTGGATTCCGCCGCCTCCTCGCTCTGGCCGGCCGGGGCAGCGGGTGCGGTGACATAGTGACGCTCGACCGGGCGTTCGCCCTCGGCGCCGGGAGCGGCCGCCAGGCCGCGCATCCCGAACACACCCGCGAGCAGCGCCAACCGCGCGCCGCGGCGCAATCGCATCGACGAGGGGAAGGCGGAACTTGAGGACCAAAGTCGCTGTAGCATGGAGATTACCGTGTATCTAATAGGCGAACACCGCATTCAGCAACGCGTAATACGGATCGGTCTTGGGGAACAGCGCATCGAAGCCGCGCGCACTGATGAGACGTGCATAGGAAGCGCGCAGCACGATGTTTTGCGACATCAGCGGCCTATAAATCAGCGACAGCGAGGCGTCCTCGCCGATGTGCTTCGGCACGCCGGCCTGGCTGCGGGCCACAGCGACTAGCTGGGTGTCGACGAACGAGAGATCGTTCAAATTCATCGAGAGCCTGAGTTCGGGCAGAAGATCCAGGTCCGCGCCGATGCCGGCGAGGATCGTGCCGGGATTCTCGAAGTTGGATTGTCCCTCGTCCTTCGAGGAGCGTAAGTCATTCAGCACGCCGTTCGGTCCCGAGATGGTTACGCCGCCGCCGCCGACCAGCGGCACCGCCTGGCTGATCCAGTAGCTGGTGTCGCCGCCCGCGAATTGAGGATTCTCCAAAATGGCGTCAAAACCCGTGGCTCGTCGGTCGAAGGGATTGCGATCGCCGCTCGCATAGAGTAAAGAGAGCCGTGCCCGGATCCAGTCGAAGTCGCGAGAGAATTCGAGCGCTCCGAAGTAGGCGCTGATGTCCACTTTGCCGAGAACGAATACCCCCGGAGTCTCGTGGCCGACGGCGTAATAGAACGAGGTGGTCAGATTATAAGGGCCGAAGTGTCCGTCGCCGTTATACCCCAGATAGGCGACATCGTAATCGCGCCCGATCTCGAGCCCCAAAGGCGCGGGACGCACTAGAAAGCCGTTGCTGTCGTAGTGCATGTCCTCGCCTTCGCGATTGCGGTTGTACACCACGGTGACCTGCGAGGTGAATCCCGACACCGGCAGATCCTGGCGGTACACGTTGGCGATCGCCACATAGTCATTACGCAGCGGCTGGCCGAGGTCGTTGAGACCGCTGTTGGTATCCTTCTCGATGCGGCGAAAGACCGCGAGATTGTATTGATAAAGATTGTTGTCGCGGGTACCGAACAGACGCAGCCCGAGCTGATTGTCCTGGAACAAAAAGCCGCGAAAATCCGTCGAGAAGGGTTGTATACCGACGCGGATGCTGTCGAAGTCGTATCGCTCCGACACATTGCGCAGATGCTTCTCGGCGAACGCGGCCTGGATGCCCGTGAAATTGTCGGTGCGCGTCTGCCCCGCATCCGGGTTGACATCGATTTGCCCCAGCTCGCTCACCCGGGTGTAGTTGTAGTTGAATACCGGTGAGAACCGAAATTGCCAATCCGGCGGTTTGAACACCGTGTCGCCTTCGAAGAAGGTGAACTCCGCGCCGATGGTCTGCGAAAACGCCCGCTGTCTGCCGCTGCCGAACACATCGAGTTCGCCGGCGTTCGCGACCGAGACGACGCCCACCGGCGAGGCGACGTTGCGCCACTGATAGGAGGAATCGGAAAAGAGGCCTATGTTGAAGAACCAATCGCCGCCGATCGGCTTGTCCGCCTTGAGTGTGTTGCGGTTGTACGGATCGAACAGGTTCTCGGCATAGCCCAGCCCGTCGACGATGCGCCATCGGTCGGGAACGGGCACGGCATCCACATAATCGGCGATGCCAGGACGGGGCACGGGAGACGCCATGGGTTGCGCGCCCCGATCGCGAAGATTCGGACCCGATGACGTGGCTGCGCTCGGCGGCGATGATCGGGACTGCGGGGATTCGGGCCCTACCGGCGCGCCACCCCCAGGCGCCGGACAGGGTACCTCGACCGAGCCCGGGAGCTGACGCCGGATGATGCGTCCGTAACGGTCCTTGTAGCAGGTCTCGGGCTCTTCGGCGGCGCGCGCGCCGTTGAGTCCACCGACTATCCACGCGACTACCAACGCGAGGTACGTGGCGCGCCGGGCACGGCTCGGCTGCCGCTCAGAGGCCCGAGCAAACATTTTCTGCATCGCTGTCGATGAACGGAGATTGCGGACATTGCACGTACACCAGACGCGTGCCCATGGGAGTCAACGTGTCGGCGCGTCGGCCACTCGGAGCCTGTTGGATCGAGCCGTTCAGGGCCACGCTCGCACGCGCGAGGCCCAAGAACGCAATCATGTCGTCTTGATCCACGCCATCCCCCGAGACACCGATGCCGCCGATCAGCGTCGAGCCGCGATAGATGGGCACGCTGCCTGGAAATATCTGTAGCCCGTTGGCAAGCCGCTTGTCGCTGGGCGGCAGGGTCTGCGTCGCGCTCAGATTCGCCGCCAGATTCACGCCGGCACAGCCGGAAGTCACGTCGGTGAGCTGAGGGACGAGCTGTTGCGCACCCGCTACCACCAGCACATGCTGGAGGATGGCGTTGATGGACAGATCGAGCTGCAGACCGTCCGAGAAGATGCTCCATTGACCTGCGGGCTTGCTGAGCGGCCCGTTCGGCGCGCCGTCGATGCCATCCGGAAAATAGGGTCGCGACAGCAGCCCGATGGCGCGATCCGACCAGGCGACGACGCCGTCCTCCAGCGCCATGGGAGCGGACAGAAAGCCCTGCAATGCGCTCGGATACTGCGCCAGCGACACCGGCGTGGCGACGGGGCCCGATCCCGGCGTCGCGAGATAGGTCGCATCCGGCAAGCCCTTCAGGAAAGAAGCGGCGCTGCTCGAGCTGAAGAATACCGCGCTGCGCGCCTTCTGCAGCGATACATCGGCGCCGAACACCGGCGCATCGCGAGTGCGCACCATGCCGAGTACATTGCCTTGCGTGTCGACCACGGCGATGGTCACGCTCGCCGTGAGTCCCCCCGGGATGCGGATCTGCGCTCGCGTCTCGCTCACTACGCCGAGCGCCGAAGTCAGCAGCTGCAGCACCTCGCCCCGGCTCAAGAGTCCGTCCTTGCCGGGTATGGGCGGAAACCGCGGAATGTTCGCGTTGTCGACGAAAACGTAGGCGCCGAGATTCGAGGGAAACGTGCCATCGTCGGGTCGAATTCCGGACTCGGGTTGACCGAAGGCCACGCCGGCATGCACATGACCATCGGTAATGTAGCCGGGCACGGTGATGAATCCCTCCCCATTCGAGGAGGGCGTCGCAGGCGATACCAAGGGAGACGCTGTCGCCGGGTTGGTCAGCAGATCGCTCTGCTCGACATCGCTGAACCGCAACGTCACCCCATTGACCGTAATCTGATCCGCGCGGCGATCGAGCGGCGCGGCATAGTTATAGGTGGCGGCGTAGGCGATCGCCTCGTCCGAGCCGACCACGATGTCGGTAATGCTCTTATCAAGGCTATAGACGCCATCGGCGAGCACGCCGACACCGCCGACCACGGTACCCCCTTTATAGAGAGGGAACCCACCGGGATCTGCCGACAGCCCGAGCGGCGAGGGCTGAGGGCCGGCAACGGCGCCGGTACCCGAACTCCGCATCACGAAGTCGGAGCACGCGAGCTGGCTGAACTGCACGCCGAACAACGGACCCGAGGGCTGGTTGGTGACGCCGGGATTGAAATGCTCCTGGATGATCTGACTTGCCGTGCGGGTCGAAAACGCGTTGCCTTCGGAGGAGAGATAGGCGCCGGTGACGGCCTTCGCGATGGCTGCTGCCTGGTCGATGTTCAAGCTCGCCAGTGCGGGCGGGCTCGGCAGCGTGATGCCCTCGAGCCCGCTGTGCAGCAACGCTTCCCCCGCGGCGTTGAACTGTGTTCCGATGACGACCGTATGCGCGCTTGGCGGCCCCATACGATAAACGCCAAGCACGTTGCCGACACGATCGACCACGGCAATGGTAGCCTTGACATTGCGCGCAGTGGCCTCCGCCACGCCCTGAGCGATGATCTGCTCGACGTCGCCGACGCTCAGGTACGTATCGCCATTCGCGCATTGTCCCGTGCACGTGACACCGGCCGGCACCGCGCTCGCGCCCACGGCACTCTCCGCGGGTCCGCCGCCGGAGCACGCCGACCCGATGATCGCGAGGATGAGTATGCAGAGTCCCTTGCCGACATTCATTGTTGTTGTGCCCCACGGCTCAACCGCATTATGGACATGGGGTGGTAGGCGTGGCAACTCACGCATTGCAGCGTCACCTTGTCGAGAGCCGGCCGGTCACTGTGGCATTCGAGGCATTTGCCGATGTTGGGAATCATGAGGTCGGAGCTCTGCTGCGAAGTCTTGGCCCGGTGGCAGGAGAGGCACGCCGCATCCCCCGTGAGATCCTTCTGCACCAGGTGATCCTTGTGGCGGAAGTGCGTGGCGGGGAAATAATCGTAGGTCAGCCGCACCGGCATCACCGCAAAGCGGTTATGGATATCGCCCGCTCCGCTGTCATTGACCACATGACAACTCACGCAGCCGCTGCCCTTGGGCGCAAACTGATGCTCGATCTCGGCCGCCGCCCGCCTGCCCGCACACACGTATGCGGGCCCGGTGCATGGCGCCACGACGGGCTCTTCCGGGTTTTCTCGGTCGGGCAAGCGCAATGCGAGCTCGCGGTGCTTGGGTGTGAGCGTGGGATCGCCGCTCGCGGCACGCGCGTAGAAATCCTCGATCACGAACATCGCCTCGCAGGGCTTGCCGTGGGGCAGCGCCGGTGCCCGGCTATCGAAGGTGAGCTGGTGACAGCCGCCGGTGGCGCAGCTGCGCGCCATGGTCACCGGCACGAAGTGCTCGCCGTCCGGCTCGGCGCTGTGGCAGTCGGCGCAGCCGAGCGCGGCAGTGACCTGTGCGGGATCGAGATGCTGCGCATGAGAGAACTTCAAGTTCGATTGCTCATGGGCGGTCTTAACGGGCTCGCGGCTCGGCACCCAACTCGCGAGCGAAGAGCGCAGTTCTGCATCGGACTCGGCGCACTGCTCCGCCGTCCCGCCGGTCGTCGCGGGTGCGGCGGCGGGCGGCTTGAGCAACGTCACCGAAAAATCGGGATGCGCGCCACCGTCCGCGAATCCCGCCACCGCCGCAACCGCGAGCGAACCGAAGCGCGAATGCTGGTCCCGATGACAAGCGACGCACAGCGAATCATCGCGCACCGCCATCAGCGAAGCCCCGCCGTCGTGATCCAGATGACATTGCGCGCAGCGCGGCGGCCCATCGAGGCGGGTCAACTCGAGTTCGCGGCGATCGACGTGGTCGAGCACGTTGTTGTGACACTGCTTGCAGGCCGGATCTTGAATGTGCACGAACAACCGCTCGTGGCAGGCGTTGCAGGCCTTGCCGGCCGCGTCCTTGTGACCCGGGATGGCGCGATCGGCGATGACGTGTTGGTGCGCCGGGATCAACGGACCCGGCGACCAGAGCCTGTCATCGGGCAGCCCGGCCGGCGTCGCAGTCCCCTCGCGATGCAGGAACACCATGGCGAGCGGCACGCCCAAGGTGACGAGCAAAGTCATCGTGGCGAGAAGCCACGACGCGCCGCGCTTCGAGAGCCAGGTCTGGTCCAAATCGGTGCGAAAGGCGCGCTCGAATTCGCTGGTCTCGATCGTGGTGCTGAGTTGCACCTCGATCGCGACATCGAAGCCGCCAGGAGGCGCGATGATCCGCAATCGATGGCCGCCGAGTTCGATGCGATCGCCGACTGCGAGCGGCACCGACGCTCCATCACGGCCGTTCACACGGATACGCCGCCCACGCCGGCAGCGGATCTTCAGCGTGGCACCGGAGGCGTCGATCTCGGCATGCCTCGCCGCCACTTCGCGGCCGAGCAGTTGAATCGTACGGTCGGCGGCGCTGCCGAGCGTGACGACATCGGCCACGGCCGCTGCATCGTGCGCCTCGACGATCCCGTCGGGTCCCGCACGCAGATTACGGATCAGGACGTTCATCTCGCTACCAATACAGGAACGTGGTAAGAATGTGCGCGATCAGCGCGACGATGAGTGCAATCGTCAGCGGGACGTGAAAGTACAGCCACGCCTTGAGCCATGCGGTGAGAAGGATGTCGCGGCGAATGCGTCGCAGCACCGCCTGGCGCCGGCATAGGATCAGCACCAGGGTCTGTAGGCTCGCGGTCTCGATGCGCTTGTCGGCGCGAGTCACCCGCCGGGCCACATAATCGATTACCGCTTGCTGATCGATGTTCGACACGAAGCGGCCGCCGCCCTCGTGACCTTCATCGAGGACCACCCGCGAGCGATCCCGGCCGAGAAGCTGATCGAACACGCCGCCGCCAAGGGCCGTCCGCTCGATGCTGGTCTTCACTGTCGTATTGATCGCCGCGTTGCAGCGCGCCGCAATGTCGCGCCCTTGCTGGTCGAGCGCATAGAGTTCGGCGAACAGCTGCGAGCGCGGTCCGCCGGCTCGATTCGCGGAGAGTTGCTGCGGGAAGCTCAAATAGGTGTACAACCCGAGAATCCCCGTGAATACCACGGCGCAGGTCAATGCGTAGGCAAGCGTGTGTACATTCCAGCCGAACCGCCCCGCACTATGCAGCGTCGCGATGCCGACCAGCGCCAGTCCGAGATAAACGTGTGCGGAGGTCCAGCCAGCGACGGTCCCGGCGGTCGAGGAGTAGCTGCGTTTGCGGATACCGAGCCATGCCAGCCACACGATGACCAACGCACCCAGCGTCCCGAGTGTGTATCCCTGCCAGGTCCCGCCGCCGGCGGGACGCAATCCACCCTGCGTCGAGTACAGCAGTACGCTCGCGGCGAGCAGGCCGAGCGTTACCCACAGATAGCGGGCATTGCGATAGCGGAGAATCCCCTCATGAATCACCCCCGCCGTTCCTCGATCAGGTTGATGAACCGCTCCGGTCCGATGCGGATCGCCGCTCCCGTGGGGCAGGCCGTGACGCAGGCCGGGCCGCTGTTGACGCCGATACAGGCATCGCACTTCATGGCCTTCCTGCCCTGGTCCTTCGCGCCCGGTGTGGCGTGGTAGTCCGGTTCCTCACCGGGGCCGGGTCCGATGCCGGCGAGCAGCCACGCCAGCAGTCCCGGCTTTTTCGGCGCCGCGTATTCCATGCGAATGACATCGTAAGGACAATTCGTCTGGCAATTGCCGCAGCCTATGCAGGTGGCATCATCCACGAACACCTCGCCGGTGACTGAGCGGCGCAGCGCATTCGGCGGGCAATCCTTCATGCAATGGGGCTGCTCGCAGTGGCGGCAAGCGGTCGGGATATGCACCTGGGCAAAGGTCGCGCCCGCCTTGCGATCGAGCCGCTTGATGCCGCCGTGCGTCTCGGCGCACGCTTTCTCGCAATTGTCGCAGCCGATGCAGAGCGCCTCATCGATGATGAGCACGTCGGTCGCTTCGCCGAGTCCTTCCCTCATCATGAAGTTCATGAGCGAGCCGGCTTCCGGCCGTACCTGCATGCGGGCGCTGTCCGTGACCTGGTGGCTGACTGCGGTTTGCAGCGCGTTGCGCCGCACCTCGTCCCGCTGCACCAGTTCGAGGAACGCGGGACGCTTCAGTTCGATCAGCTCCGAGGCCACCGTCGCCGTCGCCGTCTCGCGCCTCACCGGATCGCCCATGAGAGCCATTTCCCCTGCCAGCTGGCCTGACGGGATCTGCGCCACGAGCAGCGGCGGTTCGCCGTCACGTCGACGAGTGAGCGTCAATCCGCCGGAGCGGACGATGTAGAGGCCATCGCCGGTCTCGCCTTCGGAGAATACGATCTCGCCGGCTTTGTAACGGCGTACCGCGAGCTCTGCGGCGATGTTCCTGAGGTCGGCGAGCCTCGACTCCGGAGCGAAAAGCCGCTGCAGTTCCCGGACAATGAATATCCAGTCGATACCCTTGCGCACCTCCTCGTTCGAGTTCATGAGTTTGACCATGGTCCGCCGCGGCGTCTCGACCAGAATGCAGGCGGCGCCGGCGATCGCTCGCTCGGTACGCGGCCGGCCCGAGAGCAGGCTCATTTCACCGAAGAACTCGCCCTGGTGCAGCTGCGTCGGTACGCCGAAGTCCGGTTGCGGCTCGATCGACACCTCGCCGCTGACGATGGTGAAGAATGACGTCCCGTACTCGCCAGGGGAATAGATCACCTCGCCCTCATGCAGCACGTGCGTGGTGCGCGGACGCTTGCCGGCGGCGGCGTTGCGGGCGGCGAGTACATCGACCTTGGTCCGCGCCTCCCTGACCTCACGTTCGCTCGCATACGCCACGTGAACTTCGCTTTCGATCACGAGTTCGCGGAAGGCGAGCGGGTTCAAAGCGCGGAACATCGGGATCTTCTCCTTGAATCGGCCGAGCAGCGCATCGGGATCGAGGTCGAAGGGCAAGCCGCACAGCTGGGACTCGAGCAACGGGAAATCGGCCGGTTTGATGGCATTGCCGCGGATCAGTTCGACCACGTCGTAGCCCTGGTTCATCGCCTGTTTGATGAGGGGGTAGCCGGCGAGCGAGCCGACGACGAATACGCCAGGGACGTTGCTTTCGTAGCGGTCGCTGAGTTCCGGAATTGCGTCCGCCCGGGCGTTCGGGAAACGGATCCCGATGGACTCGACGAAGCGGCGTGGCGGATCCGCCCCGAGCCGGGCGATGACGCGATGACACTCGAAAGACCGCTCGCCGCCAGGCGTGTCGAGCACGACAAGGAATGGCGGCGCCGCGCCCGGGCGCCGCATGATCTGCTTGATGCGCGACTCATACAGGCAATCGAGCCGGTTCGACGAATCGTTGACCGCCGCCAGCACGGCGGCGAGGTTCTTGTCCTTCGCGCGGCTGAACTCCTTGCCGCGATTCACGATCCACACGTCGTTTTGTTCGGCGAGTGCGAGAGCGTTCTCGATCGCCGCATCGCCGCCCCCGACCACGAGGATGGTCTCATCCAGGTATTCCTTGGGATCGTCGAGCTGATATTGCACACCGCCCAAGTCTTCACCGGTCACGCCGATCTTTCGCGGATTACCCTCGAGTCCGATCGCGAGCACCACGCTTTGCGCGAGCAGCCGTTCTTGCCCGGTCTCGACGACGAACTCTCCGCGCTGACCCGCGATCTTGCGCACCTCGGCGTTGTAGCGGATGTTCAAAGCGAGCCGGGTGAGGTCCTCCTGCCAAGCTCGGAGAATATCTTCGCGCTTGCCCGCCTTGAACCGCAAATCGCTGCGCAGATCCAGGAAGCCGGGCTCGGCCATGACGTGCTTGCCCTTCTGGTAGCGCTGAATCGTTTTCGCATGCGCCGCAGAACCTTCGAGGAGAACATAAGAGGGGGAAGAGCGTTTCTCCGCTCGATCGAGCTCGGCCGCGCGGGCGGCGGCGCTCAGCCCGGCGGGCCCTGCACCCACGATGACCAGTCCATATGTTTCGTGCATCCGCATCCTCCCTAATGCCGCAGAATGCCCCAAAGGGTGGGGCCTTTCAACGCAAGCCGTTGCGCCGAACGGTTAGCTTTTCGCGCGAGGGCGGTAGCTGGATGCACCGATCGGAATTCACTGCTCGAGATACGCGTTGGCAACAAGCGCCGCCGCGGCAACTCTTATGTCAACCCGAAGTCGTCTCCGATTGACGCCGATGACTGCGCGCCGATACCCTCTATTTTGAGGTCGGGACCGGCTCGGCGGATCTAACCAGGGGCGCCATGTTCTGTTCGTGAACGCAGGATTTAGGGTGGTTTTGTATGCCGTCGATCCGCGTTCGTTTGCAGATTCATAACGGCCACCGCTGGATCAGCCCGTTATCATGGGAACCATGGTGCCTGGTTTGCAACGCTCCAATGCAAGCCGAAGCCAACGCCAGCCTGGTGAACCCCAATAAATTCCTCATTTTCTTTCCCTTCGTACTCTGGAGCAGCGAGTATTTCGAGGTTTCTTACCCGGTGTGTAGCCGTCATCGAAGGATGTGTAATCTTCTCGACTGGCCTGCACGTCGAGGAGCCATCGTCTCATGTCTATGTTGGTTATTGCTGCCTGCGGTAATCTGGCTGACTTGCATACTCGGCGTGATGGCTTTTACGTCGATAGTACCCGTTCCTGCGCGCCAACTGCTCGCAGCGACACTCGCGATATTGCTTTGGGGTGGCATGACGCTGTGGTATCTAGCCGCCCTTTTTCTGAAGCCGGTGAGGTTGTCGAAGCTCAGTCGCACCCATATCACCGTCACTATACGAAACAAGATCGCTTTCTTGCACATCCAAAACGCGGGCCTGGCATGCACTCCGTCGCCGCCTAACGAAGACTTGTTACGACGACTGCGATTCAAACGCCAGCCCGGTACCTCCGATCCTTCATGAAGAGTGGACCGAACGGATTGCTCGATCCGAATGCGCACCTCGATTCACGCGGTGATCGCAATTGCCGGTGCGGCAGATTTTGTGTTTGACACCCATGATCGCGCACCGATACCCTACCGTTGGTCGGGTTGGCGGCATGGCCGGAAGGGAGTCGACGATGCATAAAATGGATGTGAGCGTGGCCGTCACGCTATGGGCCGGCGCGCTCGCTAGTTGGGCCGCTCTCGCGGCCGAGGCGCCACTGCCCACCGGATCCGCCATGCAAGAGGCGACCGTCACGGTCGCGACGCCGACTCTCACTCCCCCCGGCGGTACCTATGCGACGACGCAAAGCGTGACCCTGGCCGACAAAACCACCGGGGCCAAGATTTACTACACGACCAATGGCGCAACACCCACGACAGCCTCGACCCTCTATGGCGGTGCCTTCAAGGTGAGCGCCGCGTCGACCACGGTCAAGGCCATCGCCGTTGCATCGGGTGACCAGAATAGTGCGGTGGCGAGCGCAACCTACGTGGTTTCATTGCAGCCGCCGAGCGCACTCTCCTATCCGACGCCGGCTGTGCCGTTGCTGATCGGCAACGGCGTGACATTGGAGCCGAAGGTGACCGGCACGGTAACGGCATATGCGGTATCTCCGGCATTGCCCGCCGGCATCAACCTCAGCAAGTCGAGCGGCGTCATTTCCGGCACGCCGTCCGCAGCGACGAAGAAGTCCACCTACACGGTGACCGCCACCAACGGTTCCGGCACGGCGAGCTTTGCCTTGAACCTCGAAGTCGATACGGCCCCCACGGTGCATTTGAAGGCCGCGGCGCACGACGCCGAAGGGGATTCGATCGACTATCTCTGGTTGACCACGGACGGCACGCTGGAGAACACCACCGGTGCCGCGACCGACTGGCTGCTGCCGCCAGGCATCGGCATCCATTTCGCCTATGTCCTGGCAAGCAATGGGCGGGGCGGTTATTCGGAAGCCCGCGTGGCCGTCAACACGGGAAGTTTCGGTTCCGCCGCGGTGACGCCGCCCAAAATGACGTACAGCGCGCCGACGAAACCGGCGCCCACCACGGTGCCGGTGCGGTTTTTCATCGCCAATGCGCCCTCCGTGCCCTCCCCTCCCCGAGTGAACGTGGCGGCGGCCGGCATTGACGTCAGCCTCTATTCCCAACAGCCGCTGTTTCTACCCCTGGACCTCAATCAAGTCACGGATATCAAAGGTTCGGTGACGTTTCAGAACGCGGCAGGGGCCAGCTCCGAGCTACTGTCGCTCATCTGCTCCACCATCGGCGGAGGTGGCGTTGGATGCGGACCCGAGTTCTCGGTCTCTGCGAATACTCCCTCCCAATACAACGTCATCACGTTTGGCATCGATGGTACGCGGGCAGAGCTTCCTTCCGTCGTCGGCAGCGTGGTTCAGGCTGACGGTACACCTGCGGGTATCACGGAGCCCTTCTTCGGCCTCAGCGAACAGGCGAAGGTCACGGTGACCTACCCCAACTGCGCAGCCGGTGCGGGCTGTGCTTATGGGACGGTCAACACCTTCGGCGACTTCACCGTGCCGGTGACGAATCCCTGTGACGGCGCTGTGACGCTGACGGTGAACAGTGGCGCCGCCACGCCGCTCTCGGTGGAGATTCCGTGCACGACTTCCACGGTGTATGACGGCACGTCCGTCGGGCTTCTCACATTGCCATCGACGAGTTCGCCGACGATCACCACACTCACCGCCACCTACGATGGTCAAGTCGTCGGCTCCTTGCTGCCGAAAGCGGCAGCAGAACCCTCCGACACGATCCCGGAATCAGACCTGTTTCTCTCCTTCAAGGGCACCGATAGCCGCTTGAGTGCCTGCAAGTACTATGAGGCGATCGGCGCGGTACCGGCCGGCAATTGCGGTTCGACAGGCAACTTCAAGACCGCGATCAATCTCGCGGATTGGCAGCGCACCGTGCAAATAGACAACTACGCCGTCGATGGCGCCACGACGTACACGGCCAATTACGTCAACGTGGTTGACCTGAATTTGGCGCGCGGCCATCATTCGGTTGCATACCCCGGACGCGCTTACGGCCCCAACTCCGTTCCGACGGCAGCGTATGTCTGCAACCACCCGGGAGCCGTCGACAGCAGTGGCAATCCACTGGCGGTCAATTTACCCGCGAGCACGATCACGCCCGCCCAGCAGGCGGCGGTGAATACCTCGGTGGCCGGCAGCCTCGGAGGCAAGAATCGGATCGCGTGTGTCGCCATGGACTACATGGTCAATGACGCCAATGGCGGCACGCCCTATACCAGGTTCTTGATCTTCGGACCGAGTGGGCAGTTACTGCCCTCGGTCAATCTGGACGGCCGCGGTGAGAAATTCGTGCCGGGAGCCTGTCTCTCGTGTCACGCCGGCGACAAATATGCTGGCAGCTATCCCACAGACGGGAGCGGATCGGCCGACGTCGGGGGGCACTGGCTGCCTTACGATACCGGAAACTTCGCGTTCTCCACCGCCAACGGCCTGACGGAAGCCGCCCAGGAGAACGCCATTTACCATATGAATCAGAACGTGCTCGGCACTTCGCCGACGTCGGCTACCCAAGCGCTGATCGCCGGATGGTATGCCGACGGCCCGACGCTCAACAAGAGCTATGTGCCTTGCGCTTGGGCACCGCCCACGGAGACCAACCCCCCCTGCGTCGGAACCACCAATCCTTACGCGACCCAGGTGTATCAAACCGTCATCGCGAGAAGCTGCCGTACGTGTCATTCAGCGTTGACGAACTATGATTGGGATGCAACCGGGCCCGGTGTCGCCGGCTACTATCCCTACGTTTGCGGAGGCACGCAAAATAAAGTCTTCAATCATTCCATGCCAAATTCGTTGACGACCTTCAATCGGTTTTGGAATTCGGTTGGAACGACAAATGCTCAAGGCGTATCGACCGACCAACCAGCTCTGTTTGCATCCCTGGTCAACTATGGAGCCACGACGAAGCCTCTACCGGTAGGATGCCTGCTCGATCAGGGACCCTAGTGGGCCATCACCGTGGTTGAGGATGCGGCGGCACCTCCGGCCACGGTTCTGCGAGGCCTTGGCGCAGCAGCGAGGTTAGATCCTCGGTGAGGATCTCTGCCATCATGGCGCCGTCGGCGGCCGTTGCCTCCGTCGGTCGTCCGACGACGCCCGTCGGGGTGGTGCTCGGCATGTCATAGGTCCATACGAGCCGAGGGGTGACGTCCTCCACATCGAAAGCATGCTCCATGCGTACCATCTAGAGACTACGCCAAAGCGGGGGCTGAACTCGGCGCCATCGCCGGCCACCAGCGCTGAAATGTCTCTCGTAGCGTGCCATTAGGCGTCCGAGTACGCACTTGCAGGAGAAGGCGTGGGGTGTCGGGCTGCCAGCGCATTTGCTGCTTCTTGACGAACCGATGAATGATCACCTGGTTTACGGTGGACTCGGCGATCGAGGAGGAAATGACTTCGCCGTGGCGGGGGCGGTCCCCATAATTGGGAATGAGTTGGCGATTGGATTCCAGATAGAGGCGCCCAGGGTTATCGTCCGGGTCCTTCGGATCCGTGTCCTGAATCTGGATGCTCTTGCCCATCTGCTTCAGCACCGTAAAACGCATGGCTATATGAAACCAATCGATCACGTGCTCGGCCCGCGGATGCAATTTCTGAGGC
>Ga0116226_10000765_pt1 | contig 27582 bp, 26 predicted proteins | sample S1TSphfallax_FD_89692 | JGI IMG/M metagenome (GOLD analysis project Ga0116226, IMG submission 89692) | Host-associated microbial communities from peat moss isolated from Minnesota, USA - S1T2_Fa - Sphagnum fallax MG | ecosystem: Host-associated > Plants > Peat moss > Unclassified | place: USA... | reverse complement strand
TGCAGGCGCGCGGCGTGCGCGGCCTGATCATCGATGCCGGCATCCGCGATGCCGCCACCCTGACCGAGATGAAATTTCCCGTCTGGTCCAAGACGATTTTCGCTCAGGGCACAGTCAAGGAGACCGTCGGTAATGTGAACCGGCCGGTGGTCTGCGCCGGCGCTCTGATCACGCCGGGCGATATCATTATCGCCGATGATGACGGCGTCGTGGTGGTGCGTCGCGCCCAGGCCGACCAGGTGGTGACCAAATCAATCGCGCGCGAGGAAAAAGAGGCCGGTGTGCGGGCCCGACTGCTGGCCGGCGAATTAGGCCTCGATATTTACGGCATGCGCCAGCGCCTGGCTGACAAGGGACTGCGCTATGTCGAGCATTTGCCCGAGGAGTGAGCTGTCTTGCTGAGGTCGCTGCCCTGTGTCGTCATGCGCGGCGGTACGTCGAAGGGTCTGTTTTTCCACGCGACCGATCTGCCGACCGAGCGTGACGCCCGCGACCGACTCCTCTTGGCGGCGATGGGCTCGCCCGATCTGCGCCAGATCGACGGAATGGGCGGCGCCCATCCCCTGACCAGCAAGGTCGCCGTGGTCAGCCGCTCGACCCGCGACGACGCCGACATCGACTATCTGTTTCTGCAGGTCGTGGTCGATCGCGATGAGGTGAGCGACAGCCAGAATTGCGGCAATATTCTCGCTGCCGTCGGTCCCTTCGCCATCGAGCAGGGGTTGGTCGCGGCACATCAGGATGTCACAGCCGTACGGATCCATATGGTGAATACCGCTTCGATCGCCGTCGCCCGAGTGATGACACCGCACGGCGTGGTCGAGTATGAGGGCGACGCGCGCATCGATGGCGTGCCCGGCACCGCCGCGCCGATCGCCATCGATTTTCTCGATGTTGCCGGCTCCAGCTGCGGCGCGTTGCTGCCGACCGGCGCGGCGCGCGACGCGGTCGACGGGCTGTCGGTGACCTGTATCGATAATGGCATGCCGGTGGTCATTCTGGCCGCCGCCGATTTCGGCCTGACCGGCGATGAGACTCCCGAACAATTGGAGGGCGATGCCTCCCTCAAGATACGCATCGAGGCGATCAGACTGGCGCTCGGACCCCGCATGAATCTCGGCGATGTCAGCAAAAAGACCGTGCCGAAAATGACTCTGGTCTCGAAGCCGAGCCAGGGCGGGGCGATCTCGACCCGCAGCTTCATTCCCCATCGGGTCCATGAGGCGATCGGCGTATTGGGCGCCGTCAGCGTCGCCACCGCCTGCGTTCTGCCCGGCAGCGTCGCCGCTGATATCGCCGAGACGGATGGCAGCGGTCGGCTTGAGATCGAGCATCCGAGCGGCTTCTTCACCGTCGATATGGAGGTGGCGATGCTGCCTGGGGGCATGATCGAGGTACAGCGTTCGGCGCTCTTGCGCACCGCCCGGAAACTGATGCAGGGCGAGATCTTTGTCGCCGGCGCGCGATTACTGCCATGAGCGAAGCCGTTGCCGCCATCCATTTGCTGGGGTTCGGCGAAGTCGGCCAAAATCTGGCCGGTTCATTGCCGCCGACCCTGACCGCCTGGGATCTGTTGTTCCGGGACTCGACCAGTGGTCCCAGTCGCGCTTTGGCGAAATTTCCCGTCACCGTCGATCGCGGTGCAGGCGGCGCCGATCTGGTGATCTCGGCGGTGACCGCGGCACAGGATCTGGCGGCGGCGCAATTGATCGCTGCCACTCTCAAGCCGGGCAGCTATTTTCTCGATCTGAATTCCGCCTCGCCCGAAATGAAAAAGAGTTGCGCCGCCGTCATCGAAAAGGTTGGCGGCCGCTATGTCGAAGGCGCCGTGATGGCGCCGATCGCTCCCAAGGGGATCGCCACCAGCATTCTGCTGGGTGGCCCGCATGCGGAGCGCTTTTTGCCTGTGGCCAATGAACTGGGCTTCGTCAGTGCGCGGTTTTTCTCCGCCGAGACCGGCCAGGCGTCGGCAGCCAAGATGTGCCGCAGTGTGATGATCAAAGGAATCGAAGCGCTGCTGACCGAAAGCATGATCACCGCACGTCATTACGGCGTCGAAAAGACCGTCCTGACCTCGTTGAGTGATCTGCTGCCGGTTGGCGATTGGCCAAAATTGGCCCATTACATGATTTCCCGCTCGCTCGAACACGGGACGCGGCGCGCCGAGGAAATGCGCGAGGTGGCGCGAACAGTGGCGGAGGCGGGCCTCGACCCGCTCTTGAGCGCGGCGACGGCCGAACGGCAGGATTGGTCGGCGGGCCGCCGCATCGCTCTGCAGACCGGCAGTCTGGACGAAATGCTCGATTGTCTGCTGGCGCTGCGGGGTGAACCAGAAGGGGCGGGAACATGTTGATTATCGATTGTCATGGCCATTACACTACGGCGCCGGCCGGCCTGCAGGGCTTCCGCGACGCGCAATTGGCGCATCTTAAGGACCCCGCCAAGCCCTTGCCCGACGGGCTGGATATTAGCGATGACGAGATCAGTGCCTCGATCGAGGGCAATCAGCTCAAATTGCTGCAGACCCGCGGCGCCGATCTGACCATCTTCTCGCCGCGCGCCTCCGCCATGGCCCATCATGTCGGCACCGAGGCGATTTCTCAGGCCTGGACCCGCGTGTGCAATGATCTGATCAAGCGGGTGGTCGATCTCTATCCCCGCCATTTCATCGGCGTCTGCCAATTGCCGCAATCGCCGGGCGTACCGATCGCCCATTCGGTGGCCGAACTCGAGCGCTGCGTGACCGAACTTGGCTTCGTCGGCTGCAACCTCAACCCCGATCCGTCCGGCGGTCATTGGACCGCGCCTCCTTTGACCGATCGCGCCTGGTATCCGTTCTACGAGAAAATGGTCGAGCTCGACGTGCCGGCGATGATCCATGTGTCGGGGTCCTGCAATCCCAATTTCCACGCGACCGGCGCCCACTACATCAATGCCGACACGACCGCCTTCATGCAATTCATCGAAGGCGATCTGTTCCGTGATTTTCCTGATTTGCGCTTTATCATTCCGCATGGCGGCGGCGCCGTGCCCTATCACTGGGGACGCTATCGCGGCCTCGCCGACATGCTTAAGCGGCCTCATTTGCGCGACCATGTGATGAAGAATGTCTATTTCGACAGCTGCGTCTATCATCAGCCCGGGATCAATCTGCTGTTCGAGGTGATCGATATCGACAATATTCTGTTCGGTTCCGAAATGGTCGGTGCGGTGCGCGGTATCGACCCCGAAACCGGGCATTATTTCGACGATACCAAGCGCTATCTGGATGCCCTGCCGCTCTCGGACGAAGATCGTACCAAGGTTTTCGAGGGCAATGCCCGGCGGGTCTTTCCCCGTCTCGATCTGGTGTTGAAGGGGCAGGGAAGATGAGCGCCTTCCAGATGGACGCCAATTGGCTGCCCTTTCATCCCCGTCCGTCCAAGCCGATTTTTCAACTGCCGCCCGGCGCCGTCGATGCCCATTGTCATGTGTTCGGTCCGGGCGACCAATTTCCCTATGCCCCCGAGCGCAAATACACTCCCTGCGATGCTTCGAAAGAACAGCTGTTCGCGCTCCGCGACCATCTTGGCTTTGCCCGCAATGTGATCGTCCAGGCGACTTGCCATGGTGCCGACAATCGCGCCCTGGTTGATGCTTTGACCCACTCGGGCGGACGCGCGCGCGGCGTCGCGACGGTGAAAAAATCGGTTACCGACGATGAGCTGCGCGCACTGCATGCGGCGGGCGTGCGCGGCGCGCGCTTCAATTTCGTGAAAAGGCTGGTCGACGCCCTCCCGCGCGACGCGCTACAGGAGATCGCGGCAAGGATCGCGCCGCTGGGCTGGCATGTGGTGATCTATTTTGAAGCCCAGGAACTCCCCGATCTGTATGACTTCTTCACCGCGTTACCTGGTGTCGTGGTGGTTGATCACATGGGGCGCCCCGATGTGACCCAATCGGTCGATGGCCCGGAATTTGGCCTGTTCCGCAAACTGATGGGCGAGCACCCCAATTTCTGGAGCAAGGTCAGCTGCCCCGAGAGATTGTCGAAAACCGGCCCGGACGGCTATGACGACGTGGTGCCCTTCGCCCGTCATCTGGTCGAGACCTTCCCCGACCGGGTCCTGTGGGGGACTGACTGGCCGCATCCGAACATGACCAGCCACGCGCCCGACGATGGCAAGCTGGTTGATTATGTCGCCAAGATCGCGCCCACGCCCGAGCTGCAGCGGCGTCTCCTGGTCGATAATCCCATGCGACTTTATTGGCCGGAGGAAAGCTGATGGCGCTCGATAAACCCTATGACGATCTGCCGGGCACTGTTGTTTTCGACGCCGAGATGGCGCGCAAAGGGTTCCACCTCAATCAGTTCTGCGTCAGCCTGATGAAGGCGCCCAACCGCGAGCGCTTCCGCGCCGATGAACGGTCCTATCTCGATGAATGGGAAATGAGCGAGGAGCAGAAGCAGGCGGTGCTGGACCGCGACTACAACCGCATGCTGTCCTTGGGCGGCAATATCTATTTTCTCGCCAAGATCTTCGCCACCGACGGCAAGAGCTTCCAATATGCCGCTGCGCTGATGACCGGGATGAGCCAGGAAGACTATGCGCAAATGATGTTGCAAGGCGGCCGGAAGGTCGATGGCAATCGCTCAAAGAAGGAACAGCTTGATGGCTAGAGTGACGGCCGGGATCGGCTGCTCCCATGTGCCGGCGATCGGCGCGGCGTGGGATAATGGCAAGCGCGACGAACCCTATTGGCAGCCCCTGTTCAAGGGGTTTGAGTTCACCAAAAACTGGATGCGGGAACAAAAGCCCGACGTGATTTTTCTGGTCTATAACGACCATGCCACCAATTTCAGCCTGGAATGCATTCCGACTTTTGCGATTGGCTGTGCCGACAGTTTCATTCCGGCCGACGAAGGCTGGGGGCCGCGTCCGGTGCCCATGGTGATGGGCGATGCGGTGCTGGCGGCGCATATCACCCAATCGGTCATCAAGGATGATTTCGACCTGACCATCGTCAATCGCATGGATGTCGATCATGGGCTGACCGTTCCCTTGAGCCTGATGTTCGGCGATCAGGACGCCTGGCCGGTGCGGGTCATCCCGTTTGCCGTCAATGTGGTGCAATATCCGCCGCCTTCGGGACAACGCTGCTACAATCTCGGCAAGGCGATCCGCCGCGCGATCGACAGCTATGATGAGGATATCAACGTGCAGATCTGGGGCACCGGCGGCATGAGCCATCAGATCCAGAGTCAACGCGCCGGTCTCATCAATCCGATCTTCGACGGACAATTTCTCGACGGTCTGACCAAGGATCCGGAGGCGCTGGCACGCATTCCGCATATCGATTACATGCGCGAGGCGGGAGCCGAGGGGATCGAGCTGGTCATGTGGCTGATCATGCGTGGCGCCCTCGATGAAGAGGTCACCGAGGTCAGGCGCTTTTATCATGTTCCGGCCTCCAATACCGCGGTAGGGCATATCATTCTGGAAAATCACAGGAGTTCTTCATGAAGGTGGTTCTCGCCGGCGCCGGCGCCTTTGGTCAGAAGCATCTCGACGCCATGAAGGTGATCGGCGGCATCGATGTGGTATCTCTGGTCGGACGCTCGCTTGAGGCCACCCGGGCGACGGCGGAAAAATATGGCGTCCCGCACGCCACCACGGAATTGGCCGAGGCCTTGGCTTTGCCCGGTGTCGATGCCGCCATCCTGTGCACGCCGACCCAGCTGCACGCGGCTCAGGCGATAGAGTGCATGGAGGCCGGCAAGCATGTCCAGGTCGAGATCCCGCTTGCCGACAGCTGGGCCGACGCCGAGGCCGTCGCCGGCGTCCAGAAACGCACGGGCCTGACCTGCATGGTTGGCCACACGCGGCGCTTCAACCCGTCCCATCAATGGGTGCATAAGCGCATCGCGAGCGGCGCTCTAAAGATCCTGCAGATGGATGTGCAGACCTATTTTTTCCGCCGCACCAACATCAATGCGCTTGGCCAGCCGCGCTCCTGGACCGATCACCTGCTCTGGCATCATGCCGCCCACACGGTTGATCTGTTCCGGTATCAGACCGGCGAGGAGATCACCGTGGCGCGCGCCGTGCAGGGCCCGATCCACCCTGATCTCGGCATCGCCATGGATATGTCGATCCAGCTAAAAACGAGCGGCGGCGCCATCTGCACCTTGTCGCTGTCTTTCAATAATGAGGGCCCGCTCGGCACCTTCTTCCGCTATATTGGCGATACCGGAACCTATATCGCGCGTTATGACGATCTGGTCTCGGGGAAAGACGAGGTCATCGATGTGAGCAAAGTGGATGTTTCGATGAACGGGATCGAGCTGCAGGACCGTGAATTTTTTGCCGCCATCGACGGCGCTTTCGAGCCCAACGCCAGCGTCGGCAAGGTGCTGGCCTGTTACCGCACGCTGGATCAGCTGGAGCAATCCCTCGCCTCATGAAAAAGCGCTTTCTCGGACCGTTCGAGGTCGGTGACATCGGCCTCGGCTGCATGAATCTGAGCCACGCCTATGGTGTGCCTCCGTCTCCCGAGGAAGGACGGAGACTGCTGTCTCATGCTCTCGAGCTTGGCGTCGACCACTTCGACACCGCCTCGCTCTATGGTTTCGGCGCCAATGAGGAGCTGGTCGGCGCCTCCTTGAAGCCGTTTCGCGCCAACCTCACGCTGGTCAGCAAATGCGGGATGACGGGAATCGACGGCAAGCGGGTGATCGATGGAAGACCAGCCAGCCTCAAGCGCGATTGCGAGGACTCCTTGCGCCGCCTGCAGACGGACGTCATCGACCTCTATTATCTGCACCGCTGGGACAAACAGGTGCCGATCGAGGACAGCGTCGGCGCGCTGGCCGATCTGGTGACGGATGGCAAGATCCGCGCGATCGGCCTATCGGAGGTTTCCGCCGCCACGCTCCGCCGCGCCTGCGCGGTCCATCCAATCGCGGCGCTGCAAAGCGAATATTCCTTGTGGACCCGTAATCCTGAAATCGCGACTTTGCAGGCCTGCCGCGACCTGTCCGTCACCTTCGTCGCTTTTTCGCCCCTCGGGCGGGGATTTCTCACCGCCACCGATCTCGATCCGGCGCATTTCGCGGAGGGCGACATCAGGCTCGGCATGCCGCGCTTCAAAGCGCCGCACTTCGCCCATAATCAAGCCTTATTGGCCGATTTTCGCGCTCTGGCGGCCGAGTATGGCACCACGCCGGCGCGTCTTGCCCTGGCCTGGGTTCTGGCGCAAGGCGAGCATGTCGTCGCCATCCCCGGAACCGTCTCGCCCAGTCATCTGGCCGACGATGTCGCCGCCTCCGATCTCACTCTGACCCCCGAGCAGATCGCGCGGACCGGCCAGTTGATCGATGACAGGAAGGTCATCGGCGGCCGCTATGCCGACCAGGGGATGCGCGAGGTCGATACGGAGTCCGCAGCGCCCCTCTAAAAAGACGGACAAAAATTTCCGATATGGAAATTACACTCAGCCGATGGTAAGGTTGCCCTGCCATTGCGGTTGGGAAACCCGTCATGCAGCATAGTCAGAGAATCGACGGTCTGATATTCAGAACCCTGCGCCACTCTCCGCGCAGGTCGCCGTGACGCCATGGCGAACCCGCTCGATCTGGCTCATTGTCGCGTCGTTTGTGCTCGCTTTGCCGTCGCTGATCTCTTTTGCTGACACGCCAGCCGGCCAGGTCACCACACAAACTGTGGCGCCCGGCCAAGCCTATCCCGATCTGGCCGCCCATAGTACCGGCTGGTTTGACGTGGGCGGCTTCTGCAAGGTCGTCGATGTCGCCGACCTTACCTGGTCCACCCCTCGCGCAAGCGGTATTCCCATCTTCATTCCCGGTCCCGCCGACCAATGGGAAAACTGGCGGAGCAGCGCTACCAACCCGGCGTCGCGCTACAATGGACAGGTTACCGTCACCACCTGCTGCCGCCCACAGGCGGCCATCGCCACCCTCTGCGCAAGGGCTACCAATCCAACATCCGTTTCGCGCCAATATGGAAAATTGGGCGAAATCGATCTTGTGGCGGTGACCTGCCAGGGCACGGATGGCCAATATACCGAGTCCGCATCCTTCGCCTGCGCGGGCGATAACGGCCCCGACGGTCAGGCCAGCTGGTCGCAATCCGGCGCCCTTTCCGATGTCTGCGCGCCCAATGCCCAGCAACTCCTCGGCGCCTGCACCGCGCCCGGCAATTGCGGGACAGGGACGCAATCCGTCACCGCTCTGAATAGCTGCGGCGTTGTGACATCCGTCACATCCCAATCCTGCAATACCGGCATATCCTGCTGCACTCCGGCAGCCGATAGTTGCTCGGGCACCTGCGGGGGCGGAACGGGGGTGGATAGTTGCGGGAATATGTGTGCCAACAGCACAGTTTGCGGCCCGGAATGCACCGCGTTCCCGATAACCTGGGAGGACGACACCTTTCCCGGGGGCGATTGTTCCGGCACGGTGCCAGCCACTGAGCCGGGTAGCGATGGCACCGCAATACAAACTCCAACCCAGGCCAATAACTGGTATGGGGGTTCCTATTCACGCTCCTGCTCAACCGCCAGCGCATGGGCCAATGATGGAAGTCATAAGCACACAGATGGCGGCCTGGATGCGGGATATTGTCAGCCCGTGACCTGCAGCGGCAACGTCACCTGGACAGTCGGCGGCTACACCTGCACAGCGGCCCCCGAAACAGAACGATATACCCCTGGCTTGACCGTGACCGTCTACACGATCAGCGAGCCTCCAGTCAGCGCATCCACAATAGGCGGCGTCGCACAAGTCACATGCGAGATAACCGGCGCAACAGGTACCTGGGTCTTAAATTCCGGCGCCACCTGTGGCCCAGGGCAATGCGTCCCCGAACCCGGCTTTACCACAAGTTACAATGATACGTGCAATTCGCAGTGCTTAATTCCTACCTGGGATTCATGCGGAAACTATCTTGGGCAGCAAAGCTGCTCAGGCGGCTCCTGCGTTGCCGCACCGCCGCCACCGCCGACCTCAAATAGCTGCACAAATGCGACGCCGTTCTCGACATGTTCGCCTTATACGTATCAGTGCAACGATCCGAACAACACCGTGTTCGACGACTGCGGCGGGCTCTACAATAGCTGCCAAATTTATCTCGGCGCGCAGTGCATATCCAACTGCCCACCGGTTGGCGGTGACTGGCTCACCGAACAGCCCGCCTGCAATAACGGCGCCTCTTGCCCGACCCCAAACAGTTATCGAACGCTGACCGAGAGCACTCCAGAGGAAGGTAGCATTATCATCGGCTACCAATGCAATTAAGAGTGACTGACTAAGAATGAAAATATAAAATAAATACTGGTTTTTTGGTTTTCGACCTATTTATCTGATACTCGTTATTTTATTATTATTTATGTCATTTGTAATCATTGTATATCATTGTCCGCCTCCTATGCGTCGCGTGTTGTATGGAGTTCTACAAATGAGTTTTCCTTATGCTTCAACTGACAGCACGATACTGAGCTTTATCGCCGCGCAAAATGATGGACCCGACGGGCGCGGAACATCGGCTCTCTTCGCGCCGCAACTGCTTGAGGACGGCATCGACACCCTTACCACTGACAATGTGATTGGCATTTCGAGCCTCGCGGTGCCCCAGGCGTCCATAGCCATGGGGTCGGGCTTCAACACCGTGATCGTCGACGGCTTGCATTCCACAACCGCCGCCGCCAGCGGGTCGGCTGACAATTTCTATTTCACCGTGGACTCCACGGGTACGGTCACACTGACGGACGCCAATACCAGCCAATCAATCTCATTGTCCGGCGTCTCTTATCTGATCTTCCAGGGGGCGGCCCTCGGAACTGACGCCCATGGCAATAGCGATTACTCCTCGATGTATTTCATCGGTGGCGCCAATCAAACCGAGATCACCGAACTCTATGCCGCAGCACTCGGCCGTCAGCCCGATCTGGGCGGCGTCGAATATTACACCAATGAACTCGCGGCCGGGATCAGCTTTCACACCATCGCCGCCGACTTCATGGCGGCCCCGGAGTTTCAGGCGCGCTATGGCAGCACTGTCAGCGACAGCCAATTCATTGCCAATCTCTATCACAATGTGTTGGGGCGCACGCCATCGGCGACGGAACTGAGCTATTACGAAAACGCCCTCACCAATTTCGAGAACGGCACACCAGGCACGGTCAATAATCCCTCCTGGGATCGCCCGCAGGAATTGCTGAATTTCATCAATGCGCCGGAAAATCAGGCGGATGTGGCCGGCTATGTCGTAAATAGCGCTGGTAGCGCGACGAATGGGCTGGTTTATGCCGACATTCCCAATGGGTCAGAGACTGCACAACAGGTTCTTACCGCAGGGGCCACCAGCGGAACTATTAATACGGCGTTGATCAATGTGAGTGTGATCACTGCGCCTGTGACGGTTGGGAACACCACCATCGATCCAGCAAGCACCTATGGCACTTCGACCGCCGTAATAGTCACCTACGAATCCAGTGGGACTATAAATCTGTCAACAGCGATTAACCACGGTTATAGTCAGGGTTTACTGGCCAATACTGCGACCACCGTCATCAACGGCGCGCCTGGCGGCGGAAGTTCGATCTTCATGGATAACGGTACGGTCAATCTGTTCGGAACCGGCAACCAGGTCCTAGAAAGTGGATTAGGCCCTCAGCCTTTCAACCCAGTGCCGGTAACCACGGTCAATGGCTTTATGACTGGTGACACCATCAATTTCGGGGACACCCCCGGAAGCAACACCTTTGTCCTTTTGACCCCGAGCGCGAGCGCGCCTGTCAATGCCGCGCCACTCACCTTCGGGGTCGGCGGCCACACCTATTTCATCAATGTCGGGAATGTCGGCGGCGGCAGCCTCGCCGAAGTGATCGCTGCGGCAAATCTGGTCTACACGCCGAGCGACAATTTCAATGAGAACGCCGTTTTTTTCGGATCGATTACGACAGGGCAGAACAGCGGCGGCACCGCCATCTATGACTGGGCGGCAGGCAATTCAGGGCATAGTTCCGATCTCAATGACAGTCATCAGATCACGGCCAATGAATTCGGTGGCGGCATTATCCTGGTTGGCGTGTCGGCGTCCTCGCTCACCACCGCCAGCTTTGCGCATCAATAAATATTCAGACGAGGGCACCCCATCATGACATCTCGTATCGTTCGCTTCGGTCTAGCCGCCCTATTTTCGGCACTGGTGATCGCGCAGGTGCCGCAGGTCCTGGCCGCTGACCCGTCTCCCATGAACGCCGTCCTGACCGATCAGGCAATCCGCGATTGGCTGGCGACTCATCCCGAGATCATCGACAAGTTGGTGCATGATTCCTATCTCCGACAGCCTGGATTGGCCCAAGACGGTGTTGCGGCGCTGCAGGCAAAACAGCAGGCCGACCGCGCCGCGCAGTTGCAAAAGGCGCTGCCCGCCGCCCATGACGCGCTTTATAACGATAGCAGGGATGGACGCGAGGGCGCGGTCAAGCCGGCGGCCTCAGTTGTCATTCTTTATGATTTCGAGTGCCCCTATTGCAAGGCGCTCCAACCGACGATTGCCCGGCTGTTACAGGATCATTCTGACGTGTCGGTCATTTATAAGGAGTTCCCGATCCTGGGTCCGGCGTCGATCTTCGCCGCCAAGGCCGCCTTGGCGGCGGTCGAGCAGGGTCAGGGAAAATTCGCTGCGCTCCATGCGGCGCTGATCGGCTCCAAAATCCCCGAGCATCAGTTGAAGGAGGAGCAGGTCCTAGACATGGCCGAGGCCGCCGGCCTTGATGTCGATCGGTTGAAAACCGATATGGCCAAAGCCGAAATCGGGGCCAAGATTGCCGCCAATAAGGCGCTCGCCGCCAGTCTCGGGATAGGCGGGACACCCGGCGTCATCATCGGCAATCAGTTGGTGCCGGGCAACCTGCCGTATGAACGGCTGGCGCAGATGGTCGAGGCGGCAAAGGTGAGCGTGAAACAGGCCGCACTATCGAAGTAATGGCGGATTTGCGTCAATCTACTGTCATCGCGCTCTAGACGCGCATGCGGAGGTCCAGGATCGATCGGGAATGCATTTGCATGCTTGATGTGGAATGCGAATGCATTACACAGTGCCGTCGAGAGAGGTGCCATCATGATCAAGAGTGCGGTCACTGCCAAATTTCAGACGACGCTCCCGAGCGGCGTGCGTAAAGCATTGGAATTGAGCCCTGGAGATGAGCTTGCCTATGGGGTGGCTGAACTGATCCAGCGTGGCACCAAAGTTTAAAAAAATTACCCGTCGAGCAGATGCTGTTCGTTCCTCGAATATCAAGGTCATAAGGTGATTTTTCGGCAGAGAATGACTGTCTGGCTGAAGCGCCATAGCGACATTGTGATGGTGTCCCTGCTGTCCTTGAGTCTGGGTCTGGCCATCAGTCTGCTGGCGGCGCAAGTGCTGCGCCGCCCAGTGCCTCCGACCCGGCCGCCATCCATTTTGCCGCGCGAGACAGAGATCGCGCCGCCGCCGGCTCCGCTGCCGCCCGAACCGGTCCGCCCCGCGCCGGCCGCTCCTGTTGTCCCGCCGGCCGCGCCTGTCATTGCTCTTCCCGCCTGGCAGGCCTTCGCCGTGCCGGTCACCGCGAAACTGCCGATGATTGCCGTGATCATTGACGATATGGGGCTTGATCGCCGCCGGTCGGCGCGGATCGTCGCGCTGACCGCGCCTTTGACCATTTCATTCATGACCTATGCCGATCATCTCGACGATCAGGCCGCCGCCGCCCGGGCGCGCGGGCATGAATTGATGATGCATATGCCGATGCAGCCAATCTCGGAGTCGTTCGATCCCGGACCTGACGTATTGACCGATCAATTGCCGGCAGCAGAGCTCAGGCGCCGCATTGACCATGATCTCGATCGCTTCCAGGGCTATGTCGGGGTCAATAATCACATGGGCAGCCGGTTCACCGCTGATGCCGCCGGGATGAGGATCGTGATGGAGGAACTGCACCAGCGCGGCCTGCTGTTCATCGATTCCCTGACCACCGGCAAAAGCGTCGGCCTGGCTACCGCGCGGCAAATGGATGTTCCGGCCGCGGCGCGCGACGTCTTCCTCGATGATGTCGATGATGAGACGGCCATAGTGGCGCAACTGGACAAGGCCGAGGCCGAGGCGCGCAGGACCGGCAGCGCCATCGCGATCGGGCATCCGCATGACAATACCATCGCCGCCCTGATCCGCTGGCTGCCCGGTCTGGCTCAGCGCGGCGTAATGCTGGTGCCGGTCTCGGCCGTGGTCAAGCAGCGAAGTTTACGTTAACCGCGCCGACCCGCGAATTTGACCGCTTCCTCGGCGGCGCGCAGCAAAGCGCGGGCCTTGTTGCGGCATTCCTGATGCTCGGACAAGGGCACGGAATCGGCGACGATGCCGGCGCCGGCCTGCACCGTCATTTCGCCATTGCGCACCAGCGCGGTGCGGAGCGCGATACAGGTATCAAGCGAGCCATTGGCGGAAAAATAGCCGATGCAACCGCCATAAATGCCGCGACGGTCGGGCTCGAGTTCCTCGATAATCTGCAGCGCCCGGATCTTTGGCGCGCCGGACACGGTGCCGGCCGGGAAGCCGGCGAACAACGCATCCATGGCGTCGAAATTGGGGGCAAGGCGGCCCTCGACATTGGAGACGATGTGCATCACGTGGGAATAGCGTTCGATGATATTGCGCTCGGTGACCTTGACGGTGCCGGGCTGACAGACCCGACCGACATCGTTGCGGCCCAGATCGAGCAGCATCAGATGTTCGGCCAGTTCCTTGGGATCGGACAGCAGGTCTTCTGCCAACGAGGCGTCCTCGGCCGCGTCAGCGCCGCGCCGGCGGGTGCCGGCGATCGGGCGCACCGTGACCGTGCCGTCGCGCATCCGCACCAGAATCTCCGGGCTTGAACAGACCAGCGCGAAATCGCCGAAATCGAGGAACACCAGGAAGGGGCTGGGATTGGTGCGACGAAGCGCGCGGTAAAGCGCGAAGGGCGGCAGTTGGAAGGGCACAGTCAGGCGCTGGCTAAGCACCACCTGAAAGACGTCGCCGGCCAGGATATAGTCCTTGGCCTGCTCCACAAGACGGCAATAGTCCGCTTCGCTCAGATTGGCGGTCGGTTCGGGCGGGATGGTTGACGCGCCGCTATCGAGACTGGCCGGCAGGGCACGGTCGAAATCGGCCACCAGATCGGCCAGACGCTCGCAGGCCAGGGAATAGGCGGCGTGGGCATCGAGGCCAGGCTTCGGGCGGACCGGCGTCGCCAGGGTCACCGAATCGTCGACATTGTCGAAGATCGCCATCACCGTCGGGCGGAGAAACTGACCGTCGGGCAGCGGAAGGCGTGGCTTGCCGCTGTCGCCGACCGGTTCAACCAGCCGGATCATGTCATAGCCCATATAACCGACCAGCCCGGCCGCCATCGGCGGCAGAGTGGCGGGAATGGCGAGCTGGGAGTCGCTGACCAGGGCGCGCAGACTGGCGAGGGCGCCCCGCTCCGCACCGACCGGACAGGTCACGAAGGATTTTGCGTCACTGAGCGCGTCCCGATTGATCTCGGCGCGATCGCCGAAACAGCGCCAGATCACGTCGGGCTTGAGGCCGATGAAGGAATAACGGCCGCGCTGCGCGCCGCCCTCCACCGATTCCAATAGAAAGCTGTTGGGCTTGCCGTCGGCCAGTTTCAGCATGGCCGAGACCGGCGTTTCCAGATCGGCGATCAGCTTGGTCCATAAGAGTTGCGGCGTGCCCCGGTCATAGAGCGGCTGAAACTGCTCGAAGGGCAGCGCCGGGGTCATTTGGCGAATTGCTGATTGATCACCGCCATATTGACCGTCGCCCCATACTGCTTCTTCAGGGCGGCGACATATTCCTGCATCAGATCGTCGGCGATGCCCTGGCTGACGTCGTTACGCGCTGCGTCGAAGCCCGCGCCTTCCGCCTCGGCGCCCTGAATCTCCTTCAGGCGCGCGACCAGGGTGTCGGGCCCGTTGGCGACCACCGCGACCGCGCCGACGGAGGGCAGGCGGAACATCTCTGCCGCCAGTTGCGGCGGCACGCCCGCGGTGCCGCCGGCCCGCGGAAAGGGCTTGGTGGTTTCGATCTTGAGCGGGCCGGCCAGTGCCGCCAGGCTCTCGCCTTTGATCAAACGGGTGATGGCGGTTTCCGCCTGCTGCTTGGCGGCCAGGCTGCGTTGCTCGGTCTGCCAGGCGGCGAGGATCGCGCCCTTGACCTGCTCGAAGGGGCGCACCAGGGATGGCGTGACCTTGTCGACATGGACGACATAATAACCGTCATTGCCGGGCAGCGCGATCACGTCGCTGGTGCCGCCCTGCACGGTCTGGAAAATGGTCGCCAGAATCGCGGGCGTCAGAGCCGGGCTCAGCAGCGGCTTGCCATCGGCGTCGCGCCCATGATCATCGATGCTGGTCAGGATGATGGGTTTGACGCCGATCGACTTGGCGGTCTCCAGCACGTCATTGCCGCCGCCGATCGAGTCCTCCAGCTTGGTCGAGAGGCTGTAGAGGAGATTGGTTGTCTCATCCTTGACCAAGGCGGAAGCTATCTGGTCTTTGACGTCGCTGAGCGGTCGGGTTTGGCCTGCGACCATCGCTTTGGCGCGCAGCAGATGCCAGCCAAGCGGCGATTGCACCGGTCCGGCCAGACTGCCGATTGGCGCCGAGAAAGCGGCATCCGCCAGTTCGGCGATCGGCATGTCGGCTTTGGTAACGCTGCCAAGATCGGTGAGGGTGACACCGGCTTCCTTGGCGGCGGCGGCAAGATCTTTGGCGTCCTTGGCCTTGTCGAGAAATGCTTTGGCCGCGGCTTCATCGGGAAACAGCAGCTGCTCGACCGAGCGTTTCTCGGGCGTCTGGAACTCGCCCAGCCGAGCCTGATAGGCCTTTTGGATCTCCTCCTCGCTCGGATGGATGGTGGCTGCCAGATCGGCGGCATGCACCACCAGCGCGGTGACCGAGCGCAATTCCGGCTGCTGAAAGAGGAGCTTGTGCTCGTCATAATATTTCTGCAGCACCGCTTGGTCGGGCGCCGGCGGGTTGGCCATCTTGTCGGCGGCGATCACCACATATTCAGCGACCCGCTTTTCACTCTGATAGCGATAGACCGGCGCCGCCAGGCTGGCCGGCGCGACCACGCCATTGGTGATTTCCTTGATCAGAATGTTGCGCGCCAGATCGTCCTTCTCGATGCGGAGAAATTGCCGCTCGGTCATGTTCATCGAGGACAGAACGCGCTGATAGGTCATCTTGTCGAACATTTTCAGTTGGCTCTGAAAGGCCGGGATCTCGGCGATGGTGCGACGCAGAGTCTCGTCATCGACGCCCAGATGCTGTCTGGCCGCCGCCTGATCGAGCAGCGCCGCATCCACCAGACGCTGCACGGTCTGCTGCAGCAGACCGAACTGCATCGCCTGCTCGACGCTCAGCTTCGAGCCGAACATCGACGACATGCGGTCGACGTCGCGGCGGAAACGCTCGGCCACTTCGGGGCCGGTGAATTCCTTGTCGCCAACCGAGATGGCCGGTTGCGCGGCGACCCGCTCGCGGATCACGTCGCCGACCCCCCAAATACCGAAACTCAGGATCAGAAAGGCGAAAAGGATCTTGATGATCCAGGTCTGGCTGGCGTTGCGAAAGCTTTCGAGCATCTGTCTTTCTTCTGAATCGAGCCCGATCTGAGGGCGGGCGGCATCATAGAGTGCCCGCCCGGCTTGGGGCAACGCCTTTCCCGTTGAACCCCGGCTTCTCTTTCGCGTACTGTCCCGGCCATGATCTTCCAGCCTTTTCTGGCCCCTTTCGCCTGCCATGCCGAGCACAGCCTTGGGCGCCGCCATCCGGAAGCCGAAAGCGGGACCCGCTCGCCCTTTCAGCGCGACCGCGACCGCATCATCCACTCCGAGGCCTTCCGCAAGCTGAAATATAAGACCCAGGTGTTCGTCTATCACGAGGGCGATAATTTCCGCACCCGCCTGACCCATAGTCTGGAGGTGGCGCAGATCGCCCGCACCATCTCCCGGGTGCTCGGGCTCAATGAGGACCTTACCGAGACCTTGGCCCTGGCCCATGATCTTGGCCACACGCCCTTCGGCCATGCCGGCGAGGATGCGCTGCAGGAGATGACCGTCGATTTTGGCGGCTTCGATCACAATGCCCAGGCCTTGCGCATCGTCACCTCATTAGAGCGCCGCTATTACCAGTTCGATGGTTTGAACCTCTCCTGGGAAACCCTTGAGGGCATGGTCAAACATAATGGCCCGCTGATCGGTTTCGCCGGCGCCAAGCCTCTGCCGCTGGCCATTACGTCCTATGCCGACAGCTTCGATCTGCAGCTCGACGGCTATCCCAGCACGGAAGCGCAGATCGCGGCCCTGTCGGACGACATCGCCTATAACAATCACGATATCGATGACGGCCTGCGGGCCGGCCTGTTCAGCATCGCAGATCTGGCCGACGTGCCGCTGGTCGGGCCGGTGTTCGCCGAGGTCAAACGGGATTTTCCCGATATCGATGCATCGTTGCATATCCATGAGGCGGTGCGCCGGCTGATCGGCCTGATGGTTGGCGATCTGATTGCCGAGACCAAAAAGCGCATCCTTGAGTTCAATCCGACCCGTGTCGAAGACGTCCGCGGACTCGGTCAGCCGCTCGCCGCCTTCTCGGACGGGATGCGGGCCAATGACCGCGCCTTGAAGCGTTTCCTCTTCGGTCACATGTACCGGCATTACAAAGTCAATCGCATGACCAGCAAGGCCAAGCGGGTGGTCAGGCAGTTGTTCACCCTGTTCCTGAACGAACCCGAGACTCTGCCGCCTGACACTCAAGCCCTGTGCGAAGGCCAGGACCGCCGCGAGATCGCCCGGGTGGTCGCCGATTATATCGCCGGCATGACCGATCGCTTCGCGTTGGACGAATATCGGCGGCTGTTTGACATGCAGGAAACACCCTGAAATTTTGAGACGAGCAGATGAACCTCTTTACTGATTTCCGCGCCGATATTCTGGCTGTGCTCAACAGTCTGGTTGAGGCCGGCGCCTTGCCGGCCGGCCTTGATTTCGCCAAGGTGACGGCCGAGCCGCCGCGCGACAGCCTCCATGGCGATGTTGCCACCAATGCGGCGATGGTGCTGGGCAAACCGGCCGGCATGGCCCCGCGCGCTGTGGCGGAGCTGTTGGCCGAGGGACTGCGCGCTCTCGCCTCGGTCTCTCGCGTCGAGATCGCCGGTCCGGGTTTTCTCAATCTGCGGCTGACTGACGATTATTGGTACGCGCGATTACAGGAGCTGCTGTGCGAGGGCACAAGCTATGGCGACTCGACGCTGGGCCAGGGGACCCGCGTCAATGTAGAATATGTCTCAGCCAATCCGACCGGGCCGATGCATGTCGGTCATGGCCGCGGCGCGGTCGTGGGCGACGCGCTGGCGTCCTTGCTGGCCAAGGCCGGTTTCGCGGTCTGCCGCGAATATTACATCAATGACGCCGGCGCTCAGGTCGATGTGCTGGCCCGTTCGGTGTTTCTGCGCTATCGCGAGGCGCTTGGCGAGGAGATTGGCGCGATTCCTGAAGGCCTCTATCCTGGTGATTATCTGATCCCGGTCGGACGCGAGATCGCCGAGAGCGATGGGCCGGTCTGGCGCGATCAAGGCGAACAGGCCTGGCTTCCGGTGTTCCGCACCCGTGCGGTGGCGGCGATGATCGCGCTGATCAAGCAGGATCTGGCGCTGCTTGGCGTGCGTCATGATGTCTTCTCCTCCGAGCGCGCCCTGGTGGATGCGGGTGGCGTGACGGCGGCGATCGACTTTCTCCGCGCTAAGGACCTGGTCTATCTGGGCCAGCTCGAGCCCCCCAAGGGCAAGCTGCCCGACGACTGGGAGCCGCGGCCGCAATTGCTGTTCCGTGCCACTCAGTTTGGTGATGACGTCGATCGTCCGCTGCAGAAATCCGATGGCAGCTGGACCTATTTCGCCTCGGACATCGCCTATCATTTCGACAAATATCAAAGAGGCTATGCCCAGATGATCGATGTCTGGGGCGCCGATCATGGCGGCTATGTCAAGCGCATGCGGTCGGCGGTCAGCGCCATGACCGGCGGCGAAGGCGGCCTCGATGTCAAAATTTGCCAGATGGTCACTCTGCTGAAGGATGGCGAACCCTTCAAGATGAGCAAAAGATCGGGGACCTTTGTCACGCTCCGCGATCTGGTCGAAGAGGTGGGCCAAGATGTGGTCCGGTTCCTGATGCTGACCCGCAAGAATGACGCGCCGCTCGATTTCGATCTGGCCAAGGCGCTGGAGCAATCGCGCGACAATCCGGTCTTCTATGTGCAATATGCTCATGCACGGGCTTTTTCCGTCCTGCGCCTGGCCGCCGAAATGTTCGCCGGCGCCGATCTGTCGGCGGAGGCCCTGAGCCGGGCGCCATTGGCGGGCTTGACCGATCCGGCCGAGCTTGCTTTGATCAAACTGATGGCCGCCTGGCCGCGTCTGATCGAGACCGCCGCCGAGGCCCATGAACCGCATCGGGTCGCGTTCTATCTCGGCGAGGTCGCGGCTGGCTTTCATGGGCTGTGGAACAAGGGCAAGGATGACGCGAGCTTGCGCTTTCTGTTGCCCGAAGACCGGGGTAGATCCATGGCGCGCCTGGCGTTAGTGCGGGGTGTCACCCTGGTAATCGCTTCGGGCCTCGCGGTGTTTGGCGTGCCGCCCATGGAGGAGATGCGTTAAATGGCCAACCGCGACGATTTCGACCGCGAGATCCTCGACATCATCCCCGAGCGTTTCGATGCCGACGCCGACAGCAGGATGGCCCGCAAAAGCGCGCGGAACGGGATTCTGGTCACGGTTTCGCTGGGCATCCTGGCGGTGATGGCGGTCGGCGTAACGGTGCGGCATTTCCTGTTCGGCGAGGTGCCGCGCGACCATCAATTGTCGGTGCCGGTGATCCATGCCGAGGACAAGCCGATCAAGGTCAAGCCGCAGGACCGCGGCGGCATGGATGTGCCCAATCAGGACAAGCTGATCTATGATCAGATGGCGGCCAAGGGTCCGCCTGCGCAGCCTGAGCGCCTGCTGCCGCCGCCGGAGCAGGCGCAGACCCCCCCGCCGGCCGATCAGCGGACGCCGTCCGCCGCCAGCGTCACTGCCGCGTTGCCGCCGCCAGCGACCTCTGCCCCTCCTGCAAAGCCGGCCAGTGAGCCGGCGCCGGTGGCCGCGATGACCGCCAGCGCCGGACCCGCGATGCCGAAAGGCGTACCCTCGCCAGTGGCGCCGACCAGTAAACCCCAACCCGTCGCCAAACCTGCCGCGCCCGCGCCAGCCACACCGGCCGCGCCGGCCGCGCCGGCCGCGCCGACAGCGGCTGTTCATGGCGGCGGCTGGGTTGTGCAATTGGGCGCGGTCAGAAGCGAGGCCGAGGCGAAGACCGAATGGGCCCGGCTAAAAAATGCCCATAAGGAGGAACTGGGCGACCTCAGCAGCGACATCATGCGGGTCGATCTGGGCGCCAAGGGGATCTTTTGGCGGGTTCGCGGCGGGCCGCTCGACGAAGCGCAGGCGCGGCTGCTGTGCGCACAACTGACCAAACAGAGCCAGGGGTGCATCATTGCCCGCAAATAGACCGCCGGCGGCGGCGATCCTCGGCTGTGCCGGGCCGCATCTGAGCGACGAGGAAAAGCGCTTCTTCGCCGCAACCGACCCCTATGGTTTCATTCTGTTCGCCCGTAATATCGAGGCGCCCGAGCAGGTGCGGCGCCTGGTCGATGATCTGAGGGACGCGGTGGGGCGTTTCGCGCCTGTCCTGATCGATCAGGAGGGCGGCCGGGTCCAGCGCCTCAAGCCGCCTGATTGGCAGGCCCGCCCGCCGATGGCGATCTTTGGCCGGATCGCGGCGGTTGATCTGTCGCGCGCCAGGAAGGCGGCGTATCTGAATGCGCTGCTCATCGCCAGTGAACTGGCCGATCTCGGCATCGATGTGGATTGCGCGCCGCTCCTCGATATACCGGTGGAAGGCGCTGACGCCATCATCGGCGATCGTGCCTTGGGCGATGACACGATGCTGATCGTCGATCTCGGGCGGGCGGTAATCGACGGATTGCTGGATGGCGGCGTGATGCCGGTGGTCAAGCATATCCCCGGTCACGGCCGCGCCCTGGTCGACAGCCACAAGGCGCTGCCGCTTGTCACCGCCAGTCGCGAGACCTTGCAAAATACCGATTTTGTGCCGTTTCGGGCACTCCGTGACGCGCCTTGGGCGATGACCGCCCATGTCATTTACAGCGCCTATGACGAGAGACGGCCGGCAACCCTGTCGCCGATCGTCATCGATCAGGTGATTCGCGGTTTCATCGGCTGCGATGCGGTGCTGCTGACCGACGATCTCTCCATGCGGGCCTTGTCCGGCTCCTTCACCGATCGGGCCAGCCTGTCGCTGCAAGCGGGCTGCGATCTGGTTCTCCATTGTAATGGCGAGATGGCGGAAATGACCGCGGTGATGGCTGGGGTGCGGCCGCTCGACGATCTGGCCGAACAACGGCTCGCCCGCGCGGAAATCCGCAAAAGGCGACTGAACCCGCCGATCGATGCGCAAAATATCTTGGATCAATGGTTGATGGAGCAGGCTTGATGATGGTTCCCCCGCAACTGGCGGAGGGCATCCGCAGCTTTTCCGTCTGGGTCATTCCCCTGGTCCTGGCGATTACCTTGCACGAGGCGGCGCATGGCATCGTCGCCTGGCGCTTCGGCGACGATACGGCCAAGCGCATGGGACGGGTATCGGCCAATCCGGTCAATCATATCGATCCCTTTGGCACCCTGCTGCTGCCCGGCATGCTGCTGCTGATGGGCGGCTCGATGATGTTCGGCTGGGCCAAGCCGGTGCCGGTCAATTTCGGTCGGTTGAAACCGCCGCGACTGGGGATGATTCTGGTCGCCGCCGCCGGACCCGGCACCAATATCGCGATGGCGGTGATTTCCGCCCTGCTGATCTATCTGGTGCGGCTCCTGCCCAGCTCGGGCCAGACTTTCGCGATGGCCAATCTGCAAAATTCCGTCGAGATCAATCTGGTGCTGGCGGTCTTCAATCTGCTGCCTTTACCACCTCTCGATGGCGGCCGGGTCCTGGTCGGCCTTCTGCCCCGTCCATGGGGTTATAAATTATCCCAGGTCGAGCGTTACAGCTTTGTCATCCTGCTCGTCGGCCTGTTTCTGCTCCCTTTGCTGGGCTTTCGTCCCTTTTTGTGGCTGGTCGGCATTCCGGCGCAATTCCTCTCGGGCTGGGTCTATCACCTGACCGGCCTGATGTGAGGCGCGATGGGTGAGACTGGCGGATTCACGGTCGATCTGGATGGTTTTGAGGGACCGCTCGACCTGCTGCTGTCCCTCGCGCGCGAGCAAAAGGTCGATCTGGCGCGGATTTCGATCCTGGCTCTGGTCGAGCAATATCTCGCCTTCATCGCCGCTCATTGCCGGCGCAATCTCGAACTGGCGGCCGATTATCTGGTGATGGCGGCCTGGCTGGCCTATCTCAAATCACGCTTGCTGCTGCCCGAGCCGCCGGCCGACGAGGATGCGCCCTCGGCCGAGGACATGGCCGCCAATCTGGCCTTTCAGCTGCAGCGGCTGGAGGCCATGCGCAAGGCGGGTGGCCAATTGCGGGATCGCCCCGAACTGTTTCGCGACCGTTTCCCGCGCGGCGCTGCCGAGCCGACCCAAGTCGCCGTCAAGCCCTGGTTGCCGGTGACGCTCTATGAACTTTTGCGGGCCTATGGCGAGGTTCGCAGCCGCGGCGTGGTGACCCGCCTGGAAATCGAGGCGCCCGACCTCTATTCCCCCGACGACGCCATTCGCCGGCTGGAATCCATGCTGGGCGCCATGCCCCGTTGGTCGACCCTGTCGGCTTTCCTGCCTGAAGGTCTGACCGGCCTGCTGGCGCGTTCGGCGGTCTCGGCGCATCTGGTGGCGGCTTTGGAGCTCTGCCGTCAGGGACGGATCCAGTTGCGGCAGGACGAGGGCGCCTTCACGCCGCTCTGGCTCAAGGCCAAGGAAATCGCCCCATGATCCGGGACGACCATCATCGCCTGATCGAGGCGCTGCTGTTCGCCGCCACCGAGCCGGTCAGCGAGCGCACCCTGCGCGCCCGTCTGCCGGATGACCTGGATCTGGACGCGGTTCTCGCCCGCCTGCAACTGGACTATCAGGGGCGCGGCATCACTCTCGAGAAGCTCGGCGCCGGCTGGGCCTTTCGCACCGCGCCTGATCTCGAGCCGACCCTGGTGGTCGAACAGCCGGTCGAAAAACGCCTGTCGCGCGCCGCCGTCGAAACCCTGGCGATCATCGCCTATCATCAGCCGGTGACTCGCGCCGAGATCGAGGAGATCCGGGGCGTCGCCCTCAGCCGTGGCACCTTGGATACCCTGCTGGAAGCCGGTTGGATCCGACCGCGCGGCCGCCGCCAGGTGCCCGGCCGGCCGATGCAGTGGGCGACCGGCGACGGATTTCTCGATCATTTCGCGCTGGCCAGCCTTGACGAATTGCCCGGTCTCGACGAGCTGAAGGCCGCCGGCCTGCTCGACGCCAGGCCGGCCATGGCGAGCTATGCCAACCGCGCCGCGACCGATCTCGATCCGGTCGATGTCGAGGAGGAACTCGACGAGGAGGCGCTCGAACAGCGGGCGATGGAGTGGCTGCGCGGGCGGGATGACGAGACGGCGGGTTAGATTGAACCAGAATCTACTCTGACCTCCTTCCGAATTGACCCCTGCTGAGCTGCCCTCGGATCCTTCGCTTCGCGATTAAACGGCCCATAAATAAATGCGTGTATCACCCGAATGGAGGATGCACGAACAGGTTGTAGGACTTAGTTTGGCGACAGTGGAAAGCGAGGGACGCTGGGAAGTGCTCGAGGAGGCAAAGCATGGCAAAATTTGGACGTCAGATCATGGCCTCTGAGCAGAAGCCGATTTTTGATAGCGCTATGTCCGAGGGAGACCAAATAACCGAGGCTGATGTTCAATTTTTTAATGCGGCATTAGCTTGGCTCGGCTTGCCGGAAGTTCACTTAACCACGGAAAATTGGCGACAGGTCCTCCTTGCTCTTCGGCCGGAACAGCTTTGGGAGCTCGAATGCGCCTTGGAGGGGCCGATCAAAGCAGACGGAGACATCGATTTTGGTCAGCTTGGTCCGGACTGGCAGCCCAAGGACGAACGACAGCGCGGCTTTGGTTGATCTGCCAATTGTCGAATGATGTCTGCCGTGGCGCCTGGGTTTGCCAAATGCCCATAATGCCCCACCGCGTCAGAGCGAAGGACCCGGGCATCCGTCGCCAGTGTTTTCAGCCATGTGTCATAGTCCTGCCCGGGATCGCCGCTATGGAGAGCCCAATAAGGCGCCCCCACGGCTCTTAGCGCAGTCTCGGCGAAGGTCTGGGCTTCTTCTGGCGTCCATGCCAGCAGCAAATCCCAATAAGAAAGGCCAGTCGACGCGGTCGGCGAAGGGCAGTCAAGGATCGATTGCCGCACTTCGGCCGGCAGCGACTCCAGCCCGAAACTGTCGAGCATCTGCTGCCAAAAGGCAGGAAAGTCATTGCGAATGCTATCGGATTGACCGGCCAGCGCTTCTGCCATCGCGCCGATACGCATGTCCTGATCGATATTCAAGACACCGCAGACCGGTCGTTTGGCAGCCAGCAATGTGGCTATGGCGGCGCCTAAAGAATGACCAACAATCAGCGGGCAGGCAATTTCGAGCTGATCCAGCAACAGCCCGATCGCGACGGCGACCCGATCCGCATAGGGTTGGCTGGTATCGCCTCCGATCGCCAAGCCGTCAGAGCCGCCATGTCCAGGAAGATCGATCAAGATACAACAGAGAGTATCGTCTTGAAGTTCCCGGCAGATAGGCAGCCAATGACGGCGATCTGCCCCCATCCCGTGCAGAAATACCACGGGAATGCCGTCGCCACGCTTTTCGAAGGCAAGACCCGGTCCGACCGAGACCTCCGAACCGTTCATATTTTACCCGCTGCAAGACGTAGGATAGGGTGATTTGTAACATCCCTTATGAGATCGGCTTGGCGCCGGTGCCCGGTTTTGGCGAACAGGCTGCGAAGCTGGGTTTTGACGGTGTTGAGACTGACCTGAAGACGATCAGCCGTTTCCCGAAGACGTTCACCGTCGAGAAGCGCCATCAAAAGCCTCGCTTCGGCGGGCGTCAATCCGTAAAGCTGCATGACGAAATCTTGCAGACTGGCCGGTTTTCGACCAGGCTCTCCGATATAAATTGCGACGGCAGGGGCATTGGGCCCCGAAAAATGGCGCGCCCTCGGCGCCGGACAGACCAGCAACGACAAACGCGTTTCTTCGTGGCTCGGCAGCACAATCAGCGGGGGCGACGCCACGCTTTTGCCATAGGCCAGCGCCGCTGTAGCCCTGATAGACTGTTTCAGGATTTCATGAGAGCGGCCGTCGCGGACGCAAAGATGCCCCCGCAGGGATGTGATCGCCACGCCGGCTTGTAAATGCCGCTCCGCCACCGAGTTGGCAAAAATAATGCGTCCATCGGCGCCCGCGAGGACAAGGCCGAGAGAGAGCGCATCGAGAGAGGCTAGAGCGCCATCACGTTGAATTTCGAGTGTCTGGAGACGGTTGGTGAGGGTCATCGCCCGCTGGAAATGCGGGATGAACAGGCGCATCTTTTGTTCGGCATCGGCGTCGAAGGTTCCCTCTGTACGCGACCGATGGAGGCCGATCAGCCCAATCCCACCGTCCCGGTCGAGCGAGACGCCCGCTCCCATGACGTAAAAAATGTCCAGCGGCCGCATGACGTCATTGTAGTAGTCGAGGGAGAGCACATCGGCATCGCTGATGAAATTCTCGTTGCGGGCCAATTCGTTAGGATGGTTTGCCCCGTAGATTGACCAGACATCGTCACGCCAAGCGGATGTGGCGTAAAGATTCAGCAGCCTATCCGTATAATTGGGTGTGCGCGACAGGCGCTGCACAAAGCGGCCTCCTGGAGTTCGATATTGGATTTGGCAGCTCTCAACATCGAATTCTCGTGCAATCACAGGTGCGAGGTGGCCCCAGCCTCCTGGCGCGACCGCCGCTTCATATAGGTCGAGAAGAATCCCAGAGAAGCCCGCCACCGCAATCACTGCCCCGAAAGTGAAGATGGGTTTTGATATTACAGATGTAATCTAAGAATATTACTGGCTCCGATCAAAAATGGAAGCTCTTTTTCCGTTCGGTCGCCGCGACCGATCAAGCTACTTATAGTACTGAAGTCCTGCGAATTTTGCGCGGTAGAGGCATGAAGGGCGACTCATCAATATTAAACTCCTTGGTTTTGTCATTCCTGCATTTCTCCTCGCTTGAAGCGCAAGTTGAGCTTTCTGGCAAGGTCTGCCCCTGTTCCTTTGCCGACCCTGTTCTGCAGCATCATCTGCGCAAAGCGTCCAAGATCGCGCATTGTGGCGTTGAGGCCCGCGTCGGAATAGGCGGACTGGTGCTGATCGAGCAGCACATAGGCGTCGCGTTCCGCGCCAAGCTTGCTCGATAGCTCCTGCGATCGGTCGGGGTTATGCCATTAAAATAGCGCTCGGCGGCAATTTTGCCGTCTTTCAGGACAAGCCTTTCAGGACAAGCAATGCGTCGGTATCGGTCGCCGCATACATCTGAGCGATCGTCATCGGCGCTTTCGAGACAGGGTCGACGAAGGAGATCCCGTCGATTTCCCGGGGCGCAGGGTCGGGCTTGACCACCGGGCCATCGCCGCGTTGAACGTCGGCGCTCGGGAAGATGCGCCGCGTATGCAAATAGGACCAACGATTACCGGGGCCCCAGTACCAGTTCTGACCATTGATGTCGGGCGCCACCCCGCCCGTTTCACGAGAGCGCGATGACATTGGATTGACGCGAATCCGCGTCAATCCAATGTCTGAACCGCCCTCTAAACCATTGAATTTAGGCCATTGGCAGAGTCGTCGGCGGGGGCATTCAGTCGTGCGCAGTCCTGTTCCCGCAAACCTGGCCAACTTAGCGGTGGTCCCGCTCTTCCCTTTCCTTCTGTTTTTCTGCCTGTCCGCGCTGCGGCTGTGGCGGGTTCGCAGGGCGCGCTTGCGGCGCTGGCGCCTGGATTGGTCGGGGAAGCGCGACAGCGGCCGGCACCTGCACGGGCGCAGCCGGATGGACCGCGGCCGGCGCCTGCACAGGCGCAGGCGGATGGACCGCGGCCGGCACCGCAGCGGCCGGCGCGGGTGCAGGAACGCCGGGACGTGGCGTGATGGGGCTGGCGGCCGGCGGGATCGTTGCGCCTCCAACCGGACGCGGACCTGGCGGTGCGATATCCGGCTGACGCGGACCCGCTTGCAGCTGCGCGCTGGCGGGGGCTGGCGGCAGGTGGTTGAGGGCGGCCATCGATGCAGGCTGATTGACCGCACTGGCCGGCAAGGGCGCCATGTTCTGACGGACCTGCTGACCGCCGGCGAAGGCGGCCGGAGTCACCGAACTCACGGCGCCGCGATTGACGTAGTTGGTGACCGTCACGTTGGTCATGTTGATTTGCGTC
>Ga0116226_10000764_pt1 | contig 27641 bp, 19 predicted proteins | sample S1TSphfallax_FD_89692 | JGI IMG/M metagenome (GOLD analysis project Ga0116226, IMG submission 89692) | Host-associated microbial communities from peat moss isolated from Minnesota, USA - S1T2_Fa - Sphagnum fallax MG | ecosystem: Host-associated > Plants > Peat moss > Unclassified | place: USA... | reverse complement strand
GCCCTGCCGGACCGGTTCGAGACCACCGCCCGAATCTTCGTCGACACGCGCACGGCCTTGAAACCGGCGCTGAAGAACCTGGCGACGGATCAAGATATCGACGCACAGATCAACTACGTGCGCGAGTCGTTACTGGCCGGACCGCCGCTCGAAAAGCTCGCGCTCGATACCGGCGTACTCTCACCCAATGCCGGCGGGCGGGTCAAAGCCAAGACTCTCGCGGACCTCGCCGACCGCATCACGCTGACCGCGACCAGCGCAGGCAGTCAGGGTGACGATCGCAGCATGGCGGGCACGGTCTACGCCGTGCAGTACCTCGATGAGAGCGCAGACCGAAGCTTCAAGGTCGTGGATACGTTGTTGAACGCGTTTGTCGAGCAGACCTTGGGGGCCAAGCGGCAGGGCTCGGAAAGCGTGCAAAAATTCCTGGAGGAACGCATCCGAGATTACGAACGACGCTTGAGCACGGCGGAGGACGCGATTGCCACGTTCAAGAAGGAAAACATAGGGCTCATGCCGAGCGACCAGGGCGGCTACTTCGTTCATTTGCAAGCTGAGATCGATGCGTCCAAAACGGCTGACTCGAACCTCGCGCTCGCGATCAGTCGCCGCAACGAATTGACCCGTCAATTGCACGGCGACGAAGCCATATCGGCCGCCGGCAACTCGACGACGACCGCAGCGGGACAAAACGGGACCGCGGGCGGAGACACCTTGAGCCGGATCGAGGAGACCCAGGCAAAGCTCGACGATTTGCTGCTGAAATTCACCGATAAGCACCCGGACGTGATTGCCACCCGCGCGGCCTTGGCGGAACTGAAGCAACGTCGGGCTCAAGAGCTGGAAAGTCTTCGGCGCGGTGACGCCGGCGCGGTGGCGAGCAGCGGCGCCGGCAACAACCCCGTCTATCAGAGCATCCAACTCGAACTCAACAAGGTCAACGTCGAGATCGCCTCGCTGCAGCGTCAATCGGAACAACACGCGAGCGCCGTTGCCGAACTTCGCAAACATGCCAACAGTGCGCCGCAGGTCGAAGCCGAGTATCAGCAGTTGACCCGTGACTACGATGTGAATAAAGCGGAATACACCGCCTTGCTCGAGAGCTACCAGAAAGCCCGTCTCGGTGAACAGGCGGATACCGCGGGTTCCGTGCGCTTCGAGATCATCCAACCGCCCGTCAAGGCGTACATTGCCATGTGGCCCAAAAGGATTCGCTTGCTCGCATTGATTTGGTTGGGCGCACTCTGTGCGGGGGCCGGCATCGCCTACGGGCTGTCGACACTCAAGCCGGTGGTGATCTCGGAAGCCGGCATGAAGGAGATCACCCGCTTCCCGGTGCTGGGCGTCGTGACCGCAGCGTTTCCCAGCCGTAACCGATTTCTATTTCGCCGCCACATGCGGCGATTCGCCACTGCCGCGGTGGGCTTGGTCGCGCTGTTCGCGGTGGTGTTGTTCTTGAATTGGCGGGGCGTGCGTCTCGACGCCCAAATCATCCAATCTTGGATGAAGTCGTGAACAAACTCGAATCACTCATCGAGCAGACTCGAAACTTGGAGCAGAGTCGAAACTTGAACACCGATCGCTGGCGGGTCGTCCGCGAGGATAAACACCTCGCCATCGACATCAACACGCTCCGCGCGAGCGGGTATCTTCCCGAGCCGGGCAACGATCGTCAGTTCAAGGATTTGTACCGTCAGATCAAGCGACGTCTCCTCAAACGGGCGCTCGCCAAGAACGCCGCCGAGATGCCCTCGGACCCACGCTCGATCGTCGTGACCAGCGCATTGCCGGGCGATGGCAAGACCTTCACCAGCGTCAATCTCGCGCTGAGTCTAGCGCGAGAACGGGATGTCTCTGTATTGTTGATCGATGCGGATCTACCCAAACCGCAGGTCAGCAAGTTATTCGGCCTGACAGACCGGCCTGGGCTCACGAATATCTTGACCGACGAGACTTCATTGCCGGAATCCGTCGTACTCTCCACCAGCATTCGCGGGTTATCAATTATGCCTGCAGGCCCATCGGCGGGCGGTGCCGCGGAGCTCTTAGGAAGCGACCGCATGCAGGAGATTTTGCGCGGCCTGCGTCTCGTCAATCCGCGCTGGATCATATTGCTCGACTCGCCGCCGCTGCTGGTAACCAGCGAAGGACCGGCGCTCCTCTCCGTCGCGGGACAGGTGGTACTGGTGGTTCGGGCCGGCGTCACTCCTCAAAAGGCCGTCGTTGACGCCATTGCGCTGTTCGGCGAAACGCAGGCCGGTGGCATCGTACTGAACGATGCGCCGGTGGGTTTCACGCAGAGCTACTACGGTTATGGAACTTACGGGAGCTACGGGACGGACGGACCCGATGGCGAAGATGCATCGCCCAAGAATTAAGCTTCTTGCGACGATTCCGCTGTTGATGGTCGCCTCCGTGTCGGTGACCCGCGCGCAAAACGTCTTGAGCTATGGCGCCGATGCCGGCGTCGGTGAAACCGACAACGTCACTTTGGTCTCCAGCCACAAGGTGGCGCAGACGCTGTCGGTCGCCGATGTGGATTTCGACGTGCAGGAACAACGACGCCTCTTCGATGTCGCCGCCAAGGGGGATTTCACCGATCTCGACTTCCTGCAAGGCGCCTATGGCAACGAATTGATCGGGCGATTCGATGGACTCGCCCATGTGGTCCTCGTCCCCGAAAAGCTTTCCTGGGTATTGCAGGACGATTTCGGGCAGGCGCAAGTCGATCCCTTCGCGCCCGTGACTCCCGACAATCGTGAGAACATCAATTATGCGAGCACCGGACCGGATGCGAGCTTTCGGCTGGGCGCCATCGGGTTCATGAAATTGAGCGCTCGTTACGCACGGACGCAATACCAAATCAGCCCCTTTGACAATAATCGATTCCAAGAAACCATAGCCGTCGGCCGCTATCTGTCGGCCAGCTCCAGCATCTCGCTCGAGGGCATGACGGAGCGAGTCTTGTTCAGCGAGACGGCCATCGATCCACTCACCAACACGGCGACCAACACGGATTTCGGTCGCAGCAGTGTCTACGGGCACTATGACTTGAAGGCGGCGCGAACCGACCTCACGGCCAACCTGGGTCTCACCCGCGTTGACCAAACGGGCGACTCCTTCATCGGGCCGTCCCTGAAATTTCAGCTATCTCGCGTCTTATCCGCCACAGGGAAATTGACCTTGTCCGCCGGCCGGGACATCACGGATGCCAGCGCCGGATTCAGCGGTCTTCAACCGGGTTCAGCCGGCGCGGTTGGCGGCGGCGTCGGGACGCTCGGTGCCGGGACGCTCGGTGCCGGGGCGGTCGGTGCCGCTGGCCCGGCCGGTCCCGCCGCCGCGGCCGGAACCTCGCCCGCGACCCTCTCATCGACGAACTATACGATCACGTATGGGTCGCTCGACTGGCAATACATTCGCAGCCGCACGACGCTCGACTTGAACGGTCAGTGGGAAAAGGATGCGTACGAGGACCAGCCGCTGTCGAATCTCGAGCGCGAGACGGTGCAGTTTCGAGTCGACCGGCAGTTGACACCGGCCTTCAACATCGAAGTCCACGGAAGCCTCTATAGGACAAATTATGCCGACGTTGATTATTCGGAGACCGATTCCACGATTGCCGGCAGCCTTGCTTTTCACGAGGGCCACGCAACCGAAATCCGCTTGAGAGTCGAGCACACATCGCGATCCGTCACGGGTATCGGCACCGGCTACACCGAGAACCGGCTGATGCTCACCTTAGGATACAAACCCAAGATCCAAGCGCTTCCGTCACGAGGACCGAAACAGACGATCGGCGCCCCGTCGCCTCCCGAGATTCAATAGGGTCTACCAGAGCTGCCACTGGCCAAATCCGAGGACAGCGACCGCGACCAACGCATTCGTCGTGGCATGCGCCATTACGGCCTCGCCCAGGGAGCCCCGACGCATGACGATCCATCCGTAGGCCAATCCAGCGACCAAGCCCGGCAGCCACATGGATCCGTGCACGACGCCGAAAGCCGCTGAGCTGATAATCAGGCCCAAGGCACTCACCGATTTGTAGCGCAGGGACTCGAATTCGGCACCGCCAAAACAACGCATCAGATAACCACGATAGGCCAATTCCTCAGCAATGGGCACGATCAGCACCGGCACGGCAAAGCGAGCGGCAATCCAAACAAGCGACATCGTCGCCGTCATTGCCGCAAGTTGCGCCGGCATCCCTGCCGAGGGTAGAAGAAAATGCGCCGCCAGCATCCAAATCAGGAACACCACCGCCCCAGTGACCACGCCGCGCCAGCTCCAACTCCAATCAATCGCCCATAATTCCCGCCGATACAGCCAGAGAACGGTCACGCCGATGACCAGCCGCAAGGGATAAAACGTCTCAAAATGTCCCGACAGCGCATGGGATAACACACCCGCCACCAGCAGACTCAAAAGCGGCATCAAATAGGTTGCCGTCGGATTCCTGGGGCCGGCCGACTCTGTGGCCGGGTCCGGCATGCGGCTGAGCCACGCAATGCGCCGACTCCAGATGGCCAGGCCACACGCGACCGAATTGAACGCGATCCAGCCGGCCTGTGAGTGAAATCCATAGGACGCAACCTCCGGATAGCCCTCGTAGCCAATGAACATAAGAACGCAGATCCGCACCACATTGAGCACAAACATTGCGAAAGCCGCGGCCGGGAACAAGCACAGCGCCTGCGGGAAAATATAATCGCGTCGAAAGCAGACGAGCCAGGCGACGACGAACGTCAGCATCATGCTGATCCCCTCGAGACCCGAGCAGTAATCGTCGATCCGAATTGCGAAACGGTCGGTGGCGAGCACGCGCACCGTCGCGTCCGCCCGAAGTTCCGGCAAGAACGGCAAAAGCACCACTCGCACAAATGCGAAGGTGATGTTGGCCATGGGCGTCCACAATAGTTCGCTCCACTGCCACACAAGAACGCTCACCAGCGCTGTGACGAGCGCATAGAGCCAACTATTTCCAAGCGACCGGGCCGTGGAGACCCAGAGTGACCCAGATGCCATGGCGAGCAACGCCGCCGAGAGGGATCCGCCGCCGACGATCAGCCAAACAAAAAGGACCGCAGAAAATTCCCATTGCGTGGCCCCCGGACGATAGAGCGAATGACTCAAGAAGACGAGGGCGACCAGCCCGACTCCGTGCGCCAACGCCCAACCCACGCGGAATGATTCAGCGCTGAACGCCGCCTCCGCAGAGCGGAGTCGTTCGATGCTCCTTACATAAGCGAATACCAGAACGGCCGCGCCGAAAGTCACCAGAAATCGGAAGCCCCAATGCTGAGCGAATCGCACGAACGAGCCGACACCACCCGCAGACTGGGCACGGACGGAATCGACAAAGGAATCCAACAGCACCTTCTCGGCGCACAACACCAGCGCAAGAAGAGCCAGCCGGCCAGCCAGTCCGAATGCGAGTTTCGGCGGGGCAACGGTCAACGATTCGGTAGTTCTCATAGATCTCACGCGTGCAGTCGACCACGACGACCAATTCACTCATTCTGGCGCAAGCGAATTCCGCTTGTAGAGAGCGCTGTCACTATTAATCACTTATTCAACAGCTATTGGGCATGTCGTCACATTCCACGCCTGAACGTTGAGACTATAATTTCCAAACATGTACGCTCTCTCTCGGCCCCTTGTTCAGAGATCCAAATTGCCGACGTTGCAAGCCCTAGAACATAATCTCGTGTCTGAATTTAACTGTATGCAAGTCGCTCGGCTGGAATACAACTAGGTCTTGCCGCGTGCGAATTGCATACCTCATTAATCAGTACCCGAAGGGAAGTCATACTTTCATCCGGCGAGAAATTCTGGCACTGGAGCGCCTGGGATTCGAAGTGCAAAGGATATCGCTTCGAGGCTGGGATTCGTGGTGTCCCGACGAGCAAGATCAGCGGGAGCATGCGAAGACCCAATATGTATTGCGCAATGGTCTCAAAGGCTTGCTGCTGCCGACGGTTCGAGCCTTCCTCCGGGCGCCAATGAGATTCCTGGCGGGCGCTCGTCTCGCCTACCAAATGGCGCGTGAGTCGGATCGAACACTACCGTACTTCCTGGCGTATTTTGCTGAAGCCTGCCAGGTCTTCTTATGGGTCAGAGAGTTTGGCGCCACGCGCCTCCACGCGCACTTCGGCACCAACTCGGCCGATGTCGCGATGTTCGTCGGTGCCTTGGGTGGCCCGCCTTACAGCTTTACCGTGCACGGACCGGAGGAATTCCTAAAGCCCATGGGGCTGCTCAAGAAGGTGCAGCGCTCGAACTTCGTCGTGACGATAAGTTCGTTTGGCCGCAGCCAGATGTACATGCTGTCGCGGCACGTGGATTGGCACAAGATCCATGTGGTTCATTGCGGCTTGGAGCCGGCATTTTACGAAACAGCGCCGCGCCGCGCGGAGCCGGCGCCGCGCTTGGTTTGCGTGGGTCGATTGTGCGAATCGAAGGGGCAGCTCTTCTTGATCGAGGCGGTGAAGCGCCTTCGCGATATGCGCATCGAAGTAGAACTCGTGTTGGTAGGCGATGGGGAGATGCGTCCCGAGATCGAGCACTTGATCGCCAAGTACGGACTCGCTCAACAAGTTCGCATTACCGGGTGGGTCAGCAGCAGTGAGGTCCGCAATGAAATAGTCGCTGCGCGCGCCTTGGTGCTGCCGAGTTTCGCCGAGGGACTGCCCGTCGCGATCATGGAAGCCATGGCGCTACGTCGTCCGGTGCTGACCACCTACATCGCCGGGATACCTGAATTGGTGCGCCATGGTGAAAATGGCTGGCTGTTTGCAGCGGGTTCCATGGAAGAACTCACGGATGCGATGGCCGAGTGCTTGCGAGCGCCGATCGAGGAACTTCAGCGCATAGGTGACGCCGGATACAAGCGCATCATCGAGCGTCACTCCAGCGACAATGAAGCCGAAAAACTCGCCGCCTTGTTTCGTCTCGAACCCGTCGTTTGGTTATCGAAGCATCGTGCTCGCAGCCGCTCAGGCCTTCGCCTTCACGACCACCCAGCCGGGCGCAAGACTACCGCCATCGGGCCTGGCGAGCGTCCCGCGACGATGGCTGTCTTGCATCCCCGCCCGTCCCGTCCTGATTCTTGATCTTGAATGTTCGACAACATCCGGAAGGACTTGCAAGCGCACGGCGGTGATTGGGGTGCGCAAGGATTCTGGGCATTGGTGATCTACCGCTTCGGACGCTGGCGCTACGGCGTGCGCCCGGCAATAATCCGAAAGCTCCTCTCGTTCGTTTACAAATTTCTATTCAAGATCATTCAGATCATGACCGGAATCGAACTTCCGTGCGAGGTGGAGATCGGCCAAAATTTCGTCATCGACCATTTCGGCGGAATCGTCATCAGCGGCTACGCCAAGTTTGGCGATAATTGCAGAATACGCGCCGGGGTGGTCGTGGGGCTTGTCAGAGTCGACGATCCTTGCGCGCCCGTGATCGGCAACAATGTCGATATCGGCGCTGGCGCAAAGCTCTTGGGACGCATAGCCATCGGTAACAATGTCGCGATCGGCGCCAACGCGGTGGTGGTCAAAGACGTCCCGGATGACTCCATTGCGATTGGTGTGCCGGCGATCGCAAGACCGAGAAGATACGCCGCGGCGCCGGCGGAGCACAGGCGCGCGTAGACTAATGTGCCTACTGAATCAATTCAAGGAGCAATCGGTGCCGATCTTTGTGCATATTTTGATGCGTCATTGAACGGGCGAACCGCAGCGCTTCTTTGCCCATCGATTCCATATCGTGCGCATTAGCAGCCGCTCTCTCTATCATCCGGCATAGTTCATCGACACTATTCGGAGCCACGAACCAACCCGTTCGATTCTCCACTATGCAAGCTTCCAAGCCGCTGGTGCGCGAAGCGAGCACAGGAAGAGCCTGAGAATAGGCATCGTAGACGATTCTAGGCTGCTCATCGGATATGCTCGGCAAGATCAGAGCGTGATATCCACGGAGCAACTCGAAAAACGGTAATCCATAGGGTACCGTGCCGAGAACGTGTACGCGCGTCGAATCTTTGAGTTCTTTGCTCAGTGCTCGGCATACGGGTTCGAGGTCACCCGCCCCAACGATATCGAGCCTTACCGGCACATTTTTCTTTGCAAGGAGGCGTATGGCGTCAAGCAGGACCAGGAGACCCTTCTGACGGTCCAGGCGGCCGACGAACACAATCGAAAATTCAGTGGCGGACGAGAGCATTTTTTTCTTCCAGATCTCGTCGGCTCGTTCGACCGAGATAATCACCTCCTCATCGATCCAAGAGGCGTTGATAATTCGCGCCCGCGCTCGCTCGTTCGGCAGAAGGGTCTGACGATAGTTTTCCTGCGTAAAGATCGCGAGGTCTGAGCGCGCAAGGCACCAACGTGCCAGCGCTTCATACAGCCACGCAAGAAAAACTGCCTTGAACGTTCTCGGCCGACCTGAATTCAAGCGCCAGGGCGCAGACTCGACGATGATCACCAATTTTTTCCGCAGTATCTTCGCGATCGGCGTGGCGAGCCAGCCGTATGGAAAAGGCCAACCGGCGAGTCCCGTGTGAACGATATCCGCGTCACGTATCGCTTTCCACAGCCTTGTCGTGGTTCGCGGCAGGTTAAGGGCGGCAGCCCACAAACTGCCTGCTGCCGGAAGCGCCGCGATATTGACTGCCGCAAAGCGAGAGTCGCTCGACAACCGCACCGCGTTTTCGACTGGCACGTCGTCAATGATGGGGCACGCTATCGTCAGCTTCTCGAGGTAGTCCAAATGACCGAGAAGATCCTTGAACCACAGGTGGTCTGCAAGCATCGCGCCGGCATTGCGATAGAAGGGAATGTTGATTACGAGCAAATATCGGCAGGTAATCGGCTTCATAGCTTGATTCGGAAGTTTGGAAACAGCGCCAAAAACAGAGAGCCGGCGACGTAGCATGTGACGCCGACGACCAAGGTATAGGCGAGTTTGTAGAATTCGTATCGAAAGATGAGCATTCCTTTCGAATGCTGCAGCCATAGATAATACAGAAGCACCGGTAATCCGCTCAACGACAGCCCGTAGACAAATCCCATAAAACCCAGACAATAATATCCAAGCAGGCTGCCCAAGACGATCCATGCTGCCCGCAGCAAATTGCCCACCAATATCACATGAAAATTACCGGCGCTGACCAGGAGGTCTTCCGCAGGAGATGCAAAAGCCAAGAATACGGCGCGAATCGCCAGCGCCTGAAGCACACTTCCCGCATCAATATAACGGGAATCGTATAACAGGCTTACGATCAGATGGGCGGTTCCCGCAATCGCCGCCGGAATTGCCAGTATGCTGGCAAAAAGCTTAACGTTCTCCGTGTAGTATTTAATCGTCGCGGTGCTCGGATCCTCGCGATAATTGTGTGCACAGCGTGGGTACAGCACAGACTGGCTGATTTTGCTGATAACCGTTTCGATCGACCCCGCAATGTTCCCTGCCAATCCGTAGATTCCGAGCAGACGTAAATCAAATAGCCTGAGAAAGATGAACTTGTCGAATTGGTTCAAGCCAAGCGACAGGAAGCTTGATGGAATCGTAAATTTGGAGTACCCAAGTATCTCCCGTGCAGCACTACGGTCGATGAACAGGCGCGGTCTCAGGTCGCGGTAGAACGAATGACTTACCACCACCATGAACAGACGATTGAGAAGGATGCCAAATGCCATGCCCCAGAACGTGTGATATCGATAGCAGTACGCAATCGAAAAAATCGTGGTCAACACTGATGCGCCCAACTCGGAATACACTTGCAGCCTTGCCTGCTTGCGACGGATCGCCAGTGGAAATGCCATGGATTCACAGCCATCGAGCAAAAACCATATGGAGAATACCCGCAGCGGGAGTGTCAGATCCGGCAGGTCATAGATCTTGCTCGCTATGAAGGGCGCAAACGCCAGCAAAAGCGCAAAGCTCAACACCGAACGGATGAAGCGCATCGTCCATGCTGTATTCAGATACCGCGGATCCTCGCCGTTCTTGTCACGCACGACGAAGAGCGTGACATTCGTGTCCAAGATGGTGTTGATGACATAAAGGATGGACATCAGGATGGTTATCGTCCCGTACGCCTCCGGTAACAGGACTCTCGTGAGAATGAGGCTGCTGCCTAGCCGTATGCCTACCTGCACGACGAATGTGAAGGCAGTTGCGAATAAATCACCTCGGATATTGATGAGCTTCAGACAGATCTCTCGCGTAAATTGGGCGACACATCGTCTCTGGTCAGAGCAATATCGTCCTCCGATTGTGACTTCGCGAGTCTTGCGTACGCCACCGCAAGTCCTGCCAATACATAGAAGATTTTCTGCGGACCAAGATGAAAGCTGTTGCTTTCTATCATGACGAGAGTACCGATGATTCCCGCCATGATGCTGGTCCCCAACAGGGCAAAATTGGCCTCCGAGTCAGCCAACTTCCGCGTGCATGTCCAGACGCTGGCTAATCCAAGGAGCATGAAACTCAAGAAACAAAACAGACCGATCAGCCCATAATTCAACGACACCTCGAGGTAGGAGTTGACCAGATCAATGATCCCTTCACCCTGCCGGAGTCCTTCCATTTCCGGCCAAGGTAGTTGATCCCCGAAAAATGGGTGCGCCATGACCAATTCCCAGCCTCGCTCGGCGAGTCGATGTCGATAGAGATCTGCCGGTTGGCCCGTTTTGGGCAACATGCCGAGGATTTGGTCCCCGATCGGCGACACCAAAATGGCCCCCGCGATGGCCAACGCGGCAATGGATCCTTTCGCGAGGCGAGATATGGCCCCTTTACCGGTGACAAGAAAAGCAAAGTAGACGACCGCCGCACCCAACCAAGCGCCACGTGAGTAGGTCGCGTACAACCCGCCCCCTATCAAGATTGTCACGGCAATCCGAGGCAGACGGTTACGCAACTGTGACCCGAGATAAAGCCAGAAACCGAATGCTACCGCGAGTAGATGACCCAACGCGATGGAATGACCGGCTGACACCTGAGCACGGACGGAACCATTTCTCATCAAATAAAAACCATAGCGCAGGTCGTTGCTCCATAGTCTTGCGATGTCGGTGTAGAGCAGCCAGTGTCGAAGATGCTCGAATACGGCCAAAGCCGCCATGATCGAGGTCGCAAGGCAAAAGGTCGCCACGCAATCCACAATCTGGCGGCGCGACTGACACGTCCGTGAGAAGGCGAAATAGACGACGTATGTGTCGAAAAAAAATAGTACGGCCCGGCGTAATACATTGGTCGGAGAATCCGGAATCACGTAATGGGATGGGAGATCAGGCGGAGTGTAAAGCGCGACCTGAAGCACGCCAAATGCCAGCAAAATCATGTCCATTGATCTTATGTGAGACGCCCCATCCTGGGCGCGACTCTGGTGGAATCGCATGATCGCCGGGATGAGCACGAATATTGCCAGCAGCCGATAATTGTCGAGAGGAAAGAGACCGTTGTTCCCCAAAATCGGAATTTCCACTCCGACCGGGGGGACCACATGAAGCAACATCAGATACAGGCCTACCGCACTCGAATCGCGACGGTTTGCCCAAATTAACACCGGGACAGCCACGAGTGTATATAGCCAAAAATTGGGACTCAGAAAGCTGACGGCAGTCAGTATGAACCACACCCGCCTTCTTCTCAGGAAATCGTCCTCGCTGATGAACTGCAGAGCAATCGGTTTGGCGAGACGAAATACCGTGGCGGCGATCAGCAGAACGACGATAAGTGCTTTCACATTACCAAACATCCGAACACCTATTTATCGCCATGCTTAGTTGTACCTGTTGCGACACCGCACTGGGGACCCGCGTCGTTGACGGAAGTCACAGACCGAGAAGACGACGAGTGGCCTGTCACATTCGTCTGTGGCCTGTCACGTTCGTCTATAGACTATACTTCTGTGACCACAGACCCTATCAGATTGACGGGTGGGGAGTCGTTGTCGGAGTCATCGCGAGTGTCAAACATGCGAACATCAGCATTAACATTTCTTGTGCTGTTTTTATGTGCTCGGGCTTTTGCGACGAACCCGCTTGGCATGAACCTCGCCGCTGTCAATTATTACGGCACCAATTTTCCGTTTTTGAATATCGTCAAGGAATGCGGCGCCAATTCGTCAACGGTGAGTTGGTTCACACAAAATTCCGGAACATTTGACACGGGTGAGGAGTTGAGCCTCAACGTCGATTCGGATGGCTATCCACTCTCGATACCTCAACCCGGGCTGACCAGCACCTATGTTACCTGTTATGTTTTCGATAGTTCGATCGGTTCGCTGACTCCCAAACAGAGTCTCTACTATCCTTCGGGAAGTTACACCGTACAGTTTTCAGGTGCTGGTACAGTCAAGATCTCCGGGGACGCGAGCGCCACGATTTCAACCTCCGGCGGCACGTTCACCGTTTCGAGTCCTACAGGTCTCGGGCTTCATGTTTCCATCACCGCGTCGGCGTCAGGCAATCATCTTCATAACCTGAGTATCGTCCAAACTGCTCTGGTGCCCTCATACAACTCGGGTGCGATCTTTCATCCGATATTTCTCGCGACCGTAAAAAATTACTCTGCGTTTCGATTCATGGATTGGAAGAATACGAACGGTCAAACGCCCAACATCGTGTATAGCGGAACGCTGAGTGCCGGGGCGACGAGACTGACGTTAACGAACGGTTGGAGTTATCCAAGCGGTACCTATACCATTTACTTCCAAGCGAATACCGATAGCGTCCCGCGGAGTGAAACCAGGGCGGCCACTTTCACTGCGGGCAGCACTTCCGTTACGTGGACCGGTGGTTTGACCAATACCTATACCCTAGGTTACGCACCGGTGGACATTGCCCGCTCATGGGCCAATCGTGCACTACCATCGAACGTGTCTTACACACTGAGCGACGGCGTCCCGATCGAGGTGGCCGTTGCCCTCTGTAACACCATCAGCGCGAATTGCTGGCTGAACATTCCCGTCACTGCGTCGGATAGTTACATCGAAAACTGGGCTGGATTGATAATCAATGGTACGGGCGCGCAGAACGGATATTCTGGCCTGGATACCGCTCTTACTCTCTACGCCGAGTTATCAAACGAAGTTTGGAACTCCGCATTTCAGCAATACGGTGTTGCGGGCACATTGGGTTATCTCATGTGGCCTGCGCAAAGTGGATCGCCTGATGTGTATCTGTATAACCGAAATTGGTACGGAATGCGCGTCGCGCAAATGGCGAGTGACCTGCAGACCCGACTGGGTAGCGCATTTTCTCGGTGTATTCCCGTCATGGGGGCGCAGGCGGCGAATAGCTATTCCGCCACATCTGCACTGGCAGCGACTTTTTGGACTACGGGCACAGGACGACCGTCGAGCTACCCCATAAAGGCAATAGCGATTGCTCCCTACTGGGGCGGAAATCCGAGCTCTAGAGACGCTGCTACGATGACCGCGGTGACGACGCCGTTGGACGATTTCTTCATGACGCTGACGAGTCAGACCGGCACAGCTGCAAACGGCAGCCACACCTATTCAAGCGTGCCACCGGGCGGATGGCTAGGACAAGCAGATGGATGGATCTCAACCTACGCAGCCCTTATCCCCTCGTACCCGGGCATGAAATTAGTCGCTTATGAGGGAGGTCAGAATTTTTATGCGACATCATCAGGCACCGCGAGCGGCTGGCCCGCACTCGTAACAAGCGCAGAGCGCGACGCGCGTATGGGTGGTGCGTACACCACTTATCTGAATTTTTGGAAATCCAATGTCGGCGGTACTTCTGGCAATATAAACATTCCCTACAATGATATAGGCGCCATAGATCAATACGGCGCGTGGGGCGCTCTTGAGGATGTCATGCAGACGATTTCACCGCTGACCAGCGCACCTGCCAAGTTCCAAGCCCTTCAGAACTATATCTGCCCGGGGGAGTCGTGTACGACCACGGAGACTCCCATGCCGCCGACGAATTTGATCGTTCGTTGACACCATGATTTGTGTGATTCAGGTCTCTCCACCTCTAATTGATGCCGTCTACCATGGCCTTGTCGGCAATGGTGCGGCGCTTTCCGCCTGATCGAGCGGCTACGAGCCAGCGTATCGTTGAGTTGCGGGCGGTATCCATGTGTGTGAGGTCGAGATTATGTATATAGAAGAGATCAGAGCCATCGTCGCGAAACACTTGAAGTTGTCCGACGCTGAAAATTTAACGGCCGACAAGGACCTGTACGCGGCAGGTTTGAGCTCGCTGTTGACGGTCAATCTGATGCTCGCGTTGGAGGATCACTTCGACGTGGAATTCAAGGACTCGATGTTGGGCCGGAAGACCTTTGCGACGCTTCGGTCCTTGTCTGAAGTCATCGAAGAGTTGCGCGGCGAACAAGTGACTCAGGAATAGGCTCGTGAGCGTCCCGATGCTCGATACGGTGATAGAGCCCGCGCCGCCGGCCGACTTGCTTCAGCGCCTGCACGGCATCGGCAAAGAAGTGATTGCCCCCTGCGCGGAAGACGTCGACCGCAACGCGCGTTTTCCGAGTGAAGCGCTGGCGGCGCTGAAAGCGGAACGATTGTTGAGCGCCTATGTCCCGGCGGAATTCGGCGGCATGGGCTTGAGCATTGGCGAACTGTCCAAGGTCTGCGAGGTGCTGTCGCAATACTGCGCATCGACGGCGATGATTTATGCGATGCATCAGATTCAAGTCGGCTGCATCGTCCATCACGCGTTGAATTCCGACTTTTTTCGCGACTACGTGAGGGAATTGGTCCGGGATCAGTGCCTATTGGCCTCGGCGACCACCGAACTCGGCATCGGCGGCAACGTCCGCACCAGCCTCTGCGCCGTGAAGGTCGAGGGTGAGCATTTCACACTCGAAAAACAGACGCCGGTCATCTCCTACGGCAACGAGGCCGACGCCATTCTGGTGACCTGCCGCCGCTGCGAAGACGCGCCGCCAGGCGATCAGGTGCAGGTCCTCGTGCGCAAGCAGGATTACACCCTGAAAGAGTTGTCGGGTTGGGACACGCTGGGTTTTCGCGGCACGCGCAGCTGCGGCTTCACGCTGACGTCCAGCGGCCGCGTGGAACAAATATTGCCCGTGCCTTATCCGGAGATTCATGCTCGAACCATGCATCCGTTTGCGCATATCGTCTGGGCATCGCTCTGGTTGGGCATCGCGGTGGATGCCTTGAACAAGGCGCGTTCCGTGGTTCGCGCGCAGGCGCGCAAGAACCCGGGCACTGCGCCCATCGCCGGCGTGAGGTTGGCCGAAGCCGACACGGTCCTGTTTCAGATGCGCGGCGGCCTCGACTCGACGCTTGACGATTACCAGTTGCTGCTCGACGGCGTGCACGACGCTTCCCGCTCCATGTATGGTTTTGCCATCAAGGTCAACAGCCTGAAACTCTCGAGTTCCGCGCTGGTCATCGACATCGTCGGCCGCGCCATGATGATCTGCGGCATCGCCGGCTACCAGAACAATTCGAAACTGTCGCTGGGACGTCATTTACGGGATGCGTATGGTGCGAGCCTGATGGTCAATAACGATCGCATCATCGGCCAGAGCGCCACGATGTTGATCGCCCAGCGTGAGGCCTGAGCGTCATGTGCTTGAATCACACGGATGATGCCTATGCGCGCTATCGCAACGAGCTGGTGGCCGCTGGCTTGCTGATTCCGCTGGGTGCGCGTGGCCTGTATGGCCGGAGCGGCGTGTTCGAAAGTATCGTTGACGGCTTCGAAGGCTACATCACCCGCATGGGGGCGCACTTCAAGCCGGAAGTCATGCGATTTCCGCCCATCATCAGCCGCACGACCTACGAACTTACCGACCATATCAACAATTTTCCCGATCTGATGGGCTCGATCCATAGTTTCACCGGCGCCGATGAAGAACACCGCGAGATGCTTGAAAAATTCCGCCGCCAGGAAGATTGGGGACAGTCGCTGAGCAGCAGTGAGGTTATGTTGGTGCCGGCGGCGTGCTATCCGCTGTATCCCACGGCCACGGGCATCCTGCCGGCGGGCGGCCGACACGTAGATTTGAAGACGTTCGTGTTCCGCCATGAACCCTCCGATGACCCGGCGCGAATGCAATCCTTTCGTCAGCGCGAATACGTCCGGCTGGGCACGGCCGAGGAAGCCTACGAGCACCGCAACTACTGGCTTGAAACGGGCAAGACCATGCTGGCATCCGTGGGTCTCAACGTGACGGCGGTCGTCGCCAACGACCCCTTCTTCGGGCGTGGCGGTCGGGTGCTGAAGGCCACCCAGAAGGAGCAGGATTTGAAGTTCGAATTGGTCGTGCCGATCTGCTCCTCCGAGAAGCCGACGGCGGTCGCCTCGGCCAACTGCCACCTGGATCATTTCGGCATCAACTTCGGCATCAAGACGCCCGACGGCAAGCCCGCGCACACGGCGTGCATCGGCTTCGGGCTGGAACGTATCACCCTCGCGCTCTTGAAGACCCATGGGTTCGAACTCGATCGCTGGCCCCGGGAAGTCCGCGAGCTCTTGTCGTTGCATTGAATGACTCGCATCGCCGCTCTCGATCCGGGGACGTACCAACGTCATCCCATTCACGCTGAAGAGCGTACCTGGCCCGAGACGAACTGCTACAGCGACGTCATCATCGAGCTACTGCACGGCCTGGGTCGTGAGCCGTGCGCAGCGCTCGCTTTCACGCTTGCCATCGATTTCGAGGGCGACCAATGGACGTTCTTCAAATTCCCGCATGCTGAGCTCTTGGATCTTTATGGCTTCGACGTCCAGGAGTTGGCGGTGTGGCGTCCCCTCACCGATCACATCACCGATCTCGTTGCCGCGGGGCGCCCGGTCTTGGTCGAGCTCGATTCCTATTTTCTTCCCGATACACTGGGCACGGCATACCAGCGTGCCCACGTGAAATCGACCGTGGCCGTCAACGACATCGATGTCGGGGGACGCCGCTTGGGCTACTTCCACAATCAGGGCTATCATCAACTCGAGGGTCGCGATTTTCTCGACGTGTTCCAAGTCGAGGGCCTGGTGCATGAGCGCATGCTGCCGCCCTATTTTGAATACGTGAAGATCCGCTCCGCGGACTCCTCGCCGCAAGGGCCGGAATTGCTGCGACGGTCCCTGCAGACGCTGTCCCGGCACTTGCGCCGTGCACCGGTCGACAACCCGTTTTTGCGTTTTCAGGCGGGCTTTCGCAAGGATCTCGATTGGCTCTTGAACTCGACCATCGACACCTTCCATGCATATTCCTTCGCCACACTACGCCAGTATGGCGCGTGTTTCGAACTCAGCGAGACTTACCTTCGTTGGCTGAATGACCAAGGGATCGATTCCGTCGCTGCCGCGGCCGACTCGTTTCAATCCATCGCGCGGGGCGCAAAGACGCTGCAGATCAATTTGGCGCGTTCCATGGCGCGAAAACGACCGCTCGATCTTTCGCCACTGGAGACGATGGCAGAGTCCTGGGAGGCGGGCATGGCCACGCTCCGTGAGCGCTTTGGCTGAAAGGTCCGCCCGTTGACGGATTACGTGAGTGTCGATCTAGCCGGCTGGGCCATGGCTCGCACCGCGCCGGGGTCGATTAGCCGTGAGGGCATCGGCGCATCGACCCTTGAGTGGATCGAAGTCACCGTCCCCGGAACCGTCGCCGAGCACCTCCGCCATGACCTTGACCGTGTGGGTCACTACGACGCGGACGATTGGTGGTACCGGTCGTCGTTCCCAAGGCCGGCCGGCGAGCGTATCAGGCTCCGTTTCGCGGGGCTCGCGACGCTTGCGCGGGTGTGGTTGAACGGCACGCTGATACTCACCTCGCGAAACATGTTCGTGGCCGAGAGCGTAGACGTCACGGCGCTCCTGGTCGATCACAATGAACTCGTGATTTTGTTCGAATCCTTGGACGACGCGCTGCGCGCCCGCCGGGCACGACCGCGTTGGAAGACGGCGTTGGTGGAACAGCAAAACCTGCGCTGGTTTCGCACCACCTTGCTCGGTCGCATCCCGGCGTGGACGCCGCCCATCACGCCCGTGGGACCCTGGCGACCGGTCGCGCTCGAATGTCGCGAGCGCTTTGAGGTGGATCACATCGACCTTCAGGTCCGTGCCAGCGGTACCGTGGGTCTCGTGTCGATACGCTGCCTGGTGCAGGTGTTTCTCGGTCATCATTTGGAGGGTGCGCGGCTGCGACTGGATGGCCAGGAGCATGCTTTGTTGGTCTCGGACGACGGGGGCGGCAGCATGCGCGTGAGCGGCGATCTCACGGTCCCTGAGGTGAACCTATGGTGGCCGCATACCCACGGCGCCTCGCCGCTTTACGACTGCGTCCTCGAGTTGCGGGTGGACGGCGCGGTGGGCGACGTGTCACTCGGCCGGGTCGGCTTCAAACAGCTGACGGTGGACATGGTGGGCGGCGTGCGGTTCTTGGTCAACGACGTGCCGGTATTTTGTCGCGGGGCATGCTGGACTACGCCCAACATCCTGACCTTGCGCGCGGACACCGAGGTGCTGCGCCGCGTGCTGCTCCGCGCGCGTGATGCGGGACTCAACATGCTGCGCATCGGCGGCACGATGGTGTACGAATCCCGCGTCTTCTATGAACTTTGCGATGAACTCGGGATCCTGGTGTGGCAGGATTTCATGTTCGCCAACATGGACTATCCGGTTGAGGACCCGGCGTTTTCGGCCGATATCGAGCGGGAGGCGCGGTACCAGCTCGGGCGCCTGCAACGCCATGCCTGCATCGCCGCCTACTGCGGTGGCAGCGAAGTCGCGCAGCAAGCCGCCATGCTCGGACGGCCCGCGGAGGACTGGACCAACCGATTCTTTGCCGAGGTCTTGCCCGGGCTTTGCGCGGAACGACACCCGACGATCCCCTATTTTCCGTCGACCCCCTGGGGTGGCGCCTTGCCCTTTCACCTGCGCGTCGGGATCTCGCATTACTATGGTGTAGGGGCCTATCGACGCCCCTTGGACGACGTCAAGCATGCGGGGGTCAAGTTCACCACCGAATGCCTGGGGTTCTCCAATGTGCCGGAACGCGAAACCATGGCGCTGATGCACCAGGGCCAGACACTGCCACCGCATCATCCGCGGTGGAAAGCGCGACTACCACGGGATAGCGGCCCCGGCTGGGATTTCGAAGATATCCGCGATCACTACCTCAATGAGCTGTTCGGTCTCGATCCCATTGCCCTGCGCAGCGTCGACGTCGAACGCTATTACGCGCTCTCGCGGGTGGTGACCGGTGAGGTGATGCAGCGAGTGTTCAGCGAGTGGCGCTCGCCCACCAACCCTTGCGGTGGCGGGCTGGTGTGGTTCTTCCAAGACCTGTGGCCGGGCGCCGGGTGGGGATTAATCGACAGCACCGGCCGGCCCAAGGCGGTGCTCTGGTACCTCCGGCGCGCGTGGGCGCCGCGCACGGTGCGTTTCATCGACGCAGGGCTCGATGGCCTCGACCTGCTGCTGCTCAACGACCCTGCGGCGCCGCTGCCCGGCCGGGTGGATCTCAGCCTTTACCAGCAGGGCCGGCGGACCCGGACGCCTCAGACGGTGGACGTTGAGGTCCCCGGCGGTGGATCGTTGCGGCTCGAGGCGGACGCCGTGATGGGCGCGTTCTGCGACCTGACACGGGCTTACCGATTTGGGCCGCCCGCGCATGATGTGGTCGGTGTGCGCCTCTACCATCGCGACACCGGCGATCTCGTTGCGGAGGATTTTTATTTCCCCGGGGGCCTCGATCTGCCAATACACCGGCAGGCGTCGCTGGAGAGTGAGATCCACTGGGTCGACGGCCGGGTGTGCGTCACGCTCAAGAGTGCGCTGTTTCTGCAATCGGTGTGCATCGGCTGCCGCGACTTCGAGCCCAGCGACAATTATTTTCACCTGGCGCCGGACACCGAGAAGCGCCTCCTGTTCTCCCCGCTGCGCTCGGGCAACTCGCAGTTCAAGGCGGAACTCGAGGCGCTGAACGTCGGCGAGACTTTCGTGCTGCGCGCGTCGGCTTGAACGTTGGCATGCGCGGCCCAGCTCAACCCCGTGGTCACGAATTGCTCGTGGAAGCGGAATTTTCCGCGGAGCGGCGCGGCGGTCAACGCCGCGCAGGCCACGGGCGTCAAGGGCGCGATGACGAAGTCTCCGGTCGCCGCGCTCAAGCTCGCCACCACGCGTACGTCCTGGAAGGTCAGAGCCTCGCCCGTGATTGGATAGTGGCACTTGTGGAACGCTTCCTTGGCCGAGAAGATCAGCGCCGCGCCAGCCGCTTGCTCTGCACGAGGCAGTGACTTAAGCCACTCGATTTCCGGCGCTACGCAGACCTTGCGCCACAGCGGCTCGCCCACATCCGCCACCACCTCGCTGTCGACCGCCAGGGAGGTGAACCTTGTGCGCTCGGCCACCACGGCGGCACACAGTCCCGCCGTATGGGTGATGCTGCCGACCAAAAAATCCGGCCAGACGGGAATCCCGTCGCCACCGACCTTGAGCGGAAAATCGACCACACCGAATTCGGCCAGCGCACGGCGGGCACACTGTCGTCCGGCCGCGAACTCCGCTCTACGCGACGGCACCGCCTCGGCGACGAACGCGGCCTCCTCGTTCATCAGCCGCACGGCATCGCCAGGCTCGCGGAGTTCCGCAACGACGGCGCCTGCGGGAAACAATGCCGCGAGATCCGCTGTCAGCGTGGGAGCGGCCGGAATTCTCAGCTCCTGACGAGCGACGTCTTGCAAGGTGGCACGCGGCGATTTCGCTTCCACAGTATGGTGTGCGTCATCAAGTCCCGGATGAAATAAGGCGTCGACCGCCGCCTCAGCAGGGTCCGCTTCAGCCAGCCGACGGACAGCGCCAACACGGCGACCAGATCGATCAACATGGCTTTGCGAATGCCAAACGCCACCGCAAAATAGCGCCGCCGTGATTCGAACCAGTAGCCCGGCAAGCGCCGCAGCCCCAACGTGGGATCGGTAACCATGGTGCTCTGCCCGGCGATGTGCATCACGCGGCTCTCGGGCACGTACCAGGTGGAGAACCCCGCCAGTTTGGCGCGTCGGCAAAGATCCGTCTCTTCAAAATAGAGAAAATACTCCTCGTCGAGACCGCCCGTGGAGTGCACCGCGGCCGCTCGGATCATCACCGCGGCACCGCAAATCCAATCCGTCGGTTGTGTCGACGGGTTCATGGTCCGCGCAACCACCCACCGGTGCAGCAAACGTGACACAAGTCCCAACTCGAGTCCGCCTTCGAGTTCGCTCAGCAGCGTCGGGAAGCGGAACGAGATGGGCCAATCGCTGCCGTCCCGATTCTCGAAACTCCCGCCGGCAATGCCGACGGTCGGGTTCCTTTCCAAGAACGTGACCAGCGTGCCAATGGCGCCGCGGCGCACCTCCGTGTCAGGGTTCAACAGATAGAAATAGGCCGGCGAGCCCGCGCGCTCCGCTACCGCCATCCCGAAGTTGTTGCCGTACGCAAAGCCGCCGTTCTTCGGCGAGAGCACGCAGGTGGCCCAAGACCAGCCATTGGCCCCGATGGCAGCCGCCACGGTCGCGAAATCGCCCGACGCGTTGTCGACCACGACGGCACGGATGACGAGGCCCGCCGTGGCGACCTCTGCCTCGAGACTGCGCAAGCAGGCGATGGCCAGCGCCGCCGATCTGTAGGTGACGATGATGACCGCCACCTCGATGGCGTCTCGGCTTGATGCCGGCGTGTGGAGATTGGCGGTCATAATGGCGCTGCGATTGTAATGGCTTCGCCCCCTTCCTTGGTCGTGTACCACATCCCAGTTTGCCAAGACGGTGGGTGATAGGCTTTCCGCCATGACCCATTCCCCTTCTGGGCGCGAAGGGAAGCCCGCCTTTCGCAACGACATCAATGGACTGCGCGCGCTCAGCGTCACGCTCGTGGTCTTCTTTCACTTGCGCACCCGCGGCAGCGGCGGCGGCTTTATCGGCGTCGATATCTTCCTGGTGATCTCCGGCTTCCTGATGACGACCATCATCCAGGGCGCCCTCGACGCAGGTAAGTTTTCGCTCTGGGAATTTCTATGCGCCCGGGCGGCACGCATCTGGCCCGCCCTCGGCACCCTCGTCGGCACCCTGCTGGTGCTCGGGGCCGTGCTGCTGCCACCGTCCGATCTTTCGCACATGGCCGATCAAGCCGTGTGGGCGCTCGCCTTCTGGTCGAATGAATACTTTCTCAAGGCTGCCGGATACGCGACGGACAGCGCCGATGGCAACTGGTTCCTGCACACCTGGTCGCTGTCGCTCGAGTGGCAGTTCTACCTCCTCTATCCGCTGGCATTGATGGCGGCGGCGCGGTTCCGACTCCGCAAGCTAGCCGCCGCGCTGGTGGCCGTCTTGATGGTGCTGTCATTCGGCCGCTATCTGCACGAATCCGCGAGTCACCCCAATGACGCGTTCTTCTCGTTGGCGGCCCGCGCATGGGAACCGTTGGCGGGTGGGCTGATCGCCTGGTTGGCCCGCGATCGAGTTGCGGCTTGGCTGCGAGCGCTCGCGAGTTACTCAGGCGTGGCGTTGATTCTGGTGGACGCGCTGTGGCTCGGATACCGGCATGCCGACCCGGTGGGGTTGGGAGCGGCATCGGTGGTGCCTGTGGTGGGGGCACTGCTCATCATCGGCTCGGCATGCCCCAACAACCGGATCTTGGCCAACCCATTCATGCAAACAATCGGGCGATGGTCCTATTCGATTTACCTGTGGCATTGGCCGCTGGTGGTCATTTGCGCGATGGACGCCGTGCTCGAACGCTTCGCGCTGCTCGGCTCCGCGTTCGTGCTCGCAGGCTCTGGGCTGCTCGGCTGGGCCTCTTATCGCTTCATCGAAACCCGGCCGAGCGGCGGCTCACCGACCCAGCGGCGACTCCATGCGGCGAAACCGCTGCTCATCATGGGATCGGCGGCACTCGCCGTCGCGATTGTGATGAGTACTCATGGACTCGAATTCCGAATGCCGCCCAGCGGTAGCGCGCGCGTCAAACCGGCGGCGGAGTCCGACTACTTCCCCGCGGCGTGCAGTAATTTTCAAAAGCGCATCGAGGAGGTGCGCCCCTGCAAAATCGACAAGCACACCGCACGCACCGTCCTCGTCATCGGCGACTCGCTGGCGGAACAGCTGTATCCCTGGTTCAAGAATCACAGTGAGGTCTCGGTCGACTTCTACACCGAGGCCGACTGCCCGCCGGTGCCCCACTTCGATCGGTTGCAACCCGGCTTTCACTGCATGGATTTTACAACCGAAGCGTGGCGCGAGGCGCTGCAGCCTCGCTATGACACGGTGATCATCTCCGCCAACTGGAACACGGTGGGCGGCGTGGGTCCCGTGTACTGTCATAGCACCCAAGGGGTGTGCACCCCGGTCAAAGGCGACGCCCGGCGCAACCTCGCCCTGCAGGAAATTCGCAGCGCCTTGCAAGCGTTATTGGCCGCGGGCAAGACCGTCGTCATGTTGGAGGGCTCCCCCAGCACCTACCTATCGGTACCGCAACGGATCGAACGCGAACGCTATTGGTTCGGCGCCCCACGCTTCACGATTCCGCTGGCATCGGTCATCGCCGAGCATGCGTGGATCGATGGGATGTTCGCGGCTCTTAAAGGCGTGCCGGGTTTTCATCTGGTGAGCCTGCGTCCGACGCTCTGCGGGCCGCAGGTGTGCCAGGTTTACGATGCGACGCTGCAAGAGCCCGTCTACATCGACGGACTGCACTTCGATCCGATCTGGGTCAAGGCACACGGCGGCATCTTCTCACCGTTCGTGCAACTCGAGCGCACGCCATGAGATGCGTACGCAAGACTTTATCGACAATGTGTGACTTCGGTGGGCGAACGACCGACCGCAGCCGGTTACTGTCGTGAGTTGCAACCGGGGACATTAGAGGGTACGCGACGAGGCGCGGCAATACGGCGATGAATGCTAGCGTCCAAACCGATGTTCATCAGTCAGCCGAGGCGACTCCCGATGTTCTCTCGGTTCGTTTCGGCAGACCGATCGTGTTCGGACCCGCCGCACGCCCGCTCGTCGGCCGGCTGCACGAAACTCGGGGACCCACGCGCGGCGCCGTGGTCATCTGCAATCCGTGGGGCTACGAGGAGAACTGCGCGTTCGGCGCATTGCAGCTCCTCGCCCGTCTGCTCGCCGAGAGCGGCTACGAAACGCTGCGCTTCGACTACGACGGCTGCGGCAATTCCTGGGGGGATTTCGCCGATGCGGATCGCCTTGCCAGCTGGGTCGCCAGTTGCGGTGAGGCGATCTCGTATATGGCCGCACGCTGCGACCGGGTGAGCGTGGTCGGCATGCGGCTGGGAGCGGCGCTCGCGGTGCTGGCGAGTGCTAGTCACAAGGCCGATCGCGTGCTGCTATGGGACCCCGTCGTCAGCGGACGGCGCTACCTTCGCATCCTTCGCACCATGAGCATGATGGGGGTGGTCGCGGCGCCCGATCCCACCGATCCGGATGGCTTGGTGACCATCGGTCATTCCTTGAATGCGGCCACGGTGACAGAGATCGAGTCCATCGATCTGAAAGGCCTGTCGGCAGCTTGCATCGTCGAGGCGCTGCTCATCAGCCGGCCCGGCGGCACCGATGCGCAGCGTCTGGCCGCATCGCTGCAGCGGGTCGGTGTGGCGGCGGCTGTCGAAGAGCACGACGGCACCGACTTGCTCTTGGACTGCGCCGCCGAGCAATCGGTGATCCCGCGACCCATCATCGAACGCGCGGTGAGTTTTCTCACCAGCGGTAGACCCGAGGAACCTTGGATCGAACAGGAGTTGCTGCCAGCGACGGCGACGTTGACGGCGCCGGGCGGCAGCGCCTGGACTGAAGAGCACTTCTCGCTAGGTTCCGCGGGTCTTGCGGCCGTGCTGACACTGCCCCGGCAGCTCAGCCGAGCCGGCGTCGTGTTGATGGTCAATAACGGCGTCGCGCGCTCGATCGGGCCCGCCCGTGCCTGGGTGCAGTGGGCGCGGTGCTGGGCCGCGCTCGGAATCGCCACTCTGCGCGTCGATCTGGCAGGCTTTGGCGACAGCAACGCTCGACCCAACCAGACCGAGGGAAATCATTACCCGATCGGGGCCATCGACGACATTGCCCTATCGATCGACTACGCGCGCTCGCGTGGGCTCACACCCGCGGTGACGGTCGGACTCTGCTCCGGCGCGTTCTTAGGCCTCGATGCCGCCGCCGCCGGGGCCGAGCTCGCCGGGGTGTTCGCCATCAACAGCCAGCTTTTCTACCTGCCGGATCCACCCGGAGCGCCTACGAGAGCGCGCCGCGCGGCGCCGCTCACCCATCCCTGGGTTCAGCGGTTTCTCGAGAACACGCGCGTGGGCCGGCGTCTCGGCCGGCACATGCCGTATCCCTTCTGGTGGCTGCTGGATCTCTTGCGGTTGCACCCCTCACCTTTGCGCGGAGTCTACGCGGCGCGCCGGCGCACGCCGGTGCGGCTTATCTATGGCGAGGATAATCTGGGCTTGCAGCGCTTGCAGCAGCGCGACCCCGTGGGCCTCGCCCGCTGCCGCAAGGACGGCTCGATCGTCGTCATGGAGGGGCTCGACCACAGCATGTTCGCACCCCGTATCCGTAGTCAGGTAGAGATCCGCGCCCGCGAATTCTTAACAGAGCACCTTCCCGCTGCCACGACGGTAGGTGATCGGCGTCATGAGGCCCACCACTACGTTTCCGCAACGCTGGCTGATTGGTCGCGAGAACAGAAGCGGTTGCTATCCTGGCAACCCAGTCAGTCATTACTCGCCAGTCTGCGAAGTTACGAACGATGGCGGCATTCGAAGAACCCATGGTCGATCGTGATGCGCAAGGCCGCAGTTTTGCGGCACCGGTTTTGGAGCATCGTGACCGGGGCCGATATTCCGTTGGGAACGCGCATCGCGGGTGGTTTGCTACTGCCGCATCCGAACGGCATCGTCATTCATCCCGATGCGACCATAGGGCCCAATTGCCTCATTTTCCAACAAGTGACTTTGGGCGGCGGTGGTGACGGCGCGCCCAAGATCGGCGGGCACGTGGATATTGGCGCGGGAGCCAAGATTCTGGGCAACGTGAGCATCGGCGACCATGCGAAGATCGGCGCAAACGCAGTGGTCCTCCAGAACGTTCCGGCATTCGCTACGGCGGTCGGTATCCCCGCCCGCAACATCGAGGCAGCCCGCTCGGACACGCCGGCGGTCTGAACGGATGCAACCGCGGCAGCCTGCTTTTCAACCGGCGCCACCGCCGGCAACGGACTCCCTCCGAGTCTGCATCGTCGCTGAAAGCGCGTCGCTACGCTTCGGCGGCGAGGCATCGATTCCTGTTCACTATTTCGCTCGGCTGCGCGCCCGATCGATTGAGGCGTGGCTCCTTACCCATGACCGTACTCGGGCGGAACTCGAGGCCCTCCTTCCGGGCGAGCAGGGTCGAATAAAGTACGTCTCCGACCGGTGGTTTCATCGGGTGATTTGGCGACTCGGTCAGGCGTTGCCGAGGCGCATCGGCGAGGCAACGTTCGGGATTGCCATGGTTCTCATCAACCAATTGATCCAGCGACGCATGCTGCGGAAGTTGATAAAGGATTGTCATATCAACATGGTTCATCAGCCCGTACCGGTATCGCCCAAGGCAGCGTCGTTCATCGATGGAATTGGCGTTCCCATCATCATGGGACCCATGAACGGTGGAATGGATTATCCACCTGCCTTTCGTCGCGATGAGTCCGCTTTCACCCGCGTCGGCGTGTCCTTGGGTCGTGCGTGCGCGAACATCGTCAATCGCTTGATCGCCGGGAAGCTGCACGCCAACGTGCTATTGGTTGCCAACGAGCGAACGCGCTCTGCGCTGCCGCGCGGCGTGCAGGGCGAGATCATTGAACTTCCCGAAAATGGCGTTGACCTGACCATCTGGTCGTTTGATGGAAGTGGGGTTGTCGCGGCTGACGCGCCCCGCTTTGTATTCGTGGGCCGCCTGGTCGATTGGAAGCGTCTTGATCTCGCGCTGCATGCGCTCGTGAAACTACCCAATGCGCGTTTGGAAGTCATCGGCGACGGCGACATGCGCACGTCCTGGACGGAGTTGGCGGATACGCTGGGTGTCGCGGAACGGGTCAGCTGGCTTGGATGGCTACCGCAAAGCGAATGCGCGCGGCGGCTTCAAGGCGCCATGGCGCTGTTCTTACCCAGCATCTACGAATGCGGTGGCGCCGTAGTACTCGAGGCGATGGCCTGCGGCGTCCCGGTGGTCGCCACGGACTGGGGAGGCCCCAAGGACTATGTCGATGAGAGCTGCGGAATTCTCGTCGATCCCTCGAGTTCGGCTTCGATCATCGAGGGTTTTACCGAGGCTGGGCGAAAATTGGCGGAGAACGCCGGGTTGCGTGCGAGGTTGGGGAGCGGTGCTCTACAGCGCGCGCAGTCGTTCGACTGGAATGCCAAAATCGATCGCATCCTGGGAATTTACCGTCGGGCCGGACGTCCAACGCCAGTCCCCGCCGCGTAGGGGGCCGGCAATCGGTCAGAACGAGGACCATCATTTGTACTCGATCAGACGAGACCGCACGTGCCGGTAGCGATCCAGAGCGAACTTGACCTGGCCCAGCATCTCGGGGAACTTGCCGAGCACCAAGGATACGGCTCGCCACCAATTCTCACGCGGT
>Ga0116226_10000761_pt1 | contig 27687 bp, 22 predicted proteins | sample S1TSphfallax_FD_89692 | JGI IMG/M metagenome (GOLD analysis project Ga0116226, IMG submission 89692) | Host-associated microbial communities from peat moss isolated from Minnesota, USA - S1T2_Fa - Sphagnum fallax MG | ecosystem: Host-associated > Plants > Peat moss > Unclassified | place: USA... | reverse complement strand
TTGAATAATGCATTGCGCGCAGACGCGCTATTTGCTTTCTCCGTCGAAAGCCATGCAGGCGAGGGCTACGTCTTGCGCCCATCGCAGCGTTATGCACATGCTGAAGCGTATCTGCACGAGGTTGCTACAGCACATGGGTGGACGATCCTCAGTCTGGAATCACAGACGCTGCGCCATGACGCTGGCGTGCCAATAGCCGGTTACCTCGTAGTCGCTCGTCGGACGTAATCTGAGTCTCTGCGCCCTATTTTTTACGGGCGAGTACTCTGTCGGCATAGTAAGGCGCAATTGTGCCTACGTCATCGTCAACAAACCCGGCGGCTCTTCTCCGAGCGGTGCAACAGTCACGCTGACACCGAGAATTTGCGGTCCGCCACCAAGCACCACACCGCGCATCGGCGTAACATCGGAAAAGTCGCGGCCCCAGCCCAAGGTGGCGTGTTCATTCTGCACCAGGCAGTGATTGGTCGGATCAAAATCGACCCAGCCGAGAACGGGGCTGAAGACCGACACCCATGCATGGGATGCATCCGCGCCGATCAAGCGGGGCTGGCCTTCGCGCGGATGAGTGAGGATATAGCCGCTGACGTAACGTGCTGGCAAGCCGATGCTGCGCATGCAACCTATCATCAGGTGCGCAAAGTCCTGGCATACGCCGCGTCTGCCGGTCAGCACCTGATCCAGCGTGGTCGAGATATCGGTTGCTGTCCCATCGAATTCAAATTCGATGTTGATGCGGTTGGTCAGGTCGAGAGCTGCATCCAGCAACGGGCGCTGTGGCGTGAAGCTTTGTAGTGCGTACTGTTGCAGGGCATTGCTGCACTGGATGTGCGGCGAGCCATACAGGAAGTGATATGGTTCCAGACTCGGCGCACCCAGCGATTGGCGCATGTTTTGCTGTAACTCTTCCCACGGCGCACCACCGGCAATATCGGTAAGCGTCGGGCGTGCATACAATTCCACCGTCGATTCCGCATTTACCGTCAGCATCTGATGCGGTGTGGTCAAGGTGATGCAGCGGGTGAGATTGCCGAAATAGTCGATGCGGTTCGCACCGTCGTCCGGTGCCGGGTCGATATCAATCAGGTGCGTCAGCGTGTGCTGATAGGAAAAATCGCGCGGCGTCAGATGCAGGCATTGCTGCGATAGTGTTACCAGGCTCTGATAGCTGTAATCGGTACGATGGACGATGCGGTAACTTGCAACCGCCGTGCTGTTGGCGACGTCGTTCATCGGCGCGTCCCGTACAGGTTCAGTCCGGTATAGCTGAAGAAGCGCACACCAATCTGTTCGGACAAGGCATGGCTGGCGAGGTTGATGCGGCCAATCAGTTCGATCAAACGGCGGTTGCCGCAGAAGAGGTCTTGCTGTGGCGACAGTATTGATAGCTCCTTCATCAGCGGCATCAATGTCTGTTCGCCAAAGGCACCATAGCTATTCGCGAGTTTGCGCAAGTATTTCAGCAGCCCCTTCAACTGGAACATGATGGAACGTGGATTGCTGTCATCTAACACCAGCAAGTCGAGCACGCGCACCCATTCTGGTTGCGACATGTAGCGCGAGCGATAGGTGACGATACTATCGGATAATTCCAGCAACCATTCCAGACTGCTATCGGTATGCATCACCAAGGCGCGTTCCAATACGATGCATAGAAACTGCAGACGTTCGATGCGTCTGCCGCTGGAGAAGAAGCGCCAGCCCTTGTCGCGCGTCATGCCATCCATGGCGAAGCCTGCCAGGCTCATCATCGACGTGACGACGTGGTCCAGGATTTCCATTGCATCGGTCGGCGACGGTGCTGTCGCGTGGCGTTCCAGTCGCTGCGCCATCTGGTTCAGCGTACGCCAGTTATCAATGGAGAGCCGCTCACGCAAATGGCTGGCGACGTGGAACAATTGCTGCTGCTGACTCGCCAGCCCCGGCACATCGCGCGAAACGATTGCACGCAACAGCACTTCCTGCAATTGTTCGTCGGTGATGATGCCGGAAATTTCCATGCCCGGCAGTTGATTTTGGTTGTGATCCTGCGTGCGTATCTGCCATGCGAGATCGTCTTGCACCAGATCGAAGCGTGCGCACAGCCACTGGATCGCCGCCCACTCACCTCCGCGATATTCTGGCGGATTCGTGAACATGTAATCAAGCGATGCACGCATCAACCGACCGACGTTGTTGCAGCGTTCGATCTGGCGACCGAACCAGTACAGGTTTTCGGCGACGCGGCTGGACAAGTGCGTATCCTCGCGCACCAGATCGATGGCCCTGTCTGGTGTAGCGAGCAGGCTCAGCGTTTCCACCTTGCCGATGGCTTGCACCCAGGTGTCCTTGCTGCTGCCACCGCGCTGCATCGTGATGACGCGTGCGTCGGTACTGCTGGCAACCCGTGTCAGGCCACCGGGCATGACGACGTAACCGTTCGTTGTTGCGCAAGCGAATACCCGCAGGCCCACCGACGCGGCGCCGAGATTGCCGCCCGGTGTTGCGTCGTCGTTGCGCCATACCGGCGCTTGCGACAGATGTACGATTTGTTGCGCGATATAGTTTTGCGGATTGGCGCGCATGTTGGCGATCAGCGCGTCGCGTTGCTCGCCTTGCACATCGGCCCCGAATATTGGCGCTTGCCGCAATTGCGGGAAGGTCGGTTTGATGATCAATTCGTCCAGCTTGGCGATGACCTCTTCCAGTGCCGCCGGTTCGCCACACCACCACGTCGCGACGGAAGGCATTTTCAACGGTTCGCCTTGCAACTGTTCGCAAATCGCAGGTAGGAAGCCCAGCAGCGCGCCCGATTCCGGCAGGTTCGCGCCCAGTGCATTGGTCACCAGCACATTGCCGCGTCTGACTGCTTCCACCAGACCCGGTATGCCGAGTGCAGAATCAGTGCGCAACTCCAGCGGATCGCAATAATCGTCATCGACACGGCGCATGATCACATGTACGCGCTGCAAGCCGGACAAGGCTTTCAACCAGACGATGCCATTGCGCACCGTCAGGTCACTGCCCTCAACCAAGGGGTAACCAAGATAGCGTGCCAGGAAGGCTTGCTCGTGATAAGTCTCGTTGTAGGGGCCGGGTGTCAACAGCACGATCAGCGGCTGTTCTACCTCTGGTGGTGTGCCGTCGGCAGCCGGTGCAGGAATTTGTGCGGTGGCGTGATTGTTGACAATCTGCTGGCCCCAGTGCGCGAGGCTGTCGCGCAATGTGCTGAAAAATCCCGCCAGTCGTTGCACGTGCATGTCGCGAAACAGATCGGGGAACAGGCGCGAAATGACGATGCGGTTTTCCAATGCATAGCCAGCACCAGACGGCGCTTGCATACGGTCGCTGGTGACCCACCATTGGCCATCTGGCCCACGTGCCAGATCGACCGCATAGAAATGCAGTGCGATACCGTCCATGTGGGTAATGCCATGGCACGGCCGCAAAAATCCCGAATGACCATGGATCAGCGCAGCGGGCAACAAGCCGTTGGTCAATAGACGTTGTTCGCCATAGACATCGCACAGCAGATGATTCAACACCCATGCACGCTGAATGACTGCTGCTTCAATCTGCGCCCATTCCCCCTGTGGCAATACGAGTGGCAGTACGTTCAAATCCCAAGGACGCAATGCGCCTTTGGAATCGTCGTAGACGTTGTAGGTGACGCCGTTTTCGCGCACCTGTCTTTGCACCGACTCGACGCGCTGACGCATCGTCTCCGGCGCTTCTGCGCTCAGGCGGTCAAGTACCGTGCTCCAATGTGGGCGCGTCTGACCGGATGCATCCAGCATTTCATCGTAGTTACCGGATGCTGGTGGATAGGTTTCAAGCAAATTTTTTTGCATGTGCTGGGAACTGGTACAGCCAACACGCTATTGCTGCGCTACTACCTACTATTCGCAGTGCAACAATCAGCGCAACTGGGCATTATTGCCTCTCTCGTCCCCAAGCATACTCTGACCTACTGCAAAATGCACCTATTCTGCCTGTTTGCGCAAATCCAATGTCATTGGGTAAGAGGGATTGATTGTTTCCTTGCGCAACGTTACCGGTCCCGGTGTATGTCCATACGACCAGAAACGTGCAAAGCGACGTGCTTCGGCGGCGTTGGCGTTTACTGGCGCATGCTGTTCGGCACGGCCACCGGGATGCGCCACGTGATAGGTGCATCCTCCCAGTGCATGACCGTTCCAAGTATCAACCAGATCAAAGATCAACGGTGCCTGGATTTTGATGGTCGGATGCAATGCCGACCACGGGTTCCATGCACGGAAGCGCACGCCCGCAACATATTCACCCGGCACGCCTGTCGGATGCAACGGCAATACCCGACCATTGCAAGTGACGGCGTGGCGGCCATCGGTCATGCCACGCACGCGCATCTGCATGCGTTCGACAGAAGAATCGACGTAGCGTGCCGTGCCGCCTTGGCCGACTTCTTCGCCCAGCACATTCCATGGTTCAATTGCTTGTCGTAATTCCAGTTCTACACCGTCGTATGCGACCGTACCGTAACGCGGGAAGCGGAACTCAACGAAAGGCTCGAACCATTGCATATCGAAAGCATAACCATGGGCACGTAAATCGTTGACGACGTCGCGCATGTCGTGCGCCACGAAATGCGGCAACATCCAGCGGTCGTGCAAGCCCGTGCCCCAATGCACCAGCTTGCTGTGATAAGGCTGACGCCAGAAACGTGCAACCAATGCACGTAACAGCAACATTTGCACCAGACTCATCTGTGCATGCGGTGGCATCTCGAACGCACGGAATTCAACCAAGCCCAGACGTCCACTCGGTCCATCCGGCGAATACAGCTTGTCGATGGAAAATTCCGAGCGATGGGTGTTACCGGTCAGGTCAACCAGCAAATTACGTAACAAACGGTCAACAAGCCATGGACGGTCGCCGGGTGCGAGTGTCGGCAACACCTGATCCATCTGCTCGAATGCGATACCCAATTCGTATAGATTGTCGTCCCGCGCTTCATCCACCCGTGGTGCCTGACTGGTCGGGCCAATGAAGGTGCCGGAGAACAGGTAAGACAAGGCCGGGTGATTCTGCCAATAGGTGATCAGGCTTTTCAGCACGTCCGGGCGGCGCAACATTGGGCTATCCACCGGTGTTGCCCCACCCAGGGTGGCATGATTGCCGCCGCCAGTGCCGGTATGGCGACCATCGATCATGAATTTTTCCGTGCCGAGTCGCACTTGTCGTGCTTCTTCGTACAACAAGGTGGTGTTGTCCACCAATTCGCGCCAACTTGCAGCCGGATGTACATTGACCTCAATCACGCCAGGGTCAGGCGTCACGCTCAACAGCTTGATGCGTGGATCGCGCGGCGGGGGATAACCTTCCAGCCACAAGCGTACATTCAGCTTCGCAGCGCATTGCTCGACTTGCGATAATAGTGCCAGATAATCCTCCAGATACATCAACGGCGGCATGAAAACATAGAGGCGACCATCGCGTACCTCTACACACAACGCGGTGTGGATGACTTGATAGGAAGCCGGTACGGGCGGGGCAGGTGGTGCTTCCGTATGCAGCGGCCAGACGATGGGAACGCCGCCGCGTGGTGCTGCGGGGGCAGAACCTGATGCACCGGTCGCAGTCAGCGGCGAGCGTGGCACGAAAGGATCAACCTCGAACTGCGGCGGCATCGCATCGGCACGTGCCCATGGCAGGCTGCCCAAGGGCAGTCGCAAACCTATCGGCGAATCGCCTTCGATCAGATACAGATTGTCGCGCTTCAATTGCCATGCGCAAGTCAGCCATTGCGGTGCATAACCGTAAGCAGTTGCGCCCGGTTGTGCTGGTGCCAATGGCAATACGTAGCCTGCAACAGTGTTCAAGCCACGGTCGAGCAACTTGGCCAGCCTTTGCCTTTCCTCTTCAGATTTCAGGTCGGCTTCGAGCGGATTGATGTTGACCGGCAAGCGTCGTTCTACATCCAATGCTTTCCATACATCTTCGTAAGCCGGGATCGCACTGCCTGAACGTAAGCCGAGCAAGTTTTCCATTTCCTCCATGAAGCGCCGTGCAACATCATTGTCGTAGCCATCTGCTGCATCGGCACGGGCGAACAAGTTGGCGTCACGCCACATCGGTTGCCCGTCATTACGCCAATACAGATTGAATGCCCAGCGTGGCAGCGGTTCGCCTGGATACCATTTTCCCTGACCGTAATGCAACAAACCTTGCGGCGCGAATTTTGTCTTCAGGCGCAATGCCAATGCCTGCGCCAATTCGCGCTTTCTGGTGCCATGCGCCTGCGTATTCCATTCGGCGCCATCCATATCGTCAATCGACACAAAGGTCGGTTCGCCGCCTTGTGTCAGACGTACGTCTTGGCCGACCAGATCCTCATCGACCTGTCGCCCGAGTGCATCGATGCTCTGCCATTGTGCGTCGGAGTAAGGCTTGGTTACGCGTGGATCTTCGTGGATGCGTGTCACGCGCATGTCGTGCCGGAACTCAACATCGGCCTCATCGGCAAAACCTGTCACCGGCGCTGCCGACGCAGGCATGGCTGTGCAAGCCAGTGGAATGTGACCTTCGCCTGCGAGCATGCCGGATGTCGGGTCCAAACCTATCCAGCCCGCACCCGGTATATAGACTTCGGCCCACGCATGCAAATCAGTGAAATCCGTATCCGTGCCGCTCGGGCCGTCCAACGATTTTTGATCGGCGGCAAGTTGGATCAGGTAGCCGGATACAAAACGCGCCGCCAATCCCATGTTGCGCAGGATTTGCACCAGCAGCCAACTACTGTCGCGGCAGGAGCCGGATGCTTGCTCCAATGTATCTTCCGCGTCTTGCACGCCCGGTTCCATCCGCACCAGATAGCGGATGTCGTTTTGCAGACGTTGATTGATGGCAACCAGAAAATCGATAGTGGACATTTTCGGTTTGCGCAACTCGGCATTCGCCATTTCCAGCCATGTGTGTTGCCGCAGTCCCGGCGCCTGTGTCCTCAGATAAGGCCCCAACTCGGTGCGTAATTGCTCGGGATAGGTGAAAGGGAAATGTTCCGCATAGGGCTCGACGAAGAAATCGAATGGGTTGATCACTGTCATGTCGGCAACCAAATCGACGGTGATGTCGAGCGCGTCGGTCTTGTCAGGGAATACCAGCCGCGCAATGTAGTTACCGTAAGGGTCTTGCTGCCAGTTGATGAAATGCGGATTCGGTTCTATTGCCAATGAATACGACAGAATCGGTGTACGTGCATGTGGGGCGGGGCGCAGCCTGACTTCATGGGGCGACAGGCCAATCCGGTGGTCATAGCGGTAACTGGTCTTGTGATGCAGCGCGACGCGAATTGCCATGGTGTTGCCTTTCGATCAGAGGTCATCGATAGGAAATGAGCATGCAGGAACCGTACCTGCCCAGTATAGATGCTCGGCGTGTTTGCTTACATGATCTTATTTCACTGGACAATTATTTCGCGGAGATGACCTACATTGACACCGTGTGGAATATTGTCGATTGTCACCACACTTTGAGCAGATTCCGCAAAAGTGATACGCTACAGGAAAGGAATAACGATGAGGAATGGTATGCATTATCTGATGTCTTATACTTTAGCAGCTGATTATCTGGAACGCCGTGGGCAATACCGTAGCGAACACCTTGCATTGGCCTGGCAGGCGCAGGAACGTGGTGAACTGGTGTTGGCGGGGGCCTTGGCGGAGCCGGCTGACCGGGCGATCCTGATTTTCCAGGGCGATTCGCCTAAAGCAGCGGAAGATTTCGCTGCCATCGACCCCTACGTGAAACATGGCTTGGTCACCGCATGGAAGGTACAACCTTGGAATACTGTGGTGGGTGATCTGGCGACCAATCCTTTTCGCGCATAGGTGAAAAAAGCGGTGTAAAGAGACGGAGCAACGCATATGGCCACGGCAGTTAAACGCGATATCGAAGGCTGGGTCAAGTTTCTGACCGAAATCAAGATTCCGGTGCTGCGGCAGACTGTGCGCAGCATCAGCTCCGCGTATGACCGTATTGACATGATCAATGCGCGGGAGATATCGACTTTCATCCTGCACGATCCCCTGATGACCTTGCGCGTGCTGGAATACATCCGTCCCTTTCACGGCACGCGCCAGTTGCAGGAAATTACTACCGTCGGCCATGCGATTTTGATGCTTGGCGTGAATCCGTTCTTCAAACACTTTGAGGTGCTGGCGGTGATCGAAGATATGTTGAAGCCGCATCCGCAAGCGCAGTTGCGTTTGCTGCAAGTGATACGCCGCGCACAACGTGCTGCGCGCTACGCCTATATCTGGGCCACATGGCGTTTCGACCTGAACCCGGAAGAAATCACCGTAGCGGCGCTATTGCATGATGTGGCAGAGATATTGCTGCTATGTTTCGCCCCGCAGGACGTATTGCAAGTCGTAGCCATGCAGCAAGCTGATAAAAACCTGCGCAGTGCAGTTGCGCAGGAACGTATATTTGGATTTACCTATTTCGACCTGCAACAGGCTCTATGTGTTGCATGGAAGTTGCCAGAATTGTTGCTGAAGTTGATGGACGACGAGCATGCAGAGTCGGGACGTGTGAAGAACGTGAAGCTTGCAGTCGATCTGGCACGCCATTCAGCCAATGGCTGGAACGATGCTGCGCTGCCGGACGACTATCGTGCCATCGAAGCTTTCCTCAGCATTTCGCATGCGGATTTGATGGAACGGTTGGGTGTGAACTCAGCCCCGACATAACGAGTGGAAGGAAACACGTGAAGATAAAATTCGCTGCATTACTCGTTTTGCTGCTGGCCAGTGCTACGACGTTGTCTGGTTCCGCCCCTTGGTTCCGCTGGCGCAATCAAGTCAATCTGACCATCATGTGCTCGCAAATTCCGCCGGGTAATGCTTGGGCGCTGATGGATGGACCATATATGGATTCGCGTTGTCGCAAGCAGGGCAAACCGCAATAAGCTTCACTTGGCGGAAATAACGCCCATTTCTGCATTGGATAGGAATTGCAGCGCAAACTCCCGCGCTGCTATGGGCCTTGCAAAGAGAAAGCCTTGCCCGAACGTGCAGCCCAATTCAGTCAGATAGATACGCGAGGCTTCGGTTTCTATGCCTTCCGCCGTTGTCGAGAGATTCAGGGCCTTCGCCATCTGCACAATGGCTTGCACAATGGCGCGATCCGATGCGCTTTCATGCAGGCGGCGCACGAAGCCCTGATCGATTTTCAAGGTATCTACATCGAAGCGTTGCAGGTACGCGAGATTTGAATAGCCAGTACCGAAATCGTCGATCGCGATGGTTACACCCAACGATTTCAGCTTGTGCAGTGTCTGGATGAAATCCTCGGTATTCTGGATCAGCATAGACTCCGTCACTTCCAGTTCCAACCGGGCTGCGGGCAGTCCGGTACGTGTCAAGGCGTTGGCGACGACCTGTTCGATATTGCCGCGCTTGAAACGTACCGCTGACAGATTGACGGAGACCGCAAACGGCGGTGCGCCCAATTCCTGCCATGCCTGCATCTGCTGGCAGGCTTCGTTGACGGCCCATTCGTCGATTTCAACGATCAGGCCAGAACGTTCTGCCACCGGAATGAATTCACCCGGAAGGATCAGGCCACGTTCTGGATGCTGCCAGCGTATCAGCGCTTCCGCACCGCGCAATGCACCACTGGCGAGATCGATCAGTGGTTGATAGTGCAGCACGAATTCGTGGTTAGCCAGCGCCTGACGCAGCCGCGTCGTCAGATGCACGTTTTGCTCGACCTGGGAATTCATCGCACTGTCGTAGAAGCGGAAGGTATTGCGCCCTGATTCCTTGGCTTCATACATGCCGATATCTGCCAGCCGCAGCAAGGCATCGAAGTCTTCGGCATCGTCGGGAAATACGGCAATGCCAATCGAGCAGGAACTGGAAATCTGCGTCTCATTCAGCACATAAGGTTCGACCATGCGTTCGAGGATGTGCGCGGCGGCGACATTGATTGCATCGACCTCGCCGATGTCTGTCAGCGCAAGCAGGAATTCGTCACCGCCCTGACGCGACACGATGTCCGACGCACGTACTACACGTGTTAAACGCTGTGCGACTTCCCTCAGCAGTTCATCGCCTGCAATATGGCCGAGCGTGTCATTAACCGATTTGAATTGATCGATATCGACGAACAGCAATGCCACGCGACTGGATTTGCGGCGTGCATTGGCAATCGCCCGTTCGATCAACTCGCGCCCCAACAAGCGGTTGGGCAGCGTGGTCAATGGATCGTGCCGTGCCAGATAGGTGAGGCTTTCCTCGGACTCCTGCACGCGTGCGATTTCCTGGCGCAGGCGGCGCAGCAGTTGCGACAGGTCATTCGTCATGACCCATACGGCAAAGCCGGATACCATCAGGATCAGCACGGTATCGGTAAAACGCACCAGGGTTTCGCCACGAGCATCGAAGGGATGTAGCCACTGCAGCGCCGCATAGGTGAGGAAACCGACAGTGGCAACGATAAATGCGAACAGCGCGAAGAAATAGCCGGGCGGCAGTAGCAAGCCCGCCATGATCAGAATGCAGGGATAACCCAGCACGGCAACGTCGAAGATACCTTCCGCCAGCCATGCCAGCAACGACATCACCCCGGTCAACGTACATAGCAACAGCAGATTGGCTTGCGACTTCAAGCCATTGCGCATCCACCACAAGCTCAACACGATGGCGCATAGCCCGGCGGTCATTGTCATGACGGACAACCACTCGCCAAGGCTGATACTCTCCATCGTACGCAATAGTAGGGCCGCTTCGGTGAAGCCAGCGATCTGCAGGAAACGCCGCGTGCGCAGTGCGTCCTCTGGATCAAGCTTGAGCGTATCGGCTGGTGCCTGCATGGCGTCCTTTGGCGAAAACGGGCACAGGATTTGATGCTGTATTTGATGCTTCACTTGAGCCTGTATCGCAGATTTTATTACACTTTGCTGTTAGCCAAGTAAAGCTGGTTGGGGTTGCGTTACACTGTCGCCACTGAATTTTGCTTATTGCTGCAATCTTGACATCCCGAAGACCAAAATGAACGCCTTTCCTGAAGATATCTATACCGAACCGTCCAATCTGGACGTCGATACACTGAAAAACCTGGGGCCATTAACGCGCATGGCAGGCATATGGGAAGGCCAGCGTGGGCTGGACGTAAAACCGAAGGTTGATGGCCCGCGCAAGCAGGCCTACGTTGAACGCATCGAAATGCAGCCGATTGACCCGCAAACCAACGGCCCACAGGTGCTATATGGCTTGCGTTACCACGTGCATATCGTCAAGCCGGAGCAGGTCAAAACTTACCATGATCAGGTCGGCTATTGGCTCTGGGAACCTGCCACTGGTACGGTGATCCAGACATTGACCATCCCGCGTGCACAAGTGGCTATGGCGGCTGGCAAGGCCGCACCGGATGCGACCAGTTTCGAGCTGCTTGCCACCCGCGATTCGGAAACCTACGGCATCCGCTCGACACCGTTTCTGGAATATGCGTTCAAGACCGTCGAATATCGCATCAAGGTGGAAATAAATGACGACGGTACCTGGTCGTATGAGCAAGATACGGTCATGATGATACGCGGCAAAGACGAACCCTTCCATCATACCGACAGGAATACGCTGACCAAGGTTGGCGAGCCAACGCCAAACCCGCTGGCGCTGGCTAAAAAAGCGACGGCTTAATTGATCTTCTTGAAGGGCGGCAGCGGAATGAATTCGCTGTCGCCTTCAATCTTGCCCATTTTCTGCGCTTCCCAATCGGCTGCTGCTTGTTCGATGCGCTCCTTGCGACTGGAGACGAAATTCCACCACATGAAGCGGTGCGACTCCAGTGGCTCGCCGCCGATCACAACGAATCGTGCCGCGTCGCTTGCCCGAATGTGTGTTGCGCCATCAAGTAAGCCCAATGCATGCACGGCTACATTGCCATCACCGACTTGCAACGGCGCATCGATGGCATATACCGCCATCTCCGGTGCCAAGGCTGGTAGATTCAGTACGCCATTGGCTGGTAGCTGAATATCCAGATACAAGGTCTGCGCGAAAGTCGCAACCGGTGACGTCAAACCGAAAGCTGAGCCGATTAGCACCCGTACCTGTGCGTCATCAACCTGTGTCGCCGGAATCGCATCAGCAGGCGTGTGTACAAACGATGGCTCAATCTCTTCCCTGGTAATCGGCAGCGCTGCCCATAACTGGATGCCATGCAAACCGTAGGAGGTGCCGCGCAGTGCATCTGGTTCGCGCTCGGAATGCACGATGCCGCGCCCCGCAGTCATCCAGTTGATCGCGCCGGGTTCAATCGCCTGCGCATTGCCGAGCGAATCGCGATGCATGATCGAGCCGTCGAACAGATAGGTGACGGTGGCAAGGCCGATATGTGGATGCGGACGCACATTGTTGCCATGACCCGCAGCAATCCGGGTTGGGCCGAAGTGATCGAAAAACAGGAAAGGGCCGACGCCTTGCTTGGCAGCAGACGGCAACAGGCGGCGCACGATAAAGCCGCCACCGAGGTCGTGATCATGACCAGTCAGATTCAGTTTCAGGCTCATGATGCGCGCTCCATCGATGTGCTGACTTCGGTTGTCACCTGCGTCATCAACTTGTGTACTGGACACTTGCCTGCGACCGTTTCCAGCTCATGGATTTGCGCATCGGTCAAATCGCCGCTGACATAGAGCTTGGCATCGATCTTATAGACGCCTGCGCGTTCCTGGGAGTTATCGCTGGTGACGCTGGTGCGGATGTCTTGTACCGGTATGCCTTTCTTGTTGGCATACCACAGCACGGTCAATGCCTTGCATGCGCCTAATGCGGCATCGTACAGCTCGTGCGGGCTTGGGCCTTCATCGGCACCGCCTTCGGGAACTGTCATATCCGCCGTCAAATTGTGGGTGCGGATGCTGATGGTTTGCGCAGTAGCGCCGGGATGGCGGCGATTCAGTTCTATTGTCACGGTGTTGCTCTCCATAGATGTGGCTCAGAGCACATCATAACGGAGAGCGGTGTTTACGTCATGAAAGCATCAAATGCTGACAACGCGAGCACAAGCGGATGCCCGATGCGTCGATTGCTCATAAGTGCATAGACTGACCAATGCACGGCCATACCATAGGCGGTTGACGGTATTCATACCCGGTAAGGAATGCGGGCAATGCTGCGCATGTGTTCCACGCACGATACAAGGGCCAAAGACCAGCGATGGATGCTTGCTGGGTATGTGGCGTGTGATCGTTCGTACACGCGTGGCGAACTGTTGAACGGTGCGAAGTTCTGACTTGGCAGGCGTTGTATAGATCATAGTTGCATCCAGGCTGGAGGTCTTTTCAAAATGAGCATGACTTACTTTGAAAAGACCTCTTGGTATGGACTCATTTCAACACGAAATGGTCTCTTGTTATAAGTCCAACTGTGTGCGTACTGTAAGCGTAATAAACAGCAATTCCAATCCCATATTTATGGGGTTTTGCGATGCGGTAGAAAAATTTTGCTACTGACAAGTGCGCCCGTCAATACAGGAAGAAAGATATTGTTGCGTCGCTCAACAAGATGTCGTCAGGCAATAAGGCGGCTATCGCGGGCGATAGCCTAAGACTCTGGCTGGAAGAAACAAGATAGCCTTGAGAAAGGCAAACAGCGCTTCGACGCTGATGCCGATCAGGCGGAAGGGCAGGGTAAGCAGCCAGACCAACGGGAAGAACAGCAGTGCCATGAACGCCAGCGGCCAGCACAATACCAACAGAATGCACCAAGCGACGAATGTGAACATCTGCATCCTCCTGAAAGAGTTCTAATTGAGTGCTTTCACTTCAAATGCTGGACCGGTTTCAAAGAAATTACCGCCAGCAACGTAATGGATGCTGCGTGGACTACCTTCTTCAAATTGCCAGTGTCCATCCTTGAATGCACGTGGATCAGCCCATGCGGCGATGATTTCGCCGATGAACAGATCATAGGTCTGCTGGATGTGGGGCTCCTGCAACACGCGGCATTCCAGCCAGCCGACGCAGCCATCCAGCAGCGGCGCAGCGACTTTTTCCGCAGCGAAAGTCGATAATCCCAATTCAGCGAATTTATCGGTTTCGCGCCCTGATTTGGTGCCAACTGCCAATGTCACCTGCGCCTGATTGCGCGATGGGATGTTCAACGCGAATTCGCCGGAAGCATCAATCAATTCCCGCGTCAACGTATTACGGTCGATGACCACACAAATCTTCGGCGGTGAGAAATCCAGCGGCATTGACCAAGCCGCAGCCATGATATTGCGCCTGTCGCCATGGGCGCTGCTGACCAGCACGGTCGGGCCATGGTTTAACAGTCGGTAGGATTTGGGGAGATCGACGGGAAGGCGGGTTTGCATGGTACACGTATAAAAAATTGCCGGGAAGCAGCACATCATAGCTGCTTTCCCGGCATGATTCAGAGAACTACTTAATTCCAGTCGTCGCTGCCGCCACCGCCGCCGCTATCCCAGGACGAGTTATCGGACACACCGAAGTCATTGCCGCCCATGTCATAGTTCTGGCTGCTGTTATTGCTGCTGTAATCGTCGTTCCAGCTCGATTGGCGTGGTGCGTCGTCATAGACTTCGCGTCTTTCATCGCGATGGGTCAGGTGATCCATCAATTCTTCGCCAGCCACGATACCTGCACCTACCGCGGCGCCAGTTGCAAGGCCGCCCAGGATGCCGGAACCCATGCCGCCTTGATTCACGATAACGCCGCCGGGGCCATAGCCTGGGCCGCCACCGTAGCCAGGGCCGTAACCGGGTACGCCACCGCCACCATAACTATTCACGACCGTGGTACGGCGGGTCAGCATACGGACGATGGCAAAGAACAAGACGATCAGGAAGATGATCACGACCACTGTCATCAAACCGCCGCCACTGTCATGACGCTGGATCGGTGCAGGCGTATAAACCGGTTGGCTATAGACCGGGCGCGTGGTTTCAATCACACGATGCGGTTGGGCGATGACGGATTTCAATTCCGCCAGTGCTTGCGGCTTCGCAAATTTTTCGCTTGGGTCGAGGCGCAAGGCATTATTCAACTCGCTACGTGCTTCGGGCAGACGATCCTGCTTTGCCAGAAGGTCAGCTTCCACGTAATGGGCCTTGGCGCTGTTCGGATGCGCCTGCAACACCTTGTCCATCATCGTTTGCGCGTCGTCGAAATGGCCTGACGACGCAGCCTGATAAACCTGATCAATAGTCGGCTCGGCGGCGAATGCCGGTGCCACCGCCAGCAGGGATACTGCCAGCAGCGCGGAGCGCATCATTGCACCGATTGGGGAATTTTTAAACATGGTATGAACTCCTATGTAAGCACTGTCGCATGTTGGGGCGTTAGTGCGGAAAATCAAGCATGTGCTTCTTGTTCACATTGCTTTGGACGTATTGTAGGCCGAAATGTTGCGTAATACCCTATGGATGGTGGAATTTGCCTCCGATTACCGATTTTCCTGCCCGATTCCACGTTTTTCAGTAAAAAACGATGAACGCATCGCGATTGCAACAGTCAAACCCCAGATGAAGGCGTTTCTCTACGCAAACCCCGGTACAGCGTCATATAATGAATTTAACGATTGCCGGTGTTGCTAAAGCTGCTGCAAGCTTGGTGTGACGTGGTCGCCTTGCGACTGACACATTCAGTTTGGCAGAAGCTTCAATGGGGTGAATATCCCTCAGTTTGATGCGCTGACAAGGACTGACCATGACTGACTTGAGGGCGAAGGAATTCGAGTTTCTCGAAAAGCTGAGCGAAGAGTTATCGACGGGAGAACTACTGTTCCCGACCTCCCTGACCGTGACGATGAAAATCCGTCGGGCCTTGAACGACCCCACCGCCTCGATTGAAAAGGTCGCACGCATCATCGGTGCCGAGCCGGTCTTGTCTGCACAGATTTTACGCATGGCTAATTCCGTTGCTTACAGTGCTGGCGGCACCTCGACCAATGACTTGAAGCAGGCCGCAGTGCGACTCGGTTTCGAGACGACGCGTAACGTCGCCATCACAGTCGGCATGAAGCAACTGGTGCAGACCAAATCCAATACCGAAGGCGCGGAAATCGTCAATGGCCTGTGGAACCGTAGCATCCGCGTCGCTGCACTATCTTTTGTGATGGCGAAGAAGCTGACGCGCCTGAATCCCGATTCGGCGATGATAGGCGGTTTGCTGCACGACATCGGCAAGTTCTATATCTTGAATCGTGCAAATACCTTCTCTGAAATTTTCCCGGACAAGCAAGCCTTGTGGGATGTGATCGACCGCTGGCACCTGAGCATAGGCGCGGCGATCCTCGATAGCTGGGATATTTCCGCCGACGTGCAAGCTGCGGTGCTGGAACACCGCGATCTTGAGCGCACACACAAAGGTCCGCCGGATCTGATTGACGTCGTCATGGCTGCAGACGTGGTCGATGCCTTGCACCAGCTTGACCGCGAGCGTGTGACTGACTGGAACAAGCTGCCACCGGGCTTGGTGCGGCTTGATCTCGACTTGCCTGCCGTGACGACCTTGCTGGAAGAAACCAGTGGCGAGCTGGATTTGATCTTCCAGGCACTTTCCTAGACATAATGTATTGACCTACCCCTTCAATTTCGGCTCTGAGCCTTGATTGTTCTTAGTCCAAGCTTAACCCGCGTCGCTTGAGGTGCGGCAGGTCAATACATTATGTCTAGCGCAACTTCATTGCGCCTTTTCGGTTGATTGTCTCAGCGCGTCGAACACTTGCACCAGTGGCCCGGTCCAATCGCCTTGCGCTACCTGCCTGAACAGCCTCATGCCGGGATACCACGGGCTATCGGCACGATGGCGTAGCCAGCGCCAATCTGCTTGATACGGCAATAACAACCACACCGGCTTGCCCATTGCGCCCGCCAGATGGGCGACAGCGGTATCGACGCAAATGACGATATCCATCGACGCGATCAAAGCGGCAGTATCGGCGAAGTCCTGCAATTGCCCACCGAAATGCACGAGTCTTGTTTGCGTCGCCAGGGTTTCGCGATCACTATCGCGCACTTCATTTTGCAGGCTGACGAATTGCGCTTGCGCGTCGAACAGTTGTGCGAAATCTTTCAGTGCAATCGAGCGCCGGTAATCGTGCCGGTGCAATAGCCTGCCAGACCAGGCGATGCCAACGCGTGGCAGAGCAGTCGCTGGCAGGCGTGCTTTCCATACATCGACCAGATCGGCATCGGTAGAGAGATACGGAACGGTTGCAGGGATGCTGTCGATGGTGGTGTGAAACGCCAATGGCAGACTCATCAACGGGCAATGCAGGTCGAACCGTGGCAAGGCGTGTTCGTCTGATGTCACCAATGCGACACCTGGCAGTGAACGCAGTAAGCGCGCCAGTGCTGTAGGCACCAATAGCAACACGGTTGCGCCATGTGCAGTGGCTTCGGATGCATAGCGGCAGAACTGTATGGTGTCACCGTAGCCTTGTTCCGCGTGCAGCAAAATGGTCTTGCCGTTCAGGTCGGATTTGCCTAGCCATAGCGGTTGTTTGAATTGACGCGCCAGCGGTGCAAACACCGGCGTCTTCCAGCGCCATTCATATTCTTCCCAGCCAAATTCAAAATCGCCGCGCGCCAGCTTTTCCAGACTGGCATTCCAGTGTGCTTGTGCGTTGTTGGGGTTCGCTTGGAGCGCCTGTTCATAGCAGATGGATGCTTCGCGCGTGCGTCCCTGATCGTACAAGGTACTGCCGAGGTTGTTGAGGATGTCACTATCGTTCGGCATCAGTCGCAGCGCCTGCCGTTGACAGACCTCTGCTTCCTGCAAACGACCTTGCCGATCAAGCAGGTTACCGAGATTATTCAGGTTGCGCGGATTGGTTGGGTTCAGCTTCAGCGCGTGCATCAACACTTCCTCTGCTTCCGGCAAGGCATTGGCCTCTGCCAGCGCAATACCGAGATTGCTATGCGCTTCATCGTCCTCCGGTAATAGTTGTGCGGCCTTTGCCATGGCTTGCAACGCCGGGCCGTGCTGTTGCTGGAATTTCAGGAACAGGCCGAGCAGTTTCCAGCCGAATCCATGTTCGGGATAAGCCTGCGTCAATTCTCGTGCTGCGGCTTCGCCATCTACCAGATGGGATTGCTGGAATAGCGTGATGACTGATTGCATCTGTTCTATGCTAGGGCCATTGTTTTGTTTATTGTCATTCATGCTTGTTAACTGTTTTCATCAATTGCTATTGGTATTGTTGACGACTAAATAAAATTTACTGCTTATGGGCAATATATTTGCGCGAATCAGGAAATTGTAATCATTTTGTCGTATTTGCTGGTTACACTTGCCCGCTGTCTTATCGAAAGACGCACATAGACTGTTGCAAAATTAGCGTGGTGGCAGCGAGGAAGACACCGTTAGGTTTGAAGTAATTGGCCAAGAAGTTGCACCAACGCCACGCTAATTTTTCAACAGTTTGTTGGAAATTAAGGTCTCCATGATGTTATCTCGCTTGCGCATTGCGCCCCGCCTTTTTATCTCTTTTGTTGTCGTGTTGGTCGTGATGGCTGCAATGACCGGCATTGCCTTGTGGCGCCTGAAAGCTGTCAATGATATGGCAAGCTATCTCGTTGCCGATAAATTGACCAAGCAACAAATCGCTGCAGACTGGCTCGGCATGGTCGATCAAAACGGCACACGTGCGGTCGCCATCGCCAAGAGCGACAGTACCGAGGTCGGTGATTTCTTCCAGGCCAAGCTCGATGAGGGCGAGAAAGCGGTTGCTGATATCCTCGCGCGCATGCAATCACTACCTAGGAGCGATGAAGAAACCACGATGATCACTGCTATCGATCATCAACGTGCAGCTTACCTCGCAGTGCGCGAACAGGTGTTCAAGTTCAAGGCCATCGGCAAGACGATGGAAGTCGATCAACTGGTCGGCACGCAGATGGATAGCACCTTCAAGGATTACGTGAAGGCGATCCGTAGCCTGCTCGATTACGAAAAGGATCAGGCGCAACATATCGCAGCAGATGCCGCCAACGTCTACGGCAATAGCCGCTGGATCATGCTGGGGTTGGGCGCATTGGCGATTGTGATTGGCGGCGGATTGGCCTTGCTGCTGACGCGCAGTATCGTGCAACCGCTGCGCCATGCGGTCGATTTGGCGGAAAAGGTCGCGCAAGGCGACTTGAGCGCGGAAATCCAAACAACGCAGCAAGATGAAATCGGTCAATTGCTGATAGCTTTGCAGAAGATGAACGGCAATCTGGTGCAAACGGTTGCCAAGGTGTTGGAAGGCATTGAGAGCATTGATTCTGCTTCACGCGAGATCGCGATGGGTAACAACGACCTGTCCTCCCGCACTGAGGCGCAAGTCAATGCCTTGCAGGAAACGACGACAGCGATGGCGGACTTGACCAGCGTCGTCAAGCAGAACGACGAGAATGCACAGCATGCGCGCCAATTATCCACGTCAGCGGCGGCGATTGCAGATCGCGGCAATCACGACATCGAGCAAGTAGTGGCGACGATGACGGCGATCAAGAACAGCTCGGGCAAGATCGTCGATATTATCAGCGTCATCGACGGTATCGCTTTCCAGACCAATATCCTTGCATTGAATGCTGCGGTGGAGGCAGCACGCGCGGGCGAGCAGGGGCGCGGCTTTGCCGTGGTGGCTGGCGAAGTGCGCACCTTGGCGCAACGTTCCGCCACGGCGGCGAAGGAAATCAAGCAACTGATCGGCGAGACTGTCAAGCAGGTCAACGATGGCGTGTCCTTCGTTGTTGCTGCCGGGGCGACAATGAACGAAATCGCACAATCGTCGCAACAGGTGGCTGACATCGTCAATACGATGTCCAACTCAAACCAGGTGCAAAGTGCGGACATTCTGCACATGCATCACGCCATCGGTGAAATCGACGGCACCACACAGCAGAACGCGGCACTGGTCGAGCAAGCTGCCGCTGCTGCCGAGAGCCTGCAGGAACAAGCGCAGATGTTGTCGGACGCCATCGGATTCTTCAATCTGAAGAGAAATGCTACCAATGACGGCCGGATTGTGCTGGCATCGCACACAGATTATCTGCGCATCGCGAATTGACTTTGACTTAACGCTGTCTTAAGCGCTTCCAAGCGGAAGCGCTCCCTCTTGATGTATTATTTGTTGCTTCATCGGAACAGCTGATGATGCTGCACTGCACCGCACATGGATGCGGCGCTGGCGGAGTTTGTCGAGTCTCTCGGCTTCACAATAATAGATCTCACGAGGATGACATGCGTTTTTCACACCCTAATTCCACGCAGGCGCAATCTCTATTGCGCCGCAAACCGATTGCCGCGCTTGCGCTGGCTTTGAGCACCTTGGTTGTCGCGCCGAACTGGGCGGCAGCAGGGCAATTCAACTTGCCAGCCGAATACGTCGTACCCGGCATGAACCCGAAGATTACGCCGGGGGATGACTTCAACGCCTACGTCAATGGCGGCTGGACTGATGCAACCGAAATCCCGGCAGACAAGAGCCACTGGGGTATCGATGGCGAAATGAGCGAATTGACCGACAAGCGCGTGTCGCAATTGATCGAAGAAGCAGGCAAGAGCGGTACGACCGAAGATGGTCGCCGCGTCGGCGCGTTCTATAACGCCTTCATGGATGAAGCCGGTATCGAAGCCAAGGGGCTGGCACCGATTCAACCGATGCTGAAGAAAATCGAGTCGGTATCGAACAAGGCTGAACTCGCACATATGCTGGGTGGAACGCTGCGCAACGATGTTGATCCACTCAACAGCACCAACTTCTTTACGGAAAACATTTTCGGTGTGTGGGTTGCGCAAGGTTTGCATGATCCTGAACACTATCAAGCTTATCTGTTGCAAGGCGGCCTCGGCTTGCCGGATCGCGAATACTACCTCGCCAAGAGCGACAAGATGGCGGCGATACGCACGAAGTATCAGGAACACATCGTCAAGGTGTTGACGCTGGCCGGCATCAAGGATGCGAAGAAGCGCGCTGCGAAGATTTTCGATCTCGAACACAAGATCGCGATGGCGCATGCCAGTCGTGAAGATTCGGAAGACATCACCAAGGCGGATAATCAATGGAGCAAGGCTGATTTCGCTGCCAAGGCGCATGGCATGGATTGGAATGCCTTCTTCGACGGCGCAGGTTTGACATCGCAAGAGAAGTTCGGCGTCTGGCATCCGGGTGCAGTGAAGGGCGAAGCAGCGTTGGTGGCATCGACGCCGCTGAACGTATGGAAGGATTACCTGACTTTCCACGCGTTGAATCATTTTGCCGCCGTCTTGCCGAAGGCGAATGCCGACGAGGATTTTGCCTTCAATGGTACGGTCCTGTCCGGCGTGCCGCAACAAGCACCGCGCTGGAAGCGTGGCGTGAGACTGACCAATGAAGCACTGGGCGATTCGGTCGGCCACCTGTATGTGGATCGTTACTTCTCGCCAGAAGCCAAAGCCAAGGTGCAGGCGATGGTGACCAATCTGATCAAAGCCTTCTCAGTGCGTATCGATCACCTGGAATGGATGGCGCCAGCCACCAAGGAGGAGGCCCAAGCCAAGCTGAAGACCTTGTACGTTGGCGTCGGCTATCCTGACCATTGGAGCGATTACACCGGCCTGGAAATCAAGGCTGATGACGCTTTCGGCAATCTCGCACGGGCGCAGGAATTCGCTTACCAACGCGAGCTGAAGAAATTCGGCAAGCCGGTTGACCGTACCGAATGGGCGATGGTGCCGCAAATCGTCAATGCCGTGAATCTGCCACTGCAAAATGCGTTGAACTTCCCGGCAGGTATTCTGCAAGCGCCGACCTTTGATCCTGCTGCGGCAGATGCCGTCAACTACGGTGCAATCGGCGCGACCATCGGTCACGAAATCAGCCACAGCTTCGATGATCAAGGCGCGCAGTTCGACTCCAAGGGCCGTCTGCGCAACTGGTGGACACCAGACGACCTGAAACACTTCCAGAAGTCCTCAGCAGCGCTGGCTGCGCAATTCTCGACCTATCATCCTTTCCCTGATCTTGCGATCAACGGTCAGCAAACCCTGAGCGAAAACATTGCTGACCTCGCCGGTTTGACTGCGGCTTACGATGCGTATCACGCATCCTTGTCCGACCCTGCCAAAGCGGCGGATCAACAGTTCTTCGTTGCCTTTGCCGAAAGCTGGCGCGACAAGGAGCGCGAGGCTGCGATGCGTCGCGCGATTGCTACGGACGGTCATGCGCCGCCGCCATACCGCGTACAGACCGTGCGTAATCTGGATGCGTGGTACAAGGCGTTTGACGTGCAACAAGGTCAAAAGCTATACCTGGCCCCCGATCAGCGCGTACGCATCTGGTAAGGTCACACCGACAGCAATGCGAATAGCACCATCTTCGTCACGCGGGGATGGTGCGTGCAAGAAATCAATAACGAGGAGACACAATGAGCTTGAAATTATCAGGCTGGCGCTTGCATGCGCTGGCTGCAGTGGCGGTCATGATGACGGCAAACGTCGCGCTGGCAACGGATTCGACAATGGATGCAGACATGGCGACGCTGGCGCGTATACGCGAAGCGGCGATGTCCAGCAATTTTGCCTATGATCGTCTGGAGGAGCTGACTGATCGCATCGGGCCACGCTTGTCCGGTTCGCCCGGCGCGGCGGCAGCGGTGAATCTGGTTGCAGACGATATGCGCGCCATTGGCATGCAAGTGAAGCTGCAACCAGCCAAGGTGCCGCATTGGGTGCGTGGCGCGGAAGCGGCGGAACTGGTGGACTATGCGCATCGTCCTGATGGCTTGACCCAACGTGTCATGCTGACTACCTTGGGCGGTTCGGGTGCGACGCCAGCGGCTGGCATCACAGCGCCAGTCGTGATCGTCCATAATTTCGATGAACTGAACCAGAAGGCAGCACAGATCAAGGGGGCCATCGTGTTGTACGACGCGCCGTTCGATCAGAGCCTGGCAGATAACGGCCAGTCTGGCACGGCCTATATGGAGTCAGGCATGTTCCGCTTTGCTGGCCCGGTGATGGCGGCCAAGCTTGGTGCGGCAGCTGCTCTGGTACGCTCGGTTGGCGGCGCGAATTATCGCTTGCCGCACACTGGCATGACGTCCTGGCGCGGCACCGATTTGCGCATTCCGGCAGCGGCGGTGACGGCTGAAGATGCGATGCTGATGTCGCGTCTGGCCGCACAAGGCCCGATCAAGATGCATTTGACGCTGACGCCGCAAACCCTGCCGGATGTCGATAGCTACAACGTGCTGGCCGATTTGCCCGGTAGCGATAAGGCGGACGAGGTTGTGCTGGTGTCCGGCCATCTCGATTCCTGGGATCTGGCGCAAGGCGCAACGGACGACGGCGCAGGTTTGACTGCTGCAATGGGTGTCGCCGAAGTGTTCAAGAAGCTCGGCCTGAAGCCGCGCAGAACCGTGCGTGTGGTCGCCTGGATGAATGAGGAAAACGGTCAGCGCGGTGCGAAGGCATATCAGGATTCGGTGAACGACAAGATCAGCACGCAATTCGCTGCGATTGAAAGCGATGGCGGGGCCGGGAAGCCTTTGGGTTTCATGTCCAGCGTAGCCTTGTCCGATGAGAAATTGCTGGAACCGTTGCGCGCAGCGATGCGTCCCATCGATGCGCCGGTGATCAAGCGTGAAGAAAGATTGGGCTCCGGCGATTTGAGCGAACTCGAAGATGCAGGTGTGCCGAGTTTCGAGCCCATGGTCGATATGCGTAGCTACTTCAGCTATCACCACACGGCGGCAGATACGCTGGACAAGGTCGAACCGGACAACCTGAAGCGCCAAGTGGCCTTGCTGGCGATGTTGACCTGGTATCTGGCAGAGATGCAAGAACCTTTGCAACGCTTGCCGCATCAGACGGAAACACGTTAATCGCTAAGTGACTCGCGGATTGCCTTTTCATAACTTCCATGGCAATCCGCAATGAGGCTCGGTGCGGGAATGATCAAGCGTCGAAGAAGGTGATGCGCAACTGCTCCAGCGGCAGGCACAAGCTGGCAGCATAGCCATCGATAGTGCCTAGTTTGTGCACATAATGCGTGCTGGCGGCGGCGCTATCGTCGGTATGCACTTGCCAGACTGCGTCGTCATTGATCTGGGTCATATGCACGGTGGGCAAAGCCTGCTGCAAGCCCAAACCGGACATCTTGCAAAACGCTTCCTTGCGCGTCCACAGGTGGTAGAACGCTGTCGCTTTTTCCTGTTCAGGCAGTTGCAGCAGTACGGCTTTTTCCGTTGGATGGCAAACCATCTCGATCATGCCGTTGAGATCGGGGTTCCTGCGGTTCATCCATTCCAGATCGATACCCAGCGTGTGATGCGAAACCGCGATCAATGCATGGTCGCCGCTATGCGACAGGTTGAATTGCAGCCGATGCTCCTGCAGCTCCGGCTTGCCGTATTGTCCGTAATTGAAGTTGAGCGCAGCCGCCGACTGGTTTACGTAACGCCCTAGAATCAGTCGCAATGCACTGCGGCAGCGGCTGTAGCGCTGCTGTAAATCCAGTGTACGAAAACGCGCGGTCTTGTCGCGCTCTGCCTCGTTCAAGACGGAAGCAAACTTATCCCAGACGGGATTGGTCAGCTTCATCTGCCAAACGTGGGCCTCGTCGTATTGTAGAGAACCCGCCAAACCCATTGCTTGTCCTTACATGCCGATTGGAACTCCGCCAGATTGCGGGTCAATCCAGATTGATAAAAACGGAGACACTGATCTTAATACCAGTTGCTGTATTGTATTGTTGTTTTTATGTGAATTGATTTGTACGCCATTTTGTGGCAAATGACAGCACCATAGTTCCATGTCAAAGCGGGAGTGGTGATGCGGAGCACCGTACGTGTGCGATGGGCAAAAAAAAGCCCACTGGGCAGTGGGCAAAACCCTAACTCTCTTTAAGAGGTTTGGCGGAGTTTTCGTTACAGCAGCTTGTTCGAGTACTTCTTAGCGCCGTGCACTTGCAAGATGGCTGTTTTTGGGACGTCCCAGCGAAAATTGCCGCAAGTGCTTAAAAATCGATTGGTTCACTTCCATCGTTGCCTGCATGATGAGCAGATCAACACTACGCGAACGTTCCACTTCCGGGTTTGCTTCTTCCGGTAGACTCTTCGGTTGTGCGATCATGCCGCGATACACGTCTTCCAAAGTGATGCTGCCTGGGTCGCCAGCCAACTTCCATGCTTTCGACGAATTGCTGGCTGGCTGTACCAGTCCGGTCAGGTGCAATTTCTTGCAAATTTGTGTTACTTCCCTAGTGCTGCATCCGGTTTGTTCTGCGATCAGGGCGGTGCTTAGGTTTTGCGACGGACTGCTGACGAACATCTCCAATATTTCCGTAGTGATACGAAACTTCTGGTCCATCAGAAAATCGGCAAATAAAAAGTCATCCGATACGGGCATACAATTCCTTAGGCTTTTGGACGGCTTGCAATGATTTACAGAGTCGTCTTTCTTTAGTTGTGTTAGCGGTCACATAGCCGGTAGGCCGCATGTGCCGGTCTTTCACGCCTGTTTGAGGCTGCGAAGAACTTGGAAGCAACTTTACTGCTAACGCAAAGAAAAAGCGATTTCGCTGGCTGGTGCAAGCTGATTCTTTTTAGTGCTAAACTAGCGACAAGTAGCACCATGTAATAAAAAACAACGGGGAATTCCAACCATTGACGACGGTTAACGCTGATGACGCGTCTGGTTTCCTGTTGCCCAAACTCAGGAGATAATCGGAATGTCGATCCGCTCGATCAGGCCAGTCAGTCAGGACGTCCATGCATCGCAAGTCGAGTTTTGTGAAAATCTACGTTTTGCCTGTGGTTTTTTCCGATCCGTGGCGGAAGTGTGTCGCCAGCTCGAAATTAACCGTGCGCAGTTCAATCGTTACCTGAACGGCACGACCACACCGTCGTCCTATATCCTGCAAAAGATTTGTGATTTCTTTGGCGTCGAGCCGACGGAAATCTATCTGCCGCGTGATCAGTTTCGCAAGCTGATCGAAGTGCGGCAGGAGCAGAAGCCGAAATACGCGCCTTACATCGAGCATGTCGAGCGTTTGCAGGAGCTATCCAGAGGCAAGTTCGACCGCTATCTTGGCTACTACTTCGAGTATTACAACTCGATGAGCGTCTATGGACGTGTGATTCGCGGACTGGTGCATATCTTCAAGGAGGGGGATGCCGTCTATTACGAGCGTCTGGAACGTTTCCCGCAGCGTGCCAATCTTGGCGAAGTGTATCGCTTCAAATACGTTGGGACGGCGTTCTATCTGAATGACCGTATCTTCCTGGTCGATTATGAGAGCACCAGCCTGAGCGAAATCACACAGACCGTGCTGTTCCCGGACTACAAAAAGAAGGTGCAGCGTCTATCCGGGCTAATATTGGGTGTGTCGGCAGGTAATCAACGGCCCATCGCCTGCGCGCGTATCGTGTTTGAATATCTGGGCGCTAACATTGATTTGCGCAAGGCCTTGCACAAATGCGGCATCCTTGACCCGAAACTCACCGAAATCGACCCCACGATTTTGCGCGTCATTGATAACTCCGTACATGTAAATCACCATCACTTCTCCACTTTGCCAGACTGATAAAGAGGCGACTACCGACGGCGACTACCGACGGCCACTACTGTCGGTAGCTTGTAGTAAATGTATTGCATGCACGCATGAATGCCATATACTGAAACGTGTAGGTGCATTTCATGTTTCAGTGCGTTGCAACATGGGGATCATGCCGCTTTGATGCAACAGACAGGGTTTATTTTTCGTCGCAGCTTCGGTGGGGGAGCGTCAAATGAAATACCTGATTAGTCTGGCATTTTGCGTATCGCTTGCTGGTTGCGTGATTGCGCCGGTGGAGCCTTTGGTGTCGAAGCCGCAGACGTTGTTCAACGATGTATTGTTTGTGCCGCCAACTGATCGCATCAATCCCGCTGACCTGTTTGCATTAGACGGTAGCATGCAAGCCTTCCTTGATCGCGAAGTCTCGCATCGCTTGTTCAACATGGGCCGCGTCGAAGCGTTGCACGAAGCGTTGTTCGGCAGGGACCCCAAGCGCTTTTCCTACGATGCCATGCAAACCGGTACGGCGAGCGAGGTGTTTCGCACGCACTCCGGCAATTGCCTGTCCTACACCATCATGACTGCAGCATTTGCCAAGCAAATGGGCTTGCCGGTGCAGTTTCATCAAGTCGATGTCGGTGACATCTGGGATCGCAATAACAATATCGAATACCGTATCGGTCACGTCAACCTGACCGTCGGCGATCACCATGCGGCCAGCCGCGATGACACCAAGCTGATCGACTTCGTCAATCCAGAAGAGGCCACAAGCAGCGGCGGCGTGCAGGAAGATATCGGCGAAGACGTGATCGTTGCCATGTACATGAACAATCGTGCTGCTGAAGCGCTGGCCAAAAACGATATCAACAATGCCTATTGGTGGGCGCGCGCAGCGATTGAGTATGCGCCAGCTTTTATCATCCCGTATAACACGCTGGGTGTCATCTATCAGCGACATCAGAATCTGACGGAAGCGGAGCTTGTATTCCATCGCATTCTCGATCGCGAGCCCGACAATATCATGGCCTTGACCAACGAAGCGCAGGTGCTGACGAAACTCGGGCAGGTAGAGCAGGCCAAGCTGCTGCGTGCGCATCTGGCGGCAATCCAGCCCAATCCGCCATACTATTTTTTCAATCGCGGCCTCGACGCGATGCGCATGCAAGAT
>Ga0116226_10000760_pt1 | contig 27709 bp, 24 predicted proteins | sample S1TSphfallax_FD_89692 | JGI IMG/M metagenome (GOLD analysis project Ga0116226, IMG submission 89692) | Host-associated microbial communities from peat moss isolated from Minnesota, USA - S1T2_Fa - Sphagnum fallax MG | ecosystem: Host-associated > Plants > Peat moss > Unclassified | place: USA... | reverse complement strand
GGTATTGACGCACGACGCTTTCCGCATCGTGGATTTCGCCGTCGGCGAACATGCTGAAGGCAGTGACGATCTCCGGGGGCAGGGCCTGTAGATTGGCGAGGTGTGCGGCCGCATCCTCGGCGAAGGCGGTTTGTCCGCTCATCTTGTAAAGAGCCTGCAGCGCGCGCCAGCTGGCGGGAAGCGACGGATTCAACGTGACCGCGCGCAGAAACGCCTCCAGAGCCGGCCCAGGCGCGCGCAACGCCACGTGGCAGTGACCGCGTTCCTGATACAGCCGCGGGTACTCCGGGTGGAGCCGCTCCAGCTCGGCGAGGGTCGTCAGGGCTTCGGGTATCCGATTCAGATAGCGCAATGCCACCGCGATCATGTAGAGCACGTCGCGATTCTCGGGAACCTCCTCCCGCAGAGCCGTAGCCGCCGCCAGCGCCGCGTCGTACTCGTTGCGCTGCAGCACCTCGCGAATGCGCCGCACCTCGGTCTCGATGCGGTTGGGTGAAGTGTCGAGCGTCGTTGCGGCCATGGTGTCCTGCAAAACTAAGGCGGGCACCGTTGCCCGCCTTCGATCAAGCGGCCGATGTCCCGTCAGCCGCGAAACTCTCTCGCCGGTTGGCTGGCGGTCATCTTAGAACTTGTAGCCGAACTTCACGCCGGCGATGCGTGGCCGGGTCACCGTCTCGGCCTCCACGAACTGGCCGCTGTTCGTGCTGGTGCTGGCATTGACCGACGTCAGGTTCTGCGCGAAGAACTGCACGTTCCACGCGTCCTTGGCCACGCCCAGCGACGCATCGTAGGTCGTATAGCCCTCCTGCACGTAACTCGGCAGATTACCCGTGGCCGACACCATCGAACCGATGTGTTGGGCCCCCACCTGCCAGAACGTCTTGTAGTCGCCCACCGGGATCTCGTCGCGGATCCGGATGTTGAACTGCAGCAGCGGTGAGTCCGCAAGCGGACTACCCACCAATCCATAGGGATTGAGAACGGACGCGATCACCTGACCGAAGGTGGCGCTCTTCGGGTTGTTATCGATCAGCGACGGCGAGTTGGTCTGCTTGCTGTTGTTGTACGACGATGACCCCGATACGGTGATGCCTTCGTAAACGCGGGCGATGATCTGCAATTCGCCGCCGCGCACCTGATAGTTCGGACCATTGGTCGCGAACGTGAGGTTGCCTAAGCCGCCCTGCGGGTCGAAGAAGTTGACCTGAGTGTTCTTCCATTCTTCGTTGTAGAGCGCGCCATCGACTTCGAACCGCCGATCGACCCACAGCGTCTTGAAGCCGATTTCGTTGTTGGTCAGCGAATCGGGCGAGTAGGTTGCAGGCGTGTAGTACTGGTCTTGTCCGTCGGTACCTTTCAGATGCCCGGTCGAACCGCGATTGAATCCGCCCGGCCGGAAACCCTGCGACCAGGTGTAATAGACCAGGGCATCCGAATCGATCTTCCAACTCAGATTTGCGCGGCTGCGAAAACCCGAGTACTCCGAACTGTTGGGATTCTGGGTATTGAGGTTGGTGCTATAGGGTGAGTACGGTCCGTTGGTTGCGGGAGAGCATTGGCCAAATACCTTTGTCGGCGCATACACCTTGCAATAGAAGCTGCCGACGTCCGCGCCGACCTCCTTCTCGTTGAACCGGTAGTAGCGCGTTCCGAGGGTCAACGTTACCGCCTTCGGGATGATGTCGATATCCACCGATCCGAAGGCCGCCTTCTGATCGATGGTGCGTTGGAAATTGTCGAAGAAACCGGTGTTGTCGCCCCGGATGCTCTCGTTGCTCGAGAACGCTCCGGGCAGCGGCCCGATGTTGTTGAAGCAGTTGTCGTTGAACGACGCGGAGCATGTCGGCACCGTCTTGTACAGCCACTCGGTGTCGTCGGTGATGATGAACTGTTCGTAGTACAGACCCGCGATACCGCGAATGCGCCAATCGTCCGGCGTGCTCAAACGAATTTCATGGCTCTGGTGGGTGCTCTTTTCAGTGTCCTGCCAGGTGGCGCTCGGTGAATAGCACGTTCCGGTCGCGGCGCTGGTCGCCTTCCCGCTCAAGCCCGTGCACTGATAATAGGCGCCGTACACGCCGCGCGCGTAGTTCGTGTAGTCCTGGACTTGTTCGACGTTGCGGACGAGGTAGCCACCGCTGTAAACGAGCTTCAAGGGCCCGACCGTGCCATTGACCACCAGCGCCGTGTTTTCGAATTTATCCTTGTCGTACGAGTCGTTGAAGGTGTTGACCGACAAATGCGGCAATGGCGTGGCGCCGATGGGCGTACCGTTGGCCGTGAATGTAGTGCCCTCGGTGCTGTAGGGCATTTCGTAGAACACGCCCTGCGCGTCCATTTGCTGGTAGCTCTGCGTCAGCAAGGCATTCCAGTCGTCATTGATCTTGCCGAGCAAAGAGACACGAAAACCCTTGTAGGTCACCGGGTTGATCGCGTTGCCGACCGTGTTGTTATTGTTGATGACCTGGCTGTTGGCTGGCACGATGCCGTGGTTTTCGTCGGCGATGCCCTCATCGGTGCCGAGCCGTGTGAAATTGCTCGGCAGATTGTTGATGTAACCGCCGCGGCTGTCGTCGTAGATCACCGCGCGCACCGCCAAGGTGTCGGGGATCAACGGGAGGTTGATCGTGGCATCGACGTTGCTGTTCGGATCACCGTGCGCCGTGTAGCTGTAGCCCGCGTTGAGGGCTCCTTCGGTCACGTCGAGCTTGGGTTTGTTGGTGATGTAGCGCAACACGCCGGCCTCGGCACCCGAACCGAACAGCGTACCCTGGGGACCTTCGAGCACTTCGATGCGCTCGAGGTCGGCGGCATACACGTCGAGGTTGCGGCCGGGTAGCGAACCCGACTGATCGTCGAGATAGACCGCGACGTTCGGAATCTCGCCGGTGGTGCCGCTGCCCTGATTGCCCGCCGCACCGACCGACAGGCCGCGCATGTAAATGTTGCTCTGTCCGGGACCGCTGCTGGCCTGGGTGACGTTGGGCGTATATTTGATGAAGTCGTCCAGTGTGGACACGTTCAACTGTTTCAACGTTTCCGACGTCAATGCCTGGATCGTGATGGGCACGTCTTGCATGTTTTCCGTGCGTCGCTGCGCGGTCACCGTGATTTCCTGAATGGAATCGGAATCGGTGGTGTCGGTCGCGGTGGCGGCGTGGACGGAGATTCCCATACTCGATCCGCCCAAGATGGCGGCGATGGCATAGGACAGCTTCGGATTTGAATTCATGCGTAGGATCCCTTCGGTTGGTCTCAAGTGTTGCCCAGAAACATCAAGGGCATCCCTTGCCCATTTCGTCTTTTCGGTCGAGCTTAGCCCATCACGTCGATCTTGCTATGCTATTAAGCGATGCCCTCATGCCAAATTGCGACATCTTGGCGTGAGTTGACGTCGCCCGTACACGCTCTTGGACAGCGTGCGTTGCACGTGCGCCACAAACAATCGACGGCTGCGACCGGCCTTGGCGCGGCGCCCAGAGGCGCAATCCGCCGACCGATCGTGCACTCGCCGCTCAAGCGTCATCCGGCCCCAGCCGCGCGGGGAAGCCCGGCGCGCGCAGTTCGGTACCGACGGAATCCTCGAGCAGCTTGACGATCATCGAGGAGAACGCGCTGCCTCCGTACTTGGCGCGCCCCTCGATGAAAGTCTGTTCCATGACGCCCGCGAGGCGCAGCGGCACGCCGAAGCGGCGCCCGAATTCGACCGCGAAGCCGGCGTCCTTGCATGCCAAATCCATGGTGAAGCCGATATCGTAACTACCGTTGAGGATCACCTGGCTCTCGGTCTCATGCACGAAGCTGTTGCCGGAACTCGCCGCGATGGCCTCGAAAGCGGACGCAAGATCGACACCGCCCTTGGCGCACAGCATCAGCGCCTCGCCGGCGGCGATCAGATGGATGAAGGCGAGCATGTTAGTGACGACTTTGGTGACGGCGGCCTGTTCGATGCCGCCGAGATAGATGACCTTGCCACCCATGGCCTCGAGCGCGGGCGTGTGCAATGCGAAGGCTTCGCGCTCGCCGCCTACGAGCACGGTGATATCGCCCGCTTCGGCGCGATGCACGCCGCCGGTCACAGGGCATGCGAGCGTGGCCACGCCGCATTGCCGCGCTCGGGTTGCCAGCGTTTCGATCTCGGCAAAGTCGTTGGTACTCATCTCGATCCACGTGCTGCCGGCGCGCATGGCCGGCAGCGCCAGCTCCAGCACGGCGGTGCTCGCGGCCGGCGAGGGCAGGCAGGTGATGAGCCCATCACAATCTTGCGCGAGTGCGGGTATCGATTCGGCCCAGCGCGCGCCCGCGGCGAGCACGGGATCGGCGGCCTGCCGGTTCAAATCATGCACCGTCACGTCGAAGCCACCCCGCGCCAGATTGGAGGACAGGTGCTTGCCGAGCGATCCCAGACCGATGAATCCGTAGCGCATCAAGCCTCCTCTTCAGCCGAGCGGGCGATCGATCATTTCGAGATGCAAATTGCCGTCGCCCGGGTAGGGATTGGCCAGCGCAACCGCTTCGTTCAACTCGACGCCGAGTCCCGGCGCCGTGGGCGGTATGACGAATCCGTCCTCCCACCGTATGGGGGTCTTGAGGATGTCAGCATGGAAACCGCCCCATTGCTGGATGCTTTCCAGGATGAGGAAATTCGGGGAACAGGCCGCAATTTGTATGTTGGCGGCCCCGACCACGGGCCCGCAGTACAGGTGCGGCGCGATCTGGGCATAGTGCACCTCGGCCAGCGCCGCGACTTTTTTCGCCTCGAGCACACCGCCGACCCGTCCTAAGTTGAGCTGCAGGATGTTGGCCGCTCCAGCCGCCAGCACGCGTGCGAACTCGTATTTGGTGGTGAGCCGCTCGCCGGTGGCGATCGGGATCCGCGTACCGCGCGCGACGATGGCCATCTGTTCGGGCATTTCCGGCGGCACCGGTTCCTCGAACCAGAGGGGATCGTATTCTTCCAGTTGCCGGGCGAGGCGGATTGCCCCCGAGGTGGTGAACTGGCCATGCGTGCCCAACAAGAGGTCGGCCTTGACACCCACGGCCTCGCGTACCAACCGTACCAGCCGGACCGTACGTTCCAAGGCCTCTTGGGTCGGCTGGCGCGGATCGTAAGCCGAGAAGCCGCCGGTGGGATCGAACTTCAGGCCGGTGAAGCCTTGCTTGACGTATTCGGCGGCGCGCTCGGCCGAGCGTTCGGCGTCGTGATAGAACTCATCGCCTTCACCGTCGGCCGGATACAAATAGGTGTAGCTTCGAAGGCGTTCGTGCACCTTGCCACCCAGCAAATTGTAAACCGGTTGTCCCACGGCCTTGCCGATGATGTCCCAGCACGCCATTTCGAGACCGCTCACCACGCCCATCAACGACAGATCCGGCCGCAGACTGAAACCCGAGCCGTAGCTCTCACGCCAGATCGACTCGATCTGAAACGGATCGCGGCCGGCGAACCGGCGCATGAAGACATCCTCGATCATGGACTCGAGCACGTGCGGCCCGAAGGTGGCGGCATAGACTTCGCCGACACCCTCGATGCCGCAGGCGGTCGTCAGTTTCAGAAACACGAAATATCGGCCGCCGAAAGCCGGCGGCGGATTGCCCACGACGAAGACTTTGACACTGTCTAGTTTCATGACGTCCTTGGCGTTACGCGTTCGTTCATTGGTTCATTCGTTCAAGATCATGTCGGCCGCCTTCTGAGCGACCATCAGCGTGGGTGCGTTCGTGTTGGCCGACGTCACGGTCGGAAATATCGACGCATCGACCACTCTCAAACCGTCGACACCATGCACGCGCAGCGCGGCATCGACCACCGAATCGCGCGGATCGCCTCCCATGCGGCACGTGCCCACCGGATGATAGACGGTGGCAGCCCGGGAACGAAAATCGTCGATCAGATCGGCATCACTCATCCGGCACAGATCTGGCGCGAGTGGTTCGAGTATCAGTGGGCGGATCGCCCGCGTGCGCGCGATGGCCTGCAACAATCGTCCGCCATGCACCACGTCCTCGACGTCCTTGTCGGTGGACAAATAGTTAGGTGCAATGCGCGGTGCAGCGCGAAAGTCGCCGCTGGCGATGTCGATGCGGCCCTCGCTCGTGGGCCGCGTGGGCTGGAAACAGAGATAAAAGCCGGGGAAAGGGTCCACCTCGATGCGCGTGCGCGTGGAGTCGCCGGTGCCGTAGGTCACCGGATTGAAATACAGCTGGACGTCGGGTCGCGCCGCGGCGGGATTGGCGCGCGTGAAGCCGCCAAATTGGTTGACGCTGAGCGCCAACGGACCGCTGCGCGATAGCAGATAGCGCATGCCGGCGCGCAGCTTTCCCCAGGTCGAGTGCAATTCGTCGTTGAGGGTGGGCTGCGTAGCCTTGAAGGAATACACCACTGCGAGATGATCTTGCAGATGGCCGCCCACCGCGGCGTTGTCGACCAGGGGAGGGATGCCATGGGCGGACAGCGTGGCACCCGGCCCAATCCCGGATAATTGCAGCAACTGCGGGGAATTCACGGCCCCGGCGCACAGGATCACGGCGCGCGCGGCTGCCGTGAATCGCGGGCGGCCGTCCTTGAACCATTCGACGCCGGTGGCGCGCCCCGCGCTGATGCGGATTCGGCTCGCCCACGCAAGCGTCTCGAGTTTGACCGCGCCGGCGCGCTGCAACGCTGGGCGCAGAAAGGCATCGGCAGCCGAGTGGCGCCGCCCGTCGCGGATCGTGACTTGATAGCATCCGAATCCTTCCGGATGTGAGCCGTTGAAATCATCGGTCGTGGCGATGTTGAGTTCCGTCGCCGCGTTGAGCCAATTGGAGCGCATGGGATGCAGCGCCGGCGTGACGTCCTTGACATCGAGCGCGCCCGCGGTGGTGGCACGGCCCTCGGAATCGACCCGACGTTCGGACCGCTCGAAGTAAGGCCGCACGTCGTCCCAGCCCCAACCCACATTACCCAAGCCGCGCCAGTCGTCGAAATCGGCCGGCATGCCGCGGCAATAGACCAATGCATTGATCGAACTCGAGCCACCGACCACGCGGCCGCGCGGCCAATACATGCTGCGGCCGTTGAGGCCTGGGCTCGGCTCCGTTTGGTACTTCCAGTTCACCGCGGGGTCCGCGAAAGTCCGTCCGTATCCGATCGGTGTCTTGATCCAGAAGCGGGAGTCGGAGCCGCCGGCCTCCATGATCATGACCTTGTGCCGGCCGTCCGCGGTCAGGCGATCGGCCAATACGCAGCCCGCGGTACCGGCGCCGACGATGATGTAGTCAAACTGATCCACTCGGGCAGCTTAGCCTGATCGCCCCTCGACGCCATGCCATTTCGCGATCCGCCCATGCCAATTTGCGCAAGGGAATCGCACATTCCTTCCGTCGCGAAACGGCCGCGAACCCTGTATGGTGCGTCTGAGATCAACCCTGAGTGAGGTTGCAGCGTTTGAGCACCACCGCAATCGACATTCCGCGTACCCAGGCTCCGTCGTCGGTCGAGCGCTGGTACGTGCTGATTCTCATGTGCCTGATCTACGCGATCAATATCGCCGATCGTTACGTCGTTTCCACCGTGCTCGAACCCATCCGCATCGAACTCAAGCTCACCGACTCGGGCGTGGCCTTCCTGACCGGGATCCCCCTGGCATTTTTCTACGTGGCGTTCGGCATCCCGATATCCTGGCTGGCCGATCGTTCGAACCGCCGCAATATTTTGGCGGCTGCGCTCGTCATCTGGTCGGGATTCACGGCGCTCTGTGGCTTGTCCGCCAACTACACACAGTTCTTGTTGGGCCGCATCGGCGTGGGTGTCGGCGAAGCCGGTGGCACCCCGCCTTCCACGGCCATCGTGTCCGATTGTTTTCCGGCGGATCGGCGTCCGATGGCGATGACGGTGCTCGCGCTGGGTGCTCCCATCGGTGCGTGGCTGGGTGCGGATATGGCCGGCGCCGTCGCGCATGCCTACCACTGGCGCGCGGCATTCATCGCGCTGGGTGTGCCCGGTCTGTTGGTGGGCGCGTTGGTGTACCTCACGGTGCGCGAGCCGCGGCGCGGGCGGCTGGATTCCCTCGACCACGACATCAAGCCATCCATCGCGGCTTCGTTGAAGTTTCTCTGGCGCCAGAAGGCGGCCTTCCATGTCGTCATGGGCGGAGGCGTGTGCGCACTCTGGGGCTGGGGCCTGATTTATTGGACGCCCACATTCCTGCAGCGGGCCTACGAACTCGACGTGGGTCAGGCGGGTGCGGTCACCGGCAACATTCACTTATGGGGCGGATCGTTGGCCACCGTCGGGACGGCATGGCTCCTGTCGCGTCCCTCGATGGCCGATCCGCGCCGCGTCGTGTGGCTGCTCGCCGGTGGAATCGCGCTGGCGACGGTGCCGTCCATGCTGGCCTACTGGACGCATTCGCTGTGGTTCTGCAAGTTGATGTTCTGTATGTTCATACCGGCCATCTATTTTTATATCGGTCCGTGCTTCGGGCTGCTCAATAATCTCGCGCCATGTCACATGCGCAACATGTTCATCGCGATATCGCTGTTGGTCGCCAATATTTTGAATCTGATCGTGGCGCCGTGGGTCGTCGGCAAGCTGAGCGACTGGTTCGCGCGGGGTCATGCGACGGATGCCGCTTCGCTGCGCGCGGCATTGCTGGTGCTCGCCCCGACGGGTTTGTGGGCGGCCTATCATTTGTACGCGGCGTCACGGACCATCATCCAGGACCAGAAACGGGCGATCGGCTATACCAAGTCCTGGTCGCCGTAAGAGGGACAGATGGCGAAAACCAGTATCGATCGCCGCTGGCTGCCGCTGAATGCCCTGCGCGCCTTCGAGGGTGTCGCTAAGCATTTGAGCTTCACGGCGGCCGCAAACGCATTATTGATATCCCAGAGCGCCTTGTCGCGGCACGTGATCGCACTCGAGAAGCTGATCGGTGCGCAGCTGTTCGAGCGGCGGCCGCATGCGCTCGTGTTGACCAAGGCGGGACAGCTTTTGTTGCCAGCCGTCATGAAGTCCTTCGATCGCTTGGAGTACGCGCTCGACGACATTCGCAACGACGGCGCCAGCAACGTGCGAACCCTGCGGGTGCAAATGCCGCCGAGCTTCGCCGTACACCTTGCGGTCCCCATATTGCGCGACTTCCGGCGCGCCGCCGCCGACGTCGAAATCGACCTGGTAAGCCCTTATGGCGTTGGACCGCCGCCCGGTGACGTGGATGTGGCGGTGGTGTACTCCAAGCCCACGGTCACGGACCTCGTTACCGATCTTCTGTGGCCCGTGCATTTGAGCATGGTCTGTCATCCCAGCGTGGCGGCGCGTTGCGAGGGCAAGAGTCTGGCCGAATTCATCGCATGCAACGAATTGGTGCACGTGCGCATCGCCGATTTACCACGCCACCATCTCTGGATGCAGTTCGTGCGTAGCGCGAGCTTGACGTCGCTGAGCGTGGAGCGCGGTCTCGTCTTCGATACTGCCGTGCTCGCGGTTCAGTATGCCTTGAGCGGCGAGGGCGTTGCGCTCGTCGACACGTATCTTTTTCAGGATTATATTCGCACCGGTCGCCTCGTGCGGCCGTTCGACAATAGTCTCGACGATGGCTATGGCTATTATTTGATCACTCATCCCGAGGCGCTCAGCGACACGGCCATCGCCTTGTTCAGATCCTGGCTGATCGAGCGCTTCGGGACCGGTTCGGGCACGGCCTCGAGTGGAATTCACCTGGCCGTTTCCAATGAGTAAGGCCGGGCTCACCTTTTAGTGACTGTGGAGATGCTATGAAGAGCCACGCGAAAGTGGTGGTGATCGGCGGCGGCGTCGTCGGCGCCAGTGTGTTGTACCACCTGACCAAGGCGGGGTGGAAGGACGTGCTCTTGATCGAGCGCGCTGAGTTGACGTCGGGCTCCACGTGGCACGCCGCCGGCGGCATGCACACCGTCAACGGCGATCCGAACGTGGCCAAGCTGCAGCAGTACACCATCGAACTCTACAAAGAGATCGAGAAAATCTCGGGCCAATCGTGCGGTGTGCACATCACGGGTGGGATCATGCTCGCGAGCACCCAAGAGCGCCTCGACTGGTTGAAGATGGCCAAGGCGCGCGGCCGGTATCTGGGAATGGACCTCGACATCATTTCCGTGGATGAGGCCGCCAAACTGTTTCCGCTCATGGACAAGAAGCACTTCAAAGGCGCCATGTACGATCCCATCGAAGGCCACGTCGATCCCTATGGCGTGACACATGCCTACGCGAAGTCCGCGCAGATCGGCGGGGCGGAAATCGTGCGACGTACGCGCGTCACCGATTTGAAACAACGGCCCGATGGTTCATGGGATGTCATCACCGAAGGCGGTAATGTGCATGCGGAGCACGTCGTTAACGCGGCCGGTTTGTGGGCCCGCGAGGTCGGTCGCATGGTGGGCATCGAACTGCCCATTTTGGCGATGGAGCATCAGTATCTCATCACCGGTGACATGCCCGAACTGGTCGGAAAACCCGAACAGCTTCACGCCATCGACTTCGAGGGTGAGATCTATATTCGTCAAGAGCGCGGCGGCATGCTGATGGGAACCTACGAGCGCGCCGGTGTGCCCTGGTCGGAGGTCACCACACCTTGGGATTTCGGTCAGGATCTATTGGCCAACGATTTGGATCGCATTGCGCCGAGCCTCGAGGTCGGATTCGCGCACTTCCCGGCGTTGGAGGCCGCCGGCATCAAGAAGGTGGTGAACGGCCCGTTCACGTTCGCGCCGGACGGCAATCCGCTGATCGGACCCGTCAAGGGCTTGCGCAATTTCTGGGTGGCCTGTGGCGTCATGGCGGGATTCAGCCAGGGCGGCGGTGTCGGCCTGGCGTTGTCGCGCTGGATGGTGGACGGCGATCCGGGTGCCGACATATGGGGCATGGACGTCGCACGCTATGGTGACTGGACCACGCTCGCGTACACCAATGCCAAGGTGCGCGAGAACTACGCGCATCGCTTCAGCATCCGGTTCCCCAATGAGGAACTCACGGCGGCGCGGCCGCTGCGTACCAGTCCGATCTACGACAAACTGACGACCGAGCACGCGGTGTTCGGCGATTATTGCGGCCTGGAACATCCGCTCTGGTTCGCGCCGTCGGCCGCCGAGGCCGTCGATCACGTGAGCTTCAGACGATCCAACGCCCATGCGCATATTGCCGGTGAGTGTGCGGCGGTGCGCGATGCGGTGGGTCTCCTCGAGATTTCCAACTACGGCAAGTTCGAGATCAAGGGGCCGGGCACGGCCGAATGGTTGTCGATGATCATGGCCAACCGCGTCCCGAGCGTCGGGCGTATCGCCTTGACGCCGATGCTGAACGAGCGCGGCAAGCTGATCGGCGACTTCACCATGTGCCGAGTCGCGGCTGATCATGTGTTCCTCATCGGCACCTATGCTGCCGAGAGCTATTACCTGCGCTGGTTTGAGCGCCATGCGGCGCCGGGCGTCACGGTACGACCCTGCGCGATGGAGTACGTCGGGTTGTCGGTTGCCGGCCCGCATGCGCGCGACCTGTTGCAGAGCTTGGTGCGCGACGATTTGTCGACGACGGCGTTTCCGTTCATGTCGTTTCGGCGCATGGAAGTCGGCATGGTGCCTGCCTACGTCGGCCGTGTGTCGTTCACCGGTGATCTCGGTTACGAAATGTGGGTGACCACCGACTATCAACGTGCGCTGTATGATTCCTTGTCCAAAGCGGGACGCGATTTCGGGCTGCGCCTCTTCGGCGGCCGCGCCCTCAACGCCATGCGGATCGAAAAGAGCTTCGGCACGTGGGCGCGCGAATATCGGCCGATCTACGGCCCGCATGAGGCCGGATTAGGTCGATTCGTGGATTTCAAGAAGGACCGGTTCATCGGCCGTTCGGCCGCCTTGGAGGAGAGGGATGGCGGTGGCGCCATGCGCCTGTTGGCGTTCGAGGTCGCCGCGAGCGATGCCGATGCCTTGGGCGACGAACCCATCTGGCACGACGGCAAGGTGGTCGGCTGGGTCACGTCCGGGGCATTCGGGCATCGCGTCGGCAAGTCGCTCGCACTCGGTTACGTCCCGGCGGCGGTGGCGACCGCGGATGCGGGCTTCGAGATCGAGATCATCGGCGAGCGGCATCGCGCGACCCGCCTGACGGCCGCCGCCTTCGATCCCACCGGCGCATTGATGCGCGCCTAACGGGAGCATATATGTCGATCGAAACCTACAACGGCCTCAAGGGATATACCGAAGGGCTGCCGGCCGAGGCCTACTTCGATGCGCGGCAGTATGAACTCGAGCTGCGCAGGATTTGGCATCGAAATTGGATCTATGTGGGCCGTTCGAGCGACATTCGCGCGCCACGCGCGTTTCTTACGTTCGACCTGGGCGATCAGAATCTGCTGCTGGTCCGCGATGAGGAGGGCGTGCTGCGAGGCTTTCACAACACGTGCCGCCATCGCGGCGCGGCGTTGTGCACCGGCGGCGCCGGCATACTGCGGGCGGGCGCCATCGTGTGCCCTTACCATGCCTGGAGCTATAACTTGCAGGGTGCGCTCGTGCGAACGTCGTCGAAGCGGCAGCCGGACGATTTCGATGTGGTCGACCATGGGCTATATCCGATCCGCGTGCAAGAGTGGAACGGCTTCGTTTTTATCGCGCTCGATGCCGGCGTACCGCCGTTCGATCGATGCTTCGATCTACCCCTGAACCGGCTCGATGCCTGGGACCTTGGCACGCTCGTCGTGGGTCATGTGCTGCTCAAGAATGTGAGCTGCAATTGGAAGATTTTTTGGGAAAACTACAATGAATGTCTGCACTGTCCGAGCGTGCACCCCCAGCTATCCCAATTGGTGCCCATCTACGGTCGCGGTCTGCTCGAAGAGCGCGACGATCCGAATTGGCTGGAGCATGCCGCGGATCCCGATCCCAAGTTCAAGGGCGGTTTGCGGCGAGGCGCGGTGACCTGGTCGATGGACGGCCAACCGACCAGTGAAGGCTTCACGGGACTATCGGACGAAGATCGGCGACGGGGTCACATCTACATGACGTCGCTGCCATCCATGTTCATCGTGGGTCATGTCGATTATGTGCGCGTCGTGAGACTGCGCCCGCTGGGACCCGAGCAAACCGAGCTTCGGGTCGAATATCTGTTCACGCCGCAGACCCTGGCGAATCCGAATTTCGCTATCGACAACATCGTCGATTTTACTAATCGCGTGATGACCGAGGACGCGCAGGTGTGCGAGCTCAATCAGCGCGGCTTGCATGCTGCGCCCCATGTGCGCGGGGTCGTCATGCCGGAAGAGTACGAGATCAGGCGTTTTCACCATTGGCTCGACGCTCAACTGGCCCGTGTGTAGGCGGGCGCCAGGGACACGCCCGGCATCCCGGGCCATCCTCGTGCTCGCGGCCCCGCTCGCCATTGCGCTAGTAGAGGCGCTCGTCGCGTGCCACGGCAAACCATCCGCGCCGCCGCCGGAAGAGCGCGTGCTCAACATCTACAATTGGGCCGATTACATCGGCTACCACACCATAGCGGACTTCGAGCGCGAGACGCACATCAAGGTCGTCTATGCGCTGTTCGATTCGAACCAGACTCTCGAGGCGACGCTGCTGGCCGGCTCGTCGGGCTACGACATCGTCAGTACCGATATGGCATTCTTCGGGCGGCAGATCGCTGCCGGGGCCTATCGAGAGCTCGACCGCGGTAAACTACCCAACTGGAAGAATCTCGATCCGGCGGTTCTCGCCATCCAGGCGCAGGTGGATCCCGGCAACCGTCATGCCGTTCCGTACCTGCACGCCATGAACGGCTTCGCTTACAACGTCGATCTCGTCAAGGCACGCGTGCCCGACGCGCCGACCGACAGCCTGGCCATGATCTTCGATCCCAAGATCATGGCGAAACTGGCCGATTGCGGCGTGACGTTTCTGGATGCCCCCGAGGACGTGCTGCAGCTCGCTCTCGCATACCTGCACCTCGATCCGAATTCGCGGAGTCCCCAAGATCTGCAAGCGGCGGAGCGCGTGGTCATGGCCGTGCGACCATATGTGAGGACGTTCGACTCCGAGGATTATTGGCATCAGCTGGCCTCGAAGGAAATATGCGTGGCGATCGCATGGTCCAGCGACTATTTCGTCGCGCAGCGACGTGCTCTCGAGGACGGCACGGGCGCGCATCTGGCGTTCACGCTGCCCAAGGAGGGATCGAACATCACGTACAACGCGCTGTTGATTCCGAAATCGGCGCCGCACCCCGAAGCCGCTCATGAGTTCTTGAACTTTATTTTGCAGGCAAAGGTCATCGCCGCGATCACCAACGATATTCATTATGGCAACGACAATCTGGCGGCGCGGCCGTTCGTCGATCCCAGCATCTTGAATGATCCTGTGGTGTATCCGCCCCCGGCGGTACGCGCCCGCTTGTATTTACCGATCGAATTGGGCGCGGATTACGACCGACTACGCACTCGCGCCTGGACGCGCATCAAAACAGGGCAGTGAGCCTTCCTCCGGCGCGATTTCTCGAGAAATTCGCCGTGATTCAGTTATTTATGAGAACTCCGATAAATCCGGTTCGCCACTGGAAATGTTGGTTTGCGCCCCCACTATTAGCTGTGCCGCGGAGGCTTCGGAACGCGGCGATTATCGAGTAGTTAGAGTGAGGAGATTGAGATGACTGACATGGTAGGAAATATCGCCCGTTGGGGCAGCAATGCTTTGTTGATCGGAATGGCCGTTATCACATACGCGGTTTTCGTTCTCGCAAAGTAGTTAGCTGCTTCAGCGCAAGTCGATAAGTCATCGTCCGGGAGAGATTACGCCCTATTCATTCGGTGAGACGGCGATCGGGGTCACAGCGACCTCGAGATCTTCCGGGCCGATGCGATTCGATCTCCATAGCACCATCCCGTAGTAACACACGTAATAGCCGATCACGACGTACAAGAGGGCGAGCGTGAATGGACTCTGGAACATGGCCGGCGACCCGAATTCCTGCATGGGGTCGGCATCCGCTCCCGCGGCCCGGTTCATCGAATACAAAACGATCATCCGATAAACGAGGCGTCCCACGAGCAACAACGACACCGCGATCCCCGTGACGGTGTGCGGAATGTAGTGGCGTATGCCGCCATATTCTTGATATCGAGTGCGACGCGCACCCCACACACCGAGTGCGACACCGGCGAAGAGGCCCGCGAGGTCTCCCATCAGCAGTTGCCAGTCGCGCAGCGCGGCGGGCAGCAACGAACACCCGAGGACCAGCAGAATTCCGATCCGGATGCGCATGCGCACGGGCCGCAACGGTTGCCGCCCGAAACTGCGCCGCAAGCGCCGGTACACGAGCAGCACCGCCAGCACGGCGATGGCAAAGGGCCAAATTCGCGAGTAGTCGATTGGCATATGGACAATACTACACGCATGAATGGGACGATCGCATGAACGTCGCTAGCGGGAGCACTGACGCCAGCGGCACTGACGTCAACGGCACCGACGCCGCTGGCGCCGGCGTGCAAGCTCCTCGGCGCGAACTGGTTCGAGGGATGGGTCCGTGGGCGGCGGTTGCCGTCAACGTCGCCAACATGATCGGCACCGGTGTATTCCTCAAGACCCGGGTCATGACCTGTAACGTCGGGAGTGCCCGGAACGTGCTCTTGGTGTGGCTAGCGGCGGGCCTGTTGTCCTTGGCGGGGACGTTTTCTTACTCCGAGATTGCCGCAATGCTGCCAGAGGCGGGAGGCGACTACGTCTACCTGCGCCGTGCTTACGGACGATTGACGGGATTCTTGTTCGGATGGATGTCTTTCGCCGTCTCGCGCGCGGGATCGCAGGCGGCGCTGGCCGTGGGGCTCGCCATCTTCATGAACGTCGCATGTGGTGGCATCTTGGCGAGTTGGAGCACGCACGGGACCGTGCTCGGCTTGCATGCGCAACTCGATGGCCTGACGCTCGTCGCCTTGGCCGCGATCTGGACCGTGGCACTGATCAATTGCGCCTCGGTCAGTACCGGCGGCCGCGCGGCACTGACCATGACCATAGCCAAAGTCGTTCTCGTGGCCGGCGTCGGCATGGCTGCCTTCCGATTCGCGCCGGGCAGTTGGACCCATTTCGGCACGTCGGGGCTAGAGGGTACGTGTGAGGGCGTGGCCGACGGCGCGCGCGGCGGCATCACCGGTTTCGGCGCGGCGATGTTGGGTGCCCTGTGGGCTTACGACGGCTGGAACAATGTGGCGCCGCTCGCCGGCGAGATCAAGAACCCGCAGCGCAACCTGCCGCGTGCGTTCGTGGGCGGCATGCTGGTCGTCGTCGCTTTGTACTTGTTCGTCAACGTGGCCTACTTCTACGCGCTGACGCCGTTGGAGATCGCCAGCGTACCGGCCAATTCTTCGGTGGCCACCGCCGTGCTGAAGCAGTTTTGGGGACCCATCGCCGTGTCGCTGACGGCCGTGGCCTTGATGGTGTCCTCATTTGGTGCACTGCAGGCGAGTTCATTGGCCAGCGCGCGCATTCCGTTTGCCATGGCGCGCGACGGACTATTTTTTCGCCGCCTCGGTGTGCTCTCGCCGCGTTCCCGTGTCCCGGTGCGCGCGATCCTTGCCGAGGCATCGTGGGGCAGCGTTCTGGCGCTGTCCGGGTCGTACGATGCTCTCACGGATTCGGTGATTTTCGTGTCGTGGGGATTCTACGGTTTGAGCATGGGCTCGCTGTTCGTCTTCCGACGTACCATGCCGGACGCACCGCGACCTTACCGCGCTCTGGGTTATCCCGTCGTCCCATGCATCTTTCTGGGCGTCACCGCCGCACTGCTCGTCAATACGTTCAGTGCCGCACCGCGCCAGGCCTTGCAAGGGGTCGCGGTCTTGCTGGCCGGCTTACCATTCTACTGGTGGTGGTCGCGTCGCCTTCCGCAATGACGGCCGTCGAGGTATGGATTACCCCGGCGGCAGATCGAATACCAACACCTCCGCATCTTGCCCGTGTTCGATGGTGAGCGTCGTCGCGTCGGTGATCTTGAGCGCATCGCCGGCGCTGAGCGCCAGTCCATTCGCCATCAACGCTCCGCGCGCCACGTGGACATAGATTTTACGCCCCGGCGCCACGCGCAGTTCGGCGCGTTCGGCCGCGTCGAACAAGCCCGCGTAGACCCGCGCGTCTTGGTGAATATGCACGGACCCGTCCGCGCCATCCTGTGAAACGATCATTCGCAGGCGCCCGCGCTTCTCATTCGCCGGAAATCGCTTCTCCTCGTACCCCGGTTCGATATTTCGGGCATTCGGTTGAATCCAAATCTGCAAAAAATGCGTGCCGCTGTCGGCGCTGGGATTGAATTCGCTGTGCCGTACTCCGCTGCCCGCGCTCATGCGCTGTACGTCGCCGGGCCGGATGACGGAGCCGTTGCCCATCGAGTCCTTGTGTGCGAGTTCTCCCTCCAGGACATAGCTGATGATTTCCATGTCGCGGTGTCCGTGGGTGCCGAACCCGGCTCCGGCCTGAACGCGATCCTCGTTGATAACCCGCAGCGGGCCGAATTCGACGTGTGCTGGGTCGAAATAGTCTCCAAACGAGAACGTATGAAAGGACTTCAACCAACCGTGGTCGGCGAAGCCTCGCTCCTGACTGCGGCGAATCGTGTTCATGTAGTCTCCTCTATGCGGCACACTAACGCTGACATTGAGGCTCATGCCAGAAAATCAAATGCAAAATACACGCAGGCGCATGGTCGGGCGCACAGGGGGTAGGACCTACCCTACGTGCGCTGACGCACCTTCCCGACGGATGCTTGGCATGCGGGCCTGTAAGGTGGCGCTATATCTATTGCGCACCTTGGAGCCTTGCCATGTCTATCAGCACGATTTTACTCATACTGTTAGTGCTCTTGCTGGTAGGTGCACTGCCCGCATGGCCTTACAGCGGCGGGTGGGGTTATTATCCGAGCGGGGGATTGGGTTTGGTATTGGTCGTATTGCTCGTCCTCGTCGTGTCGGGTCGTCTGTAAATGTCCATCATTGCTTGGATTTTGTTGGGACTGATCGCGGGGTTCATCGCGAGCAAACTCGTCGACCGATCGGGCGCGGGCGCTTTGATGGACATTCTTCTGGGCATCGTCGGATCCGTGCTCGGGGGATGGCTCTTTAACCAATTTGGCATGCCGGGCGTCACGGGCTTCAACCTTTACAGCCTGCTGGTCGCCGTCGTCGGAGCCGCTTTGTTCCTCGTCATCTATCACGCGCTGAGGCGGGCCGTCTAAACCCGATTCGCGATGCCGTCGCCGGGCGCCTGGAGTTGGCGCAGCCCTCGGTTTGTGCCACTGTGCGCGTCCCGCCCAGGGGAGCGCACAAGGATTATTGATGAGGGCAGTGACACGGCCGGTATTCCCGTTTTCGGCGATCGTCGGTCAGGACGACATGAAGCTCGCGTTGATTTGCGCGGCGGTGGATCCCACCATCGGCGGCGTTTTGGTGCTGGGCGACCGGGGAACGGGAAAATCCACCGCGATTCGCGCGCTTGCGGCGCTGTTGCCGCCCATGCGCGCCATCATCGGCTGCCGCTATGCCTGCGATCCCGCCGACAGCGACGCATGGTGCACCGAGTGCCGGGAGCGAAGTGAGCAGGGTGCACTCAAAGAGCGGGCAATTCCCGTGCCCGTCGTCGACATGCCTCTCGGTGTGACCGAGGATCGCGTGGTGGGTGCACTGGACCTGGAGCGAGCCTTATCGCAGGGAGTCAAAGCGTTCGAACCGGGACTCTTGGCCCGGGCCAATCGTGGCTTCCTGTATATCGACGAGGTGAACCTGCTCGAGGATCACTTGGTGGATCTGCTCATCGACGTTGCGGCGTCGGGAGAAAACCTGGTGGAGCGCGAGGGCTTGAGCGTGCGGCATCCGGCGCGCTTCGTGCTGATCGGCAGCGGCAACCCCGAGGAGGGTGAATTGCGACCGCAATTGCTCGACCGGTTCGGCCTATCCGTGGACATCAAGACGCCGACGCTGCTGGCGGATCGAGTCGAAGTCATCAAGCGGCGCGACGAGTTCGAACGCGGCAAAGCGGCGTTCGTAGCCAAGTGGAAAAAAAGCGATGACGCCTTGCGCCGCCGGATCGTCGCGGCCCGCAAGCGCACCGCCGACATGCCCACGCCGGACGCGGTGCTAGAGAGCACGGCGAAGCTGTGCATGCAGTTGGGCACCGATGGCTTGCGTGCCGAGCTCACCCTGATGCGAGCCGCGCGTGCGCTCGCGAGTTTCGAACAGGCTGTGGCCGTCGAGGAGACGCATCTGCGGCGCGTGGCCACGTCGGCTTTGCGGCATCGTCTGCGGCGGGATCCATTGGACGATTCGGGTTCGGGTGCTCGCGTCGAGCGGGCCATCCAAGAAGCGTTGGGTCCGTGAGCGCCGCGCGCGACGCGGCAATGGCCGCATCGCTACTGGCTGTGGATCCCGCGGGCCTCGGCGGGGTCTGTCTGCGCTCGTTGGTGCAGCCGGCTCGGGCGGATTGGCTGCAGATGCTGCGCGACCTTCTGCCCGTGGGACTGCCGTTGCGGCGCATCCCGTTCAACATCGCGGACGGCCGCCTGCTCGGGGGCCTCGACTTGGTGGCGACCCTGCGGGCCAACCGGCCCGTTGCCGAACGGGGTGCTCTGGCGTCGACCCATGGTGGCGTGGTCGTCGTGACCATGGCGGAACGGCTGTCCGCGCACACGGCGGCATGCCTCAATGCGGTGCTCGACTGCGGCGAGGTGACGATGCAGCGAGAGGGCGTGCAGATCGAAGATCCTGCGCAAATCGGTATTGTCGCGCTCGATGAGAGCATGGACGAGGATGAGCGCGTGCCTGCCTCGCTGCTCGACCGGCTGGCCTTCTTGGTCGATCTCAATGGCTTCGATATGCGAACGCCGTTGATACCGATGCACGATGCCGAAGACATTCTGGCGGCACGGCGGGTTTTACCACGCGTGTCCATCGCGCCCGACATCGTCGCCGCCCTGTGCGCCACCGGAATGGCGCTGGGCGCGGGTTCGCCGCGCGTGTCCCTCTTGGCGGTCAATGCGGCCAAAGTGATTGCCGCCTTGGACGGCCGGGAGGAAGCCTCGATCGACGATGCGAAGACCGCGGGCACGCTGGTGTTCGCGCCGCGGGCCACGCAGGTGCCGGCGCCGACCGAAAATTCGCCTGAGGCGCCCCCGCCGGCGGAGGCTTTCGAGCGCGCCAACGAACCGCCGCCACCCTCCGAGCGGGCGCAGAACTCGCCGCCCGAGCCTGCCGAGAACCCACCGCCCGAGAACCCGCCGCCCGAGAACCCATCGACAGACAGCGTACCGCCGGAGCCACTGCAGGTCCAAATGAACCAGGAGGCACTGGAAGACATCGTGCTGGCGGCCGCGCAAGCCGCCATTCCTGCGGATTTGTTGGCAAGCCTGCGCCGCGCGGCGCAGTCGCGCGGCGCACAGGGCGCACCGGGCCGTACGGGGTCGGCGCGGCAGGGCGGCACGCGAGGCCGGCCGTGCGGCGTGCGCAGCGGTTTGCCACAGGGTTCCGCGCGGCTCAACGTCTTGGAGACACTGCGCGCGGCGGCACCGTGGCAGCGGCTGCGCGGACGAACGGGGCAGGGCGATGGACGCGTGCGCATCGACCCGAGCGACTTTCGCGTGACGCGCCACCAACAGCGCACCCGGACGCTGACGATTTTCGCCGTCGATGCGTCGGGATCATCGGCGCTCAATCGGCTCGCGGAGGCAAAAGGCGCGGTCGAATTATTGCTGGCGGATTGTTACGTACGGCGCGATCAGGTTGCGGTCGTCGCATTCCGCGGTCGCGGCGCCGAAGTGTTGCTGGCACCGACCCGCTCGCTGGTGCGCGCCAAGAGGAGTCTCGCCGGACTGCCGGGCGGTGGCGGCACACCGTTGGCGGCCGGTATTCAAAGCGCGCAGGTCATCGCGAACCAAGCACAGCGGCGTGGCGAAACGCCCACCGTGGTATTGCTGACCGATGGGCGCGCCAACGTGGGTAACAATGGCATGGGCGGTCGGGAGGCGGCGCATGCCGACGCGCTGCGGGCGTCGCGGCAGCTGCGGCAATCTCAGCTTGCCGTCTTGTTCGTGGATACGTCGCCACGCCCGAATCCGCTTGCGCAAGCTCTGGCCGCGGCCATGGATGCCCGCTACATTCCCTTGCCGTTCGCGAGCGCCGCGGCGCTCTCCACCATCGTCACCGCCGCCAACAGCAGCGCACGCGCTCTGCGCTGAGAATCGCACTCTTCGCTGAGACTCGCCCTCCGCGCTGAAAGTCGATTCTAGGCGCTGCCCTCTTTGCTCACACCATCGCGCGCGGCGCCTGCGCACCGAGCGCTCGACGCCGGCCGTCCATCATCTTGAGGATCATGGGTGTCAAGATGAGCTGCATGGCGAGTTCCATTTTGCCACCGGGCGCCACGATGATGTTGGGCCGGGACATGAAGGAGTCATGGATCATGGACAACAGGTACGGGAAATCGATGCCCTTCGGATTGGCGAAACGGATCACGACGAAACTCTCGTCCGCGGCAGGAATGTAGCGCGCCGTGAACGGGTTCGACGTGTCGACCGTGGGCACGCGCTGGAAATTCACGTGGGTCTCAGAGAACTGCGGACAGATGTAATTCACGTAGTCGGGCATGCGCCTCAATATCGTGTCGACCACGGCCTCGGTCGAATAGCCGCGCGTTCCCTTGTCCCGATGCAGTTTCTGAATCCATTCAAGATTGATGATGGGCACGACGCCGATGGTCAGGTCCGGATGGCGCGCGACGTTCACGTCGGGCGTGATGACCGCGCCGTGCAAACCCTCGTAGAACATCAAGTCCGTGCCTTCCGGGATGTCTTGCCACTCCGTGAAGGTGCCCGGATCCTGCTTGAAGGGCGCAGCCTCCTTGTCGTCGTGCAAATAACGGCGGATCTTGCCGCGCCCGGTTTCTCCATAGAGCCTGAACAAATCCTCCAGTTCCTTGAACAGATTGTTCTCGGGACCAAAGTGACTGAAGTGATGGTCGCCGCGCGCCGACGCCTCGGCCATCGCCTTCTTCATCTCGACGCGGTTGTAGCGATGAAACGAGTCGCCTTCGACGATCACGGCGTTGATGTGCTCGCGCCGGAAAATCCAGTTGAACGTTCGAGTGACCGACGTGGTCCCCGCCCCGGAAGAACCGGTGACGGCAATGATGGGATGCTTCAATGACATGGTGTTTCCCCCGTGCGATTCGTGATTAGTTTTGAATGAACAATGAGCGTTCTTTGAACAAAGGCGAGCTATAGATCCGGTCGAGACCGTGTTCATGCTCGTGATGATACTGTTCGAGCCGTTCCACCTCTGCCTTGCAGCCAAGGATGAGCGGAACGCGCTCATGCAAGGCGGTGGGTTGCAGATTCAATATACGTCCCCGGCCGGTGGAGGCCGCGCCGCCGGCCTGTTCGACGATCATCGCCATCGGATTCGCCTCGTACAACAACCGCAGGCGCCCCGGCTTGCCGGGGTCCTTGGTGTCCTTTGGGTACATGAACAGGCCACCGCGGATCAGAATGCGATGCACTTCGGCCACGAGCGAGGCGATCCACCGCATGTTGAAATCCTTGCCGCGAACACCCCCGCGCCCCGCGAGGCATTCGACGACGTAGCGCTTGACGGGCGGCTCCCAAAAACGCTCATTGGAGGCATTGATCGCGAATTCGCTGGCCTCCTGGGGGATCTGCATGTTGGGGTGGGTCAGGATGAACTCGCCGAAGCCGCGATCCAAGGTGAACCCGTGGACCCCGCGGCCTACGGTGAACACCAACATCGTGGTGGCGCCGTAAATGGCATACCCGGCGCAGACCTGTTGCACGCCGGGCTGGCAAAAGTCCGCAGCGGTCGGCACGTTGGTGCCGTGCGGCGCCTTGAGGACGGAAAAGATACTGCCCACCGGTGCATTGATGTCGATATTGCTGGAGCCGTCCAAAGGATCGAACGCCAGCAGGTAATTGCCGCGCGGATACTCGTCCGGGATGTGGTAGGGCTCGTCGAGTTCTTCGGACACCATGCCGGCCAGATGACCGCCGTACTCGCTCGTGCTCAGAAAGATGTCGTTGGACATCACGTCCAGTTTCATCTGGGTCTCTCCCTGAACGTTGACCGCCTGGGCCGACCCGTGGGCGCCGGCCAGAGCGCCGCGGCCGACGATGAAACTGATGCGCTTGCAGGCGAGGCGCACGTAGTTCAGCAGAGCGGTAAAGTCCCCATGGGCTCCCGGATACCGCCGTTGTTCCTCGATCATGAACTCGGTTATCGTCTTTTCGCGAATGGTCATGTCTCCCCTCTCCTTGAACTTATGTCCTTGAACTAATGCGCCCCTAAGCTTCTCGTCATATTGAGATGTTCATCGATTTGCGGGATCCCGAGTTGCGGAACCAGCGACGGCAGCACCAGATCCGCCGCGCTGAAATCTTCGGTGTTGGTCCAGTAGCTCGGCGTCACGATCGTATAGAGACCGGCGGCCTTGGCGGCGCGCAGTCCATTCACGGAATCCTCGATTGCCACGCAGTGATCCGCTGGCAATCCCAGCCGTTCGAGCACCCAGACATAGATGTCGCCCGCGGGTTTCTTGCGCGCCACCTGGTCGCCGGCGCCGATCACCGCAAACCGCTCGAGTGCGTTCGCGCCGAGGGTGGTGCTGAGGAGTGCCTCGATGTTCGCGAACGTCGTCGTTGTCGCGATGGCGAGGCGAACGTTGCAGCGCGCGGCCTCGTCCATCAATTGGAGCACGCCGGGACGCAACGGCACCTGCCCGTCGCAAATCATGCGGGTGTAACGCGCCGTCTTGGTCTGATGCAGCGCCGGAATCAGCTTGAGCAGCGGTGCCTCGGCATCCGGGTTGAGTGCCAGCGACCGTATGTAGGCTTCCATGCGTTCCTTGCCGCCGGTGACCGACAACAGATGAGCATACTTGGGCTTGCTCCAGTTCCAGTCGAGCCCCATCTCTTGGAATGCCTCGTTGAAGGCGCAGCGATGCGCTTCTTCAGTGTCGGCAAGCGTACCATCGACGTCGAAGATCAGCGCCTTGAGTCTCATACGAACGCTCGGTACCCCGCGAGAATCACCTCCCGATCATCGCCCTGATTCTCCGTCACCTGCAACAGGATCTCGATGGCCTCTTGACCATAATCCCGTTCATGATCCGGGCGATACAGATGCAGGATGATGTCGTCGCGTAGCGTCCGGCTCGACTCCCAAGCGTGCAGTTCCTTTGTTTTATTGCAGAAATCGGTCATCCCGAGACTGTAAGCGCACTTTCACATCAGCGATAATCAGTAATAATGCGGTAGATGATAAGATTTAGCTGATAGTTCACGGGGTTTGACCATGTCGATTCAACACGTCTCGCTGCGCCAACTGCGCGTTTTCGAAGCCGCCGCGACGAGCCGGTCGTTTTCGAAAGCAGCCGAACTCTTGCATCTGACCCAGCCCGGCGTGTCCATGCACATCAAGGAACTCGAAACCAATGCGGGTCTGCCGCTGTTCGAGCGCATCGGCCGTAAGCTATACGTCACCGAGGCCGGCCAGGAACTGCTCACGCGCGCGCGCGACATCCTGCGCGCGCTCAAGGAAGCCGAAGACACGCTCGACGGCCTCAAGGGTTTGCGTCGCGGGCGGATCAACCTCGCCGTGGTGAGTACCGCCAAGTATTTCGTGCCGCAATTGCTGGCGCGTTTCGGCCGGGATTTTCCCGAACTCGAAATTCGTCTGGCCGTCAACAACCGCAACTCGGTGATCGAGCAACTCGTGGCCAACGTGGTGGATCTGGCGATCATGGGTCGTTCCCCTGAATCGCTCGATATGGTGGTCGTGCCGTTTGCCCAGAATCCGCACGTCATCATCGCCGCGCCGCAACATGCACTCGCGGGCCAACAAGGTATTCGGGTCGAGAGCGTTGCGCAGGAGAACTTCATCGTGAGGGAGCCCGGTTCGGGCACCCGTCTGGCCATGCAACAATTCTTCGATGACGTCAGCATCGAATTCAACGTCGGCATGGAAATGGCTAGCAGCGAGACCATCAAGCAGGCGGTAATGGCCGGTATGGGTGTGAGCTTCATCTCCCGACACACCATCGAACTCGAACTGCAAACACAGCGGTTGGTGGTGCTCGACGTACTCGGCACGCCGGTCATCAGACATTGGCATGTGGCCCACTTGGCGAAGAAGCGTTTGTCGCCCACCGCCAGTGCGTTCAAGCAGTTCGTTCTAACCCACGGCCGCGAGCTGCTGCAGGCCCGCGACGGGGCCGGATGAGAGGCGTCCGTGTGGGATCTTGAGAAATCCACTTGGCCGCATCGCGACCTCAGTCAGTTCGTCGACGCGGGCGGTCTGCGCTGGCACGTACAACGAACCGGCAGCGGGCCAGCGGTGCTTCTAGTGCACGGCACGGGGGCGTCTACTCACACCTGGCGCGATGTCATGCCGTTGCTCGCGCAGCACCATTCGGTGCTCGCGGTGGATCTGCCGGGCCACGGCTTCACGGATTCGGCCAAGGGCGCGAGTTCCATTGCGGGAATGAGCGGCGCTCTGGCGGCTCTGCTGCAAGCGCTCGATGCAAATATAAGTTACGGTGTCGGTCATTCCGCGGGCGCGGTGATCCTCTGCCGGATGGCATTGGATGCGCACATCGCACCGCGCGCCATCGCGAGCATCAACGGCGCATTCCTGCCGCTTGCCGGCGCCGCCGGCGTATTGTTTTCGCCCATGGCGCGCTTCATCGCCGGCAATCCGCTGCTGCCGCGCTTGCTGTCATGGGGTGCCGGCAATTGCGCGAGTGTGGCGCGCGCGCTCGAGGGCACGGGCTCACACCTCGGCGCCGAGGGCGTGGATTTGTATGCGCGGCTCGTGCGCAATCCGCAACACGTGGCCGGCGCGCTCGCCATGATGGCGAGCTGGAACTTGCATGCGTTCATGCGCGAACTGCCGCGACTGGCGGCGCCGTTGGCACTGATCGTCGGGCAGAATGACCGGACGGTGCCACCTCATCAGGCGACGGTGGTCCGGCAACACGTGCCGCGCGCACAGATCCATCGCCTGGCAGGCTTGGGCCACCTTGCGCACGAGGAGAAACCCGAAATCGTCACCCGCGAGCTCTTGGCGATTTTCGGCGCGCATCTTTGAGCCCCGCACACCCAAGTCGACCCGGGCCGGGCGCAATCACGCTCAGTGTGCCTGCGGTCGTTTCAACAAGTCGGTCCGATCGACGGAGCGAACCTTGAGAGTCAGGCTGGTGCCGCCGCGGATCACGCGCAGCGCCACGACGACTCCGGCCGGACCGGCCGACCAGAGGCGCCGGTAGAAATCCGAGAGCGAGCCCACTGCGTGCTGACCTATCTGGCTGATGAGATCACCTTCGCGGATATCCGCAATTTGCGCCGGACTGCCGTCCGCCACGCCGGTGACATAAACCTTGCCGCTGACCTCCACGGCATAGATGCCGAGCCAGGGGCGTGTCTGCCGGTCGGCGCGGCCGCGGGTGACGAGGTCGTTCAAAATCGGCTTCAGCAAATCGATGGGCACGAACATGTTGGCATTGGTCTCTTCGCCGCCGATGGTTTCCCGGACCAGCAACGATCCCAGGCCTACCAATGCACCGTCGTCATCGACGAGCGCCGCACCCGACCAATGTGGATGCGCAGGCGCGGTGAAGATCGCGCCGTCCAAGAGATATTCCCAGGCACCCGCAAATTCCCTGCGCGCCAACACCTGGACCGGGAGTTCCTTGGCGAATTCCGGATAGCTCAAAACATGAGCATTGTCGCCGGCCTGGACGCCGGCGGAAGAGCCGAGGTGCAGCGGCTTAACTCCCGTTTTCTGCAGCGGCAGCACCAACCCAAAGCCGGTCACCTGGTCATAGGCAAGCGCATGGCCCGCCACTTCATGTCCATCGCTCATGGTGAGCCACACGTCCGTCGCCTCGGTGATGAGATAACCGATGGTCAGGACCAGGCCATCGGCATCGATGACGATGCCATTGCCGATGCGTTCGGAGCCCAGCATGCCCGCGGTGAACGCATCTTCCGGCACCACGGCACGAAGCTTGACCAGCGACCGGATCATCGCCTGAGTTGCTAGAGGCATACCTAAGACGGTAGCGTGAACTTGCCCAGGTGTCACGTGGCGTCCTGCTAAACTTCCGCGCCATGACCGAAAAATCACAATCGAAGCCACATGCCATCGTCATCGGCAGCGGCTTCGGCGGATTGGCCGCGGCCGTCCGTCTCGGCGCGCGTGGCTATCGGGTCACCGTGCTCGAGCAGCTGGATGCACCCGGCGGCCGCGCGTACGTGTTCCGGCAGGACGGCTTCACGTTCGATGCGGGCCCCACCATCATCACCGCTCCGTTTCTATTGGAGGACTTGTGGAGGCTGTGCAATCGCCGGCTCGAGGACGACATCGATCTGCGGCCTGTGGAACCCTTCTATCGCATTCGCTTCAACGACGGCAGCATCCTCGATTGTTCCGCAGACCCAAAGGCGATGGCCGTCCAGATCAACCGCTTCGCTCCGGAAGACGTGAAAGGGTACGAGGAATTTCTGAGCGTCAGTGAGGCGATCTATGACGTGGCCTTCACGCGGCTGGCGCACCAGCCATTCAACTCCTGGATTGACATGCTGCGGTTGCTGCCGGAATTGGTGCGCCTCGGTAGCTACCGCACCATTTACGGCCTCGCGGCGACTTTCGTGAAACATCCGCGCTTGCGG
>Ga0116226_10000759_pt1 | contig 27740 bp, 26 predicted proteins | sample S1TSphfallax_FD_89692 | JGI IMG/M metagenome (GOLD analysis project Ga0116226, IMG submission 89692) | Host-associated microbial communities from peat moss isolated from Minnesota, USA - S1T2_Fa - Sphagnum fallax MG | ecosystem: Host-associated > Plants > Peat moss > Unclassified | place: USA... | reverse complement strand
TGCGGGAGATCTCCGGCCTCGACGAGGTGTCGTTCCATATGTCAGGCACCGAGGCGGTGATGCAGGCGGTGCGCCTGGCCCGCTACAACACCGGACGTAGCCACCTGGTGCGCTTCTGCGGCGCCTATCCCGGCTGGTGGGGCGATGTTCAGCCGGGTGTCGGCAATCCGATCGCGGCACGCGAGACTTACACGCTCGAGGACCTGGACGCGACGGCCCTCGAGGTCTTGAAGACTCGTCGCGACATTGCCTGCGTGCTGGTCAATCCGCTGCAAGCCTTGCACCCGAACGTGAGTGCTCCCGGCGATTCCACGCTCGTCGACAGCGGGCGCCGCGCGCATTTCGACCGCGCGGCGTACACGGCCTGGCTGAAAGAACTGCGCGACGTGTGCACGGCCCGCGGCATCGTGCTGATCTTCGACGAGGTGTTCGTGGGCTTCAGGCTCGCCCTTGGTGGGGCGCAGGAATACTTCGGTGTTCGGGCCGACATGGTGACTTATGGAAAAACCATTGCCGGAGGGCTGCCCGTCGGAGTCCTGTGCGGCCGGCACCCGTTCATGCGCCGCTTCCGCGAGGATCGGCCGGCCGATGTGTGCTTCGCACGGGGCACCTTCAATGCCCATCCCTACGTGATGGGCTCGATGTTCGAATTCCTGAAGCGCCTCGACAGCGAACCGATCCGCGCCATCTATGACGATTTGGACGAGCGCTGGAATGCGCGCGCGCGTGCGCTCAACCGGCGTCTGACCGAAGCGGGACTGCCCGTCCAGGTGGCGAACCTGTCGTCCATCTGGACGATCGGCTATCGGCAGCCGTCGCGCTACAACTGGATGTTTCAATATTACCTGCGCGCCGCGGGACTGGCGTTGAGCTGGGTGGGCACGGGTCGGCTCATCTTTAGCTTGAACTATTCGGATGCGGATTTCGCGGCGGTGAGCGACGCGCTCGTAGGCGCGGCCCAGGCGATGCAAGCGGATGGTTGGTGGTGGGCGGCTCCCCATCTGACCAACCAGTCCATCCGCCGCAACGTGCTGAAGGAAATGCTTCAAGCCCGATGCTGGTCGCCCCTCGGATCGATGAGCTCGCCGCGCATCAAATAGAGCGGTGCCTTGCAATAGAGCTTCACGTCATGGAACGGGTCGGTGAGGATCTTCGTGAACCACACGAGCCCGGTTTGCACATCGCGTAGAAAGAAGAGCTGCACGGTGCGGAACAACAACGCGCCGATGCCGACGAAGAGCCAGATTTCACCGACGTGACGCATGAAGGCGGCCGCGCCGGTCTTGGGCTCGAACAGACCAAAGAGCGTCGGATTCAGCCACAGCGCGAATGGCGCCAGTATCCAGACCGTGTGCAGGATCACCTTGCGCCGCAAATTGTAGCCGACCTTGATGTCCTCCTTGTACTCGTGGGTTACCTGATTGACCGTGTCATATCCCTTGGGCTCGAAGAAAAAATGCCCGGATTGACGGCTGACCATGGCGACCAGCCAGCCGATCAAGGCCGCCACCACCGGATCCTTGAACATCATCACATAGGCCACCAGGAAACTGATGGCACTCAGAAAGTGCAGCGATTGATTGATCCTGCTGTGATGGTAGTACCGATGGTCATCCCAGCGTTGCGAGCGCAACTCCGCCAAAAACTTCTGCATAGCCTTCATCCTCGTTGTGTAGGGCGCGGTTTACGCCAGGGCATGAAAGAAATATAGGATTTTGGTTACATGCCGATTACAGCGGCAGCCCTCTGGGTTCACGTTCACACGTTCGTCATGCAGACGTGCGATCGTCGCCAGGCATGAGAATCATGATCGTCACCGATGCCTGGTTTCCCCAGACCAACGGCGTGGTCCGAACGCTGGCTCAAACGAGTGAGTGGCTGCGCCGCTTCGGCCACGACGTGCGGATGCTCACACCCCAGGATTTTCGCAGCATTGCCTGTCCGACCTATCCTGAAATCCGCCTCTCGTTGCTGCCGTCCCGTTTGGTGCGCCAGAAAATCAGCGAATTCGATCCGCAGGCCCTGCACATCGCCACCGAGGGACCGCTCGGACTCAGCGCCCGCCGCCACTGCCTGAAGTTGGGGCTGCGCTTCACGACGTCCTACCACACCCAATTCCCCCAATACCTGCGGGCGCGCTTCCCGATCCCGGTGGGCTTTTCGTATTGGGTGCTGAATCGTTTCCATGGGGCCGCGGCACGTTGCATGGTGAGCACCGCCTCGATGCGCCAGGAACTGGCGGCCCGCGGGTTTAAGAACCTTGCCCCCTGGCGGCGGGGGGTCGACACCGATTTGTTCAAACCCGCCGCGAAGGACTTTCTGAACTTGAAGCGCCCGCTCGCCGCCTATGTTGGACGGGTTGCCGTCGAGAAGAACATCGAGGCCTTCTTGAGGATGCCTTGGGAGGGCAGCAAGATCGTCATCGGCGACGGGCCGGAGCGGGCGAGGTTGGAAGCCCAGTATCCCGGAACCGTGTTCACCGGCTTTCGCTTCGGTGCGGACCTTGCCGCCCACCTGGCGGCGGCGGATGTCATGGTCTTCCCGAGCCTGACCGACACGTTCGGACTGGTGAATCTCGAGGCCATGGCCTGCGCAGTGCCGGTGGCGGCGTATCCCGTCTCCGGGCCGATCGATGTCATCAAGGACGGCGTTACCGGAGCGCTCGACACCGATCTCGGTCGGGCCGCGCGCCGTGCGCTCACCGTCGATCCGAAGGCCTGTCGCGACGAAGCGGTGCGCTGCGGCTGGGATGCGAGTGCGCGCGAGTTCGAGGGCAATCTCGTCGCGCTGACGCCCGTCCCCGGCCAGGCGACGAGCCTCGGGTTGAGCTTCAGCCAAAGTTGATCTTGGTCTCGAGGTTGGAGCGGGAATCGGCGCTGGCGAGCGCCTCCTCCATGTCGATCCGGCCCTCCCGCACCAGGTTGTACAGCGAATTGTCGAAGCTCAGCATGCCGCGCTCGGTGCCGGTTTGGATGGCTTCCTTGACCGCCATCACGTCGCCCTTCTTGATGAGTTCGGACATGTACGGCGTGTTCACCATGACCTCGGAGGCCGCCACCCGCTGACCGGATTTGGCGGTCACGAGGCGCTGGGACAGGATGGCCCGCAGGTACTGCGACAGATCCAGGAAAATCTGGGCGTGCTGGTCGCGCGGAAACATGTTGATGATCCGGTCCAAGGTTTCGGCGCAGTTATTCGCATGCAACGTCGCGATGCACAGATGGCCGGTGCCCGCCAGCGTGAGGGAAGCCTCCATCGTTTCCCGGTCGCGGATCTCCCCCACCAGGATCACATCCGGTGCGCACCGTACGCAGCTGCGCAGCGCCCGCGCGAAGGATTTGGTGTCGAGTCCCACCTCGCGTTGATTGATGATGGATTTCTTGTTGGTGTGCAGGAATTCGATCGGATCCTCGATGGTGAGGATGTGGTCCGAGGAGGTCTCGTTGCGGTGATTGATCATGGCCGCGAGCGTGGTGGATTTGCCCGCCCCGGTCGCTCCCACCATCAGGAGAAGGCCGCGCTTGGCCATGATGAGCTCCCGATAGATGTCCGGCAGGCCGAGATCCTCCAATTTCGGCATTTCCGCGGTGATGTATCGCAGCACCATGGCGGGATAACCGCGCTGGTAGAACACATTGACGCGGAAGCGGCCCAAGCCCTGCTCGGAGATCGCGAAATCGATCTCCAATTCCTCGTTGAAGTGCTCGAGCTGCTCCTGGTTCATCAGGCCGTAGGCGGCCTGGCGCACCGTCTCGGGGCTCAAGACCTGTTTGTTGACCGGAAAGATCTTGCCGTCGATCTTGATCTTGATCGGCGCGTTGCACGAAAAGAACAGATCCGACGCCTTGCGCTCGACCATCAGCTTGAAAAGCGGCTTGGTGTTGAGCACATAAGCCGTGTCACCGGTGGGCGACTTGTCTGCGCCGGACATCAAAATACCTGGCCCGACTCTTCCTCGACGATCTGCAGAGAGGCGCCGACATCCTCGCTCGCCTTGGTTTCGCGCTTGCTCTCGAGCTTCACCTTCAAGCGCAGCTCGTTCTTCGAATCGGCATTGCGCAGCGCATCCTCGTAGGAGATGAGGCCCGACTCGAACAGATCGAACAGCGCCTGATCGAAGGTCTTCATGCCGAGCCGGTTCGACCGAGCCATGACGTCCTTGATCTTGGCGACTTCACCCTTGAAGATCAGATCCGAGATCAATGGCGAGGCCAGCATGATCTCCATCGCGGCGATACGCCCGGTGCCACTCTCGCGCGGGATGAGCCGCTGCGAAATGAGGGCCCGGATGTTGAGCGACAGATCCATCAACAGCTGTTCGCGCCGTTCCTCGGGGAAGAAATTGATGATGCGATCGAGGGCCTGGTTGGAGCTGTTCGCATGCAGGGTCGCGAGCACGAGATGGCCCGTCTCGGCGAATTGGATCCCGTATTCCATGGTCTCCCGATCACGAATTTCACCGATGAGGATGACGTCGGGTGCCTGCCGCAGCGTGTTGCGCAGCGCGATGTGCCAGTTCTCGCAGTCGACACCCACCTCACGGTGCGTGACGACGCAGCCCTTGTGTGCGTGCACATATTCCACCGGGTCCTCGATGGTGACGATGTGGCCGCGCGTCTTCTCGTTGCGGTAGCCCACCATCGCGGCGAGCGACGTGGACTTGCCGGAACCCGTACCGCCGACCAGGATGACGAAGCCGCGTTTCGACAGCACCACCTCTTTCAGCACCGGCGGCAGGTCGAGTTCCTCGAGCGTCGGGATTTTCGCATTGATCGTGCGCACCACCGCGCCGGTGAAGCCCTGTTGGACGAAGGCGCTCACGCGAAAGCGTCCGATCCCGGGAGGCGAGATCGCGAAGTTGCACTCCTTGCTCGCGTCGAACTCCTTGGTCTGGCGGTCGTTCATGATGGCACGCACCAGGATCGCGCTCTGCTCCGCGGTCAAGGTCCGATCCGACTGCGGCCGGATCTCTCCGTCCACCTTGATCGCCGGCGGAAACCCGGCGGTGATGAAGAGGTCGGATCCCTTCTTCTCCACCATGCGCCGGAGCAGGTCCTGCATCAGTCGTATCGCTTGATCGCGCTCCATCTAGATGCTGTCCTTGTTCTGGGCCTTGTACTTCGCCTCTTCCCGGCTCACCACGCCTTTCTGAACCAGATCTTGGAGGCATTGATCCAGTGTCTGCATCCCCTGGCCCTGGCCGGTTTGAATGGCGGAATACATCTGTGCAATCTTTCCTTCGCGAATGAGGTTGCGGATGGCGGGAGTCCCGATCATGATTTCGTGCGCCGCAACACGACCGCCCCCGACCCGTTTCATCAACGTCTGCGATATCACCGCGCGCAGGCTCTCCGACATCATCGCACGGACCATGTCCTTCTCGGCGGCCGGAAACACGTCGACGATTCTATCGATCGTCTTGGCGGCCGAACTCGTATGCAACGTGCCGAATACCAGATGGCCGGTCTCTGCGGCGGTCAAGGCGAGACGGATGGTCTCCAGATCGCGCATTTCGCCCACCAGCACGACGTCGGGATCCTCGCGCAGCGCGGACCGCAGCGCTTCGGTGAAGCCCAAGGTGTCGCGATGCACCTCGCGCTGGTTGACCAGGCAGCGCTTGCTTTCGTGCACGAACTCGATCGGATCCTCGATCGTGATGATGTGATCGGGTCGATTGTCGTTACAATGATTGACCATTCCGGCGAGCGTGGTCGACTTGCCCGAACCGGTGGGACCCGTCACCAACACGAGGCCGCGAGGCAGCATGCACAGATCTTTGAAGGTTTTCGGCGCGTTGAGCTCATCCAGCGACAGAATGAGCGACGGAATATTTCGAAATACGGCACCGGCGCCGCGGTTCTGGTTGAAGGCGTTGACCCGGAAGCGGGCAAGCTTCGGGATCTCGAATGAAAAGTCGGTCTCGAAAAACTCCTCGAACGCCTTGCGCTGCTTGTCGTTCATGATGTCGTACACCATGCTGTGCACTTCCTTGTGCAGGAGCGCCGGCATGTTGACCCGTTTCATATCGCCATCGACACGAATCATCGGCGGGACACCCGCCGACAGATGCAAGTCCGACGCATTGTTCTTCACCGCAAAGGCGAGAAGCTGCGCGATGTCCACCGCCATTTACGGCTCCTTGGGTTAAGGCTCGGGTTCGCCGGCGAAGTATATAAGAGGGTGTCACCACCCAATATGTTAATCGGTCCGCAGAATGTGTCGGTTCATGTGAACCACGTCCGATCTCGGATAGATAGAGCGGCCGAGGCCGCCGGACGGGATCCCACGTCGATCATTCTCATAGCTGTCAGCAAGACCAAGCCTGCCGAATCGATACGCGAGGCCGCCACGGCGGGCGTCACGAATTTCGGCGAAAACTACCTTCAGGAGGCGCTCGTCAAGATGGATGCGCTGGCCGACCTGCCGCTCGACTGGCATTTCATCGGCGGCCTGCAGTCGAACAAGACGCGCCCGGTCGCCGAGCGCTTCCAATGGGTGCACAGCATCGACCGCTTGAGTGTGGCCCGGCGACTCTCGGAACACCGACCGTTCCACGCCCCGCCGCTCAACCTGTGCATCCAGGTCGCGTTGATTCCGGAGCCCACCAAGGGCGGCGTGCTCGTGGCGCAGCTGCGGGAGCTGGCGGCGCAGATCATGGACTTGCCGCGCGTCAAATTGCGCGGCCTCATGTGCGTGCCACCACCCCAACCGGACCTCGCCGCCGAGCGTACCCTCTTCGCCGAGTTGCGCGCACTGAAGGAGGCGTTGAACACCGAAGGCTTCGGTCTCGACAGCCTGTCGATGGGCATGAGCGGCGATTTCGAAGCGGCGATTGCCGAGGGTGCGACCCACGTCAGGATCGGCACCGCGTTGTTCGGTAGCCGTAACTCGAGAGAGGCTTGAAGATGCAGACTCTGGGAAGACTGGCTTTCATCGGTGGCGGCAACATGGCCGCCGCCCTCATCGGCGGCTTGACCCGGCACGGTGTCGCCGGCAAACAGATCATGGTCTCAGACCCGGATCAGGCTCTGTTGGGGCGCCTGGCCGAAACTCATGGGATCCTCGCCGCCACCGAAAATGCCGCCGCCGTTCGGCATGCCGAGGCGGTGGTTCTGGCGGTCAAACCACAGCACATGCAAGGCGTCGCCATGGGACTTGCCGGGCAGCTGACCCATCGACCGTTGCTGATATCGGTGGCTGCCGGAATTTCCCATGCCGCGTTGGCACGCTGGTTGGGCGATGCCAGCATCCCGGTGGTCCGGGCGATGCCGAACCGGCCCGCGCTGATCGGGCTCGGGGCGACGGCGCTGCATGCAGCGGCCGACGTGGGTCTGGATCAACGCGCCTTGGCGGAGCGCATCATGGCGGCGGTCGGTACCACCGTGTGGGTCGAACACGAGACTCACATGGACACCGTGACTGCTTTGTCGGGTAGCGGCCCCGCCTACTTTTTCCTGTTCATGGAGGCACTCGTGGCGGCCGCGCAAGCGCGCGGCTTGCCGCGTGATATCGCGCACGCGCTCACGGTCGAAACCGCATTCGGTGCGGCTGAGATGGCGCGCATGTCGGAGGAGTCACTCGCGCGGCTCCGCGAACAGGTCACATCGAAGGGCGGTACCACGGCCGCGGCGCTCGCCGTGCTCGAAGCCGCGGGGCTTCATGCTATCGTAGCAGACGCCGTCGCGGCAGCCGATCGTCGCGCCGGCGAGCTGGCCCTGCAATATGGCGCTTGAGGCAGCCGAAGAACGACCTGAAGGACCATGGAAGCCGTTAAATACATCGTCGATACGTTGCTCTGGCTGCTGACGCTGGCCTTTCTGCTGCGGTTCCTGTTTCAGCTGGTGCGCGCGGACTTCCGCGATCCCATGGCGGACGCGATCGTGCGCGTTACCAACTGGCTCATAAGGCCGTTGCGTAAAATCCTGCCCCCCGTCGGCAAGGTCGACACGGCGACGGTCGTGGCGATCCTCGCCGTCGCATCGGTGCGTACGGCGGCGCTGTTCGCACTCGACGGCATGGGCTTGAACGCGGGCATGGGGCTCGCCTTCGCCCGCATCACGTTGATCGACCTTGCTGACCTGACGTTGCGCATCTATTTGTTCGCGCTGCTCTTGTATTGGCTCACCAGCTTCGTCACGCCCGGCGGCTATGCGCCGGGAGTCCGCTTGCTGTCCCAGCTCTGCGAGCCGATCTTGAAGCCGGTGCGTCGCGTGATACCACCGATCGGTCAGATCGATTTTTCAGTGCTCTGGGTATCGATCGGAATCGGTGCATTGCTGATACTGATACGCTGAAATTACGCGCCTTTTTTCGCGATAGCGCTAAACATCGGCTTTTTTCTATGTTATTTTCGGCGCCGAGTTGAAACAGCGGGCTTCTAATGAGGTCCGCGCTCGCAAACACTATTAGGAGATTGATATGGCGAAAAAGAATGCAGCACCGACCAAGTCTGAGATTCTCGCTACCATTTCGAAGGAAACAGAGCTCTCGAAGAAGCAGGTCGGAGCCGTATTTGACTCTCTGTCGGGCGCCATCAAGAAGAGCCTTCGCAGCCATGGCATTTTCACGATGCCGGGCCTGCTGAAGATGAAGGTCGTCAAGAAGCCGGCGACCAAGGCGCGTGAAGGTGTGAATCCCTTCAATGGCGAGAAGATGATGTTCAAGGCGAAACCGGCGAGCAAGAAGGTCCGCATTGCCGCGCTCAAGAATCTCAAGGAATTCGTGAACTGAAGAACCCTTGAAGTTCCGGAGCGCATGAGCGGCGCCGACTGACGCTCAATGGCTCCGGATCGCCTCCGCGATCGACTCGCGCAGCTCCAATAGGCGACCATGAAAGAAGTGCCCAACGCCGGGCATGACGATCATCCGTGGCTGCGGATCGAATGTCCCCACCCAGCTGAACACGCCCTGCGGGTCAACCACCTCATCGGCATCGCCCTGGATGACCAGCCACGGACATTCTGGAGCGTCGGCGTGCGTGAAATCGAAGCGCTGCACCGGTGGGGCAACGGTAATGAGACGCTTGCACCGACGCTGTTGCGACAGGCGCCAACCGACGTAGGCCCCGAAGGAGAATCCGGCGACGGTTGGCTCGCCGAGCGGCCAACGCCGAGCGCACCAATGCGCCACCGCGACCGCGTCGTCGGTCTCGCCGTTGCCGTCATCGTAGGCGCCAGCGCTGCCTCCCACTCCGCGAAAATTGAAGCGCACGGTCGGCATGCCGGCGTCGCGTAGTGCCCGCGCGATACTCGTCACGACCTTGTTCTCCATCGTGCCGCCATACAGGGGGTGCGGATGGCACACGATCGCATAGCCGCTCGTAGCCGCCGCTTGCTGTGCGCCGACCGGCACTTCGACGATCGGCATTTCGACGACCGCCTCGAGCGCGCCCGCCGGACCCTCGATGACGACGCGCTCCGCCGTCGCCACGCTCATTCGATGCCGACGAGTTCGATGTCGAACACCAGCGTCGCGCCGGGAGGTATGACGCCGGCCGCCCCCGCATCGCCGTATGCCAACTCGGACGGGATGACGAGCCGTCGCTGCTGCCCGACTTGCATGCCGACAACTCCCTGATACCAGCCCTTGATGACCTCGCCGGCGCCCACCGTGAACGTGAAGGGCTGACCACCGGTGCGCGAGCTGTCGAATTGCTTCCCCTTATGGTCCGGGGCTCCGGCCTCGTACAGCCATCCCGTGTACTGGACGGCCGCCTTTTGACCGGACTTGATGGCTGCGCCGGTGCCCGGAACGAGTTCGATGCTCTGTAGCGCGCTGACGTCAGCCGGCGCGGACGCGGCCGGCGGCGCTGCTGCACGCTCGCCGCAGCCGGCGAGCAGCAGGACGGACAGGATCAGGCGGCAATAACGGGAGACAGTGGCTGCACGCATGCCCTCATCTTAAAGGATCTGTGCGCCGGGCGGTGAGTCGGGCATGCAAGCCAAGCCAACCGTGGCGCAGCATGGCGATGGCATCATCGATTTCGTCCACCACTTGTAAAACCCACTCCATGGAGCGAAGTTAAGCGAAACACTCTCGAGGCGCCGTGCGTCGGCTCACACTTGCCATGCGGTCAAGGGCTGCGTACGCTTGTGCCGACATGCAACGCATCCTCGTCCTGAATCCCAAAGGGGGTTCGGGAAAAACGACGTTGGCCACCAACCTCGCCAGTTATTTCGCGAGCCAGGGAGACCGTCCTCTCCTATCGGATAACGACCCGCAAGGCTCGAGCACGCGCTGGTTGAAGAAGCGCAAACCGGAACAACCCCCCATTCACGGCATTGCCGCTTTTGAGCGCAACGCACGGATGACCCGCGCATGGCAGATGCGGATACCGGCGGACGCCGCTCACGTCGTGGTGGACACGCCGGCGGCGGTGCTGGCACAAGACATGCCCGAGATGACCCGAACGGCGAACGCCATCATCGTGCCGGTGCTGCCATCGGACATCGACATCCATGCGTTCTCGAAGTGCATCGCCGACCTGTTGTTGATCGCCAAGGTGCGCCGCGATGAGAATCGGATCGGCGTGGTGGCCAATCGGGTCAAGCGCAACACGCTGATCTACCAGTCACTGATGCGCTTTCTCGACAGCCTGCGCATTCCCGTCGTCGCGACGCTGCGTGATTCGCAGAACTATGTCCGCGCCGCCGAGCAAGGCGTCGGACTGTACGAGATGAAGCGCAGCCTGGTGCAGCAGGATCTCGAGGATTGGGAGCCGATGCTAGCCTGGCTCAAGGCGAAGGAGACGACGGACTCGCCTAGCACCGTCGATACGCTGCCGGAGACCGCCTGACTATTTCTTGTCTTCCCAGCTGCCGCGGACCTTGTCGGCCCAATTCTTGTAGCTGTGGAAGTTGTAGAGATTCGTGGTGATGGCCGCATGCCGACCGCCGGTCTTGAAAACCTCGCGGGGAGCGGCGGCCCCCGGCTTGACGGCACCCGGCTCACTGCGCGGCGCGCGGCGATCGATTCCGGTGTAACGTTGATTCTTCCTGTCGCTCATCGTGTTCCTCGCTGGTGTCGATGACAGTAAGTGCCGAGCCCTGACTAGGGCAGGAACTGTGTCACAGGCACATTGGCAGCGTCGCTATGCAAGCGCGAGCATTGGGATATACCTCTCAGAGACGGTTGCGGTAAGTTAAATGGAGGAAAATGAGCGGGTTAGCGCTCACGCGACCAAGCGGTAGCAGGGCGTGTAGTCGGACCCTGCGAGCTTCATGCGCCGCTGGGCGACGAACGCGCGCAGCAGCTGATCGAGCGGCTGCATGATCGAAACCTCTCCGACCAGTTCGAACGGACCGTATTTCTCGATCGCGTTGACGCCGTAGTCTTTGATGTTGCCGGCGACGATCCCCGAGAAGGCGCGCCGCAGGTTCGCGGCGCGTTCATGCACCGGCTGGTCATGATGGAGCTTGAGACTGCGCATCGACTCGTGGCTCACGTCGAACGGCCGTTGAAACTCGAGCGGGATCTTCAGCAGCCAGTTGAATCCATAGGAATCGCTCGCGGTGCGTCGATAATCACGCACCGCCGCCAGCCCCTGGTTCATCGCGCGCGCAACGCCCGCCGGATCATCGATGATGATCTGATACTTCGATTGCGCGGTGGGTCCCAGCGTCTTGCCGACGAAATCATGGATCTGATCGAAATACTCCGCGGTATCGGCAGGTCCCGTGAAGATCAGCGGAAACGGCAGTCCCTGATTGGCGGGTTCCAGCAAGATGCCGAGCAGATACAGAATCTCCTCCGCCGTGCCCGCACCGCCGGGGAACACGACGATGCCGTGGCCCAGCCGCACGAAAGCCTCCAAGCGCTTCTCGATGTCCGGCATGATGACCAGCTGGCTGACGATGGGATTCGGCGGTTCCGCGGCAATGATGCCCGGCTCGCTGATGCCGAGATAGCGCCCATGCACGATACGCTGTTTCGAATGCCCGATCGTTGCACCCTTCATCGGACCCTTCATCGCACCCGGCCCGCAGCCCGTACACACGTCCATCCCGCGCAGACCGAGCTCATAACCCACCTTCTTGGTGTAATCGTATTCGATGCGCCGGATCGAATGGCCGCCCCAGCAGACGACCAGATTCGGCCGTAGCTGCAGCTCCAACACCCGCGCATTGCGCAGGATGTGAAACACCGCGTTCGTGATGCTCGACGAGCTGCTGAGGTCGAAGCGGCCGCTTTCCATGATTTCGTTGGAGATGAACACCACATCGCGCAACACCGCGAACAAATGTTCCTTCAATCCGCGAATCATCTCGCCGTCGACGAAGGCCGCGGCGGGCGCGTTCTTCATCTCGAGTTTGATGCCCCAGGCCTGACGTACGATCTTGAGCTCGAAATCCTTGTACTTTTCGAAGATGCGGCGCGGCTCGTCGATCGCGCTCCCGGAATTGAGCACGGCGAGAGCGCATTGTCGGAACAGCGGATAGAGTCCGCCCTGACCGGAGTCGAGCAGTTTGGCGATCTCCTGCTGAGAGAGCTGCTCGAGGCTGCCCTTGGGGCCCACCCGGGCGTCGATCAAGTCCGAGGATAAAATCGAAGTTTCCACGTGAGCTGCGCCTAAGGGTAGATGTCGATCGGAATGTTCTCGCGGGTTCTCAGCCACACCTCCACCATGTCGGAGTTCGACAGGGCGATGCACCCATCGGTCCAGTCGCTCTTTGCATAGTAGGCAGCGGGATGTTTCGGCGTGTTCGGCAGGCCATGAATCATGATCGAGCCGCCGGGTGCCCAATGATTTTTCTTCGCGTTCAGTTCATCTTCCTTGTTCGGATACGACACCTGAATGGACAGAAAATAGTCGCTGTGGCTATTGCGCCGCGCGAGGTAGTACCGGCCCTCGGGAGTGCGAAAGTCGCGTTCCCGCTCCTTGGTGCCCACCGGACTCAAGCCGAGAGCGACCTTGTATTCGCCGAGCAGCTTGGCTCCGTTGTATAGATACAGCCTGCGCTGCGCCTTGCGCACGACCACATGGTCGGCGGAGAGCAACTCTCCGGCCGTACTCGAGATCGTCCCACCGAGGCCGAACAGCAAACACCCGAAGAGCCAGAAGCCGCCGGCCGTACGGCGGTGGTTTTGCATGAACATAGCGGAAATTATAACGTGTCCGCGGGCATGGGAGCGGCGCTGTGGGACGGACCTGTATAATGCCCGGGATGCGTAGTTCCAAATTTTCCTGCCTGCTGCTCGGCGCCTGGGTGGCCGGTTCGCTGGCCGGCTGCGGCGGCCAGTCGACGATCAAACCGGCCGAGCTGCTCGATGAGACCACCGGAATGACCGTGGGAGCGCTGCAAGCGCCGATCGAGTTCGTGGAAGATGCCAAGATCGGCTCGGGAGGTCCCGACCGGCGTGCGACGTTCGCCTATCTCGGGCCGGTGGAATGGGACACGAGCGGTGAGCTGACCTACGGCCTGTGGATCCATGTCGCGCCGGGCAACGATCAAGCCGTCGCCCCCATCGATGCGTCGGGCGCGGTGTCCCTGCTGCTCGACGACACGGCCGTGCCGCTGTATCCCATGAAGGCGCCCAGGACCGGCAGCAATCCGTATAAGCCGATCGCCTCCTGGGGCCAGACGGCGTATTTTCACTTCGATGTTCCTCTCTTGAAACGGTTGGCGGCGAGTCAGAAGGTGCTGCTGCAAATCCACGGCATCGATGCCGACGTCACCGTGAAATTCCTGCCCACCCAGGATGTGCGCGACACGCTGCTCCGCTTCGAGCAGGCGCGCGGCATCACTGGCGATTGACGACGACGACATGCGGTAGCGTCAACGTCATGCCCGGCCGGATGTCGCGAAAGTTGACGTCGGGGTTGTACTCGGCCACCAGCCACACCGGCAGGTCGTCGTGTCGCTGGATGATTCGCCACAGCGACTCACCATGCTTCACCGCATACGTCTGAGTACCGGCAATCCGGTGCTCGGCGAAAAAAGACTCCTGCAAATGCCGGTGATACTCGCGCCGCGCCGCCGCAACGTCCGCCGCCGTGACGTGCGACAGGTCGAGCTTGAGCTTCGTGCCCTGCGTAACCCGGTCCTTCTTGTGCAACCGATTGAGTAGCCGCAAGTCCCGCGGATCGACTTGCGTCCAATCGGCAAAATGCCCCAACGTTTCAGCGGCCTGGACCACCACCGTACCGTCCGCCGCCACGCCGTAGTCGGTGGTGTCCGAGACACCGCTGGGGCTCTCCACCGGAAGTAGCGCATCCCGGCTCGCGGTCTGACGCTCGGCCACGGGTTCACGCGGCGCCGGCGCTACGCTTTGCGGTTGCCCGACGCGCGGCGGCGGCACCGTTGCCGCGAGCGGTGCCGGCAGCACGGCGGGAGCCGGCGGTGGGGGCGCCATCGCGACGCGAATCGCTCCGCCTTCCACATCCGCGCGAGAATTCGGCATCGGAATTCGTACCAACTCACCGCGGACCGCCGCGTGCGCGGAGTTCCAACCGTTCTGCGCCAGCAGGCGGCCAAGACTCACGCCGCTGGCAGCCGCCACGCCGGCCAATGTTTCACCACGCCGCAGTCGGTGGCTGCCGTCATTGCGCTGAGCCAGGTAACGCTGCGAGTCGGGCAGTCGTGCCCACGCCGCATTGAGGTCGATTTGCTCGGGCGTGCCGGGGATCCGCAATCGGTAGCCGCGCGGCACGAGCCGGCTGCCATTCCAAATGGGGGGCCTGAGAGCGGGATTCAGCACCCGCAGCGCGCCCATATCGACGTTGAACGCCTGCGCGAGCGCGTCCACCGAGATGTAGTCCGGCAATTCCACCGGAGTGCTCTCGGTCTCGGGTAAGCGGGTGAGCCGGCCGAAGTACTGCTCGGCATGACGATCCACTTCCAGTGCCGCGAGAAATGACACGTAGAAATTCCGCGAAGCGAATCCGAACGTTGACCCTTGGTAGTGTTTGACGATGACCGCGATGTCGCTGGTGCCGAGTTGATCCTGCGCTTTGCGCAAACCACCCGGACCATGATTGTAAGCGGTCACCGCGAGCGGCCACGTGCCAACCAGCCGGTAGTTGTACAGCATCAGATTGGCGGCCGCTTCGGTCGCGGTGTAGGGATCGAGCCGCTCATCGACCAAACTATCCACCCGCATGTAGCGCTTCGCGGTCGCGGGCATGAATTGCCAGAGACCGGCGGCACCGACCTTCGAATAGGCCGCCAGATTGAACGACGACTCGACATGGGGAAGTGCCGCGATTTCCTTCGGCACGCCGTGCTGTTCGAGAGTGCGCGCGATGTGCTTCTCCCAGATGGCGGAGCGCAGCAATCCCTCTTTGAACCGGTCGGCCTGTCCCAGTTGAAAACGGATGTGATCGATCGCATCGCGAAAGTCTTGCGGACTCGGGTGTTCACCGAACGCGTGCAATATCCGCTGCTCGTGACGCGTCAGGTCAGCCGTCTCACCATTCGCGAACTTGCGCAACAAGGCCGCATAACGGGCCTTGGCCTCGTTGACGCATCGCTGCCGCTCTGACGGCGATGCCCCCGGATCGAACTGCAAGGCCTCGTACACCAGCCCGAGATTCCAATCATCGTGCAACAAGCCACCATCCGTCGTGACCTCGGTATAAATTCGAATCCAGAAACGAATGTCGCGCTCGAGCGCAGGTGGGTACGCGAACGGATCGTCCGCCTCACCGGCGGCGCGCAGCGGGACCGATGGCGCAAACAGCAGCCCCAACCCCACGATCAGATAAGAGAGTGTGCGCAACAAGTTGGTCAACGACGCTCGAGTTGAAAACACACACGGAGTATAGGGTGCGCATCGGTCAGTGATCGGCTTTATGTCAAAAGTGCGACGGCCTCGACAATTCGACTGGCCTCGACCAATCCACTCGAGATACTATACCCCGGTAGGGTATATTGCCTCGACCAGACCAGTACCCGCGCGCAACTCCATGCGCGCGGTGGGAGAGCATGATGGGTGAACTTGTCAGACAGATGTCAGGAACGCTGCTCGCTGCCGCCTTGGCATCGTGCGCCGGCAATGCGGTGGCGGACGATGCCGCCGAAAACTATGCGCTGCATGGCCAATTCACCTACGTGGAACAGGAAACCCTCGGCTTCAGCGCGCCCTATGCGGGAAGCAACAGTCTGACCCCGAACGAGGGGCGCGAGACCACCGACGCCACCGTGTTCCTGGGCCGTCGCCTGTGGTCGGACGCTGAAATATGGCTGGTCCCGGAGGTCGATCAGGGCTTCGGCTTGGACGACACCCTCGGCATTGCCGGATTCCCGAGCGCAGAGGCCTACAAGGTGGGCAAAAATCAGCCCTACCTGCGGCTGACGAGATTATTCATTCGCGACACGGTGAATCTCGACGGTGAAACAGAGAAGGTCGAGGCGGACACGATGATGCTCGCCGGAACTCACAGCGTGAATCGGTGGGTGTTCACGTTCGGCAAGTTCGGCGTCGTCGATATTTTCGACAACAATGCATACGCCCATGACCCCAAACACGACTTCCTGAATTGGACGGCGGTGGATGCCGGCTCGTTCGATTATGCGGCGGACGCCTGGGGATACACCGTTGGCGCCGCCGCGGAACGCTACCAGGGCGCATGGACGTTCCGGGTGGGCGCATTCGACCTATCCGATATCCCGAATAGTACACGTCTGGAGCCGGGCTTCCATGAGTTCGAACTGGTGGCCGAAGTGGAGCGACGCTATGTCTTGGGCGGCGCGCCGGGCACGATGCTCGTCACCGCCTACAATAACCGCGCCCGCATGGGCTTGTTGGCAGCGGCGGTTGCGCTCGCCCAAAGCACCGCGACCCCGGTGAGTATCGCGAGCGTCAGGCAATATCGAAGCCGCCCCGGCATCGACCTCGATCTGGCTCAGGCACTGACCACCGACTTAGGCCTATTCGCTCGCGTCGGCAAGGCGAGCGGCAATGTCGAGGCCTATGAGTTCACCGATGTGGACCGCTCCGTGTCGGTGGGACTGTCTCTGAAGGGCAGCGCCTGGTCGCGCGCCAATGATAAGGTGGGACTCGCAGTGATCGATAATGGCATCTCGGCACAGGAGGAGCAGTATTTGAACGCGGGCGGACTCGGAATCCTGGTGGGCGACGGCAAGCTGCCGCATCCCGGCGCGGAACAGATTCTGGAAACGTTCTACAGTGCCGCGATCCTGCCTCATGCCGAGGTGTCATTGGACTATCAAGCGGTCGAGAATCCCGGCTATAACCGCGATCGGGGCCCCGTCTCGATCTGGGCCGTGCGCGTGCACGCCGATTTTTGAAGATGCCGCGCATCGATCCCGAATTGCCAGTCATCGACCCTGCGACGGCAGACGCTGGCCAGGCCGCCACCGCGGACGAATTCGCGCGCACCACCTGGGTGAGTGTCGGAGTCAATATCGCGCTCGCCGCCACCCAGGTCTCGGTGGGGATGCTCGCCGCCTCCCAGGCACTGGTGGCGGACGGCATTCATTCGCTCTCGGATCTCATTGCCGATTTCATCGTGTTGTTCGCCGGCCATCACGGCAAGAAAGCGGCCGACGAGGATCATCCCTATGGGCACGGACGATTCGAGACCGCGGCCTCGTTCATCCTGGGACTGTCTTTGCTCATCGTTGGTATCGGTATGCTGTGGTCGGCCATCGGGAAGCTCGAAACGCCCGCGTCGGTGGCGCGCGTCCATGTGTCGGCGCTGTGGATTGCCGGCCTCGCGCTGTTCTGCAAAGAGCTGCTGTTTCGCTTCATGTTGGCGGTCGCCAAACGCATCAAATCGAGTCTGCTCGTTGCCAATGCCTGGCATGCCCGCTCCGATGCCGCATCCTCCCTGGTCGTGGCGCTCGGCATCGTGGGCAATCGGCTGGGCTATCCGATATTGGACCCAATCGCCGCGCTCATCGTCGGCTTTTTGATCGCGACGACGGGCTGGAAATTCGGCTGGCGCTCGCTTCAGGAACTGATGGACCAATCGGCCGACACGGTCGAGGTCGACGCGATCCGGCACACGCTGCTTGAAACCCCCGGCGTCAGGGCCGTCCATGATTTACGGACCCGGAAAATGGGCGATCTCATCGTGGTCGATGCACACCTCGAAGTCGACGCGGACCTCACCGTCGAGGCCGGCCACGAAATCTCCGTCGAGGCGCGCCGCCGCGTGCTGGCCAGACACCGGGTATTGGATCTGATGAGCCACGTGGACCCCTTCAAGCGGCCGGACTTGGATCACGCGATCCAACCCGCCGCCTAGTCGGCTCGCCGCACCACCCGCTAGCCAGACGCGCATCGGGGATGTGCTAAGCAGCCCGTATATAATATATAATTTACTATCGATATCTATATCATTAACCTATATGTTATGAGTAAGACGTCGACCGCACTGACCCAGATGCCACCATCAACCCTTGCCGCACTGGCCCAGCTCGGCGCGGACCTCGCCGTGGCGCGCCTTCGTCGCAAAGAGTCACTCAAGACCTGGGCCAAACGACTGGGAGTGAGCGTCCCGACGTTAATGCGACTCGAAGCCGGTGAGCCAACCGTGAGCTTGGGAGTGCTGGCCACCGCACTTTGGCTGATCGGCCGAGATTCCGCTCTCGGTGATTTGGCGGCGCCCAAGGACGACCGCGGCGCCCTTGAACTCGATATTCGACAGGCGCAAACACTGGGTCAGGAACGAGTCCGAGCGACGACGCAAGCGAGGCTCAAAAGAGCCGAGTCGCGGCAGCGCCAGAAACTCGGATGAAACACGATGAACTCTACCTTTGGTTTCTGGGCGAGCCCGCCCATCCTCGCTACGTGGGGCAATTACGCCTGGTCGAAGCCGGCATTCACCCGCACTTAGAATCCCCACAATTCAAGCAAGTCGCGCATCCGTCCATGATGACCACGGCCGCCGTGCTGCACTTGACGCAGAGCTGCGCGCCTTCCGGGAAGTGGGATTTCGAGAAGGCATCGGTTTGCTTCGCCCGCGCATCGAATTCCGCGCGCTTTTGCTCGACCAATTTACGCTGGTGATCATCCAGTTCCGGCTTCTTCATGAGCCCGATCGACTGTAAGTGCCGCTCGATGACACAACCCAACTCGGCGATGGTCGAGGGCATGAACTTGCCCCCGGGTTGCCAATATCCTCCCTTCGGATCGAACACCGCCTTCAATTCCTCGACCAGGAACGTGGTATCGCCGCCCTTGCGGAACACCGCGGAGATGACGCGGGTCAGCGCCACGATCCATTGGAAGTGATCGAGGTTCTTCGAGTTGATGAACACCTCGAACGGGCGGCGCTGCTCGTGTGGCGTGCCTTCATTGAGCACGATGTCGTTGATGGTGACGTACATGGCGTGATCGGAGACGGGCGTCTTGATCTTGTAGGTCGAGCCGATCAGCACTTCCGGCCGCTCCAGCTTCTCGTGCATCCATATCACATTGTCTTGGACCTTCGCAGTTTCCTTGGGCACGGCAGCTTCCTTGCTCTCGGGCTTGAGTACGCGGTACTTCGTGATCTTCTTGTCGATCTTGATGGATGCCATGTCAAAATTTCCCGTAATAGCCTTCTTTCAGCGCATCGAAGAGATTGGCGGCGGTATGCATTTCACCGTCGTACTCGATCTCCTGATCGCCCCGTGCCTCGACCTCCGTGCCATCGTCGAGCGTGAACACGTAGGTCGTGTTCTTGAGATCCTCTTCCTTGACCAACACGCCCTGGAACGCCTCCGGATTGAAGCGGAACGTGGTGCAGCCCTTCAAGCCCTGCTCGAAGGCATAGAGATAAATGTCCTTGAAATCGTCGTACTTATAGTCGGTCGGGACATTCGCGGTCTTGGAGATGGACGAGTCGACCCAGAGCTGCGCCGCCGCCTGAATGTCGACATGCTCCTTCGGTCCGATATCGTCCGCGGACACAAAGTAATCCGGCAGCTTTTCCGCCGCCACTTGAGAATTCGGCATGGCCCGCGGATTGATGAGTTCGCGATACGCGAGCAGCTCGAATGAAAAGACGTCGACCTTTTCCTTCGATTTCTTGCCCTCACGGATCACGTTGCGGAAGTAATGGTGCGCGAACGAGGGCTCGATGCCGTTCGAGGCATTGTTCGCGAGCGAGAGTGAGATCGTGCCGGTGGGGGCGATCGAGGTGTGGTGGGTGAAGCGTGCCCCCACTTCGGCGAGTTCATCGACCAACTCCGGTGCCGCTTCGGCGATGCGCTGCATGTAGCGGCTGTACCGCGCATGCAGCACCCGGCCTGCGATCTTGGCCCCGACTCGCCACCCATCCCGCACCATTTCCGGTCGCTTGCGCAGCATCTCCCGCGTGATCGTGAACTCCTCGACCATGATCGGCGCAGGTCCCTTTTCGCGCGCGAGCTCGAGCCCGGCCTCCCAGCCGGCCAGCGCCATCTCGCGCGACACGTTTTGAGAGAATGCCACCGATTTCTTCGAGCCGTACTTCATGCACAACATCGTGATGGTCGAACCCAAGCCTAAGAACCCCATGCCGTGGCGGCGCTTGCGCAGGATCTCGTCGCGCTGCGGCGCCAAGGGCAAGCCGTTGATCTCGACGACGTTGTCCAGCATGCGGGTGAAGACCTTCACGACCTTGCGATACTGCTCCCAGTCGAAGCGCGCGTCCTCGGTGAACGGATCGAGCACGAATTTCGTCAGATTCACCGAACCCAACAGGCAGGAACCGTAGGGCGGCAGCGGCTGCTCTCCGCAGGGATTGGTGGCACGGATATTCTCGGTCCACCAGTTGTTGTTCATCTCGTTGACCCGGTCGATCAAGATGAATCCGGGCTCGGCAAAATCATAGGTCGAGGACATGATGACGTCCCAGACCCGGCGCGCCGGCACGGTCTTGTAGATCTTGCAGGCCACCAGTCCGTCATCATTCGCGACATAGCCGTCGGTGTGCGGCCACTCGCGCCACACGTACTTCGTGTCGTCGTCGAGGTCGGGACGCTCTGCTTCGAACTCCTTGACGCCGACCGGAAAGGCGAGCTGCCAGTCGCCATCGCTCTTCACTGCTTTCATGAACTCGTCGGTGACCAGCAACGACAGATTGAACTGGCGCAGCCGACCGTTCTCGCGTTTCGACCGTACGAACTCGAGCACGTCGGGATGGCCGATGTCAAACGTGCCCATCTGGGCACCGCGCCGGCCACCGGCGGACGATACCGTGAAGCACATCTTGTCGTAGATATCCATGAACGACAGCGGTCCCGACGTGTACGCCCCGGCGCCCGACACATAGGCTCCGCGCGGTCGCAGCGTCGAGAACTCGTAGCCGATTCCGCATCCCGCCTTCAAGGTGAGGCCCGCCTCGTGCACCTTATTCAAGATGTCATCCATCGAATCGCGGATGGTGCCCGACACGGTGCAATTAATGGTGGAGGTGGCGGGCTTGTGGTCGAGCGCACCGGCGTTCGACGTCACTCGTCCCGCGGGAATGGCGCCATGGCGCAAAGCCCACAGAAAAGAGTCGTACCACTGCTCCCGCAATTCTTCCGCTTCGACGTCCGCAAGAGCCCGCGCGACGCGCTTGTACGTGTCGTCCATGGATCTGTCGATCGCGACACCGTCTTTCGAGGTCAGCCGGTACTTCTTCTCCCAGATGTCGATCGACGCTTCCTGGAAGGAAATACGGCTGACATCGTTGGGCTGTATCTTAACCACCGTATTCATGGGTCTGAAAACTCCCTCTCGCATTATCTCGCCAATTTTCAAGGCGCGTCGAACCGTTCCGCCACGCTCAAACAGTGGCGGTTCGTCAATTTTCCCGGGATGACGCTGAATTTTTGAAAACACTACATATTGTGTTTGAGCCGGAAGCCTAAGACCGCACGCCGCCAGCGTCAAGAGTTTTTTTCGCCAATTTGTCGCGTAAAAATACTATTTATATCAATCACTTATAATCCACACCTCAAAATCTACTTGCTACTCTTCCAAGTTCCTGGGGTCAAGGCCGTTTTACCCCAAGATCGCAATATATTGTGTTCGCACAGCTTATTCACAGCCTATGCCATTGACATCGCAGTGCGGCGCGACGTCTGTAAGATGCGGAACATGAAACTTCTGTCGATTGTCATTCTCGGTGGCACGGGCTTCCTCGGAACTCGTCTGGTCGCACGCTTGATCAAGGATGGTCATCGGGTCACCGCCCTGTCGCGTGACCGCGAGCAGCACAAGCATCTGCTGGTCCTGCCCGGACTCACGCTCGAGAATTGCGATGTCTACGATGAAGCCCAGTTGAGCGAACACTTTCGCGGCAAGGACGTCATCGTCAATCTGGTCGGCATTCTCAATGAGCGGGGCTTCGGCGGTGCGGGCTTTCGCCGCGCGCACACGGAACTCACGCGGACGGTGCTCGAGGCCGCCCGCTCCGCGGGAGTTCCCAAACTGCTTCAGGTGTCCGCTTTGAAGGCGGCCGTCGATGCACCGAGCTACTACCTGCGCTCGAAGGGCGAGGCGGAGAAGCTGATTCGTGCCAGCAACAACCTCGAGTGGACCCTGTTCCAGCCCTCAGTGATGTTCGGGCCCGGCGACTCCTTTCTCAATCGCTTTGCGAACCTATTGGCCGCGGTGCCCTTCGTCATGCCGCTGGCCCGCCCCGAGGCTCGGTTCCAACCGGTTTTTGTCGACGATGTGATCGAGGCGCTGATCCGCTGCCTGCAAACCGCGGCGGCCAACGGCCAGACCTACCAGTTGGGGGGTCCTCAGATCTATACGCTGCGCGAGATCGTGCGCCTCGTGGCGAAACTCACGGGCCGGCGCCGCTGGATCATCGGCCTGCCCGACATCGCTGCCCGACTCCAGGGAGCGCTGATGGACTTCGTGCCGGGTCGGCCGTTCTCGAGCGACAACTATCGCTCGCTCACGGTCGACAGCCTATGCACGGATGACGGTTTTGCGCGGCTCGGCTTCAAACCACAATCCATGCTGGCGTCGGCGCGTCAATACTTAGGTGCGTTGGAAGACAACGCCCGCCTGAGTCACAACCGGGCGGCTGTCGGCCGCGCCCCATCCAAAGGCGCCAAATGATAGAGGCGCCAGGCCATCAGCAAGCCGGCGCCGAACAGCGCCGCCACGAACGCAGCGACGCCATTCCAGCCATGACGCGCATAGAAGAGCCCGCCCACCGCCCCAGCGCTGCTCGACCCCAAGTAATACGCAAATAGATAGGCCGATGCCGCCTGCGCCTTCGCCGCACCGCTGCGTCGTCCCACCCAACTGCTGACGATCGAGTGGCCGCCGAAGAAGCCGAAGGTGACGACCACGATACCCGCGACGACGGCAGCCAGCGGCGTGGCGAGCGTCATGGCCAACCCTCCGAGCAGCGTCACGAACATGGTCCACAGAACTTTTCGTCGGCCCAACCGGCCGGCCAGATGACCGATCCACGACGAGCTGAAAATACCGACCACGTACACGCTGAAGATCAAACCCACGATGGCCTGAGACAAGTTATATGGAGGCGCCATCAACCGATACGGAATGTAGTTGTAGAGGGTCACGAAGCCGCCCAACAACACGAAGCCTTCCGCGAATAGCCAGGGCAGACCCGCATCCTCGAATAACAGCGCGAAGCGCTGCTGCGACGAGCGCCAACGCAGCGGCTGGCGCACGAAATGCGCGGACGGCGGTAGATTGCGCATGAAGATCACGGCGGCAATGAGCCCGATCGCGCCGACCACGGCGATGCCGACCCGCCAGCCGCCGAAGTCGGCGAGTATCCCGGCGATCAGCCGACCCCCAAGCCCGCCGGCGGCATTACCGCCGATATAGAGGCCCATGCCGAGTCCGATTGCGTTCGGATGGAATTCTTCCGCGAGGTAGGTCATCGCCACGGCCGGCACGCCGGCGAGTGAGAGCCCGAGCACGGCGCGCAGCACCAGAAAACTCTGCCAGGTCGGCGCGACGGCACAACCCAAGCCTATGACGGCCGCAGACCATAACGACACGGTCATGATGCCCTTACGGCTCCACGCATCGGAAACCGGTCCAACAAACAGCATTGCGACCGCCAGCACGACACTGGGAAGGGACAGCGACAACGCGCTTTCCGCGGCCGGCACTGCGAAACGCTGACTGAACTGGGGCATCAAGGGCTGCACGCAGTAGAGTGATCCGAACGTCGCCACCCCGGCCGCGAACAGCCCCACATTGGTGCGCCGGAAGGTTTCCGTGCCGCGTTCGATCACGTCCGGCGCGGCCCGACGTAGCGCCATTCGCCGGCGCCCATGGTCAAATTATGTCTCATTCTGGACTCTTGACAAAAAAACCTGGATATTCTCGGAACGTGCATCGCGCCATTCGCGCGGAGCTTGCAGTCAGGGGTAAAACATGGGATGGAGATCGAGTCTCGCGGCCACCGTCGCAGCGTCATTGTATTGCATGACGGGCATCGGCCAGGTCAACGTCTCGACCTACCACAACGATAATTCTCGGACCGGGCAAAACACCGCCGAGACCATCCTCACGCCGGCGAATGTCAACAGCACCGAATTCGGCAAGCTGTTCACGACCACCGTGGACGCGCCGGTGTATGCCCAGCCGCTATATCTTTCGAACGTCAATATCGGCGGGGTCGCTCACAACGTGGTGTATGTCGCCACCCAGAACGACAGCGTCTATGCCATCGACTCCCAATCGGGCGCCATTTATTGGCATGCCAATCTGATCCCCACCGGCGGCAGCGCGATCAGCAGCGCCGACGACATCGGCTGCGGCGACATCCCGGGAACCGTCGGAATCGTGGGCACTCCGGTGATCGACCCCAGCACCGGCACCCTCTACGTGGTCGCGAAATTCAAGCTCAATGGCGTCATCTACCAGTATCTTCATGCCCTGGATGTCACCAGCGGCGCGGATAAACTGGGCGGCCCGGTCAACATTCAGGCCACCTATCCGGGCACCGCAACGGACGGCAACGGCACGACGCTCACCTTCAGCGCCCGCCATGAAAATCAGCGCGCCGCCTTGTTGCTCGAGAACGGCCAGATCTGGATCAGCTGGGCGAGTCACTGCGACGTGTCGCCGTGGCACGGCTGGATCATGGCCTACTCCGCCGCCACGCTCGCCCAGGAAGCGGTCTACAACGACACGGCCAACGGCAACGCCGGCGGCATCTGGATGAGCGGCAGCGGCCCCGCCGCCGATGCCAACGGCAATGTCTACGTCAGCTCGGGCAACGGCGCGTGGAGCACCACGAACTTGGGCGACAGCATCATCAAGTTAGGACCGCCGGCGAATTCGAAGATTCCCGTGCTCGACTACTTTACACCCTACAATCAGGCGACGCTGTCGAGCAAGGATACCGACTTGTCGGCCGGCGGACTGATCCTGCTGCCGCCGCTCCCCAACGGCACTCAGATGCTGACCATGATCGGCAAGAACGGCTCTCTCTATCTCGTCGACAGCGACAATCTGGGCGGCTATTGCCTCAACGAAACGCCCGCTTGCACCAACACAGACCCCAACATCGTCGAAGAGATACCCGGTCTGTTTACCGGGTACTGGGGCGTGCCCGCGTATTGGAACGGCAATCTGTATTTCGGCGGTGGCGTCGACGGCAGCAACCGGGCCGAACCACTCAAGGCGTTTTCATTCAATGCCAACAATTCCGGTCTGGTGTCGACGAAGCCCACATCGACCAGCGCCATCTCATTCATGTTTGCTGGCCCGGACCCGTCCGTATCCTCGAACGGCACCAGCAACGGCATTCTCTGGGCCCTCGACAACTCGAAGTGGAAGTCCACCTGCGCCGCGGGCGTGAATTGCCAGATGCTGTACGCCTACGACGCCACCAATCTCGCCAACATGCTCTACAACAGCGCTCAGGCCGCGAACAATCGCGACGTGCCCGGCACCGCGGTGAAGTTCAGCACGCCGACCATTGCCAATGGGCGAGTCTATGTGGGCAGCGCCGGTACGGTCGAGGGCTACGGATTGCTGGGTGGGTACCTGCCGCCGGCGAGCGCGCCAACGATCTCCCCGGCCAGCGGCACATTCAGCACGTCCGAGTCCGTCACCCTCGCCGACTCGACGCCGGGCGCGGTGATCTACTACACCACCAACGGCACCGCCCCCTCGACCGCCTCGGCGGCCTACACCGGCCCATTGACGTTGACGGCGACCACCACGGTCGACGCCATCGCCGCCGCCGCCGGCTATCAAACGAGTGGCATCACCACGGCAACTTACACGCTCGCAAGCACGGGCACGAGCGCCACGCCCGTGAGCCTTGCGGCCGCCTACAACGTCGACGGCATCGTCGCCACCGGCACGGACCCGTTGAACGGCGGGCTCGATACCTACGGTTTTGCGCTGTCGGAGACTCTGCTGGGTTCGACGGTGAGCGCGAGCGGCATCACCTTCAACTTGGGTGCCGCCGGCGTTGCCGACGTCGTGACCGGTGGCACCATCACGCTGCCGGCGGGAAACTATTCCACGTTGAATCTGCTCGCCACCGCGGTCAATGGAAATCACCTTAACCAGACCTTCATCGTGACCTACACGGACGGCAGCACCAGTACATTCACGCAGAGCTTGAGCGACTGGTATACACCGCAAAACTATGCCGGTGAAGCCACGGCCGTCACCATGCCCTATCGGATCACGCCGGTGGGCACCACCGATAACCGCACCTTCCATGTGTACGCCTACTCGTTCGCGCTGAATTCCGCGAAAACCGTCCAGAGCGTGACCCTGCCCGCCGTGCGCGACGTCGTCGTGCTCGCGGCCACGCTGTCGGGAGCCACTGGCGCGCCCGCCCCGGCGGTTCCGACGCCGGTGGCATTGACCTCCACGGCAACCGTGTACGGCCTGTTCCCGGACGGCACGCCGCTGACCCATGCGGGGTTGGACGGCCACAACGCCGCCTATTCGAGCTCGTTGCTCGGTAATTCCGTGTCCTGGTCGGGAACCACCTTCACGCTCGGCGCGGCAGCCACGGCCGACACCGCCACCGGTGCCACGATCGCATTACCAGCCGGTAACTACTCACAGGTGAAACTGTTGGCCACGGCGGTCAACGGCAACCAAGTCAGCCAGGGATTCACGATCACTTACACCGACGGCAGCACGACGCTCGTCTATCAAAGCTTGAGCGACTGGTATACGCCGCAAAAATACGCGGGCGAAGCGCAGGCCGTGACGCTGCCGTACCGCCTGACGGCAACCGGCGCCACGGATAACCGCACCTTTTATCTGTACGGCTACTCGCTGGCGATCAACGATGCCAAGACCGTCAAGAGCCTGACCCTGCCGGCGAACCGCGACGTCGTGGTGCTGGCCGTCACGCTGGTGCCCTAAAGCGCCAATCGCGGCCACACCGCCGCGGGTCACCACCGGCGCCGCGCGCATCACCGCCGCCGCGCGCATCAGCGTCAGCGCGAGGCCGCGCTCACGCACACCGCCGCATCGCGGGCCTCTTGTTTCAGCGCCGCCAACGCGCGCACTCGCGCGAAGAACTGCGTCAGGTCGCCATGCACCGCGGCCAATTCCCGTTCGAAGCCCGGCACGCAATCGTAGTAAGTCGCCACCGACGCAAGCTGCGCGTTGTTGAGTGTGCCGCCGAACCAGGCCTGGAAGGGCGGGTGAGGACCCCACGACGCACTGAGCTCAGCATACGCAGCGCGCAGCCGGTCGAAGGCCTGACGCTTGCGCGCCGCCATGGCCGTCGCATCGAGCCCCGACGAATACAGCGCCGCAAGTTCCCGCCGAGTCGCGCTCAACAGTCCAATCACCTGAAGCTCGCGCCGCTGCTCCTCGAGATGCGCGGTCAGATC
>Ga0116226_10000758_pt1 | contig 27740 bp, 21 predicted proteins | sample S1TSphfallax_FD_89692 | JGI IMG/M metagenome (GOLD analysis project Ga0116226, IMG submission 89692) | Host-associated microbial communities from peat moss isolated from Minnesota, USA - S1T2_Fa - Sphagnum fallax MG | ecosystem: Host-associated > Plants > Peat moss > Unclassified | place: USA... | reverse complement strand
GGCTGGATCGCGGTGACCGCCACCGGCGAGGTCGAGAGGCGGTGGAAATGATAATCGAGATCGTCATGCACCACCCGCAGCCCGACGATGCCGCGCAAAGACTCGGTCAGATTGATCGTGGCCTCGCCAAACGCCGCATAATCATTGCCCGTGGTGCCATAGGTGGACAGGCCGCTATTGTTGGTCTCAAATCCGGCCGCCGACAAGGTGGCCAAGCTGCGGCCATAGGTCTCGTTATCGACCGCATGCAGGAAATAGAGGCCGCCGACATAATCGATCAGGTGCCCCTTGGGCGAAGCCAGCCGAACTTCTTCCGAGGTCTGGTCGAACAGCAGATAGCCGTGATCGGTGACCGACGGGGTGGCCGCGGTCAGCAGCGCCACCTCGTCATAATCCTGCTCCTGGATATTCTGCCATTTGCGGAAGGCGGTGATCGAGGTCAGGGTATAATCGCCCAACGACCAATCGACGGTGGCCGAAACACCGCCATTATAGTCGCGCGTGCTGCTGTCGGTATTGTTGGCGACCGTGGTGTTATTGGCCGACGGCACGATGCCCGAGCGGGCCAGATTGGCCGCCAGCCCGGCGCTGTTGGTGATGGCGCCGGTCGGATAGGCGGCCTGGGAGGTCGACACGAAGACGCCGTTGGGCACCGTGTCGCGCGAGAACAGGAAATCGGCCGCCAGCGTGATGCGCAGATCGTCGGACGGGGTGAACAGCAGCTTGCCGCGCAGGCCGTTATGCACATAGCCATTGAGGCGGTCGCCGTTGGTCACGTTGGTGACATTGCCGCTCTCGCCGCTGGTCACGCCCGACAGCAGGGCCGACAGCAGGCCGGGCACGACCGCGCCCGAGACGCCGGCCTTGACGCGATATTCATCGCCGCCGCCCAGATAGGCGGCATCGACATAAGCGTGCGGGTCTTGGGTGGGCTGGGCGGTTTCGATATTGATGACGCCGGCGGTGGCATTCTTGCCAAACAGCGTTCCCTGCGGTCCGCGCAGCACTTCGATACGATCGATGTCCAACAGATCGAGCGTCGCCTGACCCGGCCGCGCCAGCACCACGCCGTCGACCACGGTGGAGACCGACGGCTCGACGCCCGGCGAGGTGGTGATGGTGCCGATGCCGCGCACCAGGATGTCGCGGTCCTTGTTCGACGAGCCGGTGCGGAAATCGAGCGCCGGAACCGCATTGGCGAGATCCTGCGCGTCTTCGATCAGATGCAGATCGGCCTGTTCGCCGCTGATCACCGTGACCGCTACCGGCACCTTTTCCAGCGATTCCGGCCGGCGCGTCGCGGTGACGACCACATCCTCGATGCGGCCGCTGTCCGGCGCGGAGGTCTGGGCGGCGGCCTGGGCGGCAGCGAAGAGAACCGCGCCGGCGCCGGCCGCCCGGCTGAGATTGGCCAGCGCCCGCTTGCCCCTGAAAGTGATGTCGCCCATGTCGCTCCGCCCTATTACAATTATTCGATGGGATTAGATTTTAGTATTCTCTCGAATTGATCAAATTTAATGTTTTTTACAAATCATTTGTAAAAGCTATGGATAGAGATCGGCCGCGATCAACCGGGTCGCCTCGGTTTTTCTTGCATTTCGGGCAGCTCGGCGCGTATTTCTTCGCCATGGAAAAGACTCTGCCCACCCTGATCGGCCTGTCGCGCGACGAGCTGGCCGCCGAAATGATCGCGATCGGCGAGAAGCCGTTCCGCGCCAAGCAGCTTTGGCATTGGATCTATAATCGCGGCGTCACCGATTTTTCGCAGATGACCACGATCGCCAAGCCGATGCAGGAAAAGCTGGCCGAGCGCTACGTGCTGTCGCGCCCGACCGTGGTGACCGAACAGACCTCGACCGACGGCACCCGCAAATGGCTGCTGGGGTTCGACGACAAGAACCAGGCCGAGACTGTCTATATCCCCGAGGAAGATCGCGGCACCTTGTGCATTTCCTCGCAGGTCGGCTGTACCTTGACCTGCCAGTTCTGCCATACCGGCACGCAGCTGCTGGTGCGCAATCTGGGCGCCGCCGAAATCGTCGGCCAGTTCATGACGGCCCGCGATTCCTATGGCGAATGGCCGACCCCCGATGATACCAAGCGCCTGATCTCCAACGTCGTGATGATGGGGATGGGCGAGCCGCTGTTCAATTACGACAATGTCGCCAAGGCCCTGAAGATCATCATGGACGGCGAAGGCATCTCGCTGTCCAAGCGCCGGATCACCCTGTCGACCGCCGGCGTGGTGCCGATGATCAGCCGCTGCGGCGAGGAACTGGGGGTCAATCTCGCCGTATCGCTGCATGCGACCACCGACGAGGTGCGCTCGCGCATCATGCCGATCAACAACAAATATCCGCTGGCCGAACTGATGCGGGCGCTGCGCGACTATCCGGTCAATAATTCGCGGCGCATCACCTTCGAATATGTGATGCTGAAGGACGTCAATGACAGCGACGCCGACGCCCGCAATCTGATCAAGCTGGTCAAGGGCATCCCGGCCAAGTTCAATCTCATTCCCTTCAACAAATGGCCCGGCTCCGACTTCGAGCAGACGCCGATGCCGCAGATCAAGCGCTTCTCGGACATTCTGTTCGAAGCCGGCTATTCCGCCCCGATCCGCCAGACCCGCGGCGCCGACATCCTGGCCGCCTGCGGCCAGCTGAAATCCGAGAGCGAGCGCCTGCGCCGCCTCAAGGAAAGTCAGGCGGCCGAGTAATTTTCCCCGCAAATCAAGAGGCGAATACCCGATGAAAGGTGATGTGAAGAAGGTCGTCCTGGCCTATTCCGGCGGATTGGACACCTCGATCATTCTGCGCTGGCTGCAGGATCAATATGACTGCGAAGTGGTCACCTTCACCGCCGATCTCGGCCAGGGCGAAGAGCTGGAGCCGGCCCGCAAGAAGGCGCTGTTGCTCGGTATCAAGCCCGAGAACATCCATATCCTCGATCTGCGCGAGGAATTCGTCCGCGACTATGTCTTCCCGATGTTCCGCGCCAACGCCCTCTATGAAGGCGTCTATCTGCTCGGCACCTCGATCGCCCGTCCGCTGATCTCGAAGAAGCAGATCGACATCGTCAATCAGACCGGCGCCGACGCGGTGGCGCATGGCGCGACCGGCAAGGGCAACGACCAGGTCCGCTTCGAACTGGGCTATTATGCCTTGAAGCCCGACATCAAGGTGATCGCGCCCTGGCGCCTGTGGGACCTGACCTCGCGCACCAAACTGCTGGAATATGCCGAGAAGCACCAGATTCCGATCGCCAAGGACAAGCGCGGCGAGGCGCCCTATTCCACCGACGCCAACCTCTTGCACATTTCCTATGAGGGCAAGGTGCTCGAGGATCCGTGGGTCGAGCCCGACGAGGACATGTTCACCCGCTCGGTCTCGCCCGAGAAGGCGCCCAATGAGCCGACCTATATCGAGATCGAGTTCGAGGCCGGCGATCCGGTCGCGGTGGATGGTGTGAAACTGTCGCCGGCGGCCCTGCTGACCAAGCTCAACGAGCTGGGCGGCGCCAACGGCATCGGCCGCCTCGATCTGGTCGAGAACCGCTTCGTCGGCATGAAGAGCCGCGGCATCTACGAGACCCCGGGCGGCACCGTGCTGATCTGCGCCCATCGCGGCATGGAGAGCATCACGCTCGATCGCGGCGAGGCCCATCTCAAGGACGAGCTGATGCCGCGCTATGCCGAACTGATCTATAACGGCTTCTGGTGGAGCCCGGAGCGCCAGGCGATCCAGACCATGATCGACCAGATCAGCAAAAACGTCTCGGGCACCGTGCGCCTGAAGCTGTTCAAGGGCTCGGTCAGCGTGGTCGGCCGCAAGTCCGAGCGCTCGCTCTACCGCCTCGATTATGTGACCTTCGAGGAAGACGGCGTCTATAACCAGCGCGACGCCGAGGGCTTCATCAAGCTCAACGCGCTGCGCATGCGCCTGGCCAAGATGGCGCGCGGCTAAGGCAGCACGGCTCTAAGGCAGCACGGCCACCGTTTTTTCGAACGGGTAGAAATAAGGACTGGCCGGAGCGACATCGACATCGGTGCCGTTCCGGTCGATCTCCGCCAGCACCACCTCCGGCCCAGGCCCGGCCGGATCGACGCCATCGGCGATCTGGCCCGTGCCAACCATCGGCAGATCCCGCAGATGGAGCGGCCCGGTATTCGGCGCGACATAGACCCGGATCATGCCCTTCAAAACCCCGCCCTGGCGCACCAGCGCATAGATCTCGGCGCCGTTCGGCATCGCTTCGGGGATCAGCACGTCGAGGCGATCCGAATGCAGCGCCAGGTGCGGCAAGTCGCCAGGCGCGCCGACCCACAAGACCCCGTCCCGCTTGACCCGAGCGTCCAGGAAACGCGCCATCTGGCTGCGCGAGCCACTTACGGCGGGGCGATGGGTCAGAGGCTGCTCGATCTCGATCGCCGCGTCGAAATGATGCAGGCGATACTGAACCGTCGCCAGCGTGTCGCGCTCATTGCGACGCTCGGTGGCGTTCTTTTCGCTCTGGACGGCGCGGCGGGCCAGAAACAGCGCGTCCTCCAACTCCTCGTCCGGGGCCGTCGGCGAAGTGGCGGCAGCCCAGGCGAATTCATTGTCAAGCGCCGGTCGGTTGCGATCCCAGGCGCGCACCGCGTGGAGCGCTATCCTATGCTCGGCGGCGCGCCGGGCAGGATCGAGCGCCGTCAGGGCGGCCTGCGCGATACCGGCGATCCATATCAGTCCCAGCACCGCCAGCGCCGCCGTCTCGGCTCGTCCGGCCCTCGGCGCTTCGCCGATATCCGCCTGCCGGCTCAGCAGCAATGCACCGACCAGCAGGCCCGACAGCAGCCCGCCAATATGGGCGGCGGTGTCGATCTGATGAGAGATGAGCGGTACGATCACCAGATTGACGCCCAGTAGCTCCAGCCAGGATAGGGCGCTCAAGCGATAGCCGCCGGGAACCCGATGCCCGAAGCGGACATTGAGCACGCCGAGGGTCCCCAGCAATCCGAACAGCGCGCCGGAAAATCCCACCGACATGATTACGTCGTTGTGAAAGGGACTGCTCTCCATCCACAGCGCCGACGCGGCCTGCGCGCCAAGCCCGGTCGCCAGCACCACCAGCAGCGTGCGCCGCCAGCCGATCTGCTTTTCGACCAGGGCGCCATAGATCACCAGACAGAACAGGTTCCCGCCGATATGGGCCAAGCCGCTATGCAGCAGATTGGCGGTCACCAGCCGGTACCATTCGCCCCGCTCGACCAGAAAGCCGGCATTGGCGCCGAAATCGAGCATGGCGAAGGAATCGACCGAGGTCGGCGTGCCGCCGCCGGTCAATTGCAGCAGAAACACCCCGATCAGCAGCAGCGCCAGCCCCCAACTGGCCCAGGGCTTGCGCCGCGACCAGGGAACGAGCAGCGCGTGCCGCTCGATCATCTCTTGCCAACGCAGCGGGTCGAGGCGCGGCTGAAGAACGTCCAGGAAGCGCTCACGCACGCCGGTCTCGGCGAAACTGCTGAGCGGATAGACGAAGGCGCGCTGGTCGCAATCGACGATCAGACGGCCATTGCGCCCCTTGCCCGCTGTCCACACCGAGCGGATGCGCTCATAGGGCACCGTGTAGACCCGGCGCGTCAGCGTACCCGGAAGCTGCAAGCCGGCCTCGTCGAAGCGGATCGGGCGCGCGCCGATACGGCGTTGGCGCCAGACATGAAGCCCGACAACCAAAACCAGGAAACCGACGAGGAAACTTCCCATGACGAGGACGAAATGCGGATCGCGAAACCGCGCCGCCGGCAGTTGCGACAGCGCGCCGATCGTGCCGATGAAAAAACCGCCAACAAGCAGCAGCAGCGTCCTCGACCAGAGTGTGGAAGTCCGAAAGGCGATCTCGACGGGTGACGCTGACAAGTTCAATCTCCGATTGCACAGCCGCAAATTTCACCACAGGTCTCAGCCCCTGGCCAGCGCCCTGCGTGATTTGCGACGGCGCCACCAGGACAGGATCCCGCTATAAGCCAGCACCGGCACCGCCATCGCGGCGGAGAAGGCGATCAGCGCGCCGAGCCAGCCGCCGGCCTGGCCGGTATGGATGGCCACGCCCCAATTATAGACCTTGTTGCCCAGGCTGCTCTTCGCATAGGGCGTGAAGCGCCTGACCTCGCCTGTCGCACTGTCCAGCACCAGGTCGGAGCGGGCGCGCGGATGCGGCGCCGAGGCTTCGATGATGCTCATCTGCACGGGATCGCCCAGGCGGCGCGGCAGACGGATCGTGACATCGCGGGGCGTGTCGAGCATCGGCGCGGCCTTCTGCCACAGATCCTCCAGCGACAGGGCCGGCTTGGCATCACCCGCTGGCTCCCGCGCACCTTCGCCGCGCGGCGGCCCAGTGCGGCCAGTCATCGGCATCGCCGAGCCAGTCGCCCAATAGACGCCCTGCTTGACCCAGTCGAACGCCATCGCCGTGCCGAAGAAAGTGACCACCAGCAGCACGAGCCAGGCATAAATCCCGACGGTCCTGTGAAGATTGAGCAGGAAGGCCATGCCGCTCAGCCGCCGGTCGATGCTGAGGCTGCGCCGGGCCTCGCGCCAGCTGCGCGGCCACCCCATCACGACGCCGCCGATCACCAGAAAGACGAAGGCGATCAAGGTTACGGTACCGCTCCACAGGCGAAAATCGCTGAAGAACATCAGCCGATGGAGATATTCGAGCGTGCCGAAAAAGCCGCCGAACGCCGCCTGCTCGCCGGTCACCACGCCGGAACATGGATTGACATAGACCGTCCGACGGTCGGAGAAGCGCACAGCATCCGTCTCGTCGCCGCCGGGATGGAAGCGGATCGAGTCGGCGGCGGCGCCAGGATGAGATTGGGTCGCCGCCCATACCAGCCTGTCGAGCGGCAGACGGGCGCAAACGGATGCGGCCCGCAGATCCGAATAGACAACCGGCTCAACTTGGTTCCGGAAGGCCTGGCCGGCGCCGGTTACGGCCAGAAACACCATGACCGGACCGATGGTCATCCCGATCCAGCGATGCGACCAGGTGAGAGAGGCGAAGAACGGTTTTTTCATGGAGAATCCGGCAGACCAGAGGCGGATGGTCGATGTCACGAGCAAACGCCTGTTTAAGAGCGAGCGATTCTAAATGCAACTGATAATCGTTTGCATATTAAGATTTCTTTGCTCTTCGGAATAGGCCTGCTGCTATCCTCGACCATAAGGAGACGGCGCCAACTACCCGGAGGGGACATTTTGACCAGTGAACGCAAGCTGCTCGACGGTCGCAAGGTGGTGGTTGCGGACGACGAGCCCTTCAATCTTTCCATCGTCGTTCGCATGATGCGGGAACTGGGCTGCCAGGAGATCGTCTCGGCCGGCTCCGGTTCGGAGGCGCTGGTGGCGCTCGACGCCGCCGCCAAAGCACCCGACCTCGCCATTATCGATTTCAACATGCCGGGCTCGAACGGCCTGCAGATCCTCAAAAGGCTGCGCACCGGCGATCTGCCGGTGGCGCGCGAGACCAAGCTGGTGATGCTGACCGGCAGCTCGGATTTCGGGCTGGTCGGCGCGGCCATGGCGCTCGATGTCGATGCGTTCGTCGTCAAGCCGGTCTCGCTGCAGGCCATGGCAGCGCGCCTCGACAAGGTGCTGAGCCAGCGCAGCGAGATTAAGGGGCCCGCCGACTACGCCAAGATCGACATCGAGGGGGTGGCCAAGCGGCTGCTCAGCCGCAAGCCGGTCGGCCTGGCCAAGCCCAGCGTGACGGTCAAAAAGGCCGGCCCCAGCGGGATTCCCATCCGGCTCGACGCGGTCAAGCCGGGCGCCATCCTGTCCGAGGATGTGCGGGGCCCGGCCGGCGAATTGCTGATCGGCAAGGCGACCCAGTTGAGCGAGCGGCTGATCCGCCGCCTGCAGGAACTGCAGGCGGTGCTCAAGCTCGAATACATCTATGTGTTCCCGCCCACGGTCGCCGATCCCGAGAGCTGATGGACGCGCTGTCCTCGCTGTTCGACGCAGCGCCCCTGCCGATGATGCTGTGCGCCTTCCCCGGCGGCGTCATGCGCCATGCCAATCGCCGGGCGACCGAATTGTTCACGGTGGGCCGTCAGATCACCTCCTGCCGGCTCGAGGATCTTCTGGGCGAGGAGGCCTCATTGGCCTTTCAGAAGCGCCTGACCGACAGCGGCGGCTTCGTCGACGATTTCGAGGCGATGCTCAGCACGCCCTATGGCGAATGTTTTCCGGGCATGGTTTCCGGCCAGTTGATCACCTTGGGTGCCGAACGCTTCATCCTGATCGGCTTCACCGACAATACCGAGCGCAAGGAAGCCGAAGACACGCTGCGGCGCTTCTTCGATGCGGGTCCTTTGGCCATGCTGCTGTTTCGCCTGCGCGACAGCCGGGTCACCCGCATCAATCGGCGCGCCTCCGAACTGTTCGGCAAGGGCGCGGTGGCCTCCCAGCATTCGCTCGATGGCTATCTCGGCGAACAGGCGGCGCAGGATTTCCTGATGCTGCTGGCCGGCGGCGGCTTCGTCGAATCCTTCGAGGCCCCGCTCGCCACGGCCTATGGCGAGGAATTCTGGGCGCTGATTTCGGGTCAGATCATCGAGATCGAGGGCGAGCGCTGCGTCCTGACCGGCATTACCGACATCACCGATCGCAAGCGCGCCGAACGGGATCTGTCGGTGGCCAAGGATCAGGCCGAGCAGGCCACGCAGAGCAAATCCCTGTTCCTGGCCACCATGAGCCATGAGATCCGCACGCCGATGAACGGCGTGCTCGGCATGCTCGAAATGCTGGGCCGCTCGCCGCTCAATGGCGAGCAGCGCGAGATGGTCGATGTGATCGGCCAGTCGGCCTCGTCGCTGCTGACCATCATCGACGACATTCTCGACATGTCCAAGATCGAAGCCGGCAAGCTGCAGCTCGATTATATTCCGTTGGGCGTGCGCCATCTGGTCGAGGTGGCGGTGCAGCTGGCCGCCCCCCGCGCCCGCGAAAAGGATATCGAGCTGGCCTGGTGGGTCGATCCGGCCCTGCCCGATCAGGTCCTGTGCGACCCGGTGCGGCTGCGCCAGATCCTGCTCAATCTGCTGACCAATGCGGTGAAATTCACCGAGCGGGGCAGCGTGGTGGTGCGGGTCGGCGTCCTGGAGCATCAGACGCAGGCGGTCCTGGCCCGCTTCGAGGTGATCGATACCGGCATCGGCCTCAGCCCCGAGCAGGTGGGCACGCTGTTTACCGACTTTTCCCAGGCGGAAAGCTCGACGACACGCCGTTTCGGCGGCACCGGCCTCGGCCTGTCGATCTGCCGCCGCCTGACCGAAATGATGGGTGGCCTGATCAGCGTCGACAGCCAACTCGGGGTCGGCAGCACCTTCTGGTTCGAATTGCCGCTCGAGCCTCTGGCCGAGCAGCCGGGCGCACCGCCGCAGGATCTGGCCGGCCTGTCCCTGCTGGTGGTCGACGACCTGCCGGAGGTGCGCGAAACCATGGCCTCGGCGTTGCGTCTGCGCGGCGCCGACGTGACCTTGGCCGGCACCATGCTGGAGGCGGCCTCCGCCCTGCGCGTCGGTCGTCCGCCGGATCTCGCCCTGATCGACTTGCCCGAGCCGATCGAGGCCTTGATCAATCCGCTGACCCAGCATATCGGCCATGGCAGGGTGCTGCCGATGCTTCCCTCGGGCCATGGCGCGGCGGCGATCTTCTGCGAGGAACACGGCTTTCTGGCGCCGCTCGCCAAACCGGTTCGCGCCGCGGTACTGGCCCGCATGGTGGCCGCCGCCCTAGGCCGCGAACCCGCCGAGGGAACCGACGCCGGCACCGGGCGGCTTGAGACGGCGGTGGTTCGCTTGACCGCCGACCAGGCGATGGCGGCCGGGCGCATGATCCTGGTCGCCGAGGATAATGCGGTCAACCGGCTGGTGATCGCCAAACAGCTGACCGAACTGGGCCATTGCTTCGAGATCGCCCATGACGGCGAGGCGGCCTGGCAGCTGGTGCGGGCCAAACCGTTCGGACTGCTGCTGTCGGACTGCTCGATGCCGGTGCTGGACGGCTACGATCTGGCCCGGCGCATCCGCTCCCAGGAGGCCGAGAGCGGCGACGCGCGTCTGCCGATCATCGCCCTGACCGCCAATGTCTCGCAGGGCGAGGTCGATAAAAGCCGGGCCAGCGGCTTCGACGATTATCTCAGCAAGCCGGTCGTGCTGCCGCAGCTGGCCGCCTGTCTCGACGAATGGCTGCCGCCGCTGCGCGATCCGGCGCCGCAAGAGGCCATGCCGGCCGGACCGCAGGCGGAGAGCTTTATCGCCGGCGTGATCGATATCGGGCAATTCACCCAGATCGTCGGCAGCGACGACCGCGCGGTGCTGGCCGAGGTGCTGGGCTATTTCGTCGATACCTTCCAAGACACCTTCGCCGCCGTGCGCGCGGCGCTGGCGGCCAAGGACCGACCAGCCCTGTCGATCGCAGCCCACAATGCCAAGGGCGCGGCGCGCAGCGCTTGCGCTCCGATACTGGCCGATCTGCTGCAGGAGATCGAAGACCGCGCCCTCACCCGCGAATCCTATGGCCGGCTCGGCCAGCGTCTCGACGCCGCCGAACAGGCCTTCGCCGCCCTGCGCGCGGTGATCGAGTCAGGGACCTATTAAAGGATTTCCGCGAAGGGCAGGCCGTGCTGGCGGCAGCAGGCCTCCAGCGTGTTGCGCAGCAGGACCGCGATGGTCATCGGCCCGACCCCGCCCGGCACCGGCGTGATGGCGCCCGCCACTTGGGCGGCTTCGGCGAAGGCGACGTCGCCGACCAGCCTGGTCTTGCCCGGCTCGGCACCCGGCACGCGGTTGATGCCGACATCGATCACCACCGAGCCCGGCTTGATCCAGTCGCCCTTGATCATCTCGGGGCGGCCGACCGCCGCCACCAGAATATCGGCATTGCGGCATTCCGCGGCGAGATCGCGCGTCTTGGAATGGGCGATCACCACGGTGGCGGAGTCGCGCAGCAGAAGCTGGGCCATCGGCTTGCCGACGATGTTGGAGCGGCCAACCACCACGGCGCGCTTGCCCGACAGATCGCCCAAGGTCCGCTTCAGCAGAATGAGACAGCCAAGCGGCGTGCAGGAGACCAGAGCCGGGCCGCCGGTCGCCAGACGGCCGACATTGACCGGATGGAAGCCATCGACATCCTTGGCCGGGTCGATGCGTTCCAGCACCCGTTCAGCATCGATCTGCTTGGGCAGCGGCAATTGCACCAGGATGCCATGCACCGACGGGTCCCGGTTGAGCTGATCGACCAGAGCCAGCAGCGCCGCTTCCGAGGTGTCCTCGGGCAGGACATGCTCGAAGGAGTTCATGCCGATCTCGGTGGCGCGCTTATGCTTGCTCTTCACATAGACCTGGCTGGCCGGATCGGAACCGACCAGCACCACGGCCAGCCCGGGGGTCGGGCCGCCATCGGCCTTGAGCCTGGCGATCCGCAGGGCGAGCCCTTCGCGGAGGGCAGCGGAGACGGCGTTGCCGTCGATGATCTGGGCGGTCATCTCTATCCTTGCGCGCTGGGATCAATAGCCGCCCAGGATGATCATCGGCAGATAGGCCTGGATCAGCCACAGGATCAGGAACAGCACGATCGGCGACAGATCGACCGCGCCGGTGTCCGGCATGACGCGGCGGATCGGCCTGAGCGCCCAGTCGGTCAGCTTGAACAGCGCGTCGCCGATGACATAGACGGCGCGGTTGCGGGTATTGACCACATTGAAGGCCACCAGCCAGGTGAGGATGATCGAGGCGATCACGCACCATTTGAACAGGTCGATGACGAATAAGAGGATAGTGACCAGCGGAACCAGGGCGTCGTGCATGGGGGTTCTTTCCGAATGAAGCGAGAGCTAAACTAAGGTGAGACGGGGGTCCGCGCAAGGTCGGCGCCGCCCTGATGCGGCGCGATAAGGCGACGCTTGACAGCCACTCGTTCTTTTACCATTATCCCGCGCTCCAAGGCGGGGCCGTAGCTCAGTTGGGAGAGCGTCTCGTTCGCAATGAGAAGGTCAGCGGTTCGATCCCGCTCGGCTCCACCATTTTCCGCCTTGGTTTTCAAGCCGCTCAAAGACCGTTGGAGTTACCCCTTTGTCACAGGGGGTGCCCCGTCTTTAAGATCCAATCATTCCCTTAATCTGCCTGTTTTCACCGCACAGATCGTATTCGTATAACGATTGACGTATACGTCAGCCTCGGTCATGATCGGCAAAATTGTCAAGGATGCCGGGCAAATACGGCACACATATTAGGGGAGTTCGAAATGTCCAGAACTGTTCGTCAGGTTGCCCTCGCCACGTGCCTCGGCGCGATCGCCATCGCGGCCACGCCGCATGCGGCTTTTGCCTCCGGCTTCGCGCTGCGCGAAGAGAGCGCCGATGGTGTGGGCAGCGCCTATGCCGGCCAGTCCGCCAAGGCCTATGACGCCAGCACCGTCTATTACAATCCCGCCGGCATGTCGTTCCTGGGGTCCAGCGAGTTCTCCTCGACCGCCAGCTGGATCTCGCCGGACGTCAGGTTCAACGGCTCGAACAGCAACCCGCTCTACTCCTCCGGCGTCGGCGGCCCGACCGTCAACGGCACCGACGGCCCCAATGCGGTAAAGCCGGCCGCGATCGGCTCGTTGTTCGGCGTGTGGAAGATCAACGACGATTTCGCCGCCGGCGCCAGCTTCGCCATTCCCTACGGCCAGCGCGCCGAATATAAGGAAAACTTCGTCGGCCGCTATCAGGCCCAGGCCTCGGACATCACCGATTACGAAGCCTCGATCGATATTTCCTATAAGGTGCTGCCCAATCTCTCGCTCGGCGGCGGCGTGCGCGGCGATTATTTCACCGGCCGCCTGTCCCAGGATCTGAACGTTTCGGCGATCGGCCTCAATGTCGCCCAGGGCTTGGGTAACGGCGCTCAGCAATATGCCACCGGGGCCGCCACCGCGGCGGCCGGCGCGCAAGCCGCGGCCACCGCCGCCGCTCAGGCTGCCGCTGCTGGCAATGCGACCGCCGCCGCCACCTACGGAGCCCAGGCCACCGCCGCCGCGGCTCAGGCCAAGGCCGCGCAGGCTCAGGCCATCGCGCTGGCCGCCCAAGCCACCACCATGCAGAATCTGGCGCTTGGCTGGGCCGCCAGCGGCTCGGACGGTCTCGGCAAGCTGACCGGCGACGATTACGGCTATGGCTATACACTGGGCGCGATCTATGAAGTCGATCCGGACACGCGACTCGGCCTGAATTACAAATCGCGCATCTATCATGATCTGTCGGGCAATCAGCAGATCCAGCTGCCGGGCAACGCCTCCGGCGCGCCGGCCTCCTTCACCGGCCTGCTGCCGGCCTATCAGAACGCCAAGCTGAAGATCACCCTGCCCGACAGCGCCAATCTCGGCCTCTATCATGAGATCAACGATCAGTGGGCGGTGATGGCCACCGTCGAATGGACCGATTGGTCGGTGCTGAAGACTCTCAATGCGGTCGGCGATGGCGGCGCCGCGCTCAGCACGCTGACTGAAAATTGGCGCAATACCTGGTTCGGCTCGGTCGGCGCCAATTGGAAGCCGTTCGAACGTTGGACCTTCCATGCCGGCCTGGCCTATGACCAGGCGCCGATGACCGATAGTAACCGCAATGCGCGAATCCCCGATGCCGACCGCATCTGGACCGCTTTCGGCTTCACCTACGACGTATCCAAGGCGGCGCAGTTCCAATTCGGCTATGCTCACCTCTTCACCCCGGGCGGCACCATCAGCGATTCGTCGGGCGCGGCCAATGGCGGCGGCGTGCTGACCGGTTCCTACAGCGACAGCGCCGATATCATCAGCGCCACCTTCGACGTGGCTTTCTGATCGGAGCGGTGCGGGCAGGCAAGTATCGTCATGAGTAAGACCCATACCATCGACCGGACCACCCCGATCGCCGCAACCCCGGTGACCTGGCTTCTGGAGGAGGCGGTCCGCCGCTTCCCCCAGCGTCCGGCGATGGACTTTCTGGGGCGCCAGACCTCCTATGGCGAACTCGCCCGCCTGGTCGAGCAGGCGGCACGCGGCTTCCAGCTGCTCGGTGTCGAGCGCGGCACCCGGGTGGCGCTGTGCCTGCCGAACTGTCCCTATTACGTGATCAGCTACTTCGCCGTGCTGCGCGCCGGCGGGGTGGTGGTCAATATGAACCCGCTCTATGTCGAGCGGGAAATGCGCCATCTGATCGAGGATAGCGGCGCCACCATCCTGGTCACCCTCGATCTCGAACAGATAACCAAGAAGATCGTGCCGCTGCTGGGCGCCAGCCCGCTGGAAAAGCTGGTGATCTGTTCGATGGCCGACGCGTTGCCGACCCTCAAGGGCCTCGCCTTCTCGCTGTTCAAGCGCAAGGAGATCGCAAAGGTCCCCCAAGGCGATAAGCGCTACATCTCGTTCAAGAGCCTGCTGGCGGCCAAGGGCGCTCTCGCCCCCGCCATCGTCGATCCAATCAACGATGTGGCGGTGCTGCAATATACCGGGGGCACCACCGGCGTGCCCAAGGCGGCGATGCTGACCCATGCCAATCTGACCGGAAATTGCGACCAGATCGCCCGCCTGGTGCCCGACATGCCGATCGGCACCGGGTCCATCGTCGTGCAGCTGCCGCTGTTCCACGTCTTCGCGATGACGGTGGCGATGAATCTGGCCATCCAGTTCGCCGCCGAGATGATCCTGCTGCCGCGCTATGACAAGACCATGCTGCGCGCCACGTTCAAGCGCAAGCAGCCAACCATGTTCCCCGGCGTGCCGACCCTCTATACCAATATCAACGAAGCCGCCAGCAAGGAGGATTGGGCCCTGTCCTCGATCCGCTATTGCATCTCGGGCGGCGCCCCATTGCCGATGGAGGTGCGCCAGCGCTTCGAGGCGCTGTCCGGCTGTCAATTGGTCGAAGGCTATGGCCTGTCGGAGACCTCTCCCGTCGCCACCTGCAATCCGATGGGCGCGGTGCGCGACGGCTCGATCGGCCTGCCGCTGCCCGGCACCACCGTCGAAATCCGGGATGCCGAAGATCCGACCAGACTGATGCCGCCCGGCGAGAAGGGCGAGGTTTGCGTGCGCGGACCGCAGGTGATGAAGGGCTATTGGCGCCGCCCCGACGAGACCGCCAATTGTTTCATCGATGGCAGCTTGCGCACCGGCGATGTCGGCTATATCGACCAGGATGGCTATATCTATCTGGTCGACCGCATCAAGGACATGATCATCGCCGGCGGCTACAACGTCTATCCGCGCGTGATCGAGGAAGCCCTCTACCAGCATCCGGCGGTGGCCGAAGCGGTCGTGATCGGCGTGCCCGACGCCAATAAGGGCCAGGTGCCGAAGGCCTTCGTGACACTGCGCGAGGGTCATAAAGTCACCGAGGAGGAGTTGCACAAATTCCTCGCCGGACACATCTCTCCGATCGAGCGTCCGCGCCAGATCGAGTTCCGCGACCAGCTGCCCAAGACGCTGGTCGGAAAATTGTCCAAGAAAGAATTGGTGGCCGAAGAACTCGCCAAGCGGGCGGCGGCCCCCTCCGAACAACGATCGACCAAGGTCAGCTGAATCAGAGCCGAACGGTGCAATGGTGTCGGATTTTCGTGTCATAGTGTTGACGTATAGGGAAAGCTGTGGCTCCCTTCGTCAAATCGTGACGAGTGGGGAGGAAATGACCGATGGACGAGCTGTTCTCCATCACCGAGCTGGCCAAGCTGCTGGGTATCACCCCGCGCACCATCCGGTTTTACGAGGATCGCGGGCTGGTGACGCCGCGCCGCGTCGGCACCACGCGCGTCTATTCGCATCGCGACCGAGCCCGCATGATTCTGGTGCTGCGCGGCAAGCGCCTGGGCTTCAGCTTGCGCGACATCAAGGAATATCTCGACCTCTACGACGACGAGCCGACGCATGCCGAGCAGATCCACCTGCTGCAGGACAAGGTACGCGCCCGCATCGACCAGCTCGAGGACCAGAAGAACGCGCTGGAGGAGACGCTCTCCGAATTGCGCGATATCGAACGCCAGACCCACGAAGCGCTGGCCAGAACGTGATCACCCTTTGTTATTTCCAGACCATGGAGTCCTATCGATGAAGTCCGCCGTTATCGCCGGTTATCTCCGGTCCCCCTTCGCCCCCGCCAATAAGAGCCCGCTGGCCCAGATCCGTCCCGACGAGATGACCGCCAATGTGGTCCGCGCCCTGGTCGAGCGCAGCCGCGTCAAAGCCGACGACATCGAGGATCTGCTGCTCGGCTGCGCCTTCCCCGAAGGCGAGCAGGGCCTGAACCTGGCCAAGCTGGTCGCCATGATGGCCGGTCTGCCCCAAACGGTGGGCGGCGCCACCATCAATCGCTTTTGTGGCAGCTCGATGCAGTCGGTCCATTCCGCCGCCGGCGCCATCGCCATGGGGGCGGGCGAGGTCTTCCTCTGTGCCGGCATCGAAAGCATGAGCCGCGTGCCGATGATGGGCTTCAATCCGATGCCGCATGCGAAATTCGCCGCCGAGCATCCCGAGGCCTATATCGGCATGGGCGACACCGCCGAGAATGTCGCCAAGAAGTGGGGCATCTCGCGCGTCGAACAGGAAGCCTTCGCCGTCGAGAGCCATCGCCGCGCGGCATCGGCGCAGTCCGAGGGCAAGCTCAAGGATGAGATCTTCGCCATCGGCGGCGTCGAGGCCGATCTCACCATCCGTCCCGACACCACGGCCGAGGGCCTGGCCGGCCTCAAGCTGGCCTTCGACCAGAATGGCAGCGTCACCGCCGGCACCTCCTCGCCCCTGACCGATGGCGCCGCCGTGGTGCTGGTCACCAGCGAGGACTACGCCAAGAAGCACGGCCTCGACATCCTGGCCCGTATCAAGTCGGTGGCGATCGCCGGCTGCGCCCCCGAGATCATGGGCATCGGCCCGGTCCCGGCCGCGTCCAAGGCGCTGACCCGCGCCGGCCTCGATGCCTCGCAGCTCGATGTGGTCGAGCTCAACGAAGCCTTCGCCGCCCAGTCGCTGGCCTGCATCCGCGATCTGAAGCTCGATGTGTCGAAGGTCAATATCGATGGCGGCGCCATCGCGCTCGGCCATCCGCTCGGTGCCACCGGTGCGCGCATCGTCGGCAAGGCGGCTTCGCTGCTGAAGCGGACGGGCGGCAAATACGCGCTGGCCACCCAGTGCATCGGCGGCGGCCAGGGCATCGCCACGGTCCTGGAGGCTGTGTGATATGGCTGACATAAAAAAAGTCGCCGTCATCGGCGCCGGCGTCATGGGAGCGGGGATCGCCGCCCATGTCGCCAATGCCGGCATCCCCGTGGTGCTGCTGGACATCGTTCCGGCCGGGGCCGCCAACCGCAATGTGATTGCCGAAGGAGCGGTGCAGAAGCTGCTCAAGGCCGATCCGGCCGCCTTCATGAGCAAAAAGGCCGCCAAGCTGGTCACCACGGGCAACACCGAGGACCATCTCGATCTGCTGGCCGAGTGCGACTGGATCGTCGAAGCCGTGATCGAGCGCCTCGACATCAAGCAGGCGCTCTACAAGAAGATCGATGAAAAGCGCAAACCGGGCTCGGCGGTGTCGTCCAACACCTCGACCATTCCGCTGGCCAAGCTGATCGAAGGCCAGTCGGACGCGTTCGCCGCCGATTTCTGCATCACCCACTTCTTCAATCCGCCGCGTTACATGCGCCTTTTGGAGCTGGTGGCGGGTGACAAGACCCGCGCCGAGGTGCTGGCCGACCTGACCCGCTTCTGCGACTACAAGCTCGGCAAGTCGGTGGTACGCTGCTATGACCGTCCCGGCTTCATCGGCAATCGCCTCGGCACCTTGTGGATCAAGGCCGCCGTCGTCGAGGCCCTGGAACAGGGCATCGAGGTCGAAGAGGCCGATGCGGTGATGGGTCGCCCGTTCGGCTTCCCCAAGACCGGCGTGTTCGGCCTGATGGATCTGGTCGGGCTCGATCTGATGCCGCATGTCGAGGCCAGCATGGTCTCGCTGCTGCCCAAGGGCGACCTCTATCATTCGATCGCCAAGGACACCCCGCTGCTCAGAAAGATGATCGACGAGGGCTATACCGGGCGCAAGGGCAAGGGCGGTTTCTATCGCCTGAACCGTGACAAGGGCGGCAAGATCAAGGAAACCATCTCGCTCAAGACCGGCGCCTATCGTCCGCAGGTGCGTGCCGATCTCGAAATCCTCAAAGAGACCAAGGGCGATCTGAAGGCATTGCTGGCCTCGCAGACCCTGGCCGGCCGCTATGCCTGGAAGGTGATGAGCCGGACGCTGGTCTATGCGGCGCAGCTGGTCGGCGAGGTCGCCGACGACGTCGCCGCGATCGACGAGGCGATGCGTCTCGGTTACGCCTGGACCTTCGGCCCGTTCGAGCTGATCGACAAGATCGGCGCCGCCTGGCTGGCCGAAGAAGCCGCCAAGGACGGTCTCGAGGTGCCGAAATTCCTCAAGGAAACCGGCGACAAGAAATTCTATCGGATCGAGAACGGCAAACGCGAATATCTCGGCCTGGACCAGACATATCACGAGCTGAAGCGCCCCGAGGGCGTGCTGATGCTGGCCGATATCAAGCTGACCAGCCAGCCGCTGCTGAAGAACGGGTCGGCTGCCCTGTGGGATATCGGCGACGGCGTGGCCTGCTTCGAATTCACCAGCAAGATGAACGCGCTCGACCCCGACATTCTCGGCCTGATCGGCAAGGCGGTCGGTCTGGTCGCCAAGCAGTTCAAGGCGCTGGTGGTCTATAATGAAGGCAGCAACTTCTCGGCCGGCGCCAATCTCGGCCTGGCCGCTTTCGCCGCCAACATCGCCTCGTTCGATCTGATCGAGCAGATGGTCTCGGGCGGCCAGGACGCCTATCGGGCTCTCAAATACGCCCCCTTCCCCGTCGTCTCGGCCCCCTCGGGTCTGGCGCTGGGCGGCGGCTGCGAGATTCTCCTGCATTCCGACGCCGTGCAGGCCCATGCCGAAAGCTATATCGGCCTGGTCGAATGCGGCGTGGGCCTTGTCCCGGGCTGGGGCGGCTGCAAGGAGATGCTGAACCGCTGGGCGACGCTGGGTCGCTTGCCCAAGGGGCCGATGCCGCCCGTGGCAAAGGCTTTCGAGATCATCAGCACCGCGACCGTGGCCAAGTCGGCGGCCGAGGCCAAGGACTATCTGTTCCTGCGCCCGACCGACGCCATCACCATGAACCGCTATCGCCTGCTGGCCGACGCCAAGGCAAAGGCCCTCTCGCTGGTCGAGAATTACGCCCCGCCGGAACCGCCGGAATACGTCCTGCCCGGCCCGTCGGGCACGGCTGGCCTCGAAATCGCGGTCGATAGCTATCATCGCCGCGGTCTGGCGACCAAGCACGACGTGGTGGTGTCCAAGGCGCTGGCGGTCGTGCTGACCGGCGGCGAGAAGGCCGATCCGACCCGTAAAATGTCCGAAACCGACATTCTGGCGCTGGAACGCAAGGAATTCATGCGGCTGGTCAAGCATCCCTCGACCCTGGCCCGCATCGAAACCGTGCTGGAAACCGGCAAGCCGCTTCGGAATTAAGGAGAGCTCACATGCCTGCCTATACCGCACCCCTGCGCGACATGCGCTTCGTCCTCTTCGAGCTGCATAAGGGCGAGGAGATCTCCTCGCTGCCCGGCTTCGAGGAGATGACTCCCGACCTGATCGAACCGGTTCTCGAGGAAGCCGCCAAGCTTTCCACCGAAGTGCTCCAGCCGCTGAACGCCTCGGGCGATCTCGAAGGCTGCCATTTCGAGAACGGCGTGGTCCGCACCCCGAAGGGCTTCAAGGAAGCCTACAATACCTTCAAGGAAGGGGGCTGGACCGGCATCGCCTGCGACCCGGCCTTCGGTGGCCAGGGTCTGCCGACCTCGGTCAATATGCTGGTCGAGGAGATGATCAGCTCGGCCAATCTGTCGTTCGGCATGTATCCGGGCCTGACCCATGGCGCCTACAAGGCGATCCATGCCCATGGCACCCAGGAATTGAAGGACATCTATCTGCCCAAGATGGTCGACGGCACCTGGGCCGGCACCATGTGTCTGACCGAGCCGCATTGCGGCACCGATCTCGGCCTGATGCGCACCAAAGCCGTGCCCCAGCAAGACGGCTCCTACAAGATCAGCGGCACCAAGATCTTCATCTCGTCGGGCGAACACGACCTGACCGAGAACATCATCCATCTGGTGCTGGCCAAGATCCCCGACGGCCCCAAGGGCATCAAGGGCATCAGCCTGTTCGTGGTGCCGAAATTCCTGATCAAGGAAGATGGCAGCCTGGGCGCCCGCAATGGCGCGGCCTGTGGCGCCATCGAGCACAAGATGGGCATCAAGGCCAGCGCGACCTGCGTGATGAATTTCGACGAAGCGCAAGGCTGGCTGATCGGCGAGGCCCATAAGGGCATGCGCGCCATGTTCACCATGATGAATGCCGCCCGCCAGGGTGTGGCCGTCCAGGGCCTGGGTGTCGCCGAAGCCGCCTATCAGGGCGCGGTCGCCTATGCCAAGGAGCGTCTGCAGGGCCGCTCGCTGTCGGGCACCAAATATCCCGATAAGCCGGCCGATCCCTTGATCGTCCATCCCGACATCCGCCGCATGCTGCTGACCATGCGTGCCAATATCGAGGGTTGCCGGGCGCTGGGCGCGTGGGTCTCGCAGGCGCTGGATCTGCAGACCAACCATCCCGATCCGCAGGTCCGGCAGGACAATGAGGATCTGGTGGCGATCCTGACCCCGGTGCTGAAGGCCCATTTCACCGATATCGGCTTCGAGACCGCCAATCTCGGCGTGCAGATCTTCGGCGGCCACGGCTATATCCGCGACCATGGCATGGAGCAGCTGGTGCGCGACGCGCGCATCACGCAGATCTATGAAGGTGCGAACGGCATCCAGGCCCTCGACCTGGTCGGCCGCAAGATGCCGGCCCATGCGGGCCGCCTGTTGCGCCAGTTCTTCCATCCGGTCGCCAACTTCATCGCCGCCAATCAGACTGACGAGCAACTCGGCCCGTTCACCCAGAACCTGGCCAAGGCGTTCGGCCGTCTGCAGCAGGCGACCTTGCAGATCGCGCGGGTCGGCATGGGCAAGCCGGATGAGGCGGGTGCCGCCTCCTACGACTATCTCAAGCTGTTCGCCCTGGTGGCGCAGGCCTATATGTGGGCCCGCATGGTCCAGATCGCCCTGCCCTTGGCCGGCACCGACCAGGACCATGACGGCTTCTACAAGGCCAAGATCGGGACCGCCCGCTTCTTCTTCGACCGCATGCTGCCGGAATCGGGGGCGCGCCTGTCGGCCATCCTGGCCGGTGGCAAGTCGATGATGGAGTTCGCGGACGCGTCCTTCTAAGAGGACTGGCCGGCGATGAGCATCTGGTTGAGATTCTTCTGGGTGGTCATCGCCGGCTTCTTCAAGAAGCCGCTCGCCTTCGGCGATAGCTCGGTTCTGCGCCAGCGCGTCTGGCTGGACGAGCTGGACATCAACGTCCATATGAACAACGCCAAATATCTGGCGGTCATGGATCTCGGGCGCACCGACTGGATCGTGCGCAGCGGGGCCTGGCGCTGGATGACCCGTGACAAGATGTCGCCGGTGGTGGGCGGCGCCATGGTGCGCTATCGCCGCTCGCTGAAGCTGTTCCAGCCTTATCTGCTGAAAACCCGGCTGCTGGGCTGGGACGAGCGCTGGCTCTATATCGAACAGATCATGGAATGCCGCGAGGGCGGCATGGCCTGCCTGGCCGTGCAGCGCACCACTTTCACCAAGAACGGCAAGCTGGTCCCGCCCGCCGAACTGGCCGCCAAGCTGGGCCAGGAGGCCTCGGCGATGCCGGCCCCCGACTGGACCCACGCGTGGGGCGAGTCGGAGGCGGCTTTCGTCAGATCGGTCGAAACGCAATGAAGCGCCCCCAGGTCTGCCCGCCATAGGCCGCTCTTCAGACTAAATCAGACTCTTTCAGGGGCGCCTTCAGGACTCCGGACGGAGCGGCGTGATGCCATCGGCTCTCGCCATTTCGGGAGCTGCCGACATGAAAAGACTGATACCGACCGCCTTCCTTGTCTTCCTCACCACCACCCTGCCGGCCGTGGCCGGCGACCTGCGCTGGGCCGCCAGCGACAATGGCAAAGACATCGCCTGGGAGGACGCCAAGGCCTATTGCGCCGCCAAAGGGTCCGACTGGCGACTGCCCAGCGTGGCTGAGCTGGAGTCGCTTTATGGCGGATCACCCCGTCGTTGCGGCCAAGTGACCTGCCGCGTCAAAGCCAGGCTGACCTTGACCGGCCCCTGGTTCTGGAGCGCAACCGAGGTCGGCCCCGACGAGGCGCGCGACGCCGAGGACGTTGCCTGGGGTGTGCAGCTGGTCAATGGCGTGCGGACGCAGAATCTCCGTCCGATCGACTATGGCGCCCGCGCCCTCTGCGTTCGGGGAGCATGACATGCGAGCGATAATGCTGCCCTTCGCCCTGTGCGCCAGCCTGTCGGCGCGCGCCGGGGACACTCTGATCATCGATCAGACCCATAGCGCCGTGCTGCTGAGTTGGAGCCATCTCGGCGTGTCCAATCCCGTCGCGCGCTTCGAGACGATCCAAGGCCAGGTCATCCTCGACCGCGCCGATCCGGGGAAATCGTCGGTCACGGTGACCCTGCCGGTCGACAGCCTGCATACGGGCGTAGACGCGCTCGACCGCCATCTCAAGACCGCCGAATTTCTCAATGCCGAGACCTATCCCGTCATCACGTTCCACAGCACCGGCGTCAAGATGACCGGCCGGAGACTCTTCAAACTGTCCGGAGATCTAACCATCCACGGGGTGACGCGGCCGGTGGTGCTGGACGCCAAGGTCAATGCGATCGGCCGCAACGGTTTTTCCGGCGCGCTGATGGCGGGCTTCGAGGCCGAGGCGATGATCCGGCGCAGCGATTTCGGCGTGTCGAAATATGTCCCGGCGGTAAGCGACCAATTGACGGTACACATCACCCTGCACGCCGAACCGCCGGAATAATTTAGGCTCACCCCTGCCGGATACTCGCCAGGAACTCGTCCACCGCCTGTTGAATGTTGTGCGAGCGTTCGGCCGTGGCCGAGCTGGCCGCCAGCACCTGCGCGGCGTCGCGGCCGGTTTCGGCGGCGGCTTCACCGACATTGGCGATGCCGTGCGACATGCGGTCGACGCCCGAGGCCGCCAATTGCGCGCTGCGCGAGATCTCGGCCGTGGCCGCGTTCTGCTGCTCGACCGCGGCGGCGATGGCGGCAGCAACCCCGTGCACGTCGCGGATGGTGTCGCGCACCTGACCGATCATATCGACCGCCTTGCCCGAAATCGCCTGCACCGCGCTGATCTGGGCGGAAATCTCGTCGGTGGCCCGCGCCGTCTGGTTGGCCAATTGCTTGACCTCGCCGGCCACCACCGCGAAGCCCTTGCCCGCCTCGCCGGCCCGCGCCGCCTCGATGGTGGCGTTGAGGGCCAGCAGATTGGTCTGGCCGGCGACGTTCTGGATCATCTTGACCACTTCGCCGATCTTTTCCGAGGCGCCCGCCAGCCCCTCGATCACACCGAACGCCTCGCCCGCCTCCTCGACTGCCCGTTCGGTCAGGCTGGCGGACTGGCCGGCCTGCTGGCCGATCTCATTGATCGAGGCCGACAATTGCTCGGCGGCCGAGGCCACGGTCTGCACGCTCATGCTCGAGTCGCGGGCCGCGTCGGAGGCGTCGGCCACCCGCTCGCCGGCCCTGGCCGAGTTGTCGCTCATGGCCCGCGCGCGTTCCTGCATCGCCGAAGCCGCATTGTCCAATTCATCGGCGGCGCGCTTGATCTTGCTCTCCAGCGTCGCGGCCAGGGCCAGCAAGGCGGCGCGGCGATCCGCCTCGGCACGCGCTTTGATCGCGTCCTGCTCCGCCTCGAGCCGGCGTATGTCGCGCGCATTGCGCTGAAACACCGCCACCGTGCGGGCCATGCGGCCGATCTCATCGGCGCGGCCGGTCTCGACGATCGTCTCGTCGAGCTGGCCCTCGGCCAGGCGCCCCATGCGGCCGGCCAGGCGGTCGAGCGGCCGGGTGATCGACAGGCCGACGCCGAAGGTCAGGACGATGGTCACCAACGCCAGCAGACCGATGGCGCCGATCACCTCGACGCGGATCTGGTCGAAGGCGGTGTCGATGTCGTCGATATAGACCGCCGTGCCGAGAAAGATGCCCATCGACGGCACGCCCTTGTAATAGGCCAGCTTGCGCACCGGCTCGGATTGGGGCTGGCCGGGCCGCGGCCACAGATAGATCAGCACCCCTTCGCCATGCGCCTTGACCCCTTCGAGGAAATCCTGAATCACATGCTGGCCGTTGGGCGCGGTCATACCCATCAGATTCTTGCCCTCGATGGCGGTATTGCCGGCATTGGCGATCGACACGCCGTCCATGAAATAGGCGAAGGTGTAGTCCTTGGCGCCCTCGCCGAAGCGCGCGGCGTGCAGGGTCTCGCGCAGGGCGGCGACCGCCTGGTCGCGGGTCAGGGCACCAGCCTCGACCTGGCGCTGCAGCTGGGCGGCCTGAGCGACGGCGGCATCGTTGAGCGCCTTGACCATGGTGGTGCGGTCGTCGATCAGCTGGGCATGGATGAAATTGAGCGCCACCGCACCCGCGGCGGCGAGGATCATGGCCGAGACGGCCACGATCGCGAAAAGCTTGGTACGGATACCGGCCTTGTTAATCATGAGCCGCATCTCCCCCTGACGCAGTGCTGATCAGACGACTCTACTCTCCTCAGAAGCCTTTGTCTTGACTCAGGCTGGACGCTCGGCGTACAAACCCGACCTTCTCAGGTGATCTGAGAGTTCGCTGCCTCCAAGGAGGTCGGCCGGTCCGCGAAGACTCGCGCACCGGCCTGTTTCTGCTTGGGTGCTTCTCGAAAGAAGGTTTGATGTTCGAAGGCTTGAGTTCACGGCTTGGAGATGTGTTCGACCGCTTGAAGCGGCGCGGCGCGTTGTCCGAGGCCGACGTCGCCGAGGCGCTGCGCGAAGTCCGCGTGGCCTTGCTCGAGGCCGACGTCGCCCTGCCCGTGGTCAAGGACTTCATTGCCGCCGTCAAGGAACGCGCCGTCGGCCAGGATGTGATCCGCAGCATCACCCCCGGCCAGCTGGTGGTGAAGATCGTTCATGACACGCTGGTCGAGATGCTGGGCCAGAGCGAAGATCTCAATCTGGCCGTCGTGCCGCCCGCCGCCGTGCTGATGGTCGGGCTGCAAGGCTCGGGCAAGACCACCAGCTCGGGCAAGATCGCGCTGCGTCTCAAGACGCGCGACAAGAAGAAGGTGCTGCTCGCCTCGCTCGACGTCTATCGTCCGGCCGCCCAGCAGCAATTGGAAATTCTCGCCAAGCAGGCCGATGTCGGGTCCTTGCCGATCATCATGGGCGAGCGCCCGGTCGCCATCGCCAAGCGCGCCATGGAAGTGGGCCGCCGCGAAGGCTATGACGTGGTCATTCTCGACAGCGCCGGGCGTCTGCACATCGATGAAGCGCTGATGGCCGAGGTGGCCGACGTCAAGAAGGCCGTCACCCCGTCCGAGACGCTGCTGGTGGTCGACGCCATGATCGGCCAGGACGCCGTCACCCTGGCCCGCGAATTCAACGAGAAGATCGGCGTGACCGGCCTGGTGCTGACCCGGATCGATGGCGACGCCCGCGGCGGCGCGGCCCTCTCCATGCGCGCCGTCACCGGCCGCGCCATCAAGTTTCTCGGCGCCGGCGAAAAGCTCGACGCGCTGGAGCCCTTCCACCCCGATCGCATCGCCGGCCGCATCCTGGGCATGGGCGACGTGGTATCGCTGGTGGAAAAGGCGATGGACAGCTTCGAGGCCGACGAAGCCGAGAAGATGGCCGCCAAGATGGCCAAAGGCCGCTTCGACCTCGACGACATGGCCGCGCAGTTCCGCCAGATCAAGCGGATGGGCGACATCAAGGGCATTCTCGGCATGCTGCCGGGCATCGGCGCCATCAAGAAGCAGATCGAAGGCGCCAATATCGACCAGAAGCAGGTCAACCGCCAGGAGGCCATCATCCTGTCGATGACCAAGCTGGAGCGTAAGAATCCGGATCTCATCAAAGCCAGCCGCAAGCGGCGCATCGCCGCCGGCGCGGGTGTCGACGTCTCGGACGTCAACAAGCTGCTGAAGCAGTATCAGCAGATGGCCGACATGATGAAGAAGGTGAGCAAAATGGGGAAGAAGGGCCTGATGCGACATGGCATCGGCGGTCTTCTGCCCCCGCGTTAAATATCGTTTTTCTAAGGAAGGGTACTACATGTCTCTGAAGATTCGTCTGTCCCGTGGCGGCGCCAAGAAGCGCCCCTTCTACAAGATTGTTCTCGCCGACGCGCGCAGCCCGCGTGACGGCAAGTTCCTCGAGCGTCTGGGCACCTACAATCCGATGGTCCCCCAGGACCATGCCGAGCGCCTGGTCATGAAGGAAGAGCGCATCAAGCATTGGCTGTCGATGGGCGCCCAGCCGACCGACCGCGTCGCGCGCTTCTTCGCGCAGGCCGGCTATATCGCCGCCAAGCCGCGCGCCGAGCAGACCAAGCAGGGTGCGCCCAAGGCCAAGGCCCAGGAGCGTCTGAAAGAGCAGGAGAAGGCCCGCGAGGCCGCTGCCGCCGCTGCTGCCGCCGCCGCCGAAGCGGCTGCCGCTCCGGCCGCCGAAGCCAGCGCCGAGTAATCGATCGCTCTCATGACCGAGCGTTTGTGTATCGGCGTGGTGGCCGGCGTCCATGGTGTCAGGGGTGCTCTGCGGATCAAGGCGTTCACCGCCGATCCGGCCGATCTGACCTCCTATGGGGCGTTGACCACCGAGGCCGGCCAGACCTGGCGGTTGAAGGGGGCGAGCGTTGATGGAAAAGGCGTGGTGACCGCGAAAATCGACGGTGTCGAGGATCGCAACCAGGCCGAAGCCTTGAAGGGCACCAAGCTCTATATCGAGCGCGGCGCCCTGCCCGAGGCGGATGAAGACGAGTTCTACATCGCCGACCTGATCGGCCTGCCGGCGGAAAGCCCGACCGGCGCGCCCTTGGGACTCATCAAGGCGGTGTATAATTTCGGTGCCGGCGACGTCGTCGAGGTGAGTGGCGAGCAAGGAGATATCCTGGTTCCCTTCACCGTGCAGGCGGTGCCGGTGGTGGATGTCAAAGCCAGGCGGGTCGTGATCGATCCGCCGGTTTTGACCGAAGCGGAAGAAGACGAGGATCAAGGTCCGCATGGAGACTGATCGGAAACCAGTTTGGACAGCCACCGTGCTGACCCTGTTTCCCGAGATGTTTCCCGGTCCGCTCGGCCAGTCGCTGGCCGGGAGGGGCCTGGCCGAAGGGATCTGGGCGTTGCAGGCGGTGGATATTCGCGGGTTCGCCCGCGACAAGCACCGCTCTGTCGACGACACCCCCTTTGGTGGCGGCGCCGGGATGGTGATGAGGCCTGACGTCGTAGACGCGGCCATCACCGGATCGCGCGGCCCCGGGCCCTTGATCTATTTCACGCCGCGCGGGCGTCTGTTGACCCAGACGCGCGTGCGGGAACTGGCGGCGGAGCCTGGGGCGACCCTGCTATGCGGCCGGTTCGAAGGTGTCGACCAGCGCGTGCTCGACGCGCACGAAGCCGAGGAAATCAGCCTTGGCGATTTCGTGCTGTCGGGCGGCGAGACGGCGGCGCTGATGGTGATGGATGCCGTCGTGCGGCTTCTGCCCGGGGT
>Ga0116226_10000757_pt1 | contig 27742 bp, 23 predicted proteins | sample S1TSphfallax_FD_89692 | JGI IMG/M metagenome (GOLD analysis project Ga0116226, IMG submission 89692) | Host-associated microbial communities from peat moss isolated from Minnesota, USA - S1T2_Fa - Sphagnum fallax MG | ecosystem: Host-associated > Plants > Peat moss > Unclassified | place: USA... | reverse complement strand
GTGACGAAGGGGGCTTACTCGGAGGTTGCAACCTCGGTGTCAGCCCCCTTCGTCACCTACCCTTAAGTCTGGGGGTTCAAAGGGGCGTGTGCCCCTTTGCGGGTCTGGGCAGAGCCCAGCCTTGCTTGCTTTCGATGGATCAGCCTCAACGACCATTGCTATGACATAGTGGGTGCGTGCGTGGTTTGCGCCAATATCGGTCCGGCCGATATCATGGATCGGCATGACGCCCGTCCGTCATAGGAGCTGTGCATGACGTATCTCGTTGCCGACGACCTGCCCGCCGAGCCCGCCGGCATCCGGTTCCGGCGCCTGGTCGAGCGTGGTGGCATTGCGCAGCTGCCGGGCACCCATAACGGCCAGGCGGCGTTGCAGGCCAAGGCCGCCGGGTTCGAGGGGCTGTATCTGTCGGGGGCGGCGATGACCGCCTCGATGGGGCTGCCGGACCTTGGCGTGATCACCGTCGACGAGGTGTGTTTCTTCATCAGGCAGGTGGCGCGCAGTGCTGGTCTGCCGGTGCTGGTGGATGGGGATACCGGCTATGGCGAGGCGCTGAACGTGATGCACATGGTGCGCGCGTTCGAGGATGCCGGGGCGGGGGCGGTGCATATCGAGGACCAGCTGCTGCCGAAGAAATGCGGCCATCTCAACGACAAGCGGCTGGCCGACGCGCATGACATGGCGGCCAAGGTCGCCGCCGCGCGAAAAGCCAGGCGGCATCTGTATGTGATCGCGCGCACCGACGCCGCGGCCAGCGAGGGCATGGATGGCGCGGTGGCGCGCGCCAGGCTGTATATCGAGGCCGGGGCCGACGCGATCTTTCCCGAGGCGCTGAACACCGCGGAGATGTTCCGCGAGTTCGCGCGACGCATGCCCGGCGTGCCGCTGCTCGCCAACATGACCGAGTTCGGCCGCACCCCGTTCTTCACCGCCAGCGAGTTCGAGAGCATGGGCTATCGCATGGTGATCTGGCCGGTCAGCGCGCTGCGCGTCGCCAACAAGGCCACCGAGGAACTCTACGCCGCGATCAAGCGGGATGGCGGCACCCACAACATGGTCGAGCGGATGCAGACCCGGGCCGAGCTGTATGCCACGATCGGCTATCACGAGTATGAGGCGCTCGATGCCTCGATCGTGACCACGATCATTCCGACTTCCATGCCGCAGGTGGCCTGACCCGGGTGAGCGTCGCGCCGCCGGACGGATTGCCGCCGCGCCAGCGGTGGCTGGCGATGGGCACGGTGATCCTGTCGATCGGGATGGCGACGCTCGACACCGCGATCGCCAACACCGCGCTGCCGACGATCGCTGCTGATCTGCAGGCGAGCCCGGCGGCCTCGATCTGGGTGGTGAACGCCTATCAGCTGGCCCTGGTGATGTCGTTGCTGCCGCTGTCCTCGCTGGGCGAGATCCTCGGCTATCGGCGCATCTACACGGCGGGGCTGGTGCTGTTCACGCTGGCCTCGTTGGTGTGCGCGATGTCCACCACCCTGCCGGAGCTGGCCGGCGCGCGGGTGCTGCAAGGGTTTGGCGCCAGCGGCATCATGAGCGTGAACGCGGCGTTGATCCGCTTCATCTTTCCGCGCGCGCAGCTGGGCCGCGGCGTGGGGTTCAACGCGCTGGTGGTGGCGGTGTCGTTCGCGATCGGGCCGACCGTGGCTTCCGGCATTCTGGCGGTGGCGTCCTGGCAGTGGCTGTTCGCGGTGAATGTGCCGCTCGGCGTGATCGCGATCGGGCTGGCGATCCCGTTCCTGCCGATGTCGATCCGCTCGTCGGCGCGGTTCGACATGGCCAGCGCGCTGCTGAATGCCGCGACATTCGGGCTGTTCGTGGTGGGCCTTGGCGAGGGCACGCACCAGGCGCCGGCCTGGCAGGTGTGCGCCGAGGTGATCGCGGCGCTGGCGTTCGGCACGCTGCTGCTGCGCCGGCAGCGGCGCCTGGCGGTGCCGCTGTTGCCCGTCGATCTGTTTCGCAATCCGCTGTTCGCACTGTCGGCGGCGACCTCGACCTGCTCGTTTGCGGCGCAGGGGTTGGCGTTCGTGTCGTTGCCGTTCTATTTCGAGGACGGGCTGGGCCGCTCGGCGGTGGCGACCGGGCTGCTGTTGACGCCATGGCCGGTGGTGGTGGGCATCATGGCGCCGATCGCCGGGCATTTGTCCGACCGGATGTCGCCGGCGATCCTGGGCGGCTTCGGGCTCGCCGGGCTGAGCGTGGGGATGGTGCTGCTGGCGGTGCTGCCGGCGGACCCGTCGGCGCTGGATATCGCGTGGCGGATGGCGATCTGTGGCGGCGGGTTTGGGTTTTTTCAATCGCCCAATCTGCGCGCGCTGATGTCGAGCGCGCCGGCGCATCGCAGCGGGGGGGCGAGCGGGATCGTGGCGACGGCGCGGCTGGTGGGCCAGACGACGGGGTCGGCGCTGGTGGCGCTGTGCTTTGCGATCTCGGCGATCCATGGGCCGGCGCTGGCGCTGGCGCTGGGCGCCGGATTTGCGGCCGCGGCGAGTGTGGCGAGCTTTTTGCGGCTGCTGGTGCCGCGGGTGGTGGTGTCGGGGTAGGAAGCAAGGAAGGCTGGGCGCTGCCCAGACCCGCCAGGGGCCAAGCCCCTGGACCTTAGCTGTGAAGGGTCTCTGACGAAGGGGGCTTACTCGGAGGTTGCAGCCGGTTTGTTAGCCCCCTTCGTCAGAGACCCTTAAGTCTGGGGGTTCAAAGGGGCGTGTGCCCCTTTGCGGGTCTGGGCAGAGCCCAGCCTTGCTTGCTTCGAGAGACGCACCCCAAAACCGCCCGGTCCATCATTCCACCACCACCATCGCGGCGTCGCCGGCGACGACATCGCATCGCGACGTGTCGCCGTCGCGCCAGAAGCGCAGATCGAAGCGTTGGCCGGCGAACTGCAGCCCGGTCAATTCCACGTCCCGCAGCCAGTCCGGCAGATGCGGCGAGACGTGCAGCTGGTTGTTCGCCGCGTCCGGCTCCAGTCCCAGGATCGCCTGCAGCATCGAGAACGCCGAGCCGGCGGCCCAGGCCTGCGGCACGTTGGCGCCGATATATTGCACTGGAAAATCCGCAGCTCCCCGCTGCAATCCCGCCCACAGCTCCGGCACCTGGTGGCTGGTGAAACAGGCGCCCGCGGCATTCACCTGTCGCGCGATGAGTGCCGCCTCGGCGTGAAAGCCGTAGCGCGCGATGCCGCGCACGATCAGCCCGTTGTCGTGCGGCCATACCGAGCCGTTGTGATAGGAATAGGGATTGAACGCGGGATGAAGTGACGACAGCGTGCGAATGCCCCAGCCGCTCGCCATGTCCGGCGCCAGCAGGCGCGCCACCACGCGCGCCGCGCGGTCCGGCCGGATGATGCCGCTCCACAGGCAGTGGCCGACGTTGGAGGCGATCGACCAGACCGGCTGCTTGTCGCCGTCGAGCGCGAAGGCATAGAAGCCCTCGGCCTCGTTCCAGAACGCGTCGTTGAAGCGGTTGAACAGGGTGGCCGCCTTGGCGCGCAGCTCGGCGGCGCGCGCGGGCTTGCCGATGGCATCGAAAATCTCCGCCATGCCGCGCCAGCCGGCATACACGTAGCCCTGCAGTTCGCACAGCGCCTTGGGGCCCTTGACCATCTGGCCATCGGGATAGAGCACGGCGTCGCCGGCGTCCTTCCAGCCGACATTCTCGTAACCCAGTGGCGAGCGCGTTTGATATTCCTGGAAGCCGTCGCCGTCGCGATCGCCGTAATCGTCAATCCAGGACAGGCATCCTTCCGCGGTCGCCAGATGCGCCTCGATCAGCGCAGGGTCGCCGGTCCAGCGCCAGGCCTCGTGCAGCAGCACCAGATACAAGGGGGTGGCATCCGCCGTGCCGAAATACGGGGTGTGCGGAATGAGCTTGAAATGGGCGAGCTCGCCGCGCCGCAATTCATGCAGAATTTTGCCGGGCTCGGCGTCGCGCGCGTCGTCCCGCAGGTGGCTCTGGCGCGCGCCGAGCACCGCGAGCGTGCCGCGCGCGAACACGTCTGTGACAGGCAGGCACTGCAACGAGGCGATCAGGCTGTCGCGGCCGAACAGCACCAGGAACCAGGGCAGGCCGGCGGCGGGCACCTCCACGCCGTCGAACGGCAGGCGCAGGGCGGCCATGTCGTCGACCGCCTGGGTGTACAGACGATAGACTTCCTCGTTGCTGGTCCGCAGGCCGGTCGCCGCCGCCTCGAAGCGCGCCAGCGAGGCGCCGGCGGCCGACCCGCCGGGCAGGGTTGCGTCCACCGTGCATGGCCGAGGTGCGGCAATCACCCTGTCCTGATCTTGCAACTCGTACAGCAGACAGCCATGCCACGTGGCCCCCGGCGGCAACGCGATATCGAAACTCAGTCGCCCGTTGGCATAGAACGCGCGACTATCGGCCAGCGCGGTGACGTTGACCGCGCGAAAGAAATCCTGGTTGTTGTAGGCGGTGCGCAGGCACTGCGCGCTCTCGTTCCAGTTGCTGGTGATGCGGCCGCGCCGCACCACGTTGGCGGCCTTCAGCTCGAACACGTCGGCGAAGTCCGAGCGGATCAGCAGCTCGAGGTTGAAATGCACCGGCGTCATGCCGTGGTTGGTGACGTCGATGTCCTCGTGCACCCCGCCATCCGCCCAGCGGCCCAGCACCAGGCTCAACGTGCGTGGGTCGATCACCCCGTCGCGACTGATGATGCGGCGGTTGGTGAGGAACACGCGGGCGGCGAAATGCGTGACCGCGGCGCCGTTCAGCAGGTCCCACCCGACACCGTCGGCGAACAACCCCCACGCGCTGATCAGCCTGGTGTCGCGGTACATCAGCCCCTTGGTGCCATCCTCGGATAATTGCCCGTCCGGCTCGCTGGCCCACACGGTGTCACCATGATGGATGACCAGTTGCGGCGGTCCGACGGTGATCTCAAGCGCCATTCGCGGGTTCCTTCTGATGATGGCGGTGCGGCTTTATCAGGCGCGGCGCGGTCTCGGGCAGCATGGTCCAGGCCAGCAGGGCGGCCGCGGCCCCGGCGCCGCCTAACAGCAGGAACGCCAGCGGGTCGCCCCAGCGATCGGCCACGAAGCCGGCGGCGGTGGTGCTGAAGGTGGCGCCCAGGCCGGCGGCACAGCCGACCACGCCCATTGCCAGATTGAACCGCCCGGTGTCGCGGGTGAGGTCGGCCACCACCAGCGGCAGCATCATGCCGAGCACGGCGGCGCTGATGCCGTCCAGCGCCTGATAGGTGACCAGCAACCAGGCATTGCCGCCGAACGCGAACAGCAGCGCGCGCACCGGCAGGGCGGCGAACCCCAGCAGCAGGACCGGCCGGCGGCCCACCCGCTGGGCGGCGCGCCCCAGCATCGGCGACAAGATCGCCGCGAGCGCCTGCGGCACCATGATGGCGGCGGCCACCACCACGTCGGCGGCCTGGCTGCTGGCCAGCGTCACCTTGTTGGCGGCCAGCGGCAGCACCGCGGCATTGCCCAGGCTGAACAGCATCTCGCACACCGCGAACACCACCAACTCGCGGCCGAACAGCACATGGCGCGGCGGCGGCAGCGCGGGCTGTACATCCGGCATCATGGCCGCCGGATGCGGCGAGCGGATGTGCGCCTGTTCGAGGTCGCCGCGGCGGATCATCGCCAGCGCCGCCAGTGCGGCGACGCCGCAGCCGGCGGCGACGAAGAACACGAAGCGGTGTGAAACCCAGTAGCCCACCAGGCCCATCACGCCCGCCGCCACACCGCTGCCGATGGCGGCGAAGCGAACATTGTCGCCGAACCGCTCGCCCAGCACCTCGAGCCGCGCCAACGCCAGCGTGAGGGCCGCGATGCATGGGGTCAGCACGCAGCTGGCCACCCCGTGCAGCACCTCGACCGCGACCACCGGCCAGAAATCCGGCCATAGCCCGATGCTGACCGCCGAGCCCGCGATCACCACCAGAGCCGCAGCCGCCGCCCGGCGCTTGCTATACAGCGCGTCCACCAGGGCGCCCGCCGGCACCTGGGCGAGGATCGCCACCATGGTGCCGATGCTGAGCGCCACCCCGATGTCGGTGCGGCTCCAGAGATGGGTGGTCAGGAACACCGACATGAAGGCGCCGAAGCCGGTCTGCATGGCAGCCGCCAGGAAGTTCAGCGTGTTCAGCCCGGTGAAGCTCCGGCTGGCGACCGCGGCGGTCATGCGGGCATCCCCGGTCTCAGAACGTCAGCTCGATGACGCTGAGCGCGCCGCCGGCCGCAGGCCATTGCCGCGCCGCGATGATCTCGTCGCGAAACCGCCCGATCACGGCGCGCTGCGGCGTTGCCGGCAGCGCGAGACGGGTGGTGGCGACACTCGGCACGCCGTCCGCGATGTCGGTCGGCACGGCGCCGTCCAGCGTCACCAGGTCGCGGCCGAGGCCGAAATAGCCGCGCGGGCGGGTCATGTAGACCACCGCGCCGGCGGCCTGGTCGGCGGGGCCGAACGGCATCGGGCGGATCGCCACGAGGTCGCTCGACCGCGGAAACGGCGAGCGGTAGATGTGCCGCGTCGGCAATCCCGGACTGGCCGCCACGAACTCGTAGGTCGCCCGCGGATCGGCGGCGAACGGGCCCCAGAGTCCGTCGGCCCTGGTTATCGCGTGATGCACGGGATCGCCGACCCGCTCACCCGTGTCCGCCATCGTGCGAAACACCGTCACCTCCGCCCCGGCGACAGCGATATTGGTCGGCTGACCCGCCTCCCAACCGCTCACCTTGCCGTTCAGCACGGCCTGCGCCTCGGGCACGATCGCCATGGTCGCCGGCGGCTCCCCGGTGATGAAGCGATACATCGCGGCGAACGCCTGCGGGGAAAACCCGGTCTCGCGATGATCCACCCCCGGCAGCACCAGATTGGTGGCACCCGCCAGCGCCGGCGCGTCGAAGCCGACCCCGGTCGGCGTGCCGGGCATGCCCAGATACCGCCCATCGGGCTGCGCGTATTTGTCGTTGTGGTCGCTGCGCAAGGTCAGGAACCGGATCCCGGCGATCACCTCGCCTTGCGTCGAATTCAAATCCCGCATCAACGGCGAGGCGCCATTGAACTCGCTGGTCACCGCGCGCGTGTCCGACACGAACACCCCGTGATCGACCGTGCCGCACAGCACCACCGCCGACACGAACGCAGCGCCGCCGCCGTTCTTGAGGTAGTTGCGCACCGTGTTGCCGCCGCGCGATTGCGCCACCAGCACGATCTTCTCCTCAGCCCCCAGCCCCAGCCGTGCGCGCACCGCCGCAACCTCGTCGGCCAGCTGATGCATCACCTCGGCGCTGGAGGATCGGCCGGGCATCGGCTGGTCATCGAGATTGCGCGCCGTGGGATTGCGCAAATCCACCGCATAGAGCCGATCGTGCGGATAGCCATTGCTCTCGAACCGCCAGAACACGGTGATCCACAGCCCGGCCGTGTCACCATTGCCGTGCACGAACAGGATCACCGGCGGCACCGCCCCCGCGGCCGCCACCACCACGCCAACCCCGCCCGCCAAAACCGCCCTCCGCGATAGAATTGCCATGTTTGGGTCTCCGTTTGTGAGCAAGGAAGGCGCGCGTCGGCGCGCTCCGGAGCTGGCGGGTCCGGGCGGCGCCCGGCTGACTGGCTTGCTTACAGACGAACCCCCAGCATGGCAGCGATCGTGGGGGTGGCTTTGAGGCCGGTGCCGGTGAGGACCAGCACGGTGGTCTGGTCTGGCGTGATGGCGCCGGATTCGAGCAATTTGCCAAGGGCCGCGTGCACCTGGGCGCAGGTGGGTTCGACGTAGATGCCGGTGCGCGCGAGCGCCAGGGTCGCGTCGGCGATATCGGTCTCGCTGAGCATGACCGCGCCGCCGCCGCTTTCGGTCAGGGCGGCGAGTATTTCCATCAGTCGGATGGGTTTGGCGATCGCGGTGCCTTCGGCGATGGTGGGTGAGATGGGGGTCTCCACCGGCTCGCCGGCCAGGAAGGCGGCGGCGATCGGCGCGCAATTGGCGGGTTGGGCCGCGAAGATGCGGGGTGGCGTGCTGATCGCGCCGGATTGCAGCAGTTCGGCGAACCCGATTTCGCAGCCTAGCACGTTCGAACCCGCGCCGCACGGCACGATCACATTGTCGGGCGCGCGGAAGCCGAGATCTTCCCAGAGCTCGTAGGCCAGTGTCTTGGTGCCCTGCAGGAAGAACGGGTGCCAATTATGGCTGGCGTAGAAGATGTCGTCCGAGGCGGCGACGGCGGCGTCAGCGGTCGCCTGGCGGTTGCCCGGGATCAGTTCGACGTCGGCACCGTGGGCGCGCATCTGCACGGTTTTGGCGGGGCTGGTGGAAGCGGGCGCCATGATCGTCGCGCGCAGTCCGCCGGCGGCGGCGTAGGCGGCGATCGCGGCGCCGCCATTGCCCGAGCTGTCCTCGAGCACGTGGGTGATGCCCTGTTGCCGCAGCAGGGAGAGCATCACGCTGGCGCCGCGGTCCTTGAAGCTCGCGGTCGGCATGAACCATTCGCATTTCAGCCACACGTCCGCGCCGTGCAGCCGGCGCGGCAGCAGCGGGGTGAGGCCCTCACCCATGCTGATCGGGTCGGCGACCGGCAACGGCAAAGACGCGCGATAGCGCCACAGGCTGCGGGTGCTGGTGTCGATGTCGTCCTTGGTGATCCCGGCGAGGGGGGTGATCAGCAGCGGGGCCTGATCGGTGCCGCACCAGCGCGGCTGGTCGATCGCGAACGTCTCGCCGCTGCGCGGATCGAGGTAGGCCACACTCATACGGTGTAGCTCACCACCACCTCGCCGACGCTGGGGAACACGACGCGCACCGTGGAGTCCGGTCCCACCACGCTTTTGCCGGTCCAGGAGCCGCAGGTGACGAACTGGCCGCGCTTGAGGCCGCCCGCCCAGTGGCTGCCTTCGTTGGCCATCCATACGACCAGGCGGATCATGTCGCCGCACGGGTTGCCGACGCGTTCCATCTGCAGCGCGCCGTCGACATATTGCTCGACTTTTTCGGCGGCGAAATCGATGTCCTGCCAGAACGGCTGCGGCGCGCCGTAGACCAGGCCGCCATGGCTCTGGGTGTCCGCGAGGTTGCTCAGCGGGTCGACCGCGTCGGGATCGAGATAGCCGGATTCCAGCACTTCGATCACCGGGTAGGCGGCCTCGATGGCGCCGATCACCTCGTCGCGGGAATACGGGCCGGGGCGGGGCGGCAGGTCGCGGGCCATGCGGAAGGCGATCTCGGCCTCGATCCCGCGCAGCACATGGGTGCGCGAGGACAGGCTGGCGGGGCTGATGACGATGCCGGCTTCCGGCAGCGCGCCGCATTGCGGGGGCGCCTCGGGGCCGGGCGCGCCGACCTTCCAGCCGCCGATCGCGGAGTACGTGGTGGCGATGCGGTGCTGGATGTCATAGGCGGTGCCACGGTCCTTGGGTTTGACCTGGTCGGGCAGTCCGGGGAGGCGATGTCCGAGGTCGCGACGGGCGGCGAGCAGCAGGTCGACGGCCTGTGAGACGGGATCGGGCATGGCGGTTTCCTTCTGCGGCACGCTGCCGGACTGTCGCACCCGACCCGCCGCCTTGTCCAACCGCGCGCGGCTTGCGAGGTTGCGGGCATGCAGATCGTGATCACCGACGACCCGGACGACGCCAGCCGCAAGGCGATCGGCGATTTGATGGATAGCTACAATGACAGCCACACCGGCCCGAGTGCCGCGCGGCCGCTGGCGGTGGTGGCGCGCGATCCCGAAAGCGGCGAGATCGTCGCGGGGGTGCAGGGCTGGAGCTACTGGCAGTGGTTCAAGATCGATCTTTTTCCGCTGCCGCCGGGATCGGGGGATCTCGGCGGCAGGCTGTTGCGGTCGGCCGAGCAGGAGGCGTTGCGGCGTGGCTGCCACGGCATCTGGGTGGACAGCGCCGACGCTGCGATGTCCGCGCTGTATCTGATGGCCGGGTATGTCGAATTTGCGCGTCTGTCCGCCACCCACCGGTTTTTTCGCAAGCGGCTGGTCGCGGGCGAGGCGGCGTTTGCGGCGGAGGAGGAGATCATCCTGCGCCGGCCGGCAGGCCTGGTGCCGCGACTCGGGCTGCTGCTGCGCCCGCCCGGCAGCGACGTGTGCGCGGGCGGGCTGCTGGCGCGGCCCGACCATGGCTGGCTGTTCGTGGAGCTGCTGATCCTGCCGGCCGCCGAGCGCCGCAGCGGGATCGGCACCCGGTTGATGGCGCTGGCCGAGCAGGAGGCGGCGGCGCGCGGCCTGATCGGGGTGTGGCTCGACACGTTCAGTTTCCAGGCGCGGCCGTTCTATGAGCGGCTCGGCTACGGCATGATCGGCGCGTTGGAGGACTACCCGCCGGGCCACACGCGGTTCCTGATGGCCAAGCGCCTGGACGGCGCCCCGGTGGACGACGTAAAGGCCTGAGGTCATGCAGATTTACACCAGTTGGCGCGGGCTTCCGGCGGCCGCGCGGCATGCCTCGGTGGCGCTGGGCAATTTCGACGGCGTGCATCTCGGCCATGCGCACGTGATCCGCGCGGCGCACGCCGCGCGGCCGGACGCGCCGCTGGCGGTGCTGTCGTTCGAGCCGCATCCGCGCCAGCTGTTTCGCCCGGACGATCCGCCCTTCCGCCTGACCTTGTCCGCCGAGCGCGCGGCGGCGCTGGCCGCACTCGGGGTCGGGATTTTGTACGAGCTGAATTTCGATCGTGATTTCAGCATGATGACGGCGGATATGTTCGTCCAGGACGTGCTGCATGACGGGCTTGGCGCGCGCCATCTGGTGTGCGGGCCGGATTTCGCGTTCGGCTATCGGCGTGGCGGGGACGTGGGCCTGCTCGGCCAGCGGGCGGAGGCGCTCGGCATCGGCTTCACCGCGGTGACGCCGCTGGATGATTCCGGGGGGACGATTTCCGCGACCCGCATTCGCCGGCTGCTGCAGGACGGCTATCCCGAGCGGGCGGCGAGCGAGCTGGGCCGGCCGTGGGCGATCCGCGGCGTGGTGGCGCATGGCGACAAGCGCGGGCGGACGATCGGCTTTCCGACCGCCAACATCGCGCTCGGCCAGCATCTGGAGCCGGCGCGGGGGGTCTATGCGGTGCGCGTCACCCTGCCCAGCGGCGAGGTGGTGGGCGGGGTGGCCAATATCGGTCGGCGGCCCACGGTGAATGACGGCACAGAGAGCCGGCTCGAGGTCAATCTGTTTGATTTCACCGGGGATTTGTACGGCGCCGAGCTGTCGGTGGGGCTGCTGGCGTTTTTGCGCGGCGAACGGAAATTCGCCAGTTTCGAGGAATTGCGAGGGCAGATCGTGGCCGATGCCGCCGAGGCGCGCCGCATCCTTGACCATTTGCCGCCGATTTCCGCATAATCGCTGTATGTACAGGGTATGCACAGCGCGAATTATTCGTCCGGCCTAGCGGTCGGGCTCTGACGCTGTCCATTCCCTTTTGCGCGGCTTGGGCCGCATGAGACTCACATGACCGAGACCAGAGACTATCGCGACACGGTGTTCCTGCCGGCGACGCCGTTTCCGATGCGCGGTGACCTGCCCAAGAAGGAGCCGGCGATCCTGGCGCGCTGGCGCGCGGGCGATTTGTGGCGTCGGCAGCGCGCCGCCTCGGCCGGGCGGGATAAATTCATCCTGCATGACGGGCCGCCCTATGCGAACGGCGTGCTGCATATCGGCCACGCGCTGAACAAGGTGCTGAAGGACGTGATCAATCGCGCCCATCAGATGAGCGGCCAGGACGGGGTCTATATCCCCGGTTGGGACTGCCACGGTCTGCCGATCGAGTGGAAGATCGAGGAGCAGTACCGCAAGGCGGGCAAGGACAAGGACGCCGTGCCGATCCTGCAGTTCCGCCAGGAATGCCGCGCCTACGCGCAGCATTGGATGGGCATCCAGAGTGAGGAATTCCAGCGCCTCGGCGTCGCCGGCGCGTGGGACGAGCGCTATGCCACCATGGATTTCGCCTCCGAGGCGGCGATCGAGGCGGAGATCGGCAAGTTCCTGCTGAATGGCGCGCTGTATCGCGGCTTGCGGCCGGTGATGTGGAGCCCGGTGGAAAAGACCGCGCTGGCCGAGGCCGAGGTCGAATATCACGACCACACCAGCACCACGATCACGGTGCGCTTTCCGGTCGTGACGGCCGCCGACACCGACCTCGTTGGCGCGTCGGTGCTGATCTGGACCACCACCCCCTGGACCATGCCGGGCAACCGCGCGATCGCCGCCGGGGCGGAATTCGACTACGCGCTGGTGCGCATCGACAGCGTCAATGACGGCGCGCTGGCCCGCCCCGGCGAGCGGGTGCTGGTGGCGCTGGCGTTGCTGCCGCAATTGCTCGACCAGGCCGGCATCGCCACGCACCACGTGCTGCGGCTGATCAAGGGAGCCGACCTCGAAGGCACGCTCTGCGCCCATCCGCTGCGTGGGCACGGGTACGAATTCGATGTGCCGGTGCTGACCGCCGATTTCGTCACCACCGAGGCCGGCACTGGCTTCGTGCATATCGCGCCCGGTCATGGCGAGGATGATTTCGCGCTGGGTCGCGCGCACGGCATCGAGGTGCCGGAGACGGTCGGCGATGACGGCACCTATAACCCGTGGGTGCCGATCTTCGCCGGGCAGCATGTCTACAAGGTGGCGGACGCGATGTGCGCGGCACTGACCGAGGCCGGCGGGCTCTTGGCGCGCGACAGGCTGGTCCATTCCTACCCGCATTCCTGGCGCTCCAAGGCGCCGCTGATCTATCGCGCGACGCCGCAATGGTTCATCCGCATGGACGGGCCGGACCATATCCGCGCGCGCGCGCTGGCCGCCCTCGACGCCACCCGGTTCGTGCCCGAACAGGGGCGCAACCGCATCGGCAGCATGGTCGCCTCGCGGCCCGACTGGTGCATCAGCCGGCAGCGCGCCTGGGGTGTGCCGATCGCGGTGTTCGTGGCGCGCGCGACCGGCGAGCCGCTGCGTGATCCGGACGTGTGCCGGCGCATCGTGGACGCGTTCCGGGAGGAGGGGGCGGATGCGTGGTATTCCTCGCCGCCGTCGCGCTTCCTCGGCAATGACCGCGATCCCGCCGCGTACGAGCAGGTGATGGATATCGTCGATGTGTGGTTCGAGAGTGGCTGCACCCACGCGTTCGTGCTGGAGCAGCGCGGCCTGCCCTGGCCGGCGGACCTGTATCTCGAAGGCTCCGACCAGCATCGCGGCTGGTTCCATTCCTCGCTGCTGGAGGCGGTGGGCACGCGCGGGGTGGCGCCGTTCAAGGCGCTGCTGACGCACGGTTTCACGCTCGACGAGCAGGGCCGCAAGATGTCCAAGTCGCTGGGCAACACCACCGGGCCGCAGGAGGTGTGGGACAAGTACGGCGCCGATATCCTGCGGCTGTGGGTGATGAACACCGATATCACCGAGGATCAGCGCATCGGGCCGGAGATCCTCAAGCAGCAATCCGAGCTGTATCGCCGGCTGCGCAACACGCTGCGCTGGATCCTCGGCAGCCTCGACGGTTTCTCCCCCGCTGAAATCCTGCCGGAGGCGGAGATGCCGGCGCTGGAGCGCTGGGTGCTGCACCGGCTGTCCGAGCTCGACGCGCTGGTGCGCGCGGCCGTCGCCTCACACGACTGGGCCGGGGTGTATCCGGCGTTGCACGCGTTCTGCGCGGGCGATCTGTCGGCGTTCTATTTCGATGTGCGCAAGGATGCGCTGTACTGCGATCGGCCCGACGCGATCCGGCGGCGGGCCGCGCGCACCGTGCTGGACCATCTGCATCGCTGCCTGACCGCATGGCTGGCACCGGTGCTGGTGTTCACCGCCGAGGAGGCCTGGACCGCGCGGTTCGGCGAGGCCGACAGCGTGCATCTGCAGGATTTCCCGACGATCCCGGCGCACTGGCGCGATGACGCGCTGGCCGCGCAATGGGCGCGGATTCGCGAGATCCGGCGCGATGTCACCACCCAGCTGGAGGCGGCGCGCCAGGCCGGGTGGCTGAAATCGTCGCTGCAGGCCGCGGTGTCGCTCGATCTCGGCGTGGCCGACCAGGGGCTGCTGGATGCCGCCGGCTGGGCGGAGGTGGCGATCGTGTCCGACGTGGTGCTGGCGACGGGCGTCTCGAGCGTGATCGCGGCGCCGGGGGAAAAATGCGCGCGCTGCTGGAAAGTGCTGACCGAGGTGGGGCATCAGCCGGGCCATCCCACCCTCTGCGCGCGCTGCTGCGACGCGGTGGAGGCGCAGCCGCCGGTGCGGACCGCCGCCGAATGACCCGTAATGGTCTGACGGCGTTGGGCGTGATCATCGGGCTGGTGGTGCTGGCCGCCGATCAGGCCAGCAAATACTGGGTGCTGCACGTGATCCAGCTGCCGGAGCTCGGCTCGATCGCCATCCTGCCGGTGCTGAACCTGACCTTCGTGGAAAACCGCGGCATCACGTTCGGCCTGCTCAGCAGCGGTGGCAGCGGTTTTGCGACCGCGGCGCTGGCGGGGGTCGCGCTGGCGGTGGTGGTGGGCCTTGGTATCTGGCTGCGACGCGCCGAGACAGCCCTGGTCGCCGGCGCGCTGGGGGCGATCTGCGGTGGCGCCATCGGCAACGTGCTGGACCGCGGCCGGCTCGGCTATGTGGTGGACTTCATCCACGCCCATGTCGGCGACTGGTCCTGGTACGTGTTCAACGTGGCCGACGCCGCGATCGTGTGCGGGGTGGCGGCCCTGGTGCTGGACAGCCTGATCGGCCGGCGCGCCAACAGTCTTGCCGACGATCCCGGTCGCGGATAAGGAAGGCGGTCAATGGAGTTGTTCCGCATGACACGTATCTCGGTCACGCCCTCGCGCGCCCTGGCCCCGCTGGCGCTGGCGTCTCTCGTGCTGCTGGCTGCCTGTTCGGGCGCCGGCGACAAGCTGACCCGCGCGTTCGGTCTGAGCCGGGATGCGCCCGACGAATTCCAGGTGACCACCCGCGCGCCTCTGTCGATGCCGCCGGACTTCACGCTGCGGCCGCCCGAGCCCGGCGCGCCGCGTCCGCAGGAACGCAGCACGGCGCGCGACGCCGAAGCGGCCCTTGCGCCCCAAACCGCTCTCGCCGGCGCCACCACGGGCCCCGATACGCCGGGCCAGGACGCGCTGGTGAAGGCCGCGGGCCCGGCGGCACCGGCCGATATCCGCCGCCGTGTGGATGCCGACGCCTCGCTGGACGAACCCGGCCGCAGCTTTACCGATCGGCTGATGTTCTGGCGGACCCCGCCATTGCCCGGCGTCGCCGTCGACCCGACCAAGGAAGCCCAGCGACTGCGGGAAAACGCGGCGCTCGGACAAAACGAAAACCAGGGCGATACCCCGATCATCCAACCCCGCAGCACCGGCGGCAGCCTGTTTGGCAATTTGTTCTAGGTGACGCCGGGACGGAAGCGAGGCTTGCTTGCTTCGCAGAGCCACCCATGAAAATCGCCATCCTGGGCGCCGGCGTTGTCGGGTTGGCGAGTGCGTGGTGGCTATCGCGCGACGGGCATGACGTGGTGGTCATCGACCGCGCGGCCGAGGTCGGGCAGGGCACCAGTTTCGCCAATGGCGCGCAGTTATCCTACAGCTATGTGGCGCCGATGGCGTCGCGCGCCGTGCTCGGCAGTCTGCCGAAATATCTCCTGTCCCCGTCCAGTCCGATCCGCTTCGTGCCGCGCGCCGACCGGGCGCAATGGCTGTGGGTGGCGAATTTCCTGCGCGCCTGCAACGCCGACACGGCGGCGCTGAATACCGCCCGGCTGCTGGCTCTGTCGTTCGCCAGCCGCGACGCGCTGCAGGAGATGCTGGCGCGCACGCCGATGGCGTTCGATCACGCGCGCAACGGCAAGCTGGTGTTGCCCGCCTCGCTGGCCGGGCTGCGCGATGCCGAGGCGCAGGTACGGCTGCAGGCGATGATGGGGTGCGAGCAGCACATGCTGACCGCGGCCGAGTGCCTGGCCGCCGAACCCGGGCTGGCCTCGATCGGGTCGCGTCTCGTGGGCGGCGTGCTGACGCCGTCCGAGGAAGTCGGCGACTGCCGCAAGCTCTGCGAGGAGCTGTGCCGGGTGCTGCGGCCGGGGGTGACGTTCGCGTTGGGCCGTGCTGTCGAGCGGCTGCGGGTGGAGGGTGGCCGGGTCGCCGGCATCGAGACCGCGGCGGGGGTGATCGAGGCCGATCTGTATGTGCTGGCCGCCGGCATCGCCAGCCGCGAGCTGGGCGAGCAGGCCGGTGTTACGCTGCGCATGCAGCCGATCCGCGGCTATTCGATCACGGCGGAGGTGCGCCATGCCGAGCTGGCGCCCCGCCACAGCATCACCGATCTGCACCGCAAGACGGTGTTCGCGCCGGTGGGTGGGCGGATGCGGCTGGCCGGATTCGCCGAGATCGGCGGCAATGGCCAGGCGATCCCGCCACCGCGCATCGCCACCCTGGTGCGCACGCTGGAGAGCACGTTCCCGGGCGCCTGCGCGCTCGATGACGTGCATCCCTGGTCCGGCTTTCGCCCGGCGACGCCGACCGATGTGCCGGTGATCGGCCGTTCGCGGCTGGACAACCTGCTGCTCAATCTCGGGCACGGCTCGCTGGGCTTCACCTTGTCCGCGGGCAGCGGACGGCTGCTGGCCGACATCGTCGCCGGCCGACCGGCCGCGATCCCGGAGGCGGATTACGCGCTGCGGTGACGAATGCGAATGGAGATGCGACGCATTCTCATTATTTCGATGTCGTCTTGATTTTTGCGTGCCGTCGACCAAAATAACCGGCAGCGCAATTGTCTCTCCTGGACGGACGTTGCTGTCGTTTTGCTATCAGTGACCATGGTGGTGTCGTTGGCAATTCGGAATTTATATTGAGGATGCCATGCGCGATTTCGATCAGCTCAGTGAAAAGGAAATTCTGGCGCTGGCGATCGGCAGCGAGGAAGAGGACGGGCGCATCTATGCCGACTTCGCCGAGGGTCTGCGCGCCGACTATCCCGGCAGCGCCAAGGTGTTCGCCGACATGGCCAGCGAGGAAAGCGAGCATCGCCGCCGCCTGATCGAGACCTACCGGGAGAAATTCGGCGAGCATATTCCTCTGGTGCGCCGCCAGGACGTGCGCGGCTTCATCACCCGCAAGCCGGTGTGGCAGCTGCAGCCGCTGCGGCTGGAGACGGTGCGCCGCCAGGCCGAGCAGATGGAGCTGGAAACCGCGAGCTTCTACCGCCGCGCCGCGGCCCGCAGCACCGACGCCTCGATCCGCCTGCTGCTGGGCGACCTGGCCGAGGCCGAGGAGGCGCATGAGAGTGCCGCCGAGCGGCTGATCGCGGAAAATCTGCCGCACGAGGTTCGCGAGACCGAGAACGAGACGGCGCGGCGCACCCTGGTGCTGCAGGTGATCCAGCCGGGCCTGGCCGGGCTGATGGACGGCTCGGTCTCCACGCTAGCACCGGTGTTCGCCGCGGCGTTCGCGACCGGCCATTCGTGGGACGCGTTCCTGGTCGGCATGGCCGCCTCGATCGGCGCCGGCATCTCGATGGGATTCGCCGAGGCGCTGTCGGATAATGGCAGCCTGACCGGACGTGGCGCGCCGCTGATGCGCGGCGTGATCTGCGGGCTGATGACGACCCTGGGTGGCATCGGCCACACCTTGCCGTTCCTGATCCCGGACTTCATGGTGGCGACGGTGATCGCCATGATCGTGGTGATCGTCGAGCTCGGGATCATCAGCTGGATCCGCTGGCGCTATATGGACACGCCGCCGTTCTCCGCCGCCCTGCAGGTGGGCTTCGGCGGCGCGCTGGTGTTCGCTACGGGAATCCTGATCGGCAACAGTTAGAGTCCGTTTGAAAACAGGCTATGGTGGCCACCCGACGTGGTGTTTCTGTGCTCCGTTCGCTCGGCGGGCGACCGAGCGCAGCGCACGACCCATCGGTCGCTCCGCTTCGCAGCTCGCAACATCACGCCAGCCTGCTCACCCTAGCGCGTGATCGCTTCTGGCAGGCGAAGCGATCACGCTCTAGCTTTTTGTTTTATCGAGCATGTTTGTAGCGGAGGTGGGTCAACCTTATGCGATCATGCTCTAACGCGTTTTGAAACAGACTCTGAGAGTGGCGTTCGGTATCCGGGCGCTTGAAGGATTGCCGCCGCATGGCCAAGACCATTCCCTATGCCACCCGCTATGACCGCAAGACCGTCGTCCTGCACTGGGCGACGGCGATCCTGGTGGTGCTGCTGTGGGGCATCGCCCAGATCATCGATGTCTTTCCCAGCGGCGCCCCGCGCATCGATGTCCGCTCGGTGCACATCACCCTCGGCGTCATTCTCGGCATCGTGCTGCTGATCCGCGTGCCCTGGCGGCTGACCGGAGGGACCAAGCTGCCGCCGGCCGATACCGGCGTGCTGCAGCTCGCCGCCACCCTGGTGCATTACCTGCTCTACGCGCTGGTGATCATCGAGGTGCTGCTGGGACTGACCAACGCCTATGTGCGCGGCGACAGCCTCTACACCCTGGTCAGCCTGCCGGGCTATCGGCCCTGGCGCCACGAGGTCGGCAGCCTGCATGGCACCGTTGCCACGATCATTCTGATCGTGGCCGGGGTGCACGCGGCGGCCGCGCTGGGCCACCATTACATCCTCAAGGACGGCGTTCTGCGCCGCATGCTGCCCGACCGCTGGGGCGGGTGACGCGCAAGGCGCTACCCGCCAGCCAACGCCCGCTCGATGCGGCGGGCAAACCCCGCCGGATCCTTGGGCAGATCGCCATCCTGCACGCGCGCCAGATCGAACAGCAGCGCGGCCCGCGCCGCGATGTCCTGGCCGTCCCTGGCCTGGGCGGCCATCGCCGCGATCAGGGGGTGGCGCGGGTTGATCTCCAGCACCGGCGGCGGCGAGAAGCTCATGCGGCCGGCGCGGCGCAGCAGCCGCTGCATCTGCAGATCAGGGCCCGCCGTGCCGGCCGCCAGCACCACGGCACTGTCGACCAGGCGGTCGGTGGCACGCACGTCGGACACGTCCGCCTCCAGCGCTGTCTTCAGGGCGGCGACCAGCGCCTCGACATCGGCCGCCTCGCCCTCGGGCGCCTCGGTGGGCGCGAGCTTGGAGAGATCGGCCGCGCCCTGCGTCACGCTGCGGATCGGCTTGCCGTCGAAACTATCCATCCGGTCCGGCCAGAACGCGTCGATGCTGTCGGACAGCAACAACACCTCGACCCCGCGCGCGCGGAACCCCTCCAGCTGGGCCGACCGGCCCAGCGCCTCGGTGTTGTCGCCGGCCAGGATGTAGATCGCCTCCTGACCCTCCTTCATTCGGCCAATGTAGTCGGCGAACGACGTCCAGCCCTCGACGACGGAGGATTTGAAGCGCAGCAACGGTGCCAGGTCCGCGTGATGCTCGGCGTCCTCCCAAATCCCCTCCTTGAGGATCGGGCCGAAATTCTCCCAGAACAGCGCGTAGTCGTCGGCCTCCTTGGCGCGGGTTTTCAGCTCGGTCAGCACCCGGTTGGTCACGGCGCGGCGAATGCGGGTGAGCACCGGCGTCGCCTGCAACATCTCGCGGGACACGTTCAGCGGCAGATCCTCGGTGTCCACCACGCCCTGCACGAAACGCAGCCAGGGCGGCAGCAGCTCGGCGGTGTCGGTGATGAACATGCGCCGCACATGCAGCCGGATCTTCGAGACGCGCTCGCCCTCGACCGCCTCGAACGGCTTCATGCCCGGGATGAACAGCAGGGCGTGGAACTCCATCGCCCCCTCGGCACGCCAATGGATCGTCGCCCACGGCTTGTCGAACATGTTGCCGAGATGGCGGTAGAACTCGGTGTAGCCCTGCTCCTCCACCTCGGATTTGGACTTGCGCCACAGCGCCGTGCCCTCGTTGGCCGGCACGTCCTTGCCGTCACGCTCGATGGTGATCGGAATGGTGACGTGGTCGGCCCACTTGCGCACCACCGTCTCCAGCCGGATCGGCTCCAGATACTCGTCGGCGTCCGGCTTCATGTGCAGCACGATGTCGGTGCCCGCGGTGTCCCGCGTCGCGGGGGCCAGGGTGAACTCGCCGCGGCCGTCGGACGCCCAGGTCCAGGCTTCCTCGCTGCCGATCTTGCGGCTGGTCACCTCGACCCGGTCGGCGACCATGAACGCGGAATAGAACCCGACACCGAACTGGCCGATCATGCTCGGCCGATCCTCGGGCTTGGCCGAGGCCAGACTCTCGCCGAAGGCGCGCGTGCCGGAGCGGGCGATGGTGCCGAGATTGCCGATCAACTCGTCACGCGTCATGCCCGCGCCATCGTCCGAAATCGACAAGGTCTGGGCCGCCTTGTCAGCGGCAATGCGAATCTTGGCGCCCTCGGGCGGGGCGAACTCAGGATGTGTCAGGCTCTCGAAGCGCCGCCGATCGGTGGCGTCCGCCGCATTGGCCACCAACTCGCGCAGAAAAATCTCGCGCTCGGAATACAGCGAATGCACCACCAGATCGAGCAGCCGCCCGACCTCGGCGCCAAACCCATGGCGTTCCAGCTTCGGATCGTCGATCGTTTCGGTCATGGCATACCCCCGGACATATCAAGCCGCGGCCCGGATATGCGCGACGGTCGGGATGATTTCAATGCGGGAGGACGGGATATCGGGTGGGGGTAGGGCGCGGCACCCCACCCAGTATCACTTGCTTTCCGCATCGCAACACCCAACCATCTGGGTATGTCCGGATTCGCCGCACCGATGTTAGGGCACCGTGTGAAGGCCGTGCTTGGGCCGACCAACACCGGCAAGACGCATCTGGCGATCGAGCGGATGCTTGCGCATGCCTCCGGCATCATTGGTTTTCCGCTGCGATTGTTGGCGCGCGAGAATTACGATCGGATGGTCGCCCTGAAGGGCGTGCGGAACGTGGCCTTGATCACCGGCGAGGAGAAGATCGTGCCGCCCGGCGCGCGCTGGTATTCCTGTACGGTCGAGGCGATGCCGCTCGATCGGGCGTGCGAGTTCGTGGCGGTCGACGAGATCCAGCTGTGTGCCGATCCGGATCGCGGGCACGTGTTCACCGACCGGCTGCTGCATGCGCGCGGCATGGTGGAGACGATGTTTCTGGGGGCGGAGACCATTCGCCCGTTGTTGCAGCGGCTGGTGCCGGGGGCGGTGATCGAGACCCGGCCGCGGCTGTCGCAGATTTCCTATGCCGGGCCGGCCAAGCTGACGCGGCTGCCGCCGCGCAGTGCCGTGGTGGCGTTCAGCGCCGCCGAGGTCTACGCGATCGCCGAGCTGATCCGCAGGCGGCGGGGCGGCTGTGCCGTGGTGATGGGCCGGCTGAGCCCGCGCACGCGCAACGCGCAGGTGGCGTTGTATCAGGAGAAGGAGGTCGATTTCCTGGTGGCGACCGACGCCATCGGGATGGGCCTCAACATGGATGTCGACCATGTGGCGTTCGCCCGGCTGTCGAAATTCGACGGTCATCGGCCGCGCCGGCTGTTGCCGCCGGAGGTGGCGCAGATCGCCGGCCGCGCCGGGCGTGGCATGCGCGACGGCACGTTCGGCACGACGGCCGATTGCCCGCCGTTCGACGACGAGCTGGCCTATGCGGTGGAGAATCACCGGTTCGATCCGCTGACCCAGCTGTGCTGGCGCAATTCGGCGCTGGATTTTTCGCATATCGACGCGCTGCTGGCGACGTTGGCGGCGGCGCCTCCCGGCCCTGGGCTCGTGCGCGGCAATGACGCGACCGATTTCGAGACGCTGGCGGCCCTGGCGCGCGAGCCGGATATCCGCGCGCTGGCGCAGGGGCGCGCGCGGGTGCGGATGCTGTGGGAGGCGTGTCAGATCCCGGATTTTCGCAAATTGTCCGATGACACGCATATGCGGCTGTGCGCGCGCATTTTTGGCCATGTCGCCGGGGCCGGGCGACTGCCGACCGATTGGCTGGCTGGGCAGATCGCGGGGTTGGCGCGCGCCGACGGGGACATCGACACGTTGATGCAGCGGCTGTCCGGCATGCGGGTGTGGAGTTACATCGCCGCGCGGTCCGACTGGGTGGCGGATGCCGAGCATTGGCAGGCCCGCGCGCGGGCGGTCGAGGATTTGCTGTCCGACGCGTTGCATGAGCGGCTGACCACGCGCTTCGTCGATCGCCGGGCGGCGCATCTGATGCGCAGGCTCGAGGCCGGGGTGGCGGAGGATTTGCTGTCCGCGGTCACGCGGCGCGGCGAGGTGGTGGTGGAGGGCCATCCGGTCGGCCATGTCGAGGGGTTCGACTTCCTGCCCGATCCGCTGACCGAGGGCGAGGCGCGCAAGCTGGTGTTGCGCGCGGCGCGGCGGGCGCTGCGCGAGGAGATGCCGCGCCGGGTCACGCGGCTGGAGGGCGAGCCGGACAGCGCGTTCGCGTTGCTGCCGTCGCTGCGGATTTGCTGGGATGGGGCGCCGATCGCGCGGCTGCGCGCCGGCCCCTCGGCGTTGCGACCGCACATCGAGGTGCGCGAGAGCGAGTTTTTGGACGGGCGGCAGCGGGAGCGGGTGCGGCTGCGGCTGCAGCGGTTTCTCGACGAGCATATTGGCGGCTTGCTGGGACCGTTGCTGGCGGCCCAGGCGGCGGGGGACAGCGATCCCGCGTTGCGCGGGCCGCTGCACCGGCTGGTGGAGCAGCTCGGCATCGTGCCGCACGCGCTGGACGACGCGATGCCGCCGGCGTTGCGTGGCAAGCTGAAATCCTTGGGCGCGCGGGCGGGTCGCTATGCGCTGTTCGTGCCGGCGCTGCTGAAGCCGCGGCCGAGCGCGCTGCGCGCCGCGCTCTGGGCATTGCGGCATGGCACGAATCTGCCGGAGCTGCCTGCTCCTGGCCTGGTCGCCGTCGCGCCGCCGCCGGATTGGCCGGAGGGGTTCGCGCTGGCGATGGGGTGGGTGGATGCCGGGCCGGTGCTGCTGCGGCTGGATATCGCCGAGAAGATCGCCGCCGAGCTCGCCTGGTCGAGCCGCGGGCAGCCGATGGCGGTGCCGATCGGACTGGCCTCGCGGCTGTCGGTGAAGGCGGAGAATTTGCCGGCGGTGCTCAGGCGGCTGGGCTTCCGGTTCTTTCCGGCGGTTGCTTTGCCGGACGGGGCGGTGGGACCGCCGGCGCCGCCGATGATGGCGCTGATGCGCCGGCGTCGGCCGGAGCCCGATGCGCCGCGGCCGACGTCGACGCCGCATGACGGGCCGTTCGCCGCGTTGGCGGCGTTGCGGCGCTGACCGTGCCGAACGCGGCCGGTGAGTGGCAGCGACTGGATATGTGGCTGTGGTGCGCGCGGTTCATGCGCGCCCGTGGCGACTGCGCCGCGTGGGTCGCGGACGGGCTGTTGCGCGTCAACCGCCAGCCGACCGACAAGCCGCATTATCGGCTGCGCGTGGGCGACGTGGTCACCCTCGCGTTGCGCCATCAGGTGCGGGTGATCGAGGTGCTGGCGCTGGCCACCCGGCGGGGTCCGGCTGCCGAGGCGCGGGCGCTGTACCGGGAGATCGAGGCTCCAAGGTCGGGTGTCGGGTTGGAAGACGTTGCGACATCTTGCGGTGTCGGACAAACGTCGGCATACCGCGACGGATCGTGATGATGACGCAGTGCGATAGCCATCCCGTGGTGACGGGCTGCGTCGACCGACACCTGACCAGGAGCGCGCCATGACCTACGTGGTCACAGAAGCCTGCATTCGTTGCAAATACATGGATTGCGTCGAGGTCTGCCCGGTCGACTGCTTCTATGTCGGCGAGAACATGCTGGTGATCCACCCCGACGAGTGCATCGATTGTGGCGTGTGCGAGCCGGAATGCCCGGCCGAGGCGATCGTGCCGGACAGCGATGACCGGGCGACGGCGTGGGCGGAGCAGAATCGCCAATACGCGGCGCTGTGGCCGAACATCACCCGCAAGGGCGAGGCGCCGACCGATGCCGACGAGTGGAAGGGCAAGGCGGACAAGGCCGAGCTGTTTTCCCCCGAGCCCGGGACTCCCTGAGGGCCTCACCACCACCGGGGGTGACGGGCGCGCCGAGGCTTCGCGGTATGCGCCATGCAGGTTTGCTGTGGGGCCCCTGACTCGGCTGCATTTTTGTGATATGTCACCACGCGTATGGTGGTGAGGGCGATTTAGTATCGCGCCCTCGCACCCTGCGATGGAGGATTTTCGTGCGCGCCCCGCGGCATGCGCTGCCGAACATCCGTCGCGCGGCGCCCCATTGTGCCGCGCGGCATGGTTCACAATGAATGGGAAGACGAGGTTCGGCATGAAGACGTCCGCTGCGTCCACCGTGGAAGCACGCTTGGCCAAGGCCCCGCCGCCGGCGGCATCCAAGGGTAAGGCTGCCGGCGATAAGTTGACTGTTAAGCCGGGTGTTAAGCCGAGCGCCAAGCTGGGCGCCAAACCGGTTGCCACGGCGACCACAAAACCGCCGCCGAAGGCGACCGCGAAGCCGGCCGGCAAGCCGCTCGGCAAACCAAAAGCCGCCGCCGCTCCGGCCACGGCGATCAAGCCGTCGGCCGAACCCAAGATCCAGGATGCACCCAGACCAGTGACCAACGCCAAACCGCCGGCCCCCATCGCCGCCGAGAGCCCGCCGCCGGCTTCCGTCGTGGCGACTCCCGCCTCGGCAGCGCCCACCTCGGCAGCACCCGTCGCGGCGCCCGCGCCGCAGGGCAATCGGCCGCACCAGCAGGCGATGTCCAATGGTCGCCCGATGCCGCCGCCGCGCGCCGCCGCGAAGGAGGAGAACTTCGTCGAGGGCGATCACGTGGTGTACCCCACCCATGGCGTCGGCAAGGTGGAGAAGATCAATGTCGAGGACATCGCCGGCCATCGGCTGGAGCTGATCCACATCACCTTCGAGGAAAACCGGATGACGCTGCGCGTGCCGGTCGCCAAGGCCCGCAGCGCCGGCCTGCGGAAACTCGCCACGCGAAAAATGTTCGACGAGGCGCTGGCGGTGCTGAAGGGCCGCGCGCGCATCAAGCGCACCATGTGGTCGCGCCGGGCGCAGGAATACGAGGCGAAGATCAACTCCGGCGACCCGATCGCGATCGCCGAGGTGGTGCGCGATCTGCATCGCAACGCGGGGCAGCCGGATCAGAGCTTTTCCGAGCGGCAGATCTACGAGGCCGCGATGGACCGCCTGGCCGCCGAGCTCGGCGCGCTCGACCAGAGCGACAAGGCGACGGCGGTCACCAAGCTGGCGGGCTATCTGAAAACGATCGCGTGAGACTGCCGGGTGGGATGCGGTTCGGCATCCCACCCGGGCCGGTTCGGTTGACATCGCCACCGTGACACGCTGATCCTCGGCGGATCGTTCCGGGTCTGGAGGGTGCGCCGATGTCCCAAACCACCGCCTCGCCGATCGACGATGCCGCGGCCCCGATCGATCCGCGCAATCTTGTCTGGGTGGCGCTGGCGCTGCTGGTTCTGGCTAGCGCCGTGCATCTGGGGTCGGCGTGGTTGCTGAACTTCATCCATGTGATGAGCGGCGTGCTGTGGACCGGGATCGACCTGTTCATGGGGTTCGTGGTCGGCCCGATCATGCGCCGCCTGCCGATCCCGGCGCGGCGCGCGGTGATTTTGCGGCTGATGCCGAAGATGCTGTTCCTGATGCCGACGCTGGCCCTGCTGACCGGCACCGCGGGCTGGTATCACGCGCGTATGCTCGGCCTGCTGGAGATGCCCTATCCGGCGTTCCACTGGGTGCAGGCGGCGCTGGTGATCATCACGGCGCTGACGGTGACCGGGCTCGGCGTGCTGCTGCCGACCAACCTGATGGTGTATTTCGAAATGCGCAAACCACGGCCGGACGGGGCGCGCATCGGCCGACTGATGGGGCGCTACATCTTCTTCGTGACCCTGCAAGGCGTCATGCAGATCGCCATCATCGTCGTCATGGCGCGGTTCGTGACCGGCCTGTAGGGCGCGATGGCAAGCGGTGGTGGGGGTGGCGGAGGATAGCAAGTAAGCCCAGCCTTGCTTGCTGTCCTCAGCCACCACAGCATCTCACGCGAACGCCCACCGCAACGTTCGCGCGACGCCGAGGGTCCCGGCGCGCACCAGCGGGCGGACCGGGGCGGGCAGTCCGTGCATCTCCCGCGCCCATGACGGCAACAGGTCGATTCCGGCCTGCGTCGTGAGCTGCTGCAGCGGGGCGGCCAGCGCGCTGAGCGGAGGCTGGTTCAGCAGCAGCCGGCGGATCTCCCGGGTGCGGGCGTCCGATCGCAGCCGCGGGCGCCCGTCGGCCAGCTGGCGGCGGGCGTCGGCGCGCGTGCGCGGCGCGAGCGCGACGCCCAGCGCCTCGCCGACCCGGGCCATCTCGGCGAAATAGCGATCCTGGTCGGCGATACTCATGGATGGCTCGGCGTAGCGCACCCAGGCGGCGAGAAAGCTGGTGGCCTCGGTGACATGCACCCAGGCCAGCAGATCGGGGTCGTTGGCCGCGTACGGCGTGCCGTCCGGCAGGGTGCCGCGCACGTGGGCGTGGATGGCGCGGACCCGGGCGATCGCCGCCTCCGCCTCCGCGCGCCCGCCATAGGTGGTCAGCGAGATGAACCGCGCGGTGCGGCGCAGCCGACCCTGCATGTCGTCGCGAAACCGCGAATGGTCCCACACACCGGCCAGCACGCCGGGATGCAGCATCTGCAGCAGCAGGCTCGCCATGCCGCCGACCATCATCGAGGCGACATCGCCGTGCACCCGCCAGGCCACCGAGCCGGGCCCGAACAGGCCGTCCGGCTGGCGTTTCACCGGGGTTTCGCCGCGCGCGCGATCGTTGAACAGGCCGACCACCTGGCCGGTGATCGCCTGCTTGAGCGGCGTTGCAAAGGGCGTGGGAAACCTGGCCATGACCATGGATATGGGATGTGTTTGCGTCACGTCACCTTGATAAGCGGCGGTGCCGGGGCAACAACAGGCAGCACAGCGCGTTGACGCGCGCACTCTCGATGACTGGATACGCATGAAGCACTGGAAGATCGACGACGTCGCCTGGGACGGGTTCCAGCCCGGGCATGTCGACCCCGCTCTGGTCCCGCTGGTCAAGGCCGCCGCCATGGTCGAGCGCAACGGCACGGACTACGCGATCTATCTGAACAACGTGTTCGGCGACGATCCCGATTTCCGCCAGGCGGTCGATCATTGGGCGATCGAGGAAGTCCAGCACGGCGACGCGCTCGGCCGCTGGGCGATGCTGGCCGACCCCGCGTGGGACTTCATGCAGGCGTTCGACCGCTACAAGGCCGGCTATCAGGTGCCGCTGGAGGCCACCCAGTCGGTGCGGGGGTCACGCACCGGCGAGCTGATCGCGCGCTGCATGGTCGAGACCGGCACGTCGAGCTACTACACCGCGTTGGCGGACAGCACGTCCGAGCCGGTGCTGCGCCAGGTGTGTCAGCTGATCGCGGCCGACGAATACCGGCATTTCAAGCTGTTTTACGACCATATGCGCCGCTATCTCGGGCGCGAGCATATTTCGTTCCCGCGCCGGCTGCGCATCGCCGCCGGGCGGATCACCGAGAGCGAGGATGACGAGCTGGCGTTCGCCTATCATTGCGGCAACGAGCCGGACAGCACGCCCTACGACCACCGCCGCTGCATCGGCGCCTATATGGGCAAGGCGATGTCGATGTACCGGTTCCGCCATATCGAGCGCAGCATGGGCATGGTGTTCAAATCGGTCGGCCTCACGCCACGCGGTCGTCTGTCCGGCCTGGCCGCGAAACTCGCCTGGCGGTTGATGCGGCGGCGCCAGCGCAAGATGACGGCGGACGCGACACGAGCGGCCTGAGATCAGGTCTACTGAGATCAGGTCTGCTGAGATTTAGGTCTG
>Ga0116226_10000756_pt1 | contig 27752 bp, 21 predicted proteins | sample S1TSphfallax_FD_89692 | JGI IMG/M metagenome (GOLD analysis project Ga0116226, IMG submission 89692) | Host-associated microbial communities from peat moss isolated from Minnesota, USA - S1T2_Fa - Sphagnum fallax MG | ecosystem: Host-associated > Plants > Peat moss > Unclassified | place: USA... | reverse complement strand
CGACGCAAGGACGACCCGATGATGCGCGCGCCGAGGCAGGCGCAGGAGCAAAAGTTTTTTGGTTCTTTTCTTCAAAAAAGAACACTTCTTCTCCGTGCTTCGTGGCGCGGCGCACGAAGTGATCACCGACCGCGTCTCACTGGCCGCGGCCGGCTGCGCGTTCTACGCGACGCTGGCGCTGTTTCCGGCGATATCGATGATCGTCGCCATCTACGGCCTGCTGTTCGACCTCGCCACCGTCGAGCCGCAGCTGAAATATCTGCGCGTTCTGCTGCCGCCCGAGGCGTTTGCGCTGATCGCCATGCGCGTGCGGTCGCTGGTGTCGATGCCGCCGGCCACGCTCACGTTCAACCTCGCCATCAGCACGGTGGTGGCGCTGTGGTCGTCGGCGACCGGCACCAAGTCGATCCTGGGCGCGCTGAACCTGGCCTATGACGTGCGCGAGCAGCGCGGCTTCGTGCGCTACCAGGGCACCGCGTTCCTGCTGACGCTGGGCGGCATCCTGACCGCGACGACGGGTCTGGCGATGCTGTTGCTGGTACCGGCGGCGGAGGCCTTCGTGGGCCTGAAGGCGATCAGTTTTCGCACCGCGGCGTTCAGCGGGCGGGCGACGCTGGCAGCGTTGGTGCTGCTGTCGATTTGCCTGCTGTACCGGTTCGGGCCGTCACGCCCACAGGCGATGCGGCGGGCGATCCTGCCGGGTGCCGTGGCGGCCACGCTGGTATGGCTCGGCGCGTCGACCTTGTTCTCATGGTATGTCGGGCATCTGGCCAGCTACGACGCGACCTATGGGCCGCTGGGCGCCGTGGTGGGACTGATGATGTGGTTCTACGTGTCCGCGTTCTGCGTGCTGGCCGGGGCGGAAATCAATGCCGCTTATGAACGGCAGCGTGGCGGCGATGGTGGGCCGGCACGGGCTTAGCGGCTTCGTCCGACGGATCGGGCGCTTCGGCCACCTCGGTCGCTTCAGCCTCACCGGCCACCGCGGTGATGGTGACGCGGGCGACGCCGCGCTGATGGATGCCAAGGGCCAGGGCGGCGCCTTCCGACAAATCGATGCAGCGCACGCCATGCGGCGGCTCGCGGTCATTCACCTTGACCACCACGGAGCGGCCGCTGGCCTGATCGGTGACCCGCACCACGGTGCCAAGCCGCAGGCTGCGGTGGGCGGCGGTCATGCTGGCGGGATTGAAGCGCTCGCCGCTGGCGGTGATGTTGTGGGAGTGTTGACGGTGATACCAGGTGGCCTCGCCGACCTCGATGACCCGTTCGGCGGGTGGGTTGCTGACGGAAGCGACCAGGCTGGGGCCGGGGACCGGGCCGGTATTTGCTGCGAGCGCGCCGGCAAGCGAGTGGGCGATCAGAGCCGTTTTGACGAGCATTTTTCCTCTCTGCCGAAGCCGTCGGCGGGGTCTGCGCGTATCACGTAAGCGTGAGTCTGGACGTGATAGAGGACCAGCCGGGGCACCTTGGCAAGCAAAAAAATCATAAAACCTGGGCCGGATGCAGAAACCCTTGGAATGTCTGGACAATGTCCGCACTATTGAGGCGAGCTAGACAGTATTCCGGCGCGCGGCACGCGATTACGCAATCAAAACAGTGCCTCTGTACTGGCGCTCGACACGTCTCGGTTGCGATCCCGTAATCGCTATACGAGACAGTGCTGCATATATTTCAGCCTCTTTCAACGAAGACTTCCGGCGTGCTTGGCGCACTGCAAAAATGAAGTATCTGCAATGCGATAGCGCCACGTCTGAAGAGGCGATGTCAGCGCGTGCCGAGTAGGCAACTATGCCGGTTCACGATCCGTATCGGGGAGATTTCCATTTCGCGTTTGGCCGAATGCAACCGCGGATTGTGCAACCAGGCTCGTAAATCGCAGGGCACCACCTACGCCGGTTGGGTGGCGCGCACGCTTAGGAATGGCGCGTGTGGTGAAGCCGATGCGCAAAAGTTTTTTGCTTCTTTTTTCAAAAAAGAAGACTTCCTTTCTTAGTCGGCCCCGCTCAGCTTCTCCGCCAACCGAGGCACACGCCGCCGCCGTTGCGGCGCCAGCGCGTGCTGGAGCTTATCCAGATACAGATAGATCACCGGCGTGGTGTAGAGCGTCAGCGCCTGGCTCAGCAGCAGGCCGCCGACCATCGCGTAGCCCAAAGGCTGGCGCAGTTCGGAGCCGGCGCCGCGGCCCAGCATCAGCGGCAGGCCGGACAGCAGCGCCGCCGCGGTGGTCATCATGATCGGGCGGAAGCGCAGCAGGCACGCCTCGCGGATCGCATCCAGCGGCGCCAGACCACGGTCGCGTTCGGCATGGATGGCGAAATCCACCATCATGATGCCGTTCTTCTTGACGATGCCGATCAGCAAAATCATGCCGATCAGCGCAATGACTGACAGGTCGCGCCCGGCCGCCATCAGCATCACCAGCGCGCCGACGCCGGCGGACGGCAGCGTCGACAGGATCGTCAGCGGCAGGATGTAGCTTTCGTAGAGAATGCCAAGGATGATGTAGACCGCGATCAGCGCCGCCGCGATCAGATAAGGCTCGCTGGCGAGCGAACTCTGGAACGCCGCGGCATTGCCCTGGAAGGTGCCCTGCAACGCCGCGGGCACGCCGAGCTGCCGGTTCAGCGCCAGGATCTGGGTCACCGCGTCGCCGAGCGAGGCGCCATCGGCCAGGTTGAAACTGATCGTCACCGCCGGGAACTGCGACTGGTGGTTCACCGCCAGCGGCGTCACCGGCACGGTGGAGACATGCACCAGCGTGGAAAGCGGCACCGCGGTGCCGTTGCTGGCATGCACATACAGGCTGCGCAGCGTGCCGACCGCGCCCTCCAGGTCCGGCCGCACGCCCAGCACCACCCAGTAGGAGTTCACCTGGGTAAAATACTGCACGATCTGGCGCTGGCCGAACGCGTCATACAGCGTGTCGTCGATCTGCTGCGGCTGGATGCCGAAGCGCGCGGCGGCATCGCGATCGATCACCAGCGTCGCCGTGGTGCCGGCATTCTGCTGGTCGGTGGCGACATCGCGCACTTCCTTCATGCCGCGGATCTTGTCCAGCAGCCGGGGCGCCCAGACGTTCAATTCGGCCGGGTCCGCGTCCTGCAGCGTGTATTGATACTGCGTGCGCGACAGGCGGCCGCCGACCGTGATGTCCTGCGCCGGCTGCATGTAGAAATTCATACCTTCGACTGCCTGCGCCTTGCGTGACAGGCGGGCGATCACGTCCATGATCGGCTCCCGCTCGCCCCACGGCTTCAGGTTGATGAAGATGCGGCCGTTATTGGCGGTCTGGCCGTTATTGCCGGCGCCGGCGAGTGAGGCGAAGGTGGCGACGGCGGGATCGTTACGCACGATCTCGTTCATCTGCGCCTGCCGCTTTTCCATCGCCGCGTAGCTGATATCCTGGTTGGCTTCGGTGATGCCGAGGATCAGGCCGATATCCTGGGTCGGGAAAAACCCTTTCGGGATCATGACGAACAACACGCCCGTGACGGCCAGGGTTGCGATGAACACGGTGAGCGTGACGCCGCGGAAACGCAGCGCCATTTCCAGCGTGCGCGCGTAGAAACTCAGCATGGCGTCGAAGCCGGCCTCGATCACGCGGTAGGCACGGCCATGCGTGCCGTGATGCTGGCGCAGGAAGCGCGCGCACATCATCGGCGTGAGGGTGAGCGACACGAAGGCGGAGATCACCACCGTCAGCGACACCACCATGGCGAATTCGCGGAACAGCCGGCCGACGATGCCGCCCATCAGCAGCAGCGGAATGAACACCGCGATCAGCGACACGCTGATCGACACGATGGTGAACCCGATTTCGCCCGCGCCTTTCAGCGCCGCCTCCATCGGCCGCATGCCGTCCTCGATATGGCGGTAGATGTTTTCCAGCATGACGATCGCGTCATCGACCACGAAGCCGACCGCGATGGTCATGCCCATCAGCGACAGGTTGTCCAGGCTGTAGCCGAGCATGTACATCGCGGCGAAGGTGCCGACGAGCGCGAGCGGCACCGTGACGCTGGGGATGATGGTGGCCCACAAGCTGCGCAGGAACAGGCAGATCACCATCACCACCAGCGCGATCGACAGCGCCAGCGTGAATTGCACATCCTGCACCGAGGCGCGGATGGTCTGCGTGCGGTCCACCACGGTCAGCACATGCACGTTCGGCGGAATGCTGAGCTCGAGCCGCGGCAGCGCCTGCTTGATGCGCTCGACGGTGGAAATGACGTTGGCGCCGGGCTGCTTGAAGATGATCAGCAGGATGCCCTTGTGGCCGTTCTGCCAGGCGACCAGTTCGCGGTTCTGCGGGCCGCGCGTGGCGCTGCCGATGTCGCGCACGCGCACCGGCGCGCCGTTGCGCCAGGCCAGGATCAGGTTGCCATACGGGTCCGGCTCGGTCAGCTGGTCGTTGGCCTGCACGGTCAGCGACTGGTGCGGACCATCGATGCTGCCCTTGGGGCTGTTGACCGTCGCCTCGGTCAGCGTGTTGCGGACATCCTCGATCGTCATGCCCATGGCGGCGAGTTTCGCCGGATCGACATCGATGCGGATCGCCGGCTTCTGCTGGCCGCCGATGGCGACCTGGCTGACGCCGGAAATCTGTGACAGCTGCTGGCTCAGGATGTTCTCGGCGTAATCGTCCACCTGGGTCAGCGGCGCGTCGTCGCTCTGCACCGCGAGCAGGAAGATCGGGCTGTCGGCCGGGTTGACCTTGCGCAGGGTGGGCTGGCTGGGCAGGTTTTTCGGCAACTGGCCGGCGGCGGCGTTGATCGCCTCCAGCACATCGGTGGAAGCGGCGTCGACATTGCGGTCGAGGTCGAATTGCAGCGTCACCGCGCTGGTGCCGAGCACGTTGGTGCTGGTCATTTGCGCGAGGCCTGGGATCTGGCTGAACTGGGTTTCCAGCGGCATGGCGACCGAGCTCGCCATAATATCCGGGCTGGCGCCGGGATAGGTCGCGGTGACGGTAATGGTCGGGAACTCGACCGCCGGCAGCGGGGCGACCGGCAGCAGCGGGTAACAGGCAATGCCGACCAGGAAGATCGCCGCCATCAGCAGCGAGGTGCCGATCGGGCGCTGGATGAACGGGGTGGAGACGCTCATGTCGGCTGCACTTTGCAAGTGAGGAAAAAGGAAGACTCTTCTATTTTGAAAAAAAGAAGCAAGAAACTTTTGCTCCTGGCGGCCGGCATCGGATTCCACCAGGGAACCCGGATGCTGCCCGCAACGAGCAAACGTTTTTTGGTTCTTTTTTTCAAAAAAGAACTACTTTCTTCCTAGCCCGCGTGCGCAGGATGCGGATCGACACGGACCCCCGGCTGCACACGCACCTGGCCGGCCACGATCACGTTCTCGCCGCCGTTCAGCCCGTCGGTCACGATCACCTGCCCGTCGCCTTCATAGCCCAGTTCCACGTTGCGGTGGAGCACGCTGTTGTCGGCCTGCACGACATAGACGAACACGCCATCCGGCCCGTGCTGCACGGCAATCTCCGGCACGCTGACGACGTTGTGCGCGACGCCGAGTTGCACGCGGGCGGAGACGAACTGGCCGGGCCATAAAGCGCGGTCGTTGTTGTCGAAGGTCGCTTTCAGCGCGATGGTGCCCGTGGCGGTGTCGATGCTGTTGTTCGGGGTCAGCAGCGTGCCGGTGGCGAGTTTGCGTCCAGGGTCGGTGCCGCCGCCGGCCGTCGCAGCCCCTTCCGAACTATAGGCCAGCACGCGCGGCAGCGCCCCGCCCACGGCGGCGCGCATCGCGGCCTGCACCTTCGGGAACTCGGACTCCGGCAGCGTGAAGACCAGCGAAATCGGCTGCACCTGCGTGACGGTGACGATGCCGGTGCTGTCGGTGGCGTGGACCAGATTGCCCTCGTCCACCTGGCGCAGGCCGACCACGCCGGCGATCGGGCTGGTGATGTGGCAGAAGGACAGATTGAGCCCGGCGGCCGCGATGGCGGCGTCGTCCCCTGCGAGACTGGCCACGGCCTGGTTGACCGCCGCCTGCTGGGTGTCGAGTTGCTGCCGGCTGGCGAAGTTGGTGCGGGCGAGCGCCGCATAGCGCACCAGGTCGCGGCGCAGATTGTCGATATTGGCCTGGTCTCCGGCGCGCTTGGCCTGCGCTTCGGCGAGTGAAGCGGCATAGGGGCGCGGATCGATTTCGGCGAGCGGGTCGCCGGGTTTCACGTCCTGGCCTTCCTTGAAGAAAATTTTGTCCAACGTACCGTCGACACGCGCACGCACCAGCACGCTGCGATAGGCCTGCACGGTGCCGACGCCGCTGGCGAAGATCGGCACGTCCTGGCGATCGGCGCGGGCGACCGTCACCGGCGGCAGCGCTTGCGCGCCCGCCGGCCCGGCCAGCACCATGAAGCCGAGCAGCAAAAAGGCGGATGCCCGGCCGTGAACGCTCGCGTAAGCCACGCCTGCTTCTCCCAGCGTATGATGTCAGCCATGTGGTCGTCCGCGGCGCGCGGCCAAGGACCCGGTGTCGCGTTCCGTCGCCCGCGACCGCCCGTGAATGATATGTAGGCTACTAATGTCGCGGCTTATTGTCTAGCGCGCAGGCAATAAAAGGAGGTTTTCTTTTCTGAAAAAAAGAACCAAAAAACCTCTGTCTGTTGGGTGCCGCGCAAGCTGAAAAACGGTGCGTGTGGTGACGCAAGGTAGCAAAAGTTTTTTGCTTCTTTTTTCAAAAAAGAAGGCCTTACTTTCTTCCTGTGGCGCGCCCTGGTGGATTCGAACCACCGACCCATAGCTTAGAAGGCTATTGCTCTATCCAACTGAGCTAAGGGCGCGCAAGACGGGACCGGTCAGTGCGTCCAGTTCTCCGACCGGCCATACTTGAAATTATCGGCATAGATTTTCGGCACGCGCGGCCGCGGCGGCGGCGGCAATTCGACGTCGTAGGCGACGCCGTTACGCTCGGCGTAGGCAACCGCATCGTCGCGGGACGGGAATCGCAGCCGCACCTGGCTTTGCGTGTCGCGGCTGCCGAACCAGCCCATCAGCGGGTCCTGCCGGCCGGCCGACGCCGACTCCCATTCCAACACCCATTCGTCGGTGCCGCTGACGCCGGACTGCATGGCGGTTTTGGGCTGCTGAAAAATGCGGGCACGCATGCGAACAACTCCGGACTGGTCGGGGCGAGAGGATTCGAACCTCCGGCCCCCTGCTCCCAAAGCAGGTGCTCTACCAGGCTGAGCTACGCCCCGGGCCGCGCGCGTTCTAGCCGATGGTGTGGTGTGACGCCAGGGCTGAGCGAAGGCAGCAAGGACTTCTTTTTTGAAAAAAAGAAGCAAAAAACTTTTGCTCGTTTGGTTACGCGCTGGGCTGCCGCAGCATACGCCAGGTGGATAGAGCGCAAGAGCAAAAGTTTTTTGCTTCGTTTTTACAAAAAAGAAGTCCTTCCTTCCGTTTCTTATACATTAAACCGAAACAACAGCACATCGCCGTCGCGCACGACATACTCCTTGCCTTCGACGCGCATGCGGCCGGCCTCCTTGGCGCCCTGCTCGCCCTTGCAGGCGACGTAGTCGTCATAGGCGATCGTTTCGCAGGCGATGAAGCCGCGCTCGAAATCGTTGTGGATGACGCCGGCGGCGGCCGGCGCCTTGGTGCCGCGCGTGATGGTCCAGGCGCGGGTCTCCTTCGGGCCGCAGGTGAAATAGGTCAGCAGGCCGAGCAGGCCGTAGCCGGCGCGGATGACGCGGTCGAGGCCGCTGTCGTGCAGGCCGAGGCCCTCCAGAAACTCGCCGCGCTCGGCTTCGGGCAATTGGCTGACTTCCGCCTCGATGGCGGCGGAGACAATGACCGCGGCGGCACCCTCGGCCTTCGCCTGCGCCACGACGCGGGCGGAATGGGCGTTGCCCTCGGCGGCGGCCGATTCCTCGACATTGCAGACATACAGCACGGGTTTGCTGGTGATCAGTTGCAGGCGGCGGACCGCCTCCGCCTCGCCGGCGGGGATCGCGGTGCGGGCGGGGCGGCCGGCCTGCAACGCGGCGATCAGCGGCTCCATGATCGCGACCGTGGCGGCGCTGTCGCGGTCACCGCCGCGCGCCTTCTTTTGCAGGTTGGTAAAGCGCTTCTCGAGGCTTTCCAGGTCAGCGAGCATCAGCTCAGTCTCGACCGTTTCGGCGTCGCGGATCGGGTCCACGCTGCCTTCGACATGGGTGACGTCGCCATCCTCGAAACAGCGCAGCACGTGAATGATCGCGTCGGTTTCGCGGATATTGGCGAGGAACTGGTTGCCCAGGCCCTCGCCCTTGCTGGCGCCGCGCACGAGGCCGGCGATATCGACGAATTCCAGGCTGGTCGGCACCGTCTTCGCCGATTTGCCGATGCCGGACAGCACGCCGAGGCGCGGGTCGGGCACCGCGACGCGGCCGACATTCGGCTCGATCGTGCAGAACGGATAATTCGCCGCCTGCGCCGCGGCGGTCGCGGTCAGCGCATTGAAAAGGGTCGATTTGCCGACGTTCGGCAGGCCGACGATGCCGCAATTGAAGCCCATGGGTGACAGAACCTAAAGAAAGGAAGTGTTCTTTTTTGAAAAAAAGAACCAAAAAACTTTTTGCTCTTCTGCTGAGCGCAGAGGCGCTTTTAACATTTCAGCACATTGGGCGCCGCACCTCCTTCTTCTTAAGCGCCGCTAAGCTCAACATAATATTTTTGCTTCTTTTTCAAAAAATAAGTCTTTCTTAGCCTTCTGCTTTTAGCAGCGCCACGCGCGTCATGAACGCCTCCGGCGATCCTTGCACCAGCAGCGGCGCGGTGTCGGCCAGCGCATCCAGCACGCCGGGCAGCCAGGTGTCCTCGGGCGCAAAATTGCCGAGCACATAGCCGAGCACGCGCGCGCGGTCGCCGGGATGGCCGATGCCGATGCGCACGCGCCAATAATCCGGCGCGCCGAGCATCCGGTCGAGGCTGCGCAGCCCGTTATGGCCGGCGGCGCCGCCGCCGCGCTTGACCCGGACCTTGCCGGGCGCGAGGTCGAGCTCGTCGTAGAACACCGTGATGTCGTCCGGCGTGAGTTTGAAGAAGGCGGCGGCGGGCTGCACGCTGTTGCCGGACTCGTTCATGTAGGTCAGCGGCTTGAGCGCCAGGATCTTCTCGCCGGCGATCGTGCCCTCGGCGACGACGCCCTTGAAACGCTGCCGCCACGGGGAAAACCCGTGGCGGTGCGCGATCCGGTCGATCGCCATGAAGCCGACATTATGGCGGTTGCGGGCCATGCCGGGCTCGGGATTGCCCAGCCCGACCCACAATTTCGCCATTTACTTCTTCTTGGCGGCCGGCTTGGCGGCGGGCGCTGCCTTGGCGGGCGCCGCGGCGGCTTTCGCCGGCGCCTTGCCCTTGGCAGGTGCGGCGGCCGGTGCCGCCGCGGCCGCTTCAGCCGGTGCTTCCTGCGCCTTGGTCGGCGGCGCGATGGTGGCGACGACGAAGTCCCGCTCCTTGAAGGTGGGGCGGACGCCGTCGGTGCCCTTCAGATCGTGCCAGCGGATATTGGCGGCGATGTCCAGCGTGCCGAGATCGGCTTCGAAGAAGGTCGGCACATGGTCGGGGTCGGCAAACACCTCGACGGTGTGGCGCACCACGTTCAGCACGCCGCCCTTCTTCAGGCCGGGGCTGGTGGCTTCGTTCAGATAATGCACGGCGACCGACACGCGGATATGCTCGCCCGGGGCAAGCCGTTGGAAATCCACGTGTTCGGGACTGTCAGTGACCGGGTGGAACTGCACCTCGCGCATCAGCGCGCGGTGGGACTCGCCGGCGACCTTCAGGTCGTAGAGGCGCGACCGCCAGCCGCCGCGCTGCAACTCCTTCAGGATCGCGCGGGGTTCGAGCGCGATCAGGGTGGGTTCCTGCTTCGCACCATAGATGACAGCAGGCACCTTGCCTGCCCGCCGGGTCGCACGCGCCGCCCCCTTACCGGCTCGCGCACGCGCCTCGGCCTCGAGTGTCGTATAATTGGCCATTGCGTTGCTCCAACAGAAAACGCCGGCCTCCAGGGGTGCCGGCGAAGGCGGGCGACGTACAGCAACAAGGAAAGATAAGCAAGGAAGACCGGGTGGGGCGAAGCCGCGTCGCCCGGCCTCCCTTCCTCAGCGCCCCAAAACGCTATCGATCAGTCCAATAGCCCCGCCGATATCCCCCGCCGCCAGCGCCTGCCGCGCCTGCCCGATCACCGCGACCTGCCGCCCCTGGTCGGGCACGCGCTCGGTGCCGGCGGGGATCGAGCGGTCCAGCGCGCGCGTCTCGGCGCGCTCCAGCGCCTCCTGGGCAGCACCGGTCTGGCGCGCCACCAGGTCGGCGCGCGCGACGGCAAGCAGGCTCGGCACCGTGTCCACATCCGGGGCCGGCAGGTTCGGCGCCAGTTCCGAGCGCGTGGTGGCTTCGTTCAGATTGCTGGCGCGGTCGGACCGCGGCAGCGACATGCCGGTGCCGATGTCGTTGCCGGGACGCGCGCCAGTGGGCGTGTCCGGCGCCGGCTGGGCCAGCGCACCCGTGCTCAGAAACAGCAAGACTAACGGCGCGGTTATTTGGCGCATGGGCGCTCTCCCCTCGGTTTGCTGCACGAATTTGCGTCATTGCGCCGCGCGCGACAATCGCCGGCGGCGCGCGGCGGCCTTGTGCCGCACACCGCCCGGCCGCATGAGGGCGCCGCCGATGCCCGACATGCCCGACTTTATAGATATTGCCGACGTGGCCGACGCGACGATCGAGCTCGAAGCGTGCGGCCCGAGCCTGCGGCCGCGCTGGATCGCGCGCGCCGGCCGCAAGCCCGCCACGCGCGCGCGCAATCCGTTCCTGCAGTGGGAAACCATGCCGGATGTCCGCATTCACGCCTGGCGGGTGCGCGACGTGGTGCTCGACGCCACCACCATGCTGCTGCTGCACGGCGGCAAAATAATCCGTCAAAGCAACTACCTGCGGTCGCCGGACGAGCTGGCGCAAACACGCATCGATCCGGACCGGCTGGTGCAGGTGCAGAGCGGTGCGCCGGTGCTGATATGCGGCGATGCGTGGTCAACGAACCATTATCATTTCTTCAACCACACGCTGCCGGCGATCGACAATGCCATGGCCCGGCATGGCAGCGATGGGATCAGGCTCGCGGCGCACTGGATGCGGCCGGTGCATGCGCATGCGCTGCATCTGTTGGGCCACGTGCCGCGGGACACGGTGCAGCTCGAACCGGGGCGGCAATATGCGATCGCCGATGCCGAGTTCTGCGCCTTCACGGTCGGCATTGCCGATTTCGCGAATTCGCGGTCGATCCAGTTCATGCATGACCGGCTTGCCGCCACGGTGCCGGATGACGGCAGGCATGACGGGCGTCTGTATGTCAGCCGCCTGGCCGACCGCCACCGCCGTGCCGGCGGCGAGGCCGACTTGATCGCCGGCCTGCGCCGCCGCGGTTTTACCATTGCGACGCCGGCCGACATGACGCTGGAGGATCAGATAAAAGCGTTTCGCGGCGCACGGCTGGTGGTGGGGCCGCACGGCGCGGGCATGGCGAATATTGCGTTCTGCCGGCCCGGCACCGCGGTGTATGACCTGATGCCGGAACATTTCATCGATTCCAGCATCCTGAACCTGGCGATCCGCGCCGACGCGCGCGCCTGGGTGGATGCGTTCCCGAGCGATACAACCACCACCGACCACATGCGCGATTGGCGGCTCGATGTGCGCGCGGTGCTGGCGCGCGTCGATGAGATCGACGGGCGGTGGCGATGGTTTAAGAAAGGTCTTCTTTCTTGAAAAAAATCCATCGCTCAGACAGACACGAGATGGTTTATCGCCAGCGTGCCCAGGAGAGTGGGAGGAGCGGCGCAAAAACTTTTGCCGCAGTGGTTTCAGGGTGCGCCGTGGTCGCAGCTTGGGCAAGAAATTTAACCACGAAGACACGAAGCACACGAAGCCAGCACGAAGTGGAAAAACGCGGATGCGTTCTCTGCGTGAAAATCTTCGTGTGCTTTGTGTCTTCGTGGTTGAATTTCTTTGGCGCCGCAGACGAAATGGTCGTCAGTGGTCGAAATGCTTTTGCTGTGCCGCCGGGTGCGTCGTGACGGCCGGATCTAATCCTGCGGCACGGATTCCAGCACGGCGATCCACACCCCAGGCGGTTCCCTTTTTTTCACGAACGAACACACTTCGTCCCGTCCCCTGGCTTGTCCTGGCGGTGCTGCCCCTGCTCGTGCACCTGCCCGCCTTGAGCGGCGCGTATCAGTTCGATCCGATCTACCTGGTGTCTGGCCTGACCGACGGCACGTGGCAGACCAATGGCGCACTGCGCGGCTATCCGTGGCTCGATGCCAATGCGGGCGTGACCACCGAGGCATTGGGTGCGCTCGCGGCGCATGATTGGCTGCATGGCGTGCTGCCGTGGTGGAACGCCTATAGCGGCATCGGCATGCCGCTGACGGCCGAGGGCCAGACGCCGGCGTTTTACCTGCCGTTCGTTTTGCTGCTGGCGCTGCCGCATGGCCTACTCGCGCTGCGCATGCTGCTGATGGCGCTGGCCGGGTGTTTTACCTTGGCGCTGCTGCGGCGGCTGCGCGTCGGCATCGCGCCGGCGCTGGCGGGCGCGGTCCTGTTCGAACTGAACGGCACGTTTGCCTGGTTCGCGCATGGGCCGATCATGCCGATCGCGTTTCTGCCGCTGACGCTGCTGGGTCTGGAGCAGGCCCGCGCCGGAAAATATCCGCACGCGACGGCGGCGGGCGTGGCGTGGTCGTTCCTGGCGGGATTCCCGGAAACCGCCGTGCTGAACATGCTGCTGGCGAGCACGTGGGGCGGGCTGCGTCTGGCGCAGGCGCCGCACCGCGCCGCCTATGCATGGCGCGCCGGTTCAGCGGCGGCGGCGGGGCTGCTGATCGCGGCGCCGGCCATCTGGCCGTTTCTGGAGGCCCTGCCCCGCGCCTTCATCGGCGCCCATGCCGGCACGGTCAAAACCGGCTTTGCCGCGGCGAGCCTGGCGCAGGCGTTGTTCCCGACCTTGCTCGCGAACCCGCTCGCAGTGGCGCCGACCTCATATGCGGTCGCGGCGGCCTGGTCGCGGGCGGGCGGCTATCTGCCATTATGTGTGGTGGCGCTCGCCGTAGCCGCGTTGCGGCGCGGCGGCCCGGACACCGCGCTACGCTGGACGTTGGCGGGGTTCGTGCTCGTGACCGCGGCGCGCGCCGCATCATTGCCGGGAACAGCTTGGGTGTTCGGGCTGGTGCCGCTGCTGGGCCAGGCGATGCTGCACACCTACATATGGCCCGCGTGGTCGCTGGCGGCGAGCCTGCTGGCCGCGTTGGCATGGCAGGATTGGCGCGAAGGAAGGCGCCCCGCGGTGCTGCCGGCCGCGTTGGCGGTAGCGTCGCTCGCGTTCGTCACGCTGTGGCTGGCGGCGCCGGCGACCGCTTGGGTGCTGCTGCATGCGCCACCGTGGTATCATCCGGCGCGGACGGTCGGTGCCGGTGTGCTGTTGACGGCGGCGGTGCTGTGGCTGCTGCGCGGGCCGCCGACGCGATGGCGCCTTGGTGCGGCGATGCTTCTGCCGGCTGGCCAGGCCGCCGCGCTGTTCGGGTTCTGGTTGCTGGCCGGCACGCATGGCCGGACCGTCGATCTCGGCGCAATCCGGTTTCTGCAAACCCATGCCGGGCTTGGGCGGGTCGTATCGTTCGGGCCGCTGGTGCCGAATTACGGCGCGATGTTTGGCGTGGCCGAGGTCAGTTACAACGCGCTGCCGGTGCCGGCGGACTGGGTGCAGGCCGCGCGCGCACGGCTGCAGCCGCGCGGCGACGGCATTAATTTTTACGAGGGCGCGCTGCCGCAGGCACCGCGCCTGGCCGAAATCCTGCCGCGTTACGAGGCGTTCGGCGTCGCCTATGCGCTGACCTGGCCCGGCGAAAACCTGGCCGCCCGGTTCCCGGCGGCGACGCGCGCCTATACCGGCCAGGCGATGACGATATGGGCGTTGCCCGCGCCGGCACCGTACGCGCAAGCGCCGGGCTGCCAGGTCGGTATGGCGGATCGCAACAACGGCGCCGCCCACTGCGCCGCCCCGGCGCGGCTGCGGCGGCTGGAACTGGCAGTCCCCGGCTGGCGCGCCACGGTCAATGGAAGCGGCGCTGTCGTCGGGCGCGATGACCTGTTTCAGACCCTGCAATTGCCCGCCGGCGAGAGCGTGTTCCGCTTCGACTACGCGCCGCCTTGGATTGGCGTGGCCTGGACGTGCTGCGCCGCGGGCGGGTTGTTGCTGGTGGCAGCGAGAAGAAGAAAAACTGTTCTTTTTTGAAAAAAAGAACCAAAAAACTTTTGCTCGTTCGCTGACACGGCGCGCTTCGAAGCGGGCCACGCACGCGTTGGGGGCAAAAGTTTTTTGCTTCTTTTTTTCAAAAAATAAGACCTTGCTTCCCGCTATCTTGCGCTGCCACGCGTCCTGGCCGAAGACGCGCGCCATGACACATGCCTCTCGCGCGATTTTGGCCTTTCCCGTGCTGGCGGCCCTCGCCGGGTGCGCGGCCGGGCAGAAGCTGACGCCGGATGACCGCGAGGCGGTCTCGGACTGCAACAAGGAATCCGACCGCATCTTCGCCGCGCGCAACCAGTATGAACTGAGCGAGCGGGACAGCCGCGATACCCCGTTTTCCGGCAACACCTTGCCGCCGACCCCGAGCGATGGCCTGAGTGACCAGTATGAGCGCGAGAACTTGCGCGACTCCTGCCTGGCGCATAGCGCCGCGGGCAATGCGGTGGTGCCCGGCACCACGCCGACCGACGCCAAACCCTGAGGATCCACGATGAGCCGTATTCTGCGTACCGAACCCAGCGCGATCTTTTCCCGCGCGATCGAATATCACGGGTTTGTCTTCACCCAGGGCCTGGTGCCGCGGAACGCCGAGGCTGGCGTGACCGAGCAGGTGCAGGACGTGCTGGCGCAGATCGACGCCGTGCTGGAACAGCATGGCACCGACAAGACGCGCCTGCTGCAGGCGCAGATCTGGCTCGCCGACATCGCCGACCGCGCCGCGCTGAATGACGCGTGGTCCGCCTGGCTGCCCGCCGGCGAGGCGCCGGCGCGGGCGCTGGTGCAGGCGGTTCTTGCCGATCCGCGCTGGCGCGTGGAGATCATGATTACGGCGTGCAAGTAAAACCGAAATAAAGCCCGATCTGTAGTGCCGGGGTTATTTGTGTTCAGCAGGTCGCATTGTTGCCCAAATACAACGCGACTCAGCCACATTGTAACGAAAATCCACAGACTCAGCATTATAGGTATATTGTCATAAAATATACCTGATCGCATGGCTGATTTTGCGTAAGTATCGCGTCAAGTGCCTCAGTTGTACGCTAAGCAGTTGCCAGCCCTGCGCACGCGTTGTTACCGATCTTATCAGTCTGATGATGCTTGGGGGACAGCGTATGTCACAAACCGGCCGCAAGGCACTGGTTTTGAGTATGATAATTGCGCTCGGAAGTAATTTCACAAGTAACGCCGCTTTTGCCAAAAGTATTCATTCGACAAACATCCATCACGCCGCTTTTTACCATTCCCAAACACGCGCCCATCAAGCGGCGCGGCACCTCGCCGCCTTGCGGCGGCGCCACGCCGGCGGCGGCTCCGTGCTGCAATGCGTCGCTTTCGCCAAGCAGGATGCCGGCATCGTGATCTCCGGCAACGCCCGCGACTGGTGGTATAACGCCGAAGGCACCTATCAGCGCGGCCACGCGCCGGAAGCCGGCAGCGTGCTGTCATTCTCCGCAACCGGCCGCATGCCGCTGGGGCATGTCGCCGTCGTATCGAACGTCGTCGATGCCCGCACCATCACGATCGATCAGTCGCACTGGGCCAGCCGCGGCATCACGCGCGACATCGAAGTGAAGGATGTGTCGGAAAACAACGACTGGACCGCCGTGCGGGTGCAGCTCAGCCACGGCAGCGATTACGGCAGCATCTACCCCACCCACGGCTTCATCTATCCACGCGCCGACACCGGCCGGATCGTCGAAGCAACCAACCACGCGCCGATGCCGCAACTGAGCCGCCCGCCGGCCGATCTGCGCGCCCGCCACGCCGCACCCGCCATGGAAGTGGCCGAAGTGCCGGAAACCCATCGCGGCCTCGATCTGACGCTGCCCGGCATCGCCTCGGACGCGCCTGACCGCGGGCTGCAGTAAGTAAAGGAAGGCGGGGGGCTTTGCCCCCTGGACCCAAGTCGTGCGCAGCACGCATGCGCGTGACGGGGGCCTGAGGCCGCAAACCCCCGCACCTTGGTCGGGGACAAGGAGGGGGGCATACGCACCTTCATTACAGTGCGTGCGCCCCCCTTCTTGTCGCCGACGAAACAGATTGGGGGTCTGGGGCCTCAGGCCCCAGCGGGGTCGAGGGGCGGAGCCCCCGCCTTGCTCCCCTTACGGCGCCACCGGCTCGCCCGCATCGGTGCCCCAGAACGACGCGCGGGGCAGAAAGCCGCGATAGTCGCCCACTTGCACGCGGCACCAGGCGGCGCCGGCATCGCAGGTCAGGATACGGCCCACGACGCCCGGCTTCAGCACGGCGACGGCGCTGGCGGTATCGGCGGCGTCCGAGCGCAGCGGAACATCGTCGGTGCCGGTGACGACGAGCGTGCGCCGGCCGGTGACGGTTGCCGCATGCACCCAGCCTGTTATGCCGTCCATGTCCTCGACGAGGCGCCAGACGTCGAATTCACGCTCGATTTTCACCGGCAGTTCGTGGCGTTTATAAAGCCACAGCACCGGATATCGCTCGCCGGGCCCGGAGCGCATGTTCACCTCGTCGCTGCGCAGGCTGACATAGCGCGGTAGCGGCAGGTGAGTGACGGTGCCGACATTGGCGGGCAGCGTGGGGCGGGCAGCGGCGGCCGGTTTGGCCGCGGCCGGTGCGGCTTTCGGTTTCGGCGTGGTCACCGGGGCGGCGGGATGCACCGGCTTGCGGGGCTTGCCGTGGCGCGCGGCCACCACCGGCGGCGTCTTCGGGCGCTGGGCGGGCTTATGTTTCTTGGCGATGATGTGCGCCGGATGCGTGGCCGGTGTCGCCGTCTGTTGCGCGGTCGCCGGCACGGCGAGCAACAGGCACGCACAGAGTGCCGCAGCCCGGCCGAGGCGGCGCCACGTCATTGCCGCACCCGCCTTGTGAGCCACACGGCCACCGCTATGAAAGCCGCGAGCGCGATCCATTGGGAGGTCGCGTCGAAGCCGGGGCCGACCACCGCCAGCGCAGACTGGTTGCCGGTGGCGCCGATCACCGCGGCCAGCGCGACGCCGACCAGGCTCTCGCCGACGATGAACCCGCTCGCGATCAGCACGCCGCGGCGTTTGCCCGCCGCTTCGTCGGCGCGGCCGCGCAAACCGCGCTCGACGAACCAGCCGAGCACCGCGCCGATGCCGAGCGTGACGCCGACCGTGGGCGGCAGATACAGGCCGATGCCGACCGCCAGCACCGGCAACTGCGCATGCGCGGTGACGCGGCGCAGCACCGCGTCGGTGAGCAGGAGCAAAATGCTGATCGCGGCGCCGATGCCGATATAGGCCCATTCCAGCGTGCCACCCAGGATGCCGGTGGCGATGCGCGCCATCAGCGTCGCCTGTGGTGCCGCCAGAATTTGCGCCGGGTCCATGCCGGGCCGCGGCACCGCGCCGGGAAATCCGTATGCCGTGTGCAGCAGATTCAGGATCGGCGGAATCACCAGGCCGCCGACGACCACGCCCACCACCAGCGCTGCCTGCTGCCGCCAGGGCGTGGCGCCGAGCAGATAGCCGGTCTTGAGGTCCTGCAGATTATCGTTGGAGATGGTCGCGGTGGCGAGCACGACCGAGACGGTGATCAGCACCAGCGCGATGGCGGCCTGCCGCGTGCCGGCATCCCCGAGGCGGCCGGCGAATAGGAGTAATAGGAGCAGGCTGGCGGCGATCGTCGCCAGGATCGCGATGCCGGAAATCGGGCTGCTGGACGACCCGACCAGCCCGGCCATGTAGCCGCAGGCGGCGGCCACCACGAACCCAAGCAGGGCGGCAAACAGCACGCTGATCAGCGCGAGCGTGAGCGTGCCGTACGCCGCCAGCGCGGGCGTCGCGGCCGCGAAGGCGATGAACACCGCGGCCATCACAAAGAGACTGAAGGCAAACAAGAGTCCGGCCGCGCGCGGCGACAGATCCTGCTCGGTGCGCGGCGGCGCGCCGCCGCCGAGATCGATCCGGCCGAGCGCCGACCGCACGCCGGCCAGCGTCGGCCCCGCGAGGCCGGCCAGCGCCCAGATCGCGGCGACACCGATCACGCCCGCGCCGATGAAGCGTACCTTGGTGGCCCACAGCGTGGTCGCATAGGTGGCGATGTCGGTGCCGTGCGGGGCCGGATGCAGCAGGGTGAGAACGGGCACCGAAATGCCCCAGGCAATCACCGCGCCGAGCAGCATGGCGAGCCCGGAGGCGAGCCCGATCAGGTAGCCGGCGCCCAGCAGTGCCAGCGAAAATCCGGTGGAGAGCCTGAACACGGCAGTTCCGGCCGATAGCCACACGCTGATGCTTTCGCTGAGCAGATGCAGTCCGCTGCTGGCAAGACAGAAGACCGCGGCAATCACGCCGCCGGCGGCGATGTCGGCCGCACCCGGCTCACCCGCGGCGCCGGCAGCGCCCGCGCCGACGCGCAGGATTTCGGCGGCGGCCACGCCTTCGGGGTAAGGCAGGTCGGAGCCAACGACCATCGCGCGGCGCAGCGGAATAGTGAACAGCACGCCGAGCACGCCGCCCGCGATGCACACGCCGGCACTCTGCCAGTAGGGAAATGCCTGCCAGTGACCGACCATTAACAAGGCCGGGAGCACAAAAATGATACTGGAGAGCGTGCCGGCCGCGGAGGCCTGCGTCTGCACCATGTTATTTTCCAGCAGGCCGTCACCCGTGGCACGCGCGCCGTCCAGCGCCCGCAGCACGGCCATGGAAATGACCGCGGCGGGGATCGAACTGGCAAATGTCAGCCCGACCTTGAGGCCGAGGAACACGTTCGCCGCCGTAAACACGATTGTGATCAACGCGCCGAGCACCAATCCGCGCAACGTGAGCTCGGGCAGGTCCGGCGGCGGCGAAACCGGAAGTTCCTTGGCAGAATGGGCGTTCAGCACGAGCGAATCCGACTTGCTATGCTGCTTCTTGACCACGCGCCGGGCCCGCTGGGAAGCCGTGGACCCACGTCCGTCGCCAATAACGTGCGTGTGAATAAAAGAAACACGTCGCAGCTTAGTTATAGACCGGTTACACTATTTTGAGCTTATACCGATCCGTGCTGAGACCGGCGTTTCGAAGAAGGCCAGGGGCTCTGCCCCTGGACCAGGCTGGGGCGTAAGGCCCCAGACCCCCGCCACTGAGGTGGGGGATAAGGCGGGGGCGCGCGTACCGTCATCAAGGTATGCATGCCCCCGCCTTGTCCCCCAGATGGGGGGTTTGGGGCCTCAGGCCCCAGCTTGGGTCGAGGGGGCAAAGCCCGCCGCCTTCTTCGAAATGTCACCCTCAACGCGGACCGGTATGAGCCAAGCTCTTGGAAACCGCTGTTGAAGACGTCGATCGAAAAACTCCGCGCTCGCCTCGACCGGTCGACTCTGACCGCATTCGGCGGCTGGGCGGCACTGACCATGCTGCTGCTGCTCGGCACGTTCGGCAGCCTCGGCCAGGCCGAGTTCACCGAGCGGACCGCGGTGTTGGACCGCGCCGATGCCGGCGCCGCAACGCTCGAGCAGACCATGCTGCGCGTGTTCGAGGCAGTCGGCACGCTGCAGGATCTGGCACAGGCGCGGCTGCGGCTGACCGACGCGGGCAATAAATTCGGCGCGCTGACGATCGAGCAGCAGATGAAGGAAATGGCCGACAGCGGATCACGCTACGGCATTCTGCAAATCATCGTGTTGCGCAGCCAGGACGGCGAGGTGGATTTCGCCAACGTGCCGCGCGGCAGCGGCGGCCTGTGCAGCGCGCCGGTGATCGACGCCACCGCGCGCGACCCCAACCGGCCGCTGACGATCAGCCAGCCGCAGATCGACGAGGCACCCTGCGCCCGGCGCTGGGTGGTGCATGCGAGCCGCGCGCTGACCAACACAGCGGGCAAAGTGACGGCGATCGCGGTCGTGTCGCTCGACCCAAGCGTGCTGTCACGCATGATCGGCGAGGGCACGACCGCCGACGGCGAGGCGAGCGTCGTGCAGTTGCGCGGCAGCGGCATCATCATCGCCAAGGCGGTCAAGGTCGCGCGCGCGGTCAAGGACGGGCTTGGCCTGACCTTGAACGTCGCGGCCAGCGATCCGGTGCTGCGCGCGGCGGAGACGGAGACGAGCGGCGAGTTCCGCGACCGCGCGAGCGGCGTGGACCGGCTGGTGGGGTTCCGCGCGCCGGCCAGCGTGCCGATCGTGGTCAGCCGCAGTTTCGACACCGCGCTGGCGCTGGGCGATTTCTACGCGCTGCGACGCATCGTGCTCACCGTCGTGCTGGCGCTGGTCGTCGGCGCGCTGGTCGCGACGCGCCTGTTCCTGGCCAATTTCCTGCTGCGCCAGCGCCTGGGCGAACAGGCGCTGCGCGATCCGCTGACCGGATTGTATAATCGCCGGTATTTCACCGACGTGATGAGCCGCAAGATGACCAACGCCATGCGGCAGGGCGATGCGGCGGTGGTGCTGCTGGTGGATCTGGACGGGTTCAAGCAGATCAACGACACGCGCGGCCACCCGGTGGGCGACGGGCTGCTGCGGGACGTGGCCGGCCGGCTGCGCCGCTGCGTGTCCGATACGGACACCGTCATCCGGCTCGGCGGCGACGAATTCGCCGTGGTGCGGCTCGGCCGCACGCAGCGCCGCGATGTCACCGCGCTGGCGCGTTATATCGTCAACGAATTGAGTGAAATCTACGAAGTCGACAGCTATCATTTGCGGATTTCCGCCAGCGTCGGCGTGGCGATGCCGCCCGATGGCGGCGAGGATCTGAACGATCTGCTGCGCAGCGCCGATATCGCCATGTATTTCGTCAAGGCCGAGGGTGGTGCGGCCTATCAGTTGTTCGATCCGGCGATGGAAAATACCGTGCGCACCCGCCGCGCGCTGGAGATCGATCTGCGCGAGGCGCTGGGCCGGCGGGAGCTGGAGGTTTATTTCCAGCCGCTGGTGCAACTGGATCCTTTGCGCGTCTCGGGTTTCGAGGCGCTGCTGCGCTGGCACCACCCGACGCTCGGCATGGTGATGCCGAGCCGTTTCATTCCGGTTGCCGAGGAAACCGGCCTGATCGCGCCGATCGGCGAATGGGTGCTGCACCAGGCCTGCCTGGAGGCGGCGCGCTGGCCCGGACGCACGCGGGTCGCGGTCAATCTCTCGCCGCTGCAATTCGACCGTTCCGATATCGTGGATATCGTCGCCGCCGCCCTGCGCGAGTCGCGTCTGGAGCCGGAACGGCTGGAGCTGGAAATCACCGAGGGCGTGGTGATGCGCGACAGCGGCGACGTGCTGGCAACGATGCGGCGGCTGCGCAATCTGGGCGTGCGGCTGGCGCTGGATGATTTCGGTACCGGCTACTCATCGCTGAGCTATCTGCGCAGTTTCCCGTTCGACAAGGTCAAGATCGACGGCAGCTTCCTGGCCGATCTCGCCGGCGACGGCGGCACCATCATCCGCGCCGTGCTGGGGCTGTGCCGCCACCTGGACCTGGACATGCTGGTGGAGGGTGTGGAGACCCAGGAGCAGTTGGACTGGCTGCGGCGCGAGGGCTGCAACGAAGTCCAGGGGCATTATTTCAGCCCGCCGCGGCCGGGCACCGGCGTAATCGAAATCATCAGCGAAGTTGCGGCACGCCCGTGGCAGCGCATGCCGGTCGAGGTCAAGCTCGAATAGACCAAGCAAAAGGACGGAAAGCCTTCGAAGAGTTTCACGCAGGGGACGCAGGCCGTTGGGGTGAGCTTCAGCCTCCCGGGTCATACCAACCCGCGTTGGGGCCAACGTACACAAACGCCCCACAGGCCGCGCACGTCGCCGCGAACCGCGGCGAAGCAATGACGGGAGAGCCGGCGTCAACGCGCTCTGGCTAAAAAATTCCGAGCTTCCCTTACTGAACCACGCCCGCCGCCGCCAGCCGCGCGATCGCATCCGCGCCGAGCCCCAGCATCTCCCCCAGCACCGCCCCGGTATCCTGCCCCAGCGCCGGTGGTGCCAGCGCCGACCCCACCTCCGCCGCGGAAAACCGCAGCGGGCAGCGCACGCCCGGCACCTCGCCCATGGTCGGCGACATTTGCGTGAATGCCATGCCGCGATATTGCACCTGCGGATCGGCAAATACCTGCGCCAGCGTATTGATCGGCCCCGCCGGCACGCCCGCCGCCGCCAGCGCCGCCAGCAGCGCCGGCTGCTCCCACGTCAGCAGCAGCGCCTGCAACGCGGCCACCAGCGCCTCCCTATTCTGCACCCGCGCCGCATTGGTCGCATAGCGCGGATCGGCCGCGAGCGCCGGCTGTCCCAGCACGGCGCACAGCCGGCGGAACTGGCCGTCATTGGCGCCGGCGATCGTGACATCACCGCTTTTCGTCGCGAACGCCTGATACGGCACGATGCTCGCATGCGCATTGCCGTGCCGCCCCGGGTTCTGCCCGGTCACCAGATAATACAGCGCCTGGTTCGCCATCGCGGCGATCTGCACGTCCAGCAGCGCGACATCGATATGCTGGCCGGCGCCGCTGCGCGTGCGGTGCAGCAGCGCCGCCAGAATGCCGTTCACCGCATACATGCCGGTCATGATATCGGTCAGCGCCACGCCGGCGCGCATCGGCTCGCCGTCCGGCACGCCGGTGACCCCCATCAGCCCACCCATGCCCTGCATGATGAAATCGTAGCCGGGCCGTTCCGCATAAGGTCCGGTCTGCCCAAACCCGGTGACGGAGCAATAGACCAGGCGCGGATTGATCGCCGCCAGATCGGCATAACCCAGGCCGTATTTCGCCAGTCCGCCGACCTTGAAATTCTCCACCACCACGTCGGCCTGCCGCGCCAGATCGCGCACCAGCGCCGCCCCCTCGGGATGCGCGATATCGATCGCCACCGACCGCTTGCCGCGATTGGCGGACATGAAATAGCTCGCCATGCGCGCGCCTTCGGTGACCTTGCTCTCGCACCAGGGCGGACCCCAACTGCGCGTGTCATCGCCTTCACCCGGGCGTTCCACCTTGATGACCGTGGCGCCGAGATCGGCGAGCAATTGCGTGGACCAGGGACCGGCCAGCACGCGGCTCAGGTCCAGTATCGTCGTTCCGTCCAGCGCGCCCATGCGACCCATCCAGGAAGAAAAAGAAAATCTTCTTTTTTGAAAAAAGAAGCAAAAAACTTTTGCTATTCGGCATTCGCGGCCCACGTCAGCATCGGCCAAATACCCAAAAGAGCAAAAGTTTTTTGCTTCTTTTTTTCAAAAAAGAAGTCTTTCTGCCTAACTTCCACCCCCCTGGATCCGCCGCACCGCAGCCGCCGGCGCATCGATATCCGCATGCGTACATCGTCAGACATGGTGCATCTTTTTTCTCAGAACCGCACCCCGCGGCAAATTCATACAAAACGAATGGGAATCCCGTTGGTCCGCATGACCGGCGCGTCCGCGTAGGACGCGAATAATGCGGTTCTACTACGTAATTTTAACGGGAGAAGAAAAGATGTTCTTTTTTGAAAAAAAGAACATACTTCCTTGCCTGAACGTCGAACCAGCGCCCCCCTTGTGACGCGCCCGCCCCGCCCCTACGCTCGCCACTGATATAAAAAAATGCTTCGGGGAACGTGCATGGCGGACGCCGAAACCACGCCGCTGGCCGAGGACTTGCCGGCATGGCGCGGCCGGGCCGCGCGGTTCGAGCATGAACTCGGCCGCGTCGTCATCGGCCAGACCCACGCCATCCGCATGCTGACCATCGCCATCCTCGCCCGCGGCCACGTGCTGCTGGAAGGCGATGTCGGCGTCGGCAAAACCACCCTGCTGCGCTGCGTCGCCCGCGCCCTCGGCGGCCCGTATGAGCGCGTCGAGGGCACCATCGACCTGAGGCCGAGCGACCTCGTCTACCACGCCTCGATCGGCGCCGAGGGCCGTCCGCGGCTCGACCCCGGCCCGGTGCTGCGCCACGGCCCGGACCTGGCCGTGTTCTTCTTCAACGAAATAAACCGCGCCCGCCCGCAGGTCCACGCGCTGCTGCTGCGCCTGATGGCCGAACGCAGCGTGACCGCGTTCAATACCGAAACGGACCTGCCGCATCTGCTGGTCTTCGCCGATCGCAACCGCATGGAACGCGACGAAACCTTCGAACTCCCCGCCGCCGCGCGTGACCGTTTCTTCATGGAAATCAGCGTCACTATCCCCACCGACGCGGACGCCCGCCGCCGCCTGATTTTCGACACGCGCTACCACGATGCCGACGCGCTGGTCGCGTCCGTGCCGCCGGCGATCCTCGACTACCGTGCACTCGCCACCATCGCCGCGCGCATCCAGGCCGCCATCCACACCAGCCCGCATCTCGAAACCTATCTGCTGGCGGTCTGGGACGCGATCCGCGCCCCCGGTTCGGCCGGCGTAGCGCTGGACGGGGTGGACATGGAACGCCTCGTTCAGGGCGGCGCCAGCCCGCGCGGCCTGAGCTACCTGGTGCGCGCCGCCCGCGTGCATGCCTGGCTCGCCGGCCGCGACATGGCGCTGCCCGAGGATGTGCGCGCCGTGTTTACCGAAACGATGGCACACCGCATCTTTCTCAACCCGATCTACGAACGCCGCGGCGAAACCCTGGTGCGCGCGCTCTGCCGCCAGGTGTTCGCCCGCGTGCCGGTGCCGGCATGACCGCGTCGCACGACACCGCGTTCCTCGACTACGCGGTGCGCTGGCGCACCGGCGACGCGCGCCCCGGCAAGCACGCCGCCCGGTCGCTCGGTGCCGGCGGCAATTTCCGCGGCCTCAAACCATTCTGGCAATTGCCTGACGCCAGGCGCATCGATGTCCGCCGTTCCATCACCGATCCGTTCGATACGACAATGGTGCGCCAGACCGAAAATCGCGGCAGCATCGCGCTGGTGCTCGCCGCCGACCTTTCCGCCTCGATGCGCGCCGCCCCCGGCCTCTCCCATCCCGACACGCTGGCAACGCTGGCGCAGGCCGCGTCCCGCGCCGCCCACCGCGCGGGCGATGATTTCGGCTTTATCGCATTCGACGAAACGATCCGCACGGATTTCCTGCTGCCGCCGACCCGGGCGCGCGGCGCCGCCGCGGACATCGCGCAGCGCCTGCCCACCGCCCGTGCCACCGGCAGCGGAGCCGCCGCCATCGCCGACCTCACCTGGCACCTTCCGGAACGACGTTGCCTGCTGCTGCTGATTTCCGATTTCCTGCTGCCGGCACCGCTGCTCGACACCGCGCTGCAAAACCTCGCCCGCCACGACATCGCGCCCATCGTGCTGCACGGCCCCGATCCCGCCGCCATGCCCCGCGCCGGCCTGCTGCGCCTGCGCGACGCCGAGGACGGCCGTACGCGCCTGGTGCTGATGCGCCCCGCCGTGCACCGGCGCTGGTTGCAATCGCGCGTCGCCTGGCGCGCGGCGCTCGACGAATTTTTTGCCCGCCATTGCCGGCCGGCGTTCCATGTCCACGGCGCGCTGGATATCGCGGCACTTGGGATGCATCTGCAATGAGAAGACAATGTTCTTTTTTGAAAAAAGGAACCAAAAAACTTTTGTTCGTTTGGCGGCGCGCAAGCCAGCATATCAGGTCGTGCGTGACGCAGCCAAACGCCACGCATGGCCCCGCCGTCATTGCGAGCCGCGGCCAAGCACTCCACGGGAACATGCCAGATTTCGCGGTTCCTACGACGTGTCTCGTAACCACCCGCAATGCCCCGAAGCGGCAGCGCCGTCTGGGAGTCCTTCTTCTCCTCACCGCCCAACCCGCCCACGCACAAGTACAAACCGTAACATTACGGCCACCCCGCGATTTCGGCTATTTCATCGGCGACACGCTCACCGCCACCGCGCTGATCACGCTCGCCCCCGGCACCGAGCTGGACGCGAATTCCCTGCCCACGCCGGGCCAGATCACCGGCGGCCTCGATATTCGCCGCGTCACCAGCACCGCCCAGGCCAACACGCTACGCATAGATATCGAATATCAAACCTTCACCGCACCCGAAGAAGCCATGCAGGTCCGCATACCGGCCTACGCGCTTACCTTCCATCGCGGCACCACGCACTTCACCGCGCAAATCCCGTTCTGGTCGTTCTACACCTCGCCGTTTCGCCACGAGCGGGAGACCGCCATCGACCCCGCGTCGCTTCGCCCGGATCACGCCATTCCACCCCTCTCGCCGGCGGCGGCGCAACGCGGCTTCGCCGCATCCTTGTGCGTGGCGCTCGCGGCATTCTACGTCCTGGCGCGAAGCCGCGGCTGGGCGCCGCGTCTCAGCCTGCATCCGCGCCCCTTCGCCCGGGCCGCACGCCGGATTCGCGTCACGCAATCACCCGAAGATGCATTGCTGATCTTGCATCGCGCCTTCGACGCTACTGCCGGCCATCGCGTATTGCCCGAGGACCTCGCCGCCTTCCTGCAGCACCACGCGCAGTTCCAGCCGTTGCGAGACGAAATCGAGCGCTTTTTCCAAACCTCGCGCGCCCGGTTTTTCGGCGCCGGCGCCGACTCCAGCGCATCGGGCGGGGGATCGAAGCATTTTTTAACATTAGCGAAAAATCTCCGCCGCGCCGAGCGCGCCGCATGACCCTCGCCATCGACCATCCCTGGGTGCTGCTGCTGCTGGTCATCGCCGTCCCGCCCTTGCTCGGACGCGATACCACCTGGCACGCCGTGCCGTCCCTGGCCGCTGCGCCGGCCGATCGTGCCGCCGCCTGGCTCGACGGGTTGTTGCGCGTGCTCGCCGCATGTGCCGTCGCCTGCATCGTGCTCGGCCTCGCCGGCCTGCATGGCGGCGCGCGCAGCGTTCAGCGCACCGGCGCCGGCGCGCATATCGTTCTGGTTCTCGATCGCAGCCTCAGCATGGACGAACCATTCGCGCTGCAGGGTCACAAGACCGCCTTGACGAAAACCGCAGCCGCGGCCCGCCTGCTCGACGATTTCTTTGCCAGACGCACCAGAGACAGTTTCGGTATCGTTGCATTTTCGACCGCCCCCATGCAAATCCTGCCGCTGACCGCGCACCGCGATGCGGTGCAAGCGGCCCTGCGCGCCATGCGTCAGAAAGCGCTGGCCAATACCGACATCGGCGGCGGCCTGCTCACCGCGCTGCAAATGTTCGCGCACGACAATGAAGACGCCACGCGCGTCATTTTGCTGGTGTCCGACGGCGCCGGCTTCATCACGGACGCGGTGCAGGACGACATTCGCGCGGCGGTACTGCGCCAGCACGTGCACATGTATTACCTCTATCTGCGCGCCGGCGACGAGCCGCCGCTGCTGGAAGATATGGGCAGCCACACCGACAGCACCCATCCCGCCGCTTTGGACGCATTTCTGCACGGCCTCGGCGTGCCGTATCGTGGCTTCGAAGCGTCCGACCCCGCATCGATCGTGGCGGCAACCGATGCGATCGGCCAATTGGAAACGCGGCCGATGACCTATCAGGAAACGCAGGCCCGGATCGATGACGATCGCATCTGTTACGTGATCGCATGCGTGTGCCTGGCATTGGTGCTGCTGGCACGGCTGGCGGAACGGGATTTCGCGCCCAGGGGCGGGGCGGCGGTGCCGCCGCGT